>Ga0182027_10000409_pt1 | contig 73859 bp, 59 predicted proteins | sample 712E1DmetaG_FD_121300 | JGI IMG/M metagenome (GOLD analysis project Ga0182027, IMG submission 121300) | Permafrost microbial communities from Stordalen Mire, Sweden - 712E1D metaG (Illumina Assembly) | ecosystem: Environmental > Terrestrial > Soil > Wetlands > Permafrost | place: Sweden...
AAGCCCGGCTCGGACATTGACCTGACGCTGTCCGGCAACGGACTTGACGAGCGCATCCTTGGCCGGATTGATGACGCGCTGGATGATTTGCTGCTGCCTTACCAGTTTGACCTGTCCATCATGGCAAAAATTACGCACGCGGATTTACTCGAACACATCCAGCGGGTGGGCGTAGTATTTTATGAAAAGAAACCGGTGGCAGATGGGGTGAAGCCTAGTCCATGAACGAAGCCGAGACTCGGGCTGAGCACATTGACCCGGCGTTGAAAGCTGCCGGGTGGGGCGTCGTCGAAGGCAGTCGCATCCGGCGCGAGTATCCGATCACGCCGGGCCGGATCGAAGGTCTCGGCAGACGCGGCAAACCACTCACCGCCGATTACGTTCTGGAGTATCGCAACCGGAAGCTCGCCGTCGTCGAAGCCAAGTCTTGGGACGAAGAGTTGACCGAGGGTGTGGCGCAGGCCAAGAACTACGCCGGCAAGCTCGCCGTCCGTTACACCTACGCACTGTCGCCGGTCACTCGCGAGGTGCGAGCCGCAAACGCCAAGCAGCAGGTCTTCCTCGATTTCGTCCTCCAGCATTACGTCAGCGTCGGTGTGGAAGAACTCGACCAGGAGAAACTGACGCCGCTGCTCCGCCTCAAATACCACGACTCCATCGCCGACGCCGTCAACGATTTGGGCAGGCCAGACGAAATCGGTAAGGTGTTCGCTGGTTTCCAGAAGTATCTATATGCGTCCGCCATGTGAGCGTTGACATGATTCCACGCGGAATACAACCCACCGGATCACCTTCCATGAGAATTCCATCACTTCTTGGATCTGTCCTTTTGTTGGGAAGTTGCCTGGCGGCTTCCACAGCCAAGGCCGCGCCACTGGCGGTCTTGTCCCTTCGGAAAAACCCGGAGGGAGTGACTTTGAAGTTGAACCCGGGGACTCTGAGATTGCAGGTGCTCGCCCCATCGGTCATACGGGTCACGTATGGACCGGGTGATTCGCTGCCGACGACAAAGAGTTTTTCGGTCATCAACAAACCCGGCCGTGTGCGCTGGAAACTCACGCAGACAGCCGACGAAATTCGCCTTCGGACCGACGAACTGGAAGTGCGGTTGAACCGGTCCAGCGGGGCCGTCGGATTCTACAACAAGGCCGGGAAAGCCGTGCTGGCGGAGACAGCCAACGGAGGAAAATCGCTGACGCCCGCCCACGTCGGCGGAGTGGACACGTTGCGGAGCGAGCAGGACTTCGAGCTTTCTCCTGAAGAAGCCATCTACGGACTTGGTCAGCACCAGCAGGGATTGATGAATTACCGCGGCAAGACCGTTCACCTGCAGCAGAAGAACATGGAGGTGGGCGTCCCGGTGCTGGTTTCCAGCCGGGGTTACGGGTTGTTGTGGGACAACCCTGCGGTGACGGATGTGAACGTTGGCGGAAGCCGCGGATCGGACGGGCCAGCAACGGCAGGAGCGGACGTGTTGTCCTGGTCGTCGGAGGCGGCGGATACGATTGACTATTATTTTATGTACGGCCCCGAGCTCGACCGGGTAATTGCGGCCTATCGCAATTTGACCGGGGCGGCGCCGATGTTCGGCAAGTGGGCCTGGGGTTTCTGGCAGTGCAAGGAACGTTATCAATCACAGCAGGAACTCATGGATGTGGTGGGGCGGTATCGGAAGGATCACATCCCCATCGATGGCATCATCCAGGACTGGCAGTACTGGACTCCCAATCCGTGGGGTTCACATAAGTTCGATACGAACCGGTATCCGGATCCGGTGAAAATGCTGAAGGATCTTCACGAGGCCAACGTCCACGTGCTGATCTCGGTCTGGCCGAAGTTCGACGTCGACAGCCCGAATGCCAATGAACTGAGAGCCGCGGGCGGGCTGTACGCGCCGGTGATTCCGTACGTTTACCCTCCCGGCAAGGGTCAATGGTATGATCCGTTCAGTTCCGCTGGGCGCGATATTTATTGGCGGCAGATTTCGAAACAATTGTTTGCGCTCGGCATGGACGGTTGGTGGTTGGACGCGCCCGAGCCGGAGTTGAGCGGCAAATGGGGGGAATACCGGAACTTCACCACCGCGGCCGGTGCAGGGGCGCGCGTATTCAATGCCTACCCCTTGTTGCACAGCGGCGGGGTGTTCGCGGGACAACGCGCGGAAACATCGAGCAAGCGCGTCTTCATCCTCACCCGCTCCGCCTGGGCGGGACAGCAACGCAACGCGGCGGTGACATGGTCGGGCGACATCCGGGGAAACTGGGATGTCTTCGCGAAGCAGATTCCTGCCGGAATTAATTTTTCGCTGAGCGGGATTCCCTACTGGAACACGGACACCGGGGGCTTTTTCGGCGGGACTCCCGACAGTGCCGGCTACCGGGAGTTATTCACGCGCTGGTTCCAATTCAGCGCCTTCTGTCCGATGTTCCGCGTCCACGGCACGGGCCGACCGAAGGAGATGTGGCGCTTCGATGAGGCGACCCAGAAGATCCTCGTCGACTACGACCAACTGCGCTATCACCTGTTGCCCTACATCTATTCGGTTTCGTGGAAGGTGACCAGCGAAGGCTATTCGATGATGCGCGGGCTGGTGATGGATTTCCGGGGAGACACAAACGTCTACAACATTCGGGACCAATATCTGTTCGGCCCGGCTCTGATGGTCAACCCCGTGACACAAGCCGGCGCGACGAATCGAAATGTCTATCTCCCCGTGGGCGCGAACTGGACGGACTTCTGGACCGGCAAATCGTATGCGGGCGGCCAATCGATTGAAGCGGCCGCGCCGGTGGAGCGGATACCGCTGTTCGTGCGCGCCGGGTCAATCCTCCCTTACGGACCGGCGATTGAGTACGCGATGGAAAAGGCCGACCCGATCGAGTTGCGCGTGTACCCGGGCGCCGACGGCGCGTTCACGCTCTACGAAGACGAAGGCGACAACTACAACTACGAGAAGGGCGCACGGGCAATCATTCCAATCCATTGGACTGAATCCAAGCACACCCTCCAGATTGGGAAACGGCTGGGGAGTTTCAAGGGCATGCTGAAGGAAAGGACATTCCGCGTCGTCTGGGTTGCACCCGATCACGGCATCGGGATACCGACGACAAGCAAGCCTGACGTCATCGTCCACTACACGGGCAAGCCGTTGAACGTGCCGGCCCGGTGAAACCGTTGCCTTTCTCGGAGGGCCATGCTTCTGCGTGGCCGCTTTCCTTGGATCGATCTGCAACCGCAGATGACCGCAGATGAATGCGGATTCTTCGAGGTGCCAACGAGTTCGATGAACGCTGTTTGGGCTGAGGTCTGGTCATCGACAGATTATCTGTCACATTCTTGCGTTTCAAACCACTCCTTAAGCGAGTATGAAATTAGATGTCATGTCGGATGCCGAAACATTGGATGACGCCCGATTGGTGGAGTTGGGTTTGAATGGTGATCGCGACGCGTTTGGTCAGCTCGTAGCCCGTTATCAATCACCCATCTGCTCCCTGGCTTACAGCGCCTGCGGGGACATCTCACACAGCGAAGACCTGGCGCAGGAAACGTTCATTATCGCCTGGCGGAAACTCAGCGATTTGAAGGAACCCGCGAAGTTCAAGTCGTGGCTCTATGGAATCGCGAGAAATCTGATCAACAACGCCTTTCGCCAGCAAATCCGCAATCCCCTCGCCGCAGCCGAACCGTTGGACGAAAGCCTGACGACCCCCGCCACGCTTTCCGATCCGGCCGGGCAGGCCATCAGCAAGGAAGAGGAAGGGATTTTGTGGCGTTCGCTGGAACATATCCCGGAAGCCTATCGTGAACCGCTGATACTGTTTTATCGCGAACATCAATCCATTGAACGGGTCGCCGCAGTCATGGACTTGTCCGAAGAAGCGGCGCGGCAGCGATTGTCACGCGGACGAAAAATGTTACATGAGCGTGTCATTGCCTTTGTCGAAGGAACATTAGGACGGACCGCGCCCGGCCCGGCCTTCACGCTCAGCGTGGTGTCCGCATTGCCACACCTCACGATTACTGCCGGTTCCTCCGCCATCGGAAGCACAGCTCTGAAAGGGGGTGCAGCGGGAAAAGCCGTAGCCTCTGCGGGTCTGTTTACAATCGTCACAGGTTTACTAGCGAAATTTTTACCCGCCGCGGCAGGAATCTGGATGATGCTGAAACTCCCGGAATCACGGCGTGAACGAAAATTCGCGCTCAAGCACTGGGCCTTGTTATGCATTGGAGCCTTCATCCTATATCCTTTGGGGGTGCACCTCGTCGGGTACGCAGGAAGGAGCTACTGGCACGCACACCCCCAGATGTGGACCCTGGTGCTTCTCGGTTCCGCTTTTGGATTTATTGCAGTTGTGGGGCCATATACGTTTTGGTTTGCTCGAACACAAATCCGTATTCAGAGGGAAGAAGCGAAACAGTCCGTTAATCCCCGCTTCATTTCACTATCCCAACTCTACGAATATCGCAGCCCCTGGACATTCCTAGGTTTGCCATTGCTTCATATCCGTTTCAATTGTGTGGACGACGGTAGAACCCTTCCAGCCAAAGGCTGGACTGCATGTGGCAATAAAGCTTATGGAATCCTGTTTGCCTCCGGCGGGATTGCCGTGGGTTGCGTGAGCATGGGCGCTCTTGCGATTGGGTTGTTCGCACTCGGCGGATTCGGGATAGGTTTGTTTGCATTTGGAGGAATGAGCCTGGGGTTTGCGGCCATAGGTGGAGCGGCGGTCGGTTACGTCGCATTCGGTGGCGGCGCCATCGGCTGGCTGGGCGCGTCGGGAGGCGCAACGTTGGCCCGTCACTTTGCCTTGGGAGGTGGCGCCATCGCCCAACACGCCAATGATCAAGCCGCTCAAGCCTTCATGAACGGCAACGTTTTTTTTCGTAATGAATGGACCGTCTTCGACATTCTGATAGTGATTTCCTGGCTGTTGCCGGCGGCGCTTACCCTCTATTTCAAACGAAGACGCCAACGCAAAGGTCAGGCAACACAACCAGCTTAATATCTCTTATGCGCAAATCCACGTTCACAACATTTCTAACCGGCATCGTGGCATTCTATGTCTCCGTCGCGATCGCCGACCCGGTGTCGGATCGAATTACCGTGACCGTGCGGGGCCAGGGTCCGGATGTCGTGCTTATCCCCGGACTCGCCTCATCGAGCGCGGTGTGGGACGCCACGGCCACGCACCTTGAAGGACACTATCGCCTGCACATCGTTCAGATAGCCGGGTTCGCCGGCGCGCCGGCGCGCGCGAACGCCCAGGGACCGGTCATCCAGCCCACGCTCGATGCCCTCGACGCCTATATCAAAGCAAACAAACTAAAGTCGACAAAGATCATCGGCCATTCGCTCGGCGGATTGATGGGAATGATGCTTGCCCTTCAGCATCCCGAAGATGTCGGCAGCCTGATGATCGTGGATTCACTTCCTTTTTTCAGCGCGTTGTTCGGCGCGACTAACGCCGCTGCGGCAACGCCGCAAGCCGCCGCGATGCGTGACGCTATTCTCAACGAAACGCAGGACGCCTATGTGCAGGGCGAAAGAGAATTCCTCCGCTCTCTCGTCAAATCGCCGGAAGGTCTAAAGGCGGCAACCGGATGGGCCATCGCATCCGAGAAATCGGTCGTGGCTCGCGCGATGTTCGAGGACATGACGACAGACATTCGCCCGAGACTGCACGAAATAAAAACGCCAGTAACGATGCTCTATCCCTGGGACACCTCGACCGGCATGCCGCAATCTGCCGTCGATGCGCTATATCAGGAAAGCTTTGCTCCCCTACCGAACAAGACGATTGTGCGCATCGGCAATTCGTTCCACTTCATCATGCTCGACCAGCCGGATGTATTCGCGGCCCAGGTGGATGCGTTCCTCAAATAACCAGCAGGTGCTTCGCATCCGCCCACTGGCCCGAATTGCCGAGAAGTCGCTGGTTGGCATTCTGTCAAACTGCGGCACCACCCTGTTTTGATTCAACCCCCAGCTGTCTGGTTTTGAAGTGACCGGAGACTCCACGCGGGCAATCAGACCATTGAACCATGTGAAAACCAGATGTAGCCCGTCAGATGCATACGGTGTAATGGCCGCCGTCACGGCGGCTTTGGAACCCGTCACCCGCGGCGGGCTGGACCAGCCCGCCCTACCATGTCCCCGCAAGTTCACCATTTCGTAACATTCTCGCTGTTGATTCGTCACACCGGCTCAATAGTTTCGCCGCATAGTTAGAGGCGAGGAAAACCCGGTTCAGAAACTGAGCCAGATGAGAGGAGACCAAGGAACAACATGAAATTCAGGTATCTAAGAGGTGCACTTGTTGTGTGGAGTGTGGCGGGGATATTGACGTCGGCAGGCCAGGCCAAAGCCGACGATTCGAACGCGATCTTGGACTTGCTGGAGAAAAAGGGGGTCATCACCCAACAGGAAGCCGAGCAGACGCGGCAGGAATATCAGGCGCAGCAACAGAAACAGATGACGTCGGTCGTTGAGGCGTCGGTGACCAACAAGCCGTCGCCGTTTGTCCTCCCATTCGGCAAGGAGTTCAAACTGGTTCTGGGCGGCTATATCCAGCTCAACGGCGAATTTGGCAATGTGGACGCCTATCGAGGCCAATGGACCGGAACCGGCAGCAACAATCAAAAGCAGTTTGATCGTTTCAAAGTCCGGCGGGCGCGGCTCGGCGTCTGGGGAGATTTCCTGGAGAATTTCGACTTCAAGCTGATGGGCGACTTCGGGCAGGGCGATGGCACCAGCCCGCGCGACAACTTCTCGGGGACGGATCTTTTTGTCAACTGGCATCAGTTCCCGGAGATGAATATCAAGTTCGGACAGTACGACACGCCGTTCGGCATGGAACAGTTTGACATCCCCGACATGATGACGTTGACACCCGAGCGGTCACAGGTAACGGAAGCGCTGCGTCCCGAACGACAGATTGGCGTGATGGTTTGGGGTAAACCACTCACAACGATTTTGCCCGAGCAAAAGGACCTGATAACCTATTACCTGGGCGTGTTCAACGGCAATGGCCGGAATATCAACGTCAACGATAACAATTCATTCATGTACATGGGCCGAGTGGAGATCCTGCCGTTTAAGGGGCAATTATTCGGACAGCCGACCACCTGGAGGCTGGGCGTGGATGCTTACACCTCGGCCGACGCAAGCAACACGGTTCTCACCACGACCGGGAATAACTGGGTGCAGAAGAGTGGCACGTTGAAGGCGCTATCGGTGCAAACCAAGGGCGATCAGCGCGTGGCTTTTGGCGGCGATGAAATGTTCACCTGGGGACCGGTCACGCTCAATGCGGAATACCTGCAGACGCACTACCACGATGCCCTGTCCAGCATCCACGATTTTACCTCAACCGGATACTGGATTCTCGGCGGATATCAAATCGTTCCCAAGCGATGGGAACTGGTGGGCAAATGGGAGACGTTCTCCCCGGGCCAGCTCCCCAGCGACGATCTGCGAACCGTGACCGGCGGGATCAACTGGTACGCCAGGGGCAAGGGACCGGGCGACATCACCCTGATGTTGGACTACATGCACACCTGGTCGCACTTCCGCGAAATGAATCCGAGCTTTGGAGCCAGTCAGTTCGACGAGATCATGCTGCGAACTGAATTGGCGTTCTAAATTGTCCTCCTCGTCGCCGTAGCAGCCAATCCCGTAGCCTCCCCGGCCGCTGCGGCGACGTTCCCCCCTTTCGGGGCCAGGACACAAAATCACCCCGGCGGCACAAGTTCGTCACACAACCGAAACAATCAGAAACTACATCACTGTAAGAGGAGAAAAGCCAACATGCTGACAAAGTTTATCCGCAAGAGTTTGCCACTGGCGTTGATCGCGGGCACGGCCCTCAGCGCTTCGGCGCAGATGTTGATCAACGGCGCGGGCGCGACGTTTCCGTACCCGATGTACTCGAAGTGGTTCGATCAATACACCAAAGTCGACCCGTCGGTGCGCTTCAACTATCAGTCCATCGGCTCGGGCGGCGGCCAGAAACAAATCCTTGCCCAGACCGTGGACTTCGGCGCGTCGGACGGCCCGATGAGCGACGAAAACCTCGCCAAGGCGCCGGGGAAGATTCTGCACATCCCCACCGTGGCGGGCGCAGACGTGGTCAGCTACAACCTGCCGGGCAGCCCCAAGCTGAAGTTGGACGGACAGACGATCGCGGATATTTTCATGGGCAGGATTGCAAAATGGAATGATCCCAAAATCACCGCGCAAAACCCGGGAGTGGATTTGCCAGGCCAGGATATTGTGGTCGTCCATCGTTCCGACGGCAGCGGCACGACCTATATCTGGACAGATTATCTGAGCAGCGTCAGTTACGCATGGAGTCAGGAAGTGGGACGCAATACCTCGGTGAAATGGCCCACGGGGCTGGGTGGCAAAGGCAACGAGGGCGTAGCCGGACTGGTCAAGCAAACGCCGGGCGCCCTGGGTTACGTGGAATTGATCTACGCGCTGCAGAACCATCTGCCGTTCGCCGACGTGAAGAACAAGGAAGGGAACTATGTCACCCCATCCCTCGAGTCGGTGACCGTTGCGCTGGCCACGGCGACCATTCCCGACGATCTGCGCTTCTCCATCGTCAATGCTCCCGGCGCCGACGCCTATCCCATTGCGGGAGCCACCTGGTTGCTCGTCTACCAAAACCAAAAGGATCCGGCCAAAGGAAAGAAGCTTGTGGAGTTCATGAACTGGGCGTTGACCGATGGCCAGTCAATGACCTCCGCGCTTCACTACGCGCCACTGTCGAAGAACCTCCAGGACCGCGCCCTCCAGCGGATCAAGGAAATTAAATACTGAACGCACCGGCCTGGATGCGATACAACTCGGTTGGTCCGGGGGAAGAGCGCCTATCGGCTTTTTCCCTTGACCGTTTATAGCTCAGGGAAAAAATGGCTTACACGGCCACCTTACCAGCGAACGCTGCTATACAACCGCGGATGGTATCGCCTTCGAGAATGGCCGACCGCCTGTTCAAGTGGCTGACGATGGCCATGGCGCTCTCGGTGTTGGTCTTGATTGTTCTGGTGGGATGGAAACTGTATCAAGGCTCGCATCTGGCGCTGCAGAAATTTGGCGCTCGCTTCGTCACCACTTCCAACTGGGACCCGGTCCAGGAGGAGTTTGGCGCGCTGCCGTTCATCTTCGGCACGCTGATGTCCTCGGTGATTGCCCTGATCCTTGCGGTGCCGCCGAGCATCGCCACCGCGGTGTTCCTCACGGAACTGGCCCCGCCAAGAATTCGTCAGCCGATTGTCTCCATGATTGAAATGCTGGCGGCGGTTCCCAGCGTGATCTTCGGGCTCTGGGGGATTTTTGTGATGATCCCGTGGCTGCGGGAGCACTTGTTTCCGTGGCTGCAGAAATGGCTGGGCTTCCTGCCGTTGTTCAAAGGGCCGATCTACGGCGTGAGCATGTTGGCGGCCGGCATCGTCATCGCGATCATGATCGTGCCGATCATCACCTCCATCTCACGCGAAATCCTGCGGTCGGTCCCCGACCTGCAGCGCGAAGCCGCTTATGGACTGGGCGCCACCCGCTGGGAGGTGACGCGCATCGCCGTGCTCAGTTACGCCAAACGCGGACTGTTCGGCGCGGTGATTCTGGGATTGGGCCGCGCGCTGGGCGAGACGATGGCGGTCACGATGTTGATCGGCAATCGGCCGGAGATTGCGGCTTCGCTGTTTGCGCCGGGGTACACGCTGGCCAGCGTGATCGCCAACGAGTTTACCGAGGCGACCACCGACATTTATCTTTCTGCACTGTTTGAAGTGGGGCTGGTGTTGTTCGGCGTGACGATTCTCACCAACGCCATTGCCCAGTTGTTGATCGTGCGAATCGGAGGCCCGCGCGCGAGCCGGGCGGCGCAATAATCATGGAGACAAGCAAAGCCTATCAGACCTGGCGCAAGGCCAAGAGCGTGCTGGTGTCGCTGCTGTGTCTGGCGAGCGCGCTGGCGGTGATCGCGCCGCTGGGCTTCGTGTTGTTTTACCTGGTTCGAGCCGGCGCGGGGGCGGTGGATCTGGCGTTCTTCACCCATTTGCCGAAGCCGGTCGGCGAACCGGGCGGCGGCATGGCCAACGCCATCGTCGGAACCCTGGTTTTGCTGGGGCTGGCTTCGCTGATTGGCGTGCCGGTGGGCGTGCTGGGCGGCGTGTATCTTTCCGAGTTCGGGGCGGAGAAGCTCAACTGGTGGATTCGATTCGGCGCGGACATTTTGAACGGTGTGCCGTCCATCGTGTGGGGCATCGTGGCCTACTCGCTGGTGGTGCTGCCGATGAAAGGGTTTTCAGCTTATGCGGGCGGCGTGGCGTTGGGATTTATGATGATTCCACTGGTGATCCGCACGACCGAAGAGGTGCTGCTGCTTGTGCCCAATGGCTATCGCGAGGCGGCGCTGGCGCTGGGGATTCCGCGATGGAAAATGATCGTGCGGATTGTGATGACGACCGCGCTGAAAGGAATCGTCACCGGTGTGTTGCTGGCCGGGGCCAGAATCGCCGGGGAAACGGCGCCGCTGCTGTTCACCGCATTCGGCAACCAGTTCTGGACGCACAACCTGAAGGATCCGATCGCGGCGCTGCCGCTGCAAATCTTCACCTACGCCATCTCGCCCTATGACGACTGGCACCGTCAGGCTTGGGCGGGCGCGTTGGTCTTGATCCTGATCATCTTTCTGATCAATATTGGGGTGCGGGCGCTGACCCAGGGCAGATTCTCAGGGGTACAACGGTGACAACGGACGTGACCATCAAAGAAGAACCTCGAAAGACAGGAACTCCGGCAAACGCTGTTCGGCCCGGTCCGCCGCCATCCAAGCCCAACCTGCGTGTACCGGAAACGACCTCGGGACAAAGCGCACCGGTTTCCCAGGTGGCATTCAGCGTGAACAAACTCTGCTGCTGGTTCGGCTCCAACCAGGCATTGTTCGACGTGGTCCTGACAATTCCCTCGACAGCGGTCACGGCGATCATCGGCCCCAGCGGCTGCGGCAAATCCACCTTCCTGCGCTCCCTGAATCGGATGCACGAACTGGTGCGCGGCGCCCGCATCGAAGGGCAGATCCTTCTGTTCGGCGAGGATGTTTATGCCCCGCAAATTGATCCCACCCTGGTGCGCCGTCGCGTCGGCATGGTCTTCCAGAAATCGAATCCTTTCCCCACGATGACCATCGCCGAAAACGTAACGGTCGGGCTGCGCCTCAACGGCGTCCGCAACCACGCAGTGCTGGAAGAGCGCATGGAAAAAGCGTTGCGCATGGCGGCGTTGTGGGACGAAGTGAAAGACCATCTCCACCGACCGGGGACCAGCTTGTCCGGTGGCCAGCAACAGCGGCTTTGTATCGCCCGGGCATTGGCGGTGCAACCAGAGGTCCTCCTCATGGATGAGCCGGCTTCCGCGCTCGACCCGATTGCGACGATGAAGATCGAAGAACTGATTCAGGAATTGAAAAGGGACTACACCATCGTCATCGTCACGCACAACATGCAACAGGCCGCCCGGTGCTCCGATTACACGGCCTTCTTCTACATGGGCCGCTTCATCGAGTTTGACAAGACGGAGAAAATCTTCACGAACCCCGGCAACAAACAAACGGAGGATTACGTGACAGGGAGATTCGGATGACCATCGAACGGCACCTGGATCAGGAACTCGCCGACCTGAAGCAATTGTTGCTGCGCATGGCCGGTCTCGCCGAGCAAAGCGTCGCCCAGGCGCTCAAGGCGCTCGTGCAACGCGACAACGCTCTCGCCCAGCGGGTCGACGACGACGATGATCGACTCGACCAGCTCCAGATCGAGATCGACGACCGCTGCATCAAATTGTTCGCGCTGCGTCAACCCACGGCCAAGGATTTGCGTTTCGTCACGATGACCATGAAGATCGCCACCGATCTGGAGCGCATCGGCGACCAGGCGGTCAACATCGCGCACCGGGCCATTGAATTGAACAAGGAATCGCTCCTCAAACCGCTGGTGGACATTCCGCGCATGGCGGAGACGGCCCGGGGCATGATCCGCGACGCGCTGGACGCCTTCGTGTATGAAAAGCCCGAGCTGGCCCGGCAGATCATCACCCGGGACGAGGATGTGGACAACCTCAACCGCCAGCTTCACCGGGAGTTGACCAGTTTCATGATCGAGGATCCGCACACGATCACTCGGTGCTTGAATTTGATGAGTGTTGCGCACAATCTGGAGCGGATTGGCGATCACGCCACCAATATCGCCGAAGAGATCGTGTACCTGTACGAAGGACGCGACATTCGGCATCAGAAAGAGTAAGCAGCAGACGAGGTTGCGCCACGAATCGCGGCGCGACCGCCGAGAGAGGATTGCGTCATGCCCCGGTCTTCCAAGAACCGTTACTGGATAGGATTCGACCTCGGCGGCACGAAGATGATGGCCGCCGTGCTGGATAAAGAATTCAACATCATCGCCACCCGTCGCAAGAAGACCAAGGACGGCAAGGGCGCTCCCAGCGTTGCCCGCGTTCTCGAAACCATCGAAGAAGCCCTGCAGGCGTCGCATGTTTCCCGCCGGCAGTTGGGCGGGATTGGCGTTGGCTGTCCGGGCGTGTTGGACCTTGACGAGGGCGTCGTGCTGCAGGCCCCCAACATCCGCTGGCGGAATGTCCCGCTGCGCAAACAACTGGAAAAAGCCTTTGGTTGCCCGGCCGTGATCGCCAACGACGTGGATGCCGGCACGTTTGGCGAGTACCGATTTGGCGCGGCCCAGGGTGCGCGCTGTGTCCTTGGCGTGTTTCCCGGCACCGGCATCGGCGGTGCGTGCATCTACGAGGGAAAACTCATCCGCGGCCGCATCCATTCCTGCATGGAAATCGGGCACATCCACATGCAGCCCAAAGGCCGGCTCTGCGGTTGTGGCCGGCGCGGCTGCCTGGAGACCGTGGCCAGCCGACTCGCCATCTCCGCCGAAGCCGCCGAAACGGCTTATCGCGGTCAGGCGCCGCACCTCATGGAAGCGGCGGGCACCGATCTCAGTTCCATTCGCAGCGGCGCACTCGCCTCGGCGATCGACGCGGGAGACGCCACGGTGGAAGCCATCGTGCGGCAGGCTGCAAAGAACCTGGGGATCGCCGTCGCCAGCGTCGTCAACCTGTTGGCGCCCGACGTTGTCGTGCTCGGCGGCGGCCTGATGGAAGCGATGCCGAGCCTGTACCTGCAGGAAATGCGCGCCGCCATCAAGAAACAGGCCATGAAGCCGTTCACCAAATCCCTGAAGATCGTGCCGGCCAAGCTGGGCGATGACGCGGGCGTTCTCGGCGCGGCCGCGCTGGCGGCGGAAACACAAGACAAAGGCTGACCTCCGACCGTGAACAAGACAACCTCCACGCCACAGTCGTCCGCCGCCGCCGGGGCGTCCCGTCTCGTGGCCGTGATTGACATCGGCGCCAGCGGAATGCGACTGCGCATCGCCGAAATCCTGGCCGACGGCGCCGTGCGCACGCTGGAGTCGCTGCAGCAAGCCGTGCATCTGGGCAAGGACACCTTCACCACCCGGCGCATCCAGACTTCGACAGTCGAGGAATGCGTGAAGATCCTGAAAAGTTTCCGCCGGATCATGGAAGAGTATGGGGTGACGCGGCCCGACCAGATTCGGGCCGTCGCCACGAGCGCCGTGCGTGAAGCCGAAAACCGCGCCAGCGTGCTCGACCGCCTCTACATGTCCACCCAGATCAACGTCGAAACCATCGAGGGAGCCGAAGAGAACCGTCTCACCTACATCGCCATCCATGACGCGCTCAAACAGGAAAAACGCCTCAAGAAGGGCAACGCGATCATTGTGGACCTGGGCGGGGGCAGCACCGAACTCTTGCTGTTGGAAGAAGGTCTCGTCACTTTTGCGCACAGTTACCGCCTCGGCGCGCTCCGCATCCGGGAAACGTTGGAAACCTACCGCGCCCCGGTCGATCGCATTCGCGCCCTGCTCGATCAGCATATCCGGCGCGTCGTCAATCAGCTCCACCACACCGTGCCCGTCAAACGGGTCGGCGCGATGGTGGCCGTGGGAGGCGACGCGCAATTTGCCGCGTCGCTGTTGTCGCCCTCGTGGGCCGACAAACGCGTGGTGTCGCTCGATCTCAAATCATTCTGCAACCTGGCGGACAAGCTGGCGACCGTGCCGGTGGACGATCTGGTGCGTCAGTACCGTATCCCGTATCAGGAAGCGGAGACGCTCGGCCCCGCGCTGGTGGCGTACAAACAACTCGCACGGGTTTTCGGAGTGAAAAGCATTCTCGTTCCCAAAGCGAGCCTGCGAGACGGGTTGATCGCGGAAATCGCCGCCGGCAGCGCCTGGACCGAAGAATTCTCCGCCCAGGCCATCCATTCCGCCATCACGTTGGGGGAGAAATACGCGTTTGACCGGCGCCACGCGGAGCACGTGGCCGGGCTCAGCGTCCAGTTGTTCCGCGCCCTGCAGGCCGATCACGGCCTGGACCGTCGTTACGAGTTGCTGCTGCGGATCGCCGCGCTGCTCCACGAGATCGGCAATTTCGTCAGCGACCGCAGCCATCACAAGCATTCGATGTATCTCATCCTCAACAGCGATTTGTTCGGGCTCGGACGCAAGGACATCACGCTCATCGCGTTGGTGGCGCGCTATCACCGCCGTGCCGCGCCGCAACCGTACCACGAGGAATACCAGGCGCTCGACCGCGACGGCCGTGTCGCTGTCGCAAAGTTGGCGGCGATCTTGCGGGTGGCCGACGCGCTGGAACGAAATCATCTGCCCGGCCAACGCGCCGTGTCGTTCGAACGTGAAAAAGACCAATTCGTCGTCATCATCCAGGACGGCCAGGACCTGACGTTCGAACGGCTTGCGCTCAAGGAGAAAGGCAACCTGTTCGCGGAAGTGTATGGCATGCCGGTCACGGTGCGCGCCGGACGCGCTGCCCGATCCGAGTCCATTCATGGCTAAACCCTCGAAAGAACCGCTGTTTTTCAACCGCGAGTTGAGCTGGCTGGAGTTCAACCGCCGGGTGCTCGAAGAAGCGATGGATCCAACCGTGCCCTTGCTCGAACGATTCAAGTTTCTGTCGATCAGCAGCTCGAATCTCGATGAGTTCTTCATGATTCGCGTCGGCGGACTGCAACAGTTGTTCGACGCGGGAAAAACGCGGTTCGACCCGGCCGGCCTCAGCACCGCCCGACAACTGACGGTCATCCGACGCCGCACCCATCAAATGGTTGCCGACCAGTACGACTGCCTGTTGAAGGAACTGGAAGTGCTGCTGGCCGAGGCGGGCATCCGCCGGGTCGGCGTCGAACACCTGGACGAACAACAAGGCGAGTACGTCGAGCGATTTTTCGAGGAGGAGATTTATCCCGTGCTGGCGCCCATTGCCATCGAATCCGGGGCGACCTTTCCGTTGTTGCGCGGGTTGGGACTGAATCTTGCCGTGCGGCTAAGGCCGGCGGCGGCCGCGCCGCACAAGCAACGCTATGCCGTCGTGGCGGTCCCGCGCCAACTCTCGCGCCTCGTGCCGGTGCCTGTCGTCGAGGGATTCCGCTACGCGCTGGTCGAAGACATCATCGGGACGTTCATTGAAAAACTCTTTCCGGGCGAACCCGTGGCGGAATGCATCCCGTTCCGCGTCACTCGCAACGCGGACATGACGGTGCGCGAAGATCAGGCGGGCGACCTTCTCGCCCAGATGCGCGAAGTCCTCCTGGAACGCCGACACAGCGCCTGCGTCCGACTGGAGATTTCCGACCGGGCGTCGACCACGATGCTCAAATTCCTGAAAGGCGCGCTGAAGGTCCGGGAGGAAAGCGTTTACCGCCTGCCCGGTCCCGTCGATCTTTCTGCTCTTGCCGCTTTGCCGAAGTTGGTCGGCCATGACGAACTGAAAAACGTGGCGTGGCCGCCGCAATCCTCCCCCTTGGTGGCGCCGAACGAGTCGATGTTCGACGTGATCGCCCGACGGGACGTGCTGCTGATCCATCCGTACGAATCGTTCCAACCCGTCGTGCGGCTGGTCGAGCAGGCTGCCGACGATCCCGACGTGCTCGCGATTAAACAGATTCTCTACCGCACCAGCGAGAACAGCCCGATCGTCGCCGCCCTGGCGCGCGCTGCCGCCAAGGGCAAGCACGTCACCGCGGTGATCGAACTCAAGGCGCGCTTTGACGAAGCCCGCAACATCGAATGGGCCCGGGCGCTGGAATTGGCCGGCGTGCAGGTCATTTACGGCCTCAAATGGCTCAAGACCCACGCCAAGGTCTGCATCATCGTCCGGCGCGAGCCGGGCGGCCTGCGACGGTATTGCCATTTCGGCACCGGCAACTACAACGAGATCACCGCCACGCTGTACAGCGACGTCGGTTTGATGACCTGCAACGAAGATTTCGGGGTGGACGCCACCGCCTTCTTCAACAGCATCACCGGTTACTCGCAGCCGGTCACCCACCGCAAACTCGAAGCCGCGCCGCTCGGGCTTCGGGCGAAGTTGCTCGACCTCATCGACAGCGAAATCCAGCGCAGCAAACAGGGCCAGAAAGCGCTCATCCTGGCCAAGGTCAATGCCCTGGTCGATCCCCAAATCATTCAGGCGTTGTACAAGGCCTCGCAGGCGGGCGTGAAGATCCAGCTCAACATCCGCGGGATCTGCTGTTTGCGGCCCGGCGTGCGCGGCCTCAGCGACAACATCACCGTGGTCAGCATTGTGGACCGGTACCTCGAACACGCGCGGGTGTTGTATTTTCATCACGGCGGCGAATCCCTGGTGTTCATTTCCAGCGCCGACTGGATGCCGCGCAACCTGGACCGACGCGTCGAATTGCTCGTGCCCGTGGAGGATCCGGACCACCAGCGGCGGCTGATCGCCATGCTCAACCTCGGCTTTGAAGACACGGTGAAAGCGCGGGCGCTGACCTCCGACGGCAGTTACGTGCGCGTTCGATCGGCCAGCCCGGAAAAGGCGGTGCGGCTCCAGGAAGTGATGTATCGAACCGCCCGCGAAGCCGCCCAGCAGGCGCAGACCGACCGCTACACCGTGTTTGAGCCCCAGCGGCCCTCCTCCTCGGCCCGGTCGTAACATGCAGCCGACGATTGGAGAGCTTTGTTCGAAATACCACAACGAATCGGTCCACACCGAGCACGTCACCGCCCTGGCGCTCAAACTGTTCGACTGGACCCACGCGCGGCTGAAAATCGCCGCCGCCGACCGTTCGCTGCTCGAAGCGGCAGCCCGCCTGCACGATGTTGGGTACAGCATCGACCCATTGCATCACGTCGAAGTCAGCGCCCGGCTGATTCTCCAGCAGGGGCTCCGGGGAACTCGGGAGACACAACTCCCGCTCATCGCCGGGATCATGGTCCTGCACGGCGGGAAACTCGCCGAACTCCTTCGGCATCCCTTGCTGGAAGAGCTGACCGAGGCCCAACGTCAACGCGTACTGCGGCTCGGCGCGTTTCTACGGCTGGCCGACGGACTCGATTACGGCCACATCCAGAATGCGTCCATCACCGGGGTGCGGCCTGCGGAAAAGGAGATGGAAGTCCGCGTCGCCAGCCCGCTTTTTTCGCACAACCTCACGCGGGCGGACCGCAAGGCCGATTTGTGGAGACGCGTGTTTCCCCTGGGGATAAAGCTGGTGGCCGACATAGCCCCTGCGCGTCCGTTGCTGACGCCCGGCCTGCCGCCCGTGGAAGCCGCGCGGCGGTTGCTATCGTTCCATTACAAAACCATTCTGGCCAACCTCGACAAGGCGATTGACGGTGGCGACCTTGAGCCGCTTCACCGGATCCGGGTCGCGTCGCACCGGATGCGGGTCCTGCTTCAGGTCTTCCGAAAATGCCTCCCGCAGGAATCGCCGAAGTTCATCGACGACGCGCTCAACGAACTCGGACGCGAACTCGGCCCCGCTCGTGACCTGGATGTGTGGATCGATTTTCTGCGGACGGATGCGGCGCGCCAGCCGTTGGCGGCGAGCCGGCTCTGGCAGCCGTTTCTGCACTATCAACTCCGTCGCCGATACCTGCAGGATGCCACCGTGCGCCGCAGCCTGCGCGGCGCGCACTTCGGCGCGCTTCGCCACCACGTCGCCCGGCTGCTCCGGGCCGAACTGCCGCAGTTGCTGGAGACCGCTCCCCGCAGCAAGGGGATGTTGGAACCGCTGGCGCGGAAAAAATTCGCCAAAGCCGTGCGGCGGATCCGCAAACAGGCGCACCTGCGCCACTCGACCGCCAGCGCCAAACTGCACCGGCTGCGCGGGATCATGCGGCAGGCGCGGTACCTGGGCGAGTTTTTCGCGTGCTTGCTGGACCCGGGCGAACAGAAACTCACCAGGCGATTGCATGATGTCGAACAGGCGCTCGCCAGAATCCACGATATCGACGTTGCGTTGGAACTGTTCCTGCCCGAAGGCCCGCCCGCTCCCAACGCATTGGTTCGGCAACTGAGCAAACAACGCCAGGAATTCCTGGAAGACTTTGCCCGATCTTGGAAACGTCTCGGTGAGTTGTGAGATTCGTGTCTATTCGTGGTGGACGGCAGATTCTCTGTTGGGTGCGTCCGAATGCTGCCCCCGGGTCCAACGGTTGTTCCCGCGCCCGCTGGGGGCAGCGGGCCTACAACCGGCCTCAATAGAAGATTTCGTTGTTGTAGGCCGCGTGCCCTCACGCGGCGTCCGGGGGGCGCCAAGTTGTACCCCTCTTTGTCCGAAGTAGTATTTCGCGCTTGCCACACCGCACGGTTTTCGACAGAGTCTGCGCGCGAAGAAGGGTCCGAACGGCGAGTCTGTCATTGGCCCGTCCCTGTCATGGGCGTTCGATGGGCCGGGCCACACCAACGTCATGGCTCGCATCGATTCGGCCGCGCGTTTGCACCAAAACTGAAAATCAGAAAGGAATTTTATCATGGGCGCCATCAAGTTGCCGAAAATATTTGTCAGCAAATATCCGCACAAGTTCGCCAAAGGCGGCAAAGCGCATTACCTGCGCGGCCAACGCATCCTGCCCAAGCCGATCACGGGCAGGGAATCGCTTCCAGATTTGATCGACCGCACATTCCTCGCCTACAACGCGGCGCGCCTGCACGAAGCATGTCACCTTTTCGCCGACCGCATGTTGGCCCATCCGACCACGACCATCGGGCTGAGTTTGTCGGGCGCCATGACGCCGGCAGGCCTGGGCTCCGCGGCGCTCGTCCCGCTCGTCAAAGCCGGGTTTGTGGACTGGATCGTGTCCACGGGAGCGAACCTGTACCACGACATGCATCACGCCATGAACCTGCCCTTGTGGAAAGGCACGCCGTTCACGCGCGACGTGCAGTTGCGCAAGTACGGCGTCGTCCGCATCTACGACATCCTGCTCGATTACAACGACGTGCTGATGCGCACCGACGACACGCTGCGCAAAATCCTGGTCCAACCGGAATTTCAAAAGGAAATGGGCACCGCCGAACTTCATTACCTGATCGGCAAATACTGCGCCGAGTTCGAACGGCAGTCGGGGCTCAAGGACGCTTCGCTGCTGGCCGCCGCCTACCGGGCCGGGGTGCCGTGTTTCACGTCGTCACCGGGCGATTCGACCATCGGCATGAACGTCGCGGGCGTGGAACTGCGCGGCAACAAACTGCGCGTCAACCCGAGCATCGACGTCAATGAAAGCACGGCCATCGTGTTGGACGCGAAACGGCGCGGCTACAAGACCGGTGCGATTATGATCGGCGGCGGATCGCCGAAGAATTTCCTGCTCCAGACCGAACCGCAAATCCAGGAGGTCCTCCGCATCAAGGAAGTGGGCCACGACTTCTTCATCCAGTTCACCGACGCGCGGCCGGACACGGGCGGACTGTCGGGCGCCACGCCGGCCGAGGCGGTGACCTGGGGCAAAGTGGACCCGAACCAGTTGCCGGACGCGGTCGTTTGCTATGGGGATTCCAGCGTGTATCTGCCGATGGCAACCCATTACGCGCTGGCCCGCCGCAAACCGCGCAAGTTGAAGCGGTTGTTTGACCGACACGACGAACTGCTGGCGATGGTTTTGCGCGAGTACCGCAAACACAATCCCGAGGCGACTCCGATTTCGTGAGGTCCGCGTGCCGTCCCTCGCCCAACTAAAGGCACTGACGAAGCAACACGGCACGCCGCTGTTTGTGGTGGATCATGCGGAGTTGCGGAGGACGTACGCGGTGTTCAAGAAACATCTGCCGCGTGTCCAGGCGTATTACGCCGTCAAAGCCAACTCCGATCCCGCCATCGTCAAGACGTTGTTCGACGCCGGTGCGAGCTTCGATGTCGCCTCGTTCCCGGAGTTCATGATCGTTCACGAGAACATCAAACGCATGCCCGCCAAAAAGCGCCAGGACTGGATCTGGGACAAGATCATCTACGCCAATCCGGTCAAGGATAACCGCACGCTCGAACAACTCGACCAATACAAGCCACTGGTCACCTACGACAACCTCGCCGAGGTCGGCAAAATCAAGAAACACGCCCCGCATGCGGGCGTCATCCTGCGGATCAACGTGCCAAACACGGGCTCGGTCGTCGAGTTGTCGTCAAAATTCGGCGCGTCGCCCGCCGAAGCGGTGGACCTGATCGAAGCCGCGTTCAAGGCGGGGCTGGTGGTGGAAGGCCTCAGTTTCCACGTCGGCAGCCAGTGCACGAATTTCCAGAATTACGTGCAGGCGCTGGAACTGGCCAACAGCCTTTTCAAAGAGGCGTGGTCGCGCGGGTACGACCAGGTGAAGATCCTCGACATCGGCGGCGGGTTCCCCGCGCCGTACGATCAGCACGTCCGACCGTTTGCCGAGCTGGCGCGGACGCTCAATGCCGAGTTCGAACGGTTGTTTCCGCCGCACATGGAAATTCTGGCGGAGCCGGGCCGTTTCCTCGTGGCGACTGCGGGCACCCTGTTGGCGGAGATCATTGGCAAGTCCGTGCGCGGCGGGAAACGGTGTTACTACATCAACGACGGCATCTACGGCACCTTCTCCGGCGTGCTGTTCGACCACATCCAGTATCATCTGAAATCGTTCCGGAAAGGCCCGACGCAGATCTGTTCCGTGTTCGGTCCGACCTGCGACGCGCTCGATACCGTTTCGGTGGCGGAAAACCTGCCCGACCTCGAACTCGGCGACCTGGTATACAGCGAGAACATCGGCGCCTACAGCCACGCGTCGTCCACCTATTTCAACGGCTTCCCCCCCGCAAAAGTCGTGCATGTAAACCGGTGAGACGAAGTGCGCTGAAGTTGGTAGGGACGGACCGCCGGGCCGTCCGACAACCTCAAACTCGGCGCGCCCGGCGGTCGCGCCCTCCCACAAGCCGGAACATTGTAGGGCGCGATGCCTGTCGTTCAGGTATCGCGCCGTGAGGTTGGGACGGAAGCGGCGCGATACCCTTCGGGCATCGCGCCCTACAAACTTCACCCCTCCGGCTGCTGCTGGGTCAGGCAATGCAGCGTGCCGAATCCTAATACCAGATCCACGGCGTGAATGCCGATCACGGGTCGGTCGCGGAACAACTCGCCGAGGACGCCCAGCGCGATGCGGTCGTTCGGATCGTTGAAGGTCGGGACGACCACCGCGGCGTTGGAAATATAGAAATTGGCGTAGCTCGCCGGTAATCGGTAGCCGTCGAAGAATACAGGGGCCGGCATTGGCAACGGGATCACGTCTGGTTTCGAGCCGTCTTCCAACCGCAAATCCCGGATTCGTTCCCAGTTCTCCGCCAGGGGCCGGTAGTTCTGGTCTTTCTTGTTCGTTTCCTTGATGAGCACGACGGTGCGCGGGTTGACGAACCGGCAGATGTCGTCGATATGCCCATGCGTGTCGTCTCCGACCGGCCCGGCGACCAGCCAGAGAACATTCGTCACCCCGAGGTATTTTTTCAGTGTCTCGTCAATTTCCTTGCGCCCGAGTCCCGGATTGCGCACTTGCACCTTCGGGTGGAGATAACATTCCTCGGTAGTCAGCAATGTGCCGCGCCCGTTGACGTCGATTCCGCCGCCTTCGAGCACGAACGGTTTGCCGCCATACTCGGCGTGGAATAAACGTTTGCCAAGCAATCGCGCCGCCGTCTCCGGCACGCGCCGGTCCTTCTGCCAGTCGTCGTACTTCGCCCAGGCATTGAAATGGAAGTGGACGATGGCGGTTTCGGTCGATCGTCCCCTGCCCCGCCGCACGAAGATCGGTCCGCTATCGCGCATCCAGCCGCGATTGGTCGGGTGCGTGATGAACTCGACCCGGCGAAGGTCGGCTCCCGCGCGGGTCAGGTAGCGCCGGGCCCGTCGTTCCTCGACTTTATTGTCCACCAACAGGCGGACGATTTCGCCCGGGCCGATCTTGCGAATCATCTCGCCGTACACCCAGCGGATCGTGTCGAGTTTATCCGGCCAATCGGTCGGATTATGTGGCCACCCGAGCCAGGTCGCTTCGTGTTTCTCCCATTCCGCCGGTATCCGGTAACCGAGCGCCGCCGGTGAATCTTGTTTTGCAGTCGTGCTTTTCATGGTTAGTCGGGCGGTTATCGAACCACGCAGCCCGCCATTCCGCCAGCAAAATGTCGGGGGGCGCGGCAGAACCGAATCTTTGCGATCGATTGTAGGGCAACCTCTCCGGTTGCCGATTCGATGACGACGGCAAGCGATGCGCTTGCCCTATAATTCTCACCAGGACGACGATAGCCACAGGCAGGATCGTAAAGATTCGGGGGCAGGTGAAGGGTTCCGGGTTCACTGTTCAGGGTTTGCAGCTTCGGAGGATTTCGTTGATCGTCAGTCTGGCAACCCTCCCCTGGTTTTTATCAGTGCTTGACGAACCTGTCGGGACTCACTAAGGTGCAATCAGCTTTTGACTGCGGGGTGGAGCAGCCCGGTAGCTCGTCAGGCTCATAACCTGAAGGTCGTGGGTTCAAATCCCACCCCCGCTACCAATTTGAAGGCCCGGAGTCTCGCACTCCGGGCTTTTCGCGTGCGGTCATGCATTCCGGTTCCTATTGGGTAACCATGTTGGATTCTGTACGAAGCAGGAGATACGATGAGAGTAGAAATCAGGACGTGCCTGGCTGTGTTCGCATTGGCGTCGGTGGTTCTCGCTGGCGGATGTCGCTCGATGCGGGAGGTGCCCGAACCGGGAATAACGGAACCCAATTGGAGCGATTTCTTCGCCAACGCCGGGGGGCGCATCGTGGTTCAGAGACTGGAAGGCGACGCCGTCGAGTTGCGGTACACTCTCTGGCTTCAGCAGCGGAATCCCGGCAAACGTCCGATGAAACTTGAGGTGAGATTCGAGAACCCCGAGGACAGAAGCAAGCCTCTGGTGATGACTCAGGACGTCACCGCGGGTGAAACCGCCATTGAGATGACCTCTCCGCCCATCTGGGGTGTAAAGCCCGATCATGACTACGAAGTGATCATCCGTATCAATAACTCGATAGGCCAGCCGTTGGGGAAGCAACGGCTGTTCATTCAGTCGTTGGTTGACAGCCGGGGTCTGCGACGAGGTGGGAGCTGAGGGGGCAGCCTCTCCGCATGCGGCGTTCTCCGCCGGAGTTCCCGACTCGATCCGTCGATTGCCAACAGGGGTGCCAAGCCAACGGTGGCCGCTGAAACCGGAACGCAAACTGGCGGAAACGACGCTCCGCGGCGGAGCCCGGCGGACGCTCAACGAGCATGACGGGAGTTACGCCATTCGCCTGAATGGGCAGAACCTGATGCATTCCGCGCGCGCGGCGTCGGAACTCCTGCTGGGAGAGCTCGCCGTCGCCGGACTGGCGGATCAGCCGACGCCCAGCGTGCTGATCGGTGGCTTGGGCCTGGGGTTCAGCTTGCGGAGCGTGCTGGCCAAGACCGGCCCCACTGCGACGGTACACGTGGCCGAGTTGATCCCGCAGGTCGTGGATTGGAATCGAGAGTTCTTAGCCGCAGTGAATGGAAAGTTGATTGACGATCCGCGCGTCACGATTTTCATCGACGATGTGTGGAACGTTCTCAACCGGACCGATCGCGACCGGTATGACGCGCTCCTGCTCGACATCGACAATGGCCCGATGGCGATGGTCCAGCAGCCGAACGCCCGGCTCTACAAACCGGCCGGCATTCGGCTGATGCTGACGGTGCTCAAACCCGGCGGGCGCGCCGCCATCTGGTCCGCGGCTCCGGATCACGCTTTCGCGGACCGGCTTTCCGAGGCCGGCTTTCTGGTGGAAGCCATCCCAGCGAAGCTTTATCCAAACGCCAAGCGCTGCGGCTGCACCCTCTACATCGCCGACAAACCGCAGAAAAATGCGCCGCGTCGGTGACGCGGCCTACAACGACCAGCGTTTTTCTTCGAGAATGTTGTAGGCCGCGTGACCCCACGCGGCGAAATTCGGACTTCATTTGCAACCTGTTAGACACAACCCAATCGCCAGGTCCGGGCCTCAGCGTCGCCTGGAAATACAAAGCCATCTACCGGCGCACCCTCTCGGACCGGCATGCTGAGCTAGTCGAATGGGCGCTGGCTGACTACACTTCGCGACGATGTCATCCGTATTCGCACGCCGAAAGAGGTACCTGCCTCCGCTGAAGCTTCCAACTTCGCCAAGGCTTCCGCCTTCGCATACGATGCTACAGCGGACAAGACGTCGGACGCGACGGCGGGACGCGTTCGCTCCTCAAGGTTGACTCTCACGATTCAAATTCGGACACTACGGACCGGTATGAAGGACGATTTTATCCAAAACGCCCTGGTGAAAGTCCGGACGGTCTATGCGGAGTTGGCGAACCGGCCCATCGAACGGCAGTGCATCACCCGGACGCAGTGCTGTCAGTTTCGGCTCACGGGTCTGACGCCCGAACTCACCAAGGGGGAGGCGTTGCTGGCAGCCAGAGCGTTTCGCGCCACGGGACGCAAGGAGTTGCCCGAGCGGAAGGATGGCGCCTGTCCGCTGCTCCAGACGGAGACGGGGCGCTGTTTGATTTACGCGGACCGTCCGTTCGGTTGTCGGACGCATTTCTGTGAAGCGGCGGGCGGTCTGATCCCGCGGAAAGAAATCCTGGATCTCATCCGGCGCCTGGAGGAAGTGGATGGGCACCTGGGCGGTGACGGCCCGCACCAGATCGAAGCGGCAATCGCCAACGCGCTCCGGCAGGATCAAAAGCCAAGGTAAATGGCTTTGAGATAGTTCCCTTCCGGGAAGGTTGACGGATGGTCGGCGGCATGGCCCGTGGTTTGCAGTTCCGTAAAAGGGCGGCCGGATTGGGTGGCGGCATTTCTGACTGATTCCAGAAATTCCGGAGCCGAAACATGGGCCGAGCAGGAACAGGCGACCAGGATGCCCTTTGTCTGCAAGAGTTCGATGGCGCTGCGCGCCAACCGGCCATAAGCCCGGATGGCCTGCGGGCGTTCGGACTCCCGCCGCGCCAGCGACGGCGGATCAAGAATAATCAGATCGAATGACCGCGGGGCTGGCGCCGTCGAGTTGAGCCAATCGAATGCGTCGGCTTTCACACTCTCATGGCGACAGCGGCTGATGGCTGGCTGATGCAGGTTCAAGGCAAAGTTCCGGTTCGCGGCTGCCAATGCGTGCGGGCTGATATCCAGGTCGGTTACGGAAACGGCTCCCCCGCGAGCGGCATACAGGGAAAAACCCCCGGAAAAGCTAAAGGCATTCAACACCCGTCGGCCGTGGGATAGCGATTCGACGATGCGGCGGTTTTCACGTTGATCGAGATAAAACCCCGTCTTCTGTCCCCGGACCGCATCGCATTCGAAACGGAGCCCCGACTCCACGAACACGACCGGCTCGATCGGCGCCGCGCCGCGCAGAATCTGACCCTCGGTGAACGGCAGCGCTTTGTCCTGAATATTTCGGCTTAAACGGAGAATCAGGCGCTCGTGGGGAACCTGTTCAGCGATGATCTCCACCACTTCGGTCAGCCGCGGCAGCCAAACCGTCGTGTAGATTTTGAGGACCAGGGTCGAGTCATACCGGTCCAACACGAGTCCCGGCCAGCCGTCGCTTTCTCCGTTACAGAGCCGGTAGCCATTGGTTTGCGAATCAAAAAGATCGCGGCGGCGGTTGAGCGATGCGGTCAGATGCTGCTGCCACCAGGCGCGATCAAGTTGTTGTGGTTTACCGATGTGCAGCATGCGGACGCGAATCGGTCCTTCTGGATCAAACAGGCCCATCCCCAGGAACCGGTCTTTCCGATCATAAATGATGGCCAGTTCGCCCACCTGGCCCGGGCGGGTCTGGTCGCGAATGCTGTCAGAAAACAGCCAGGGATGGCCGGCGCGCAGAATCGTTTCCGCTTTCTGCGAGACACGAAGCTTGAGAGTTGGAGTCGATTCCGGGTTCCTTGCGCTCAATTCTTGGCCGTTCCCCAGCGTCGGTGGAGGAAACGTTCCCACGGGGAGAACAGGATCTTGTCGGCCAACAACCCGATCACCATGATCACCAGCATGATCCCGATCACCTGGTCCATCGCGTTCAACTCCCGGCCGTAGTGCAACAGGTGACCGAGGCCGAAACCGCTCAGGATCGTCACATAAATCTCCGCGGCCATCAGCGAACGCCAGGCGAACGCCCAGCCCTGTTTCATGCCGCTGACGATGAACGGCAGCGACGCCGGCACGATGACCGTGACCCAGGTGTGGAACTGGCTCGACCCCATCGTGCGGGCGGCCTGGGCGTAAATGGGCGGGACCGTGCGCACGCCGTTGTCGGTCGCGATCACTACCGACCACAACGTGCCCATGATCACGACGAACAACATCGCCGACTCTGTCTGGCCGAACCACAACAACGCCAGCGGCACCCAGCAGACGCTCGGCAACGTCTGGAGTCCCAGCGCGGCGATGCCCAGCGTGTCTTCCATGAACTTGAACCGGGCCGTCAGCAATCCCAGCGGCAGCCCACAGATAATTCCAAGGAAGTAACCAAACAAAAGTCGCCGCATGGTGACAACCGTGGCATGCCATAGCGTACCGTCGAGGAGTGCCCCTTCGAGATACCGGGCTACGCTCCACGGTCCCGGAACCAGCACGGGCGACCAGATCCTGGCCTGGTACAGTCCCTGCCAAATCAGGATCCACAGAACGAAAAACAACACGATCATCAGCAGGCGCTTCATTCGGCCACCTCGGCGGTCTCGGGATGCAGATGCCGTTTCAAAGAACGCGTGATCTCGGTCGAGTACTTGGCCAGATCGACACTGTTGATATCGCGCGGCCGCGGGAGATTGACGCCGAACTTCTCCTGGATGCGCCCGGGATGCGGCGAAAATAACACCACGCGGTCGCCCAGGCAGGCGGCTTCACGGACGTTGTGCGTCACAAACACGATCGTCTTCTTGCGTTCCTGCCAGATCCGCTGGATGTCACCGTAGAGCTGTTCGCGGGTGAGCGCGTCGAGCGCGCCGAAAGGTTCGTCCATCAGCAGCACCCGCGGATTCGGCGCCAGCGCACGCGCCAGGGCCACGCGCTGTTTCATGCCGCCAGAGAGTTCATGAATGTTGGCGTGCATGAAACTCTCCAACCCGACCAGGTGCAAATAGTACTGGGCCACCTCCCGGCGTTCCCCATTGTTCAGGTTTGGTTTCAGCTTCAAACCGAACATCACATTTCCCATCACATCCAGCCAGGGAAACAGCGCCGATTCCTGGAACATCATCATCCGTTCGCGGCCGGGACCGGCGATGCGCTTGCCATCGGCCAGCACCTGCCCGCTGTCGGGCGATTCCAACCCCGCGATGATGTTGAGCAGCGTCGACTTGCCACAGCCGGACGGGCCGACCAGGCAGACAAACTCGCCTTCGCGAACGTTCAGCGAAACATTGTCGAGGGCCTGCACGGCCGCGCGGCGCGTCCGAAACCATTTCGACACGCCTTCCACCACCAGCTTCTCGGGCGAAACGTTCTGCAGCTCGTCGCGGATCGCCATCATTTGATTTCGACCGATCCCTTCTCCTTCAAGACCTCGTTCAGAGCTTTGAGGTCGTAAATCCGCGAGAGGTCGGGTTTCTCCTTCAGGAATCCGATGCGATACGCGTCCTCGGCGGACTTCAATAGCGACGCGCTGACCGGGTCACAAGTGATCTCCAACCGGTTCCACGCACTATCCAGCGTCGCCTGCGGAAGCGCTTTTGATGTCTCGGCCTTGATCTCGGCATTGAGGATTCGTTTCGCTTCGTCGGGATGATCGTTGATCCATTTGGTCAACTCGACGTGCGCAGCGACCCATTTCTTGAGCAGATCGGGGTGTTCCTTGAGAAACTTCACGCTGCTCACCAGATGCGTCGTCACATACTTGCCGCCCGTCTGCTTCCAGAGCGCGCTTTCATCGAGGTAAACCTGCCCCTTCGCCTCCAAAACAAGCCGGCTCACCCACGGCTCAACCGTCCACACCGCGTCCATCTCCCCTTGCTGGAACAACGACAATTGGTCGGGATTTGCCGTCGGGACGACAAAGGCGTCGCCGCCCGTCATGGTGATCCGCAGACCCTTCGACTGCAGCCAGGCGCGGCAGGCCACGTCCTGCGTGTTGCCGAGTTGCGGGGTGGCGATCTTCTTGCCCTTGAAATCGGCGTCGGTCTTGATGCGTCCGTCGGACTGCACGACGAGGGCGGCGCCGCCGCTGCAAGCGCCCGCCACGATGCGGATTTCCTCGCCTTGAGATTTCAGATGGGCGTTGATCGCCGGATTCGGTCCGACGTAGGTGAGGTCGAGAGAGCGCGCAAAGATTGCTTCCATCGCGCTGGGGCCGGCATTGTACACGAACCACTGGATCTCGACATCGGGGCCGAGCCGTTCCTCGAACCAGCCTTTTCCTTCCCGGCTCAACCCCTGGGCAATCACGCCCTGGGCGTGGGTCACGTTGGGGAAATGTCCCACCCGCAACACAATTTTCTCGGCCCTCGCCGACGCTGCAAGCCCAACGAGAAATCCCATCAGAAGAATCAGTCGCGGGAGCGATATTCCTGCCGCGACTTCTGCGATCCGCCGAGCCGGTCGGGGCAGGAATGCCCCTCCCACCAATAGAAAACGGAATGGAGTCATCATTTTTTCCTTTCCATGAATGGCAGCGCCACTTTATCGCGCCGGTATTTCCGCATGGTCACTTCCACCGTGTCGGCCAATGTATAATGGTCGAGAATGTTGGCAATCGCGTTGCGAACGTCCACCATCAACAGCCGCAACCCGCAATGGGCCTCGTCCGGGCAAGAGCACGGTGCGTACGCCGTCACGCTTGCGCAGGAAATGGGTGCCAGCGGGCCGTCAATCAACCGCACCACGTCGCCGATCTTGATTCCGTCCATCGGCTTCTTGATGAAATAACCGCCGCCCTTGCCCCGTTTGCTCCCGAGATAACCCGCCCGATTCAGGTCGAGGAGGATGGCCTCCAGGAACTTGACCGGGATGTTTTCCCGCTTTGCCAACTCGCTGATCTGGACGATCGGCCGCCCCAACTCGTGGGCGATCCCCAGATTGATCAACGACCGCAATGCGTACTCGCCACGCTTGGATATCTTCATGAACGCACAAAGCCTATCACGCGAGTAGACAATGGCAAGCTGTTTTTTTTTCGTCACCGCTCAGGTTTCGCGCAACCGCCACACGGCCAGCGCGCCTGCCGCAAACAGCACCGTGCTGTAGGCGAACGCAACCGGGGTTCCCCACACCGTCCACAACGCGCCCACCACGATGCTCGACACGAAATCGCCGACGCCGTTGACCGTGGCCAGCATGCCGAAACCCATGCCGTGATGTTCCTTGTCCACCAGCTCCGCCGCCAGTGAATCTTCCAGCGCTTCCTCGGTGGCGACATAGATGCCGGCCAGGACGAACACCACGACCAGCACCGCCAGATTCATGGGAGCGAACACGAGCACCAGCCCCATCCCCGCCGCCAGCGCGTACCCGCCGGCCAGCAGCGTGCGTTTGTTGAAATGATCGGCCAGCCAGCCGGCGATGAACGCGAAGCCTGCGTACAGCACATTGTGCAGCACGTACAACGAGACCGCAACGGTCGCGGCTTTTGCTGCGCCGAGTTGCGGTGTCAACTTTTGCGTCGCCAGGAGAATCAGCATCGTGTGCGCGAAATCGCCGGCGCCGAACAATCCCACCGCCAACAGGAACCGCTGAAAAGGTTTCGGCAGCGCCGTCAGCCGCGCACGAAAGGAAATGTACTTCACCTGCAGACGTTCCTTTTCCTCGACCAGGAACGCTATCGCCACCGCCGCCAGCAATCCGGGAATCAACGTCACCAGCAACACGCGGGAAAAGTTTCCGCCGAACGCAGCCAGCAAAATCGTAGCGGTCAGCGGACCGACAATCGCGCCGCAGGTATCCATCATCCGTTCGAACCCGAACGCCCGTCCGTACGTCTCGGGCGTGACCGCTGCCGCCAGCAGCGCCTTGCGCACGGGGGTCCGCACACCACGGCCGAGCCATGCGCTGGCTCGGCACAGCAACACGTGCCACGCCTGAGTTGCCAACCCGATGCACGCCGTGCCTGTGGCGGTGACAATGTAACCAATCACCGCAATGGGTTTGCGTCGCCGCAATTGGTCGGTAAAAAAACCCGACCCCATTTTCGCAAAACTCGACAGGCCGTCGGACACGCCTTCGATGACGCCGAGCCACGCCGCCGCCGCGCCCATGGTCGCCAGGAACGCCGGCATCACCGCCGTGGCGATTTCGTGTGACCAATCGCTCAGCAGCGAGGCCAGCCCGATGCCCAGCACCGTTCGATTCAGCCAGCGGGGGCCGGGTTTGGGTTCGTCTTCTGGATGCATGGCACTGTTCATCGCATACCATCCATAAATCTGTCCAGCGGGCGCTGAGAAGTGCCGAACAAAGGGACCAACTTTCGGTGAGTTATTGTAGGGCAAGCGCCCCGCTTGCCGTCGTTGCCGGACTCGCCAGCAATGTCTAGCAGATGACCGCCGACCGTCTCATCTAAATGGTAATCGGTACCCGCCATATCAGTTCAGGCGGGCAGAATTATCTACCAGCAATTGGCGTCTGCTTCGAGGTCACTCGAATCAGGTCAAGATGTTGCAGAGGCAAAGTAACGCTATGCCCACCTGCAATCGCAATCTTCTGGTCAACGGTATTTACTGTCAGCGAACAATCTTGAGTCGCCTGAATCGTGACAGCGTAGCGGTTGGTGTCAGACGTCGAGGCCGTTGCCGGCACACCAAAGAAACTCGGAGCATAGTAAAAGAGTCCTTCGCCATTGCGGCGGACAAGCGGGTGATGATAAGAGATTTTCACCGGAGAACGATTCCATGCGACATCGGCGGGCAGGAAAAACCGAGCAACCAGGCTGATGAAGCCAGGCTCAGCCCATCTCATTCCAACAATTGCTTCACCCTCCGCCGCATCGAATGACACAGGCACAGTTGTCGGCCCATCAGGCGAGAGTCGAATCTTCAGCCCGATCGAGTCGGCGATCGCCTCGTTTTCAAGGTCGCTAATTTTCGGCCGTGATTTGATTCCCCTGAGCAATTCTTTCCAGAACTTTACTGTGGCGGGATCGTCGCCCGTGTTCTCTGGAATCCAGATCGGAAGCATCACAAGAATCTCCGCATTGGAAACAGTTCTGTATTCCTCGGAAAGGACACCATCTGGTCCAAATGTGAAGCTCTCCGTAAAGGTGGCATCCGTTGAGGAGATGCTCACGACAAATTTCTCCAAATCAATGTTGGGGAGGAACACTGCCGAGCTCGCCTGAGGATTTCCAGACGCCACACCAGTGACAAATAACGCAGCCAATATAGCAATACGCATAATGTTGAGCCCGCACTCTTTGTTGACGCCCGGAACAATTGCCGCAATGAGTCTCACGATTTTCATTTGGCAATCATAGACTTCAGCCGGCCTCGGCCGCTTTCGCCTGGTATTTGATCACGTGCACTTTCTCCAGGGTGACGAGGCCATCGCCGAACATCTTGTCGAGTTCGGGCAGGAAGGCGTTGATCCGGTCCTCCTTGTCCACGATCTCGATGAGCACGGGCAGATCTTCGCTGAGGCGTAAAATCTTCGTCGTATGCATGTGCGAGTGGGCGCCGAAGCCCATCGGGCCGCGGAGAACCGTCGCCCCGGCGAGGCCCATCTCCCGGGCCCGGAGCACGATGGCCTCGTAAAGCGGCGTGTGATGCCATTTGTCCTGTTCGCCGATGTAAATGCGGAGCAATGTACCTTCGCCTTCGAGTTTCATATTGAACCTCCGTGGAGTTTGGCCTGGAGAAAACGGCCGGCGACCCAGCCGACATAGACCGCGATGAGTCCCAGCGCGTTGGAGCCGATGACATTGGCGGCGACGAAAAACCATTCCCCGTCGCGCGCAAGGTTCAGCGTTTGCAGGCCGTAGCTGGAGAAGGTCGTGTAACCGCCGCAGAAGCCGACCATCAGGAAATCCCGCCACCCCGTTTTCAGCCAGGTCCGTCCCAGGGAGGGATCGGACATGGCGGCCAGCAGTCCGATGACAAAGCAGCCGGTGACGTTGATGATCATCGTGCCGAGCGGAAAAATGGCCGGCAGACCGAATTGGCGCGGCTGATGATTGGACACCAGGCCGTTCAGTCCGTAGCGGGCCAGGGTGCCGAGCGCCCCGCCGACTGCCAGAAACAACACGCTCCACATACAAGTCGTCTCCGCGTTGGTAGGAGTCATCAGCGCCCTGAATTCTCAGGGGCGGTTCCAGGCGGACCCCATCGCCGACGCTCAATCTGCACGAAGCAGCGCCGAAACTCCAGACGAAAAGGCCGGCATTGCCGGCGCGGCGCGCATTCCCAATACGACCACCGAAAGGTGGTTTCTGTAGCCGCGGCGCTCTGACGCCGCGATCCGCCGGTCTACTCCAGGATATACCCTTCTTCGCCGTGGTCGTTGATATCCAGTCCCTGCCGTTCGACATCGGGCGTGGGTCGAAGTTCGAGCCAGGGTTTGAGCGTGAAAGCGATCGCCGCGGTTGCCCCAACCGAAAGCCCGAGCGTGATGGCCATAGCGGTCAACTGATGCATCCACAGCGTATGGCCGACAATGCCGCTCAGGTTGGTCGCGAGATTCGGGTTGACCTCGCTGGTCGCCAGGAACCCGGTCAACAGCGTGCCGAGCGTGCCGCCGACGGCGTGGACGCCGAAGGTATCGAGTGAATCGTCGTAGCCGAACTTCGACTTGAGCTTGCTGCAGGCGAGGAAGGTACCGGCGCCAGCGAACAGGCCGATCAGCACCGAGCCATTGGCCGTGACAAAACCGCTGGCCGGCGTGATCGTAGCCAGCCCAGCCACTGCGCCCGAGCACATGCCGAGCACGCTCGGTTTCCCCCGCACCAGGCGTTCGAGGACCGCCCAACTGCTCAGGCCGACGACTGCCGCCAGGGTGGTATTGACGAAAGCGTTGGCGGAAACCATGTCGGCAGCGATGGCGCTGCCCGCGTTAAACCCGTACCAACCAACCCAGAGCATGCCGGTGCCGACCATGCACAGGACCATGTTGTGCGGGGCCATGCTTTCTTTTCCGAACCCGAGCCGTTTGCCGAGGATCAGGCACAACACCAGCGCCGACCATCCCGACGACATGTGCACGACCATGCCGCCGGCGAAATCGATCGCTTTGATGGCCGCATGCGGGTTGGACAGACCATTCATCAGACCGTCCGAACCCCAAATCATGTGGGCCAGCGGAAAATAAACGATCAACATCCACACCACGCTGAAGGTCATGATGGCCGAAAACCGGATCCGCTCCGCGACCGCGCCGATGATGAGCGCCGGGGTGATGATGGCGAACATCATCTGGTAGATGGCGAACACGTTCTGCGAAACCCAGTTGGCATAACCGAGGTTGGGCATCGCGGTAACGCCGTGCAGGAAGGCATACTGGAAACCGCCCAACAGGGATGAACCGGGTGCAAACGAGAAACTGTATCCCACCGCCCACCACAACAAAGAAACCACGCCCGCCAATCCGAGGCATTGGCCGAGGACCGACAACACGTTCTTGCGCCGAACCAAACCACCGTAGAACAGCGCCAGACCTGGCAGCGTCATGAACAACACCAGCGCCGAGGACATCATCATCCAGCCGTTGTGACCCGGCCCGGGGCCGGCCACTTTCGAATCCGTCGCCACCCGCGCTCCGTTGTTGACGTAAGCTTCGAGGTCGGCCACGCGCTGTTCGAGCGTCGGCTCGGCCCGCGGTGCAACCTTGGGCGACCGCTGCGGCAGGGCTGGAGGCACCACTGCGCTGGCCGAACCAAGCCCGCCCAGAAACAGGAAACCCATTGCGGCAATTGACAGGACTGCCATCGTTCGTCTCATGGAGACATTACTCCCCCGGGGAGGGGAACAAAAACTGGGACAAGATTGTAGGGGGACCTCCGCCCGCAGTAAAGTCCTTCTTTTACAGGAATTCGAGCGGGCACGGCTGATGCAAAGTCCGGTTGTAGCGGCGGTCTGCGACCGCCGCTACAGGGGCGCGGCAAGAGTGTCCTGGTGGCAGTATCAGGCATGCGCCCGTCTAGTCCAGGATGTAGCCCTCTTCGCCGTGCTCGTTGATATCGAGGCCCTGACGTTCGACGTCGGGCGTCGGCCGCAAACCGATCGTGGCCTTGACGATGTAGGCGATAATGATCGTGCCGACGACGGCCATGACCAGGGCGACCGCCATGGCAGCGAGTTGATGCAGCCAGAGAGTGTGACCGACGATGTCTTTCAGGTTAATCGCCAGGTTCGGGTTGGCTTTCGTCGTGGCCAGCACGCCGGTCAGGAATGCGCCAAGCGTGCCGCCGACCGCGTGGACGCCGAAGGTGTCCAGGGCGTCGTCGTAACCGAATTTCGCCTTGAGTTTCATGCAAGCGAGGAACGGGACCACGCCCGCGAAGATGCCGATGATCACCGCGCCGGTGGCTGTGACGAAGCCACAGGCCGGTGTGATGACCACCAGCCCCGCCACGATACCGGAGCAAAAGCCGAGAATGCTCGCCTGGCCGCGGGTGGTGATTTCACAGACCGCCCATGTCACCGAAGCGATCGCGGCGGCCAGCGTGGTGGTCATGAACGCGTTGCTGGCGATGCCGTCGGCAGCGATGGCGCTGCCGGCATTAAAGCCATACCAGCCAACCCAGAGCATGCCGGTGCCGACCATGCACAACACCATGTTGTGCGGCGCCATGATTTCCTTGCCGAAGCCGATGCGCTTGCCAAGGATCATACAGAGGATCAGCGCGGACCAGCCCGACGACATGTGCACGACGGTGCCACCGGCGAAATCGATCGCCTTGATTTTTGCGTTGGCGTTCCATACGCCGTTCATCAGTCCATCAATTCCCCAGACCATGTGGGCCAGCGGGAAGTACACCAGCACCATCCACAGGGCGACGAACGCCAGCACCGCCATGAACTTCATCCGTTCCGCAATCGCGCCGATGATCAATGCCGGTGTGATGATGGCGAACATCATCTGGTACATCGCAAAGGTGTTGTGCGACACCCAGGCTCCGTAGTCCGCGTTCGGACTGCTGTCCACGCCATTGAGGAACGCGAATTTAAGGCCGCCGAGGAAGGGTTTGCCGGGGGCGAACACCAAACTGTAGCCGAAGGCCCACCATAAAATCGTGACCAGGCCGGCGATCCCCATGCATTGGGCGAGCACCGACAGCACATTCTTCTGCCGCACCAAGCCGCCGTAAAACAGCGCCAGACCCGGCAGCGTCATGAACAACACCAGCGCCGACGACACCATCATCCAACCGTTGTGACCCGGCCCGGGGCCGGCCACTTTCGAAGACAGCGTCACCCGCGCGCCGTTGTTGACGTAAGCTTCGAGGTCGGCGACCCGCTGCTCGATCGTCGGCTCGGTGGGCGCAGCCGCCCTGGCTTCCTCGGCCCGTGCTGCGGTGAATCCATTCAGTGCGAGTAAAATCATTGCGGCAACTGACACCATTGCCATCGTTCGTCTCATGAGTACAAATCTCCTTCGCTTGTTTCCTGTTCCGGTCGGGTTCGCTGAAAAAATCCCGCAGCAGTGTGTGCAGTGCTCATGCCACAATCAAACCCGTCTTTTGTAACGAAGCGGTCAGCAAGAGGTTGAAGTATTTCAGACAACAGGGATCGGCGGTCGGGCCGGTTTCTTCTTGGCCAACGTGGTCAAAACACGCCAGAGGCGGATGCTGCCACCAAGGTGCGCCGGCGATCCAAATCACAAACAACAAGAGAGGATAGCCACGTCGGAAATCTGCCGGACGGAAGCGTCCGTGACGGACGCCTCTACACCAAAACGCGCCAAAACCGATTTTGCACTCCAGACCCTTGAGAGTTGAATGTTGAGTGTTGGATGTTGAGCGTTGAGGTGTATCGGGGAGGTGTTTGTTTTTATCCACGCTGGTTAACAGTGCACGGGGAGTCGGTACGCGGGCGAGCCCCGTCAGTTTACCGAACCCGTTGAGTTTGAACGTTTTTTTAATGTCGATGAGGATCGCAGAGAAGCGCTGGCATAGCGAGTGCCATAGGGGGTTGTCTGCCTGAAAACAGCGAGTGAGACCGGGTCCAAAACGCAGTTCGGTCAAGGAAACGAGGAACAACCTAACGGAGGAGTAGTAGAGACTATGGCTGCCAACACACAACCGACGACGGGGTCCGAGAAGCCGTCCACCAAAGCCACGCTGGGGTTGACGGGGCTGACGTCAAACGCAATGGCGCTGATCGCGCCCGGCGCATTCTTGTGGTTAACATTCCAGATGCAATCGCTGTATGGCGCGCCCATGGCGGGCATCGCGATGTGGGCCGGCATTGTGCTGGCGTTGCTGTTGTGTTTCGCCACCGCCATCAGCTACGCGGAATTGTCGAAGCTCTATCCCGGCGCCGGTTCCTCGTACTTCTATGCGGAACAAGCGTTCCTGTCGAAAACGCATGCGTATAAGTTCGCCCGCGTGGCCAAGTTCATCACCGGCTGGGCCAGTCACCTGTACTACTGGGTGTATCCCGGCTGTATGGTGGGCGTGACGGCGATCATAGGCGGTTATCTGTTGAATCAGTTCTGGCCTGACACGTTCAGCGGTAGCTACAACAGCCCGCTGTTCATGTTCCTGTTCTGCATCGTGTTCGCGCTCGGCGTGGCTTACATCGCCTTCCGCGGCGTGACGGGCACCACCGGCGTCAATCTGGCAATCAATATCATCCAGATCACGGCGCTGCTGATCTTCTCGGTCATGGCCATCCGCTATCGCGTTCAGCACCCGCAAGGAGCGCAAGGCTATCATTTGTCCAGCGGCATCGCCGTGAACTATGTCGTCGCCACGGAACCGGTCAAGGACGACAAGGGCGCTCCGACGCCCGTCCTGGACGACAAGGGCAAGCCGACGATGGACAAGGACGGCAAGCCTGTCTATCAAATGACCGACTCGACGGTTTCCAAGGATGACCTGGCGACGTTGCCCAAGGAACTGGGTTTGGCCGAGGGCGATCCCAAGCCCGACCTCAAGGACGGCAAGGAACAACCGTTCACTGTCAGCTACACTCCCGAGGAGGCGATTACCAAGGATGACAAGGGAGTCTCGACGTTCAATTTCCACGCGACGGCGGGCTCGGTCATCGCTCCGCATGGATTCAACCTCATGTTTGTTCAGGCCTGCATCGCGATCCTGATCCTGGTCGGGTTCGAATCGGTCACCTCGATGGGAGAAGAATCCAAGCACCCGACCCGCGACATCCCGCGTGCCGTGCTGCTGTCCCTGGCGATTCAAGGCGGGTTCTGCTACCTGGTGGAATACTTCGCCGCGAATTATCTGTTGCACAACGGCTACACGCTCCCGAATGCGGGCGCTTCCGGCGCGCCTCTCGGTGACATGATGGTCATCGTCGGCACGGCATTCTTTGGCAGTTATGCCGCGGGCCGGTGGTTCATGCTGATCCAGGCGTTCACCGTGTTCCTGGCGCTGATCGGCACGACGTTGTCCTGCCTCAGTACCGGCGCCCGCGTGACCTACGCCATGGGCCGCGACGAGGAAGTGCCGTCGCACTTCGGTCTGTTGCATGGCCGGACCCTGTCTCCGTACCGGGCGATCTGGACGCTGGCAGTTCTGTCCGCGATCATCGGCATGATCACGGTGTCGGCTTACCTCGGTGGGACAACGCCGTCGGCGCTGGATCCGAAGTACCACAACATCTGGTACAGCTTCGGGCTGTTCAGTCCCGAGACGTACGCGAAACTCCCGAACACGCTGGTCATCGTCACGCTGATCAGCAACTTCGGGACGTTCCTGCTGTACATGCTCACCTGCATCGTCGCGATGGTGGCCTTCAAGGAGCATCACAGCTTCAACGGGTTCAAGCACTTCGTCGTCCCGATCTTCGGGCTGGTGGCGAACCTGGGTTGCATGCTGTTCTACCTGGTCGGACCGTTTACGGTCGCAGGAATGAGCGTGAAGGAACCGTACATCGCCCTTGGCGTCTGCGGACTTTGGGGCATCTACGGACTGTTCTACTTCGTCAAGGCCAGCAAGGCAAAGGGGAAGGAGACAATCCTGACGCAGAAACCTTCCACCGCGGCAGCCATGTCGGTTTCCGCCTGAGAAAGGTTGCAGCGTATTGATCCGCAACGGTCGTCCCGATTGGATCGGGGCGACCGTTGCCCTTTTAACAGGCTTGCAAGAAAACCGCCGTGCGAGTAGCGTTTTTTGCTCGAACCCATGGAAATCACCTACGCAGAACTTTCCTCGCCGGGTCCGGTCCGACCGAACAACGAAGATTATATCGGGTTCTGGCAGCCCGACGCCCTCGAGGAGAAACGTTCGCGTGGCGCCATTGTGGTGTTGGCCGACGGCGTCGGCGGCCAGGGCCAGGGGGAAGTCGCCAGCCGCCTGGCGGTGGAGACGGCCATCCAGGTTTTCCGCGAAGCCAAAGACAGTTCTTCAGCCAACCAACTGGTGACACAGGCGTTCCAGGCTGCCAACGTGGCGGTGTACGACAAGAGCACGGAAAACCATGGCACTTCGCGCATGGCGACCACGCTTGCCATTGCCGTGCTGCGCAACGATCAGATCAGCGTCGGCAACGTCGGCGATTCGCGCGTGTACCTGGTCCGCAAAGGCGAGATCAAGCAGATCACCACCGACCATTCCTATGTGGCGATGCAACGCAAGTTCGGGCTGATCACCGACGAAGAAGCGCGGACCAGCGAGCAGCGCTCGATCCTCACGAGGTCCGTCGGCCAGGACCCGACGATTCGGGTGGATACCGACGAAATGCCCGTGCTCAAAGGCGATCGCATCGTGCTTTGCTGTGACGGCCTGCACACGTGCGTCCGCGACGGCGAGATCTGCGATATCGTCGGCCGGTTCGCTCCCGCGGCGGCCTGTCGCCAACTCGTGGCGCTGGCCGAGCAACGCGGCGCGGAAGACAACGTCTCGGTGCAGGTCATCAACATCGACGCAGTTGAAGAAGTCGGCTTCTACCGTGGCTCGCCGGTGTATTTGAAACCCGCCGAACCGGTGTCGGGCCGAGACGTGCAGCCGGGCCAGTGGCTGGACGAGCGGTTTCTCATCCACGAAGTCATCAGCCGCAGCGGCATGGCCACGATTTACAAGGCGATGGATCGGCACACCAAAGAGTCCGTGGCGGTGAAAGTGCCGTTCATGCAATTCGAGAGCGATCCCGGCTTCTTCTCCCGGTTCCAGCGCGAGGAGGAAATCGGGCTGCAACTCAATCATCGGTACCTGCTCAAATTCATTCCGGTGGAAAAGAAATCCCGGCCCTACATCGTCACCGAGTACCTGCGCGGGTACACGCTGGGGCATCTGCTCAGCAGTGTCCGCCCGTTGCCCGTCGGCGACGCGCTGAAGTTTGGCCTGCGCATCTGCGAAGCGCTCCAGCACATGCACGAACACAACATCATCCATCGCGACCTGAAACCACAGAACATCATGGTCTGTTACGATGGCACGATTCGGTTGATGGATTTCGGCATTGCCCGCAGCGAAGGCCGGCGCATCACGTTTACGGGGTTCACCCCGGCCCTGGGCACGCCCGATTATATGGCGCCCGAACAGGTCAAAGGAAAACGAGGCGACGCGCGCACCGATATCTACAGTCTCGGAGCGATGCTGTACGAAATGCTCACGGGATGCGCGCCGTTCGAGGGCGAGAATCCGCTGGTCATCATGAACGCGCGGCTGGTCGGCGACCCGGTCGCGCCACGGAAACAGAACCCGAATCTCTCCCCCCAGATCGAAGAGATCATTCTCCATGCGATGGAACGGGAACCGTCGGCACGATATGCGTCGGTCGCGGAATTGAAATCCGACCTGGAAGCACCGGAAATGGTGCCGGTCACAGGGCGCGCCGAACGGCTCGAGGCGCCGAAACAATGGAACACCCGCTGGCGCATGTTCCGGTTGCCCATCCTGGCGGCCGTGGTGCCGATTCTGGTCGCCCTCCTGTTCCTCCTGTTCCTGCTGCTGCGACACGGAGGCCGGTGATGGCTCGTACGGGAATTAGAGCTCCTAAGAAAACTGTAGCCGCAGGCTTTAGCCTGCGTTGGGAAAGCGCACCCATAAGCCGAGTCGGACGAGACGCCGCTGTCGTATGCGGCAACGGTGCGGCTACAGAAAACGTGGTTTTGTTAGGCGCTCATAGTCTCGGAATAGGTTTCAGGCCGCCTCCGCGAGGCGGCGACCGGGCGGGTGATGAAGAAAATCCGCCGACGCACAATGTCGGCCTACAGGGCAACCACCTCGGAGGGAGATGTGCGCAATGAAAACAAGACGATTCATCATCGGAACGCTGTTGACGGCATGGGTGCTGGGGCGATGCGCCCTGGCTCGCGCAGAGGATGTCCTGCCACCGGGCGTGAACGTCCAGCGTGACTTGTCGCGCAACGCCGCCTGGTTGTTGATTGCCGTGTTTCTTGTGATGCTGATGCAGGCCGGTTTTGTCCTCCTCGAAACGGGACTCACCCGGGCCAAGAACGCGGCACATACCTCCTTCATGGTGTTTTTTGGCCCGGCGCTTGCCGTGGTGGGTTTTTGGATCGCCGGCGCTGGACTGATGAACACGGGTGCCGGTTTCTTTTTTCGCCAACTCGGCACAGACAGCAGCGCTTCGGCGCATTGTCTGTTTGACCTCGCACTGGTCGGGATCGCGGTCGTGATTCCGATCGGCGCCATGGCCGAGCGCTGGACGCTGAAGAGCTTTTATCCGTACGCTCTGTTCATGTCCGCCCTGCTGTTTCCTTTGTTCGGGCGCTGGACGTGGGGCGGCGGCTGGCTGACGCAACTCGGTATCGGACACGGCTTTGTTGATTTCGCCGGAGCCGGCGTCTTGCACGCGGTGGGCGGACTTTGCGCGTTGGCGGGCTGCCTCGTGTTGGGACCGCGCATCGGCAAGTACGGCAAGAACGGCATCGTGATGCCCGTGCTGGCGCACAACGTCCCGCTGGCGCTGGCGGGCAGCCTCCTGTTGGCGTTGGCATGGCTGGCGTTGCATTGCGCGCGGGCGTTGACCGTGCTGGGGGTGGCATCGCTGGGCATGATTGCGGTGGTGACGCTGCTGGCGGGCACGGGCGGAGCAGTCTTCGCGGCCTTGTACACCATCGGCACCACGGGGAAACCGGACCCGACCCTGGTGGCAAACGGGCTGCTGGCCGGATTGGTGGCGAGCAGCGGCAGCGCGGCGTTTGTCGGCCTGGGCAGCGCGTTCGTCATCGGCGCCGTTGCCGGTCTGCTGGCCTGCCTGACGGTCAAATGGCTCGATCGGTTTCAGATCGATGACCCGGTGGGAGCAGTTGCCATTCACGGCGTTGGCGGCTTGTGGGGCGTGATCGCGGTTGGATTGTTTGCCAACGGCGAATCCGTGCACGGACTGTTCCATGGCGACCCGGGTCAACTCCTGGCGCAACTCGTGGGCTGCGCGGTGCTGGCGGTCTGGGCGTTCGGCGTGCCGTGGCTGTTCTTTACGGCGCTCAACCGGATTGTCCCGATGCGGGTCGCGCCCGAAATGGAACGCGAAGGCCTGGACGTGAGCGAAACCGGCGTGTTGGGTTATCCGGATTTTCAGCATCACAGCGAAGAAGGCCGGCTGCGGTGGTAGACCGGCTGCAGATTCCGGCCGAACCGCATCCGCTGATGGTCGCGCCGTTTGTGCTCCTGCTTCTCGCCATCGCAGTGATGCCGTTCATTCACAAGCATTTTTGGGAGCACAACTATCACAAAGTGGCCATGGGTTTGGGACTGGTGGCTGTCGTCTATTACCTGGTCGCCCTGCACAATGGTCAACGGATGTTGACGAGCCTGGTCGAGTACCTCGGGTTCATGGCGCTGATCGGATCGCTGTTTGTGATCGCAGGCGGCATTCACGTCAACATGACCGGCCGCTCGACCCCGGCGGTGAACACCGGGCTGCTCGCGCTCGGGGCGATTCTGGCGAACCTCATCGGAACGACTGGCGCCTCGATGCTCTTGATCCGGCCATTCCTGCGCATCAACAAATCGCGCGTCGCGGCCTATCATGTGGTCTTCTTCATTTTCATTGTCAGCAATATCGGCGGGGCGTTGACGCCGATTGGCGATCCGCCGTTGTTCCTCGGTTACCTGAAAGGCGTGCCGTTCTTCTGGTTGCTGACCAAACCCACCGTGGTCCTGGCGTGGCTGTTATGCGTTGGTGTCCTGCTGGCGCTGTTTTTTCTCATCGACACACGCGACTTCCAAAAACACAAGCGGGAGGCCAATCAGCGCGCGGAAGATCGGGTTGAACTGGAAGGAACGCACAATTTCATCTGGCTGTTCGTCATCATCGGCCTGGTCCTGATGCAAAAGGCCGAATGGCTCAAGGAACTTGAACGGTGGCCGGTGTTTGGGTCCGTCGGGGCGTCCCTGGGCTGGAACGCGGCGAAAGCAGCGGAGAGTTTTGTGACCGTGGCCATCGCCGGGCTGATGGTCGCCACGGCGTGTCTCTCCCACAGGTTCGCGAACAAGGACGCGCTCCGGGAAAACGAATTCACCCTGGGGCCGGTTCGAGAAGTGGGCTTTCTCTTCCTCGGTATCTTCGCCACGATGGTGCCGGCGCTGGATCTGCTCGAGAAACACGCGGGCGATCTCGGCATCACGACCGTGCGCCAGTTTTACTGGGGCTCGGGAGCGTTGTCGAGCGTGCTGGACAACGCGCCAACCTACCTGAATTTTTTGACGGCGGCGTTCGGCCTGCAGCACCTCTCACTGGAGAATCCGGCCCACGTCCAGATGTTCTTGCAGGACGCTCACCTGTCGCGGTATTTGGTTGCCGTGTCGCTCGGGTCGGTGTTCTTCGGCGCATGCACCTACATCGGCAACGGCCCGAATTTCATGGTCAAGAGCATTGCCGAGTCCGCCGGCGTGAAATGCCCGAGCTTCTTCGGCTACGTGTTCAAGTACTCGTTGCCGATCCTGATCCCGCTGTTTGCAATCGTTTCGTGGTGGCTGTTGCGATAGTGCTGCGACACCGTTCGTTTGGAGGGCGAGCCTCCCGGCGAGCCGTGGTTGGGAGTGCAACGAAGCGGCTCGCCGGGAGGCTCGCCCTGCAGTACCTCATCAAATCAAATGTGCCGGGTTCGGAATTGACTTCCCGGTGGAATGCCGCTACTGAGGCAACCGGATGCCTGCACGAAAGTCCGCCACAGACCGTTCTATGCGCCACGGGCCGGACCAGCCCGAGCGGCTGCGCCGTTTCGAGTTGCTGGCCCGCGTCAGCAGCGTGATCAACTCGTCCCTCGATCCCAAGACGGTCCTCAATCTCGTCCTGCGCGAGGCCGTGAACATCATGCGGGCCACCAGCGGCTCCATCGTCCTGATCGACCCGCACACCCAGCTTCTCGAAATTGAAGTCGCCATCGGACTCAGCAAGCAAGCCCGCCAACTCAAGCTCGCCATCGGCCGCGGCGTGACGGGCTGGGTTGCCAAAACCGGCAAACCGGTGCGCGTGCCCGACGTGACCTCCGATTCCCGTTACATTTCCGTGCGCAAAGACATCCGCAGCGAACTGGCGGTGCCGTTGACTCTCGACGGCGCACTGATCGGCGTGCTGAATGTGGATTCCACGCGCCGGGAGGCGTTCAGCGCCGAGGACGAGGAATTGCTCGTGGCGCTTGGGAATCAGTCGGCCCAGGTCATCCACAATTCCTGGCTGTACTCAGCCGTTGCCCACAACGCTCGAAAACTCGAGTCGTTGTTCCGCGTGGCGCATTCGATCATCTCTTCCCTGAACCTGGAGGAGATCCTGCAGCGCGTCACGGCGGACGCCTGCGAACTCATGGAGACCAAGGTCTGCTCCTTGATGCTGCTCAGTCCGGAACGGGACCGGCTGGAACTGCGCGCCTGCCACGGGGCCGGTCACGATTATCTGAGCAAACCACCGTTGCGGGTGGACGAGAGCCTGATCGGCAACGTGGTCCGACGGGGCAAACCGGTCCAAGTGTACAACGTCCAGGAACACGACGCCTATCAGCACATCGAACTGGCCCGGAAGGAAGGCCTTGTTTCCTTGCTGTCGGTCCCGATGACGGTCGGCGATACCATCATTGGCGCCCTCAACGTCTACACCGGGGAGCCGCTTCGGTACTCGATGCAGGACATCAAGATTCTTTCGACCCTCGCCAATCTGTCCGCCGTCGCCATCGAGAACGCGCGGTTGCACGGGAAAATGGTCGAGGTCGAGGAGCAACTGCGGCACAACGAGCGTCTGAGCACGCTCGGCCTTCTCGCCGCCGAAGTCGCCCACGAAATCCGCAATCCGCTGACGGTGATGAAGATGTTGTTCCACTCGCTCGACCTGCAGTTCCCGTCGTCCGACCCTCGAGCCCGCGATGCCGAGATCATGGCCGAGAAGATGGACCACCTGAACAAGATCGTCGGTCAATTGCTCAGTTACGCGCGCTCCGACGAGCCGACGTTCGAGCTGGTGGACATCAACGGGCTGCTGGAAGACGTCCTGTTGTTGACGCGCCACAAGCTCCATCAGCAGAAAATCCTCCTGAAGACCGAACTGGCCAGGGACTTGCCCCGGGTTCGGATCGACCGCGGCCAGATGGAACAGGCCTGTCTGAATCTGATCCTCAACGCCGCCGAGGCCATGCCGAGCGGCGGGACACTCAGCGTCTCATCAGCCATCAGCCATCAGCCATCAGCCATCAGCCTGTCATTCACCGACACCGGCGTCGGCATGTCACTTGAGAAACAGAAGCAACTCTTCGAGCCCTTCCTGACCACGAAGACACACGGGACCGGCCTGGGTCTGGCGATCGTCCACAAAATCATCGTCGATGCCCACCGCGGCCGGATCGAAGTCACCAGCGTTCCCAAGAAAGGAACGACTTTCCGTCTGCTGTTGCCGGTGTAGTGTGCGCTCATTCGAGGGCATTCTTGTAGCGGCGCCTCGCTTGCCATAATCCCGGCATCGGCAACCGTCGCGCCGAATGGCGGATCCGCCTATCGGCGGAGAGCGGTTGCCCTACAATGGATCGTAAAGATGGGTCCCTTCGCCACCCTCCCCTAATTTTCCGGCGTGACCTTCCGGGCTATTTCTGGCAACGTCGGCGCGTGGAGAAAATCGGAAGTGTTCCTCAACATGAACGATCGATTGCCGTTTGAAATCTCAGAGTTCGAACAGCTCCTGCAAAAACCCAACAGCGATGCCTCGGGTCTCGCCAGCTTTTTCACGGCCGGCGAGATCTGGGTCACGCGCGTCCCCGCCCGGCTCGACGTGCTGGGAGGCATCGCCGATTACTCCGGCGCGAACGTCTGCGAAGCCGTGCTGGGCCGTGGCATATTGATGGGCCTGCAGGCGCGCACCGACCGCACGCTCCGCATCCGCTCCATGCAGGCGGGCATGAAAGCGCTGCCCATCGAGACGCGCGTCCCGCTCGAGTCTTTCAAGTCCGGGGATGATCTCGCGGGCTATGCCGAAATCCGCGCCCTGTGCCAGTCCAACCCGCTCGCGAACTGGGCCTCGTACATCGTCGGCAGCATTTTCACGCTGCTCAAGGAAGAACCGGTGAAACTGCCCTACGGATTCAACCTGCTCCTGTTGAGCGCCGTGCCGATGAACGTCGGCATCGGCAGTTCGGCGGCCGTGGAGATCGGCACTTTGAGTTGCCTCAATGCCTATCTCGGCCTGAACCTTCCGCCCCCGCGCATCGCGCGATTGGGCCAGATGTCCGAGAACCACGTCGTCGGCGCTCCCTGCGGGATCATGGATCAAACCGCCATCACCAGCGGCCGGCAAGGCTGCCTCACGCACATCCTTTGCCGGCCCGGTGAAGTGAAGGGCGAAGTGCAGATTCCGCGGGGCACGGGCTTTGTCGGCATCAATTCCATGGTGCGCCACTCCGTGGCCGGCAGTCCGTACATCGACACCCGCATCGGGGCATTCATCGGCAAGAAAATCATCAACGAACTCCGCGCCAAAACCGGACGCAGTCCGCTGGATTACCTCACGGAACTTTCCGTGGAACAATTCCGCTCCGAATACGCCGCCGCGCTGCCCTGCGAACTCGTCGGCTCCGAATTTCTCTCGCGCTACAAGACCCACGACGATCCCGTCACGAAAATCCAGCCCGACGCCACCTACTGCGTCGCCGGTCCGACCCGCCATCCCATCGAGGAGAACGAGCGCGTGCTGAGATTCATGGACGCCCTGCGGGCGGCCGGCCGGGGAGACGAGAGCGCGTTGATCACGGCGGGCGAATGCATGTACGGCGCGCATGACAGCTACCGCAACAATTGCCATCTCTCGACCGAGGAAGTCGATTTTCTCGTGGACGCCGTGCGTCAGCGCGGACCGAAGGCCGGCCTGTTCGGCGCGAAAATCACCGGCGGCGGCGCGGGCGGCACGGTGGCCGTGTTCGGAAAGGTGGACGCCCTGAAAAAGCATATTCCAGAAATCGCCATCGAATGTTCGCGGCGCATCGGCGTGATGCCGGACATCTTCGAAGGCACCTCCCCCGGCGCGATTGAGTTCGGCGCCCGGCGCTACATCTTTGGCGCGTCGGGGTGGCAGCGGTTTGAGGTGAAGTGAACCGCATCCGCAAGGCCGTTATCCCCATCGCCGGGCTCGGCACCCGGCATTTCCCGGCGTCGCACGCGGTGAAAAAGGAACTGTTTCCCGTCGTCGGGCCCGACGGCATCGGTCGCGCGCTGTTTCATTATCATTTACTCGAACTTGACGCAGCCGGCTTGGACCAGATTTGCATCATCATCCAGCCCGGCGAGGACAAGCTGGTGCGCGACTACTTGCGCGGACCGGACCGCGACTACCTCAAACGGCTTGAGAAACATCCCGCGCTGCTGCACGAAGCCGAACAAATGCGCAAGTTCGCCGACCGGGTCAGCTTTGCCGTGCAACACCAGCAGGAAGGGTACGGCCACGCGGTGTACCAGACCAAAGCCTTTGCCGGTGGCGACAAGGTGTTGCTGGTTCTTGGCGATCATCTGTTTCGCGGCAACCCCGTCTCACCCTATCGCGAACTGGCCGCCATGGCAGACGTTTCGCAAGGGCGCACCGTTTCCGCGGTGAACCGGATTCCGGCCGGCGAACTAAAAGGCTACGGCACTATTGCCGGGAAACGCCGCGCGGACAATCCGCGGTTGATCGACGTCTCGCTGATCATCGAGAAACCCACTGTGGCGGTTGCGCGCGAGAAACTTCACGTCAACGATTTGCCCGCCGACACGTGGCTGGGCTGGTTCGGCATGCACCTGCTCGCGCCGGGGATTTACGACATCCTGGAGGAAATGATTCGCGACAATCTCCGGGACAACGGCGAATTCCAGCTCACCCGCGCCCAGGAACTCCAGCGCCAGCGCGAAGGCTACCTCGCCCTGGAAATGACCCACGCCCAGCGATTCGATTTCGGCGTCCCCGACGATTTCGTGGCGAGCATAGCGGCGTTTCGCAAGGGGTGAAGGTGGGCATTTATTGAGTGGTGGCACAGGCGTCTTCGCCAGCAGGCGCATCTGCCCCCCGTCATGACCTGCTCCGACTGGAGTCGCGAGTCCTGCTCGGATCTGTGGCCGGCTCCCAATAGAAACCGCGAGCGTGAATGGTGTATTTATACAGTCGCGGCTGTCCTCGGACATCGCTCTTCGCCAACCGTCGCATCCGCCGCACAGAATCCGCGCCTCCCAAAAGCATCTATCCCTCTTGGAACGCAACAGACGTCAACCATATTGTCAGTTGTCGAGACATGGTCCTGTGCCCATTGAAAAAAGGGGCTGTTACTTCTACTGGACGTGGCCATTGTGGAGAAACATGAGAAACAATGGCAGCAAGAGCCCGGCACCGATAAGGGACAACAAAGCGATGAGAACCAGAATAGCCATCCAATTGGGGAAAACCGCGCGTTTACCCCCGATGTCACGCCAGACGAGCAGTGTTCCCAAGCCCCACCAGATGGCGACCCACGGTACCAATGGGATGCTGAAGACCATTCTCGTGAGAAGAGGCAGCCGGGTGTCGGAGTCATAAACATCAAGGTAGATAGCATGAAGCTGCATTCCAAACGAGAGCAACACGATGCCTGAGAAACCGCCACAAAGCAGGTATACAAACAAGAGGACCCATGTCGAACCTTTTACCCTTGTCAAGAGGACTCGAGCGTTGTCAGGTTGCGAGATGTTGCTTGATGTTGCTTGAGGATTGATGATTGGAGGAATTTCAGAGCTCATTTAACTTTAGACCCGCATTTGAATCCACCCACCACAAGTTGCGTTCGCGTCGGCACCCTATGTCCGAGCATTGCGCTGTCTCCACCACTCATTCGAGATCTTCGCCATCGTCTTCCAGGCGATGGCTCGGTTCAATGTTCATCCAGAACGTGTTTGCGCGTCTCGGCATATTCCTCCTCCGAAATGAGCTTTTGTTGCCGCAGCGAGTCCAGTTCTTTCAAACGCGCTTCGGTTGATTTGCTGCTTCTCTGCTCAATCGAATCAGACACAATTTCTTCGGTTGGAATCCCCTTGTCTGAAAACGCGTTGATGGCTCCAATGACAGCTCCGACGGCAGCCGCTAGCGTCCAGAGAACGCCAAACCAGACAGGACCATTGTTTTCGCTGGTCATCGGTATGATCACAAACAAACCGATCAAGGTGAATAGGATTCCACCGATCATCTGCACAGAACCAGCCGTCTTGCTGGGCTTGATTTGGAGGTTTTTATTCATGACAGTTTTCTTATCCGGAACTCACCTGGCGAAAGACAAAGTTTGCCTTGTGCCTTCATAGGTTGGCTCAGGCTAGGACTAACGGGAGTGCGCGTCAATTTGAAATCCGAGAACTTGCGGGAACGCGAATCTTTACGATGAATTGTAGGGCTGGCAGCCCGAAGGGTTGCCAGCCGTTGTTCGTCAATGTCTTCGGCGCGAAGCCTGCAGGGTTTCGCGCCCTACAATGCCTGCTGCGGTGTAGGGGCCGCCGGGACGGCGGCATGGCGCGGTACGACCGGAGCGTCCGGGACGGACGCCTCTACAATAAAGCGGTGGATGAAACAGCGCGGCGCAGCAAGGCAGCGGATCGCGGCAGAGCCTGTCCTGAGTTTGTCGAAGGAAATGCCGCTGCCACAATTGCGGGTGACAGCTCGGCTCGCCGGGAGGCTCGCCCTCCAAAAGGCTCGAAAGAGACGCTCAGGGCGTTGCGGGCGCTGGCGGCTTCGGCTGGTCGGTAGCGGGCTCGGCCGGTTTCGGTGACGAGGCGGACTTGAGGAGTGCTTCGAATTGCGGGTCGGGCGCGGCGCCGAGGTCGAGGGCTTTCTGGTAATGATAGCGGGCCAACTCCCAGCGAGGCGTCCTCTGCTTCGCGTAGATCACGGCGAGATTGAAATGGGCGTCGGCATATTGCGGGTTGTATTCGATGGCGCGGCGGATTTCCTCCTCGGCGGAGGTGCTCCAGCCTTTTTGGCTGAGAGTGATGCCGAGATAATTGTGGGCTTCGGCATTGTGAGGGTCGAGCGCGACGGCGCGCGTCAGTTCGTTGAACGCGTCGTCCAGGTTTCCCTTCCGGACGAACACCACGCCCAGCAGGGAACGGGTCGAGCTGTCGTTGGGCGCTTCGGCTGCTGCCTGGCGCAGGAAAACTTCCGCTTGGTCGAGTTTTCCCTGCTGATACCGGATCGCGCCGAGTCGCGATAACGCGGTCACGTTCTTCGGGTCTTTCGTCAGGACAACCTCATACCTGGCCGCAGCGGTCTCGTAATCCTTCACCGCGCCGGCCGCACGCGCCTCGTTCAACAGGATCTTGACGTCGTCCGACGGCGGGCGGACCGGATCCACGCGCGAAGAAGCAACTGCGACGGGAGGAATGGCAATTACAGGGGGCGTCGCGACAATCTTGGTTGGAGCGGCAGGACTCAGCGTCGGCGTGGCGGGCGATGCTGGTTTGTCCGTCGGTTCCTGAACGGGAGCGGGCGCGTTGATGGTCGCCACCAGCTTGCTGCTGCCCGATTCCTTGACCGAGGAGGTCGCCACCGCATTCGAACCTGGTACCGGTTTCGAGAGGGCAACGGCCTGGGCCGGCGATGGGCGACGCCGCGAGCGCCAACCGCGGAGCTCGGTATTCAGTTCGTCGTCGTTTGTCGGTTCCCGCGCCGCGATGGATCCTCCCTGTCGCTGCGCAACCTGGCGCAGCAGGGTGTTTTCCTTGCGCAACTGCAGAATGATTTCGTTGTCCTTGGTCGAGGAAGCCTTGACGGCGCGCAAATGACGGTCCGACTCATTCAGGCTGGCCAGAAGTTCGTCCTGCGACTTCTTGAGACGGACGTTGTCGGCCTGGACCTGTTCCAATTGCTGCTTTGTGGAGGTCAGTTCCTGGTTCGCCTTGCCCAGTTGTTGCCGCGTTTGCTCCAATTCAGTCCGGGTCTGCATCAATTCCGTGCGCAACTGGATCTGGTCGGCTGCCGCAGCGGTCGCGGCCTCGCCACTGAGTCGCTCCTTCAACGCCGCAACTTCTGCGGTCAGTTCGGTATTCTTCTTGAGCAATTCCTCCAGCGGCGGGCTGGTCTGGGCCGGGGCGGCCTTGGCCAGGTTCTCCTGGAGCCTGGCGTTGAGTTGATCGCGGTCGGCCTCAAGCTGACGAAGTTTCTCCTGTGACTGCTGCAACTCCGCCTTGAGCGTTTCGAGTTGCGCCCCTTTGCCTTCCGCTTCCTGGAGTTTGACTGTCAATTCATCGCGGGCGGCTTGCAGGCTGCGGAGCTGGTCCAGCGTCTTCTGGGCCGCCTCCCGCTCGGCAGGCGCCGGCTTTTGCAGTTCCTGGTCCAGACGCGCTTTCAGGGCATCGCGGTCCTGTTGCAGTTGATGGATCTGTTGCTGCGACTGTTGCAACTCGCTGGCAAGCTGTTGGACGCGGTCGGATTGAAATGCGACAGGCGCCGATACCACCTGCGGAGTCGTCGAGGTCGACACCGGTGGCGCCGCATCAGCGCCCGGAGCGGGCGTCGGCGGGGATGCAGCAACCGGGAGCTTGGATGGCAATGCCTGCAAATGATCGGCGCAGTATTTCAGGCGAAATTCGATGATGTGCGGATTCCAACTCGGGTCTTGCGATTTGATCCGGCCCAGAATATCAAGCGCCGCCTTGTACTCGGAATCGGCCTTGACCCAATCGGCCTTGGCCTCGGCATCATCGCCGTCCTGGATGAGAAAGTAGGCGTTGAGGAATTGGTCGCCGGGGTCTGTTCGTGCGGCTGCCGCCCAAACGCGAGAAAAGTTGCAGAGGCACAGGGCCAGCAAAACGAATGCTGCGAGGCATTTCTTCATACCGGACGCACTGTAACGGAAAGACCCCTGGCTTGCAACGGTTTCATGGCTGCGCGCCATCACGCCAGCCGGTCGAGGAAGCCGAGCATATGACGATTGAACTCTTCCGCGTTCTCCAGGTTGCTCATGTGCGCGGCGTGGGCAATGACGTGCAGTTCCGCGTCCCGAATTTTCTCCTGCATGGCCCTCGCCGCTGCTGGAGGGGTCAATGCATCGTGTTCTCCGACGAGGATCAGCGTCGGGACATCGATCCGGGAGAGGCTGGCGGTCGTATCGGTACGCGACGCCAGCGCCAGCAACGCACCGCAGATCCCCAGGGACGGATTGCGACGGATGATGTTCTTGATCGTGTCAACCACCTGGGGGCGCAACGTGAACGACTCGGCTGCGAACACGGCAGTCACAAATCCGCTGGCGAACGCCGCCACGCCCCGTTGTTTGACCGTCAGGAGGGTCGCGGCGCGCTTCAGTCTGGCTTCATTGGAGTCGGCCTCGCTGCGCGTGTCACACAGGATGAGGGCACAAAACCGTTCCGGGTTCCGCTCGATCGCCCGCAGCGCGACGTATCCGCCCATCGACAGACCGCAGACGACCGCCTTCTCGATTTTCAGGTGGTCGAGAAGTCCGATCAGATCGTCCACGAAGAATTCCAGCGTGTATTGGCCGTCACCGGTGTCGCTCTGGCCGTGTCCGCGCACGTCGTGAACAATCACCCGGTGATTCTTCCCCAAGGCTTCGATTTGTGGCTTCCACATTTCGTGGCTGAAGGGAAACCCGTGGATCAGGAGAATCGGCGTCCCGGACGGGTTCCCGCTCTCCGCGTAGTACAGTTTTGTCCCATTGATCGTTGCCAGCATTTGCCCTCTGCGCTGAATCTGAATCGAAACCACGCCAATGTGCAACCCAATTTCGCGCCGGTACAACGACCCGCCCGACTTCGCGCGTGGCCGGAGAGTGGGCTACCTTTTCGCCCGGCGGGCGGCCCGCCAAACCAAAGCGAGTCCCGCGAAATAAAAGATCACCCCGAGCGTTTCGTGCACGAAAAAATATGGCAACCGCACGCGTGGCGCCACGAGACAGATGCTGACGATCCGCACGAAGTTGCAGACGATGGCTGCCGGGATGCTGATGGCCAACAGCCCGATTTTGTTCAACCACAGCAGCCGGTACTGAAAAGCGAGAATCGCCGCCAGCAACAGCGCCGAGGTCAACAGCCCGAACCCGTTGCACTCGGTCGCCACGCGGAAGAAACGGCCGCCAACACCCAGGACCAACTCGGCGGGCTGGCCCGGCTCGACTGCGAGTTGCACGGGAGCGCCCAGCGTGTTCAGCAGGCCGGCGGCATACCGGGCAGCCATCGTGCGCAAAGGCCAGTCCAGCGTTGGAAACAATCCGACGAGCAGACCGAACACAAAAACCCCGACCAGTGCAGGCAGGAATTGTCGGACACCGGCGCGCCCGAACAAAAAGGCGATGATCGCGGCAAAAGAGGAGCAAAAAGAAAACACGGCCATCGGCAGGACTCCCCATGCGAGAAAGCGCGCCAGCCACAAACACCAGAACCCCAACGCGAGCAGCCCGAGTCCCAACGGGCGGATTTGCGGGTCGAGTCGCAGGTCTCGCAAGCTGTCCTGCAGACAGACAATGCCTGCGAATACGACCAGCAACGCGCCGGTGGACAACTGGGTCACCTGCACACTGGCCTTCGCCAGCCAGACAAGCAACGGCCAGTACATCAGCGCGAGCAACAGCCCGAACCCGGCGATCAGGGCCAGATTCTGCCTGCGCACGGAAGTCGGGTTGGTCATGTGTCGCATTTGACTACAAGGCACCACGAATGCTCAAGAACGGAAATCACCCGTAGCAACTCGCACCGCTTCCTCAACGCCTCGTGGGAGGGGCATTCCTGCCCCGACCGGTCGCTCCCACGACTCGATTCCTGACGAAACGGATGCTGTTTTGGCGGCCCGAAATCGGGGGCGTCTACAGCGCGCGCACTTTCTCGGCGATCCGGGCGGCGCTGATGCCATAGTGTTGCATGAGTTCCTCGGGCTTGCCCGATCGAGGCACTTCATGAATGCCGAGCCGGTGGACGCGGATGCCTTCCGGGGAAACCGCCGACGCCACCGCGTCGCCCAGTCCGCCTTCGGTGTAATGATCCTCGACGGTCACAATCGTGTTGTTGGTCCGCTTCGCCGATTCCAGGAGGAGCTGCTTGTCGATCGGTTTGATGCTGAAGACGTCGATGACGCGAATCGTTGTCCCCTGGGCCTTGAGTTGATCGTACGCCTTGAGCGCTTCGAACACCGTCACGCCCGCGCCGACCACCGTGACCTTGTCGTGGTCGCCGTGACGCAGCACATTGGCCTTGCCCAGAGCGAACTCGTGATGGTTGTCGTACAGGACCGGCGTTTTCGGACGGGACGTCCGGATGAACACCATGCCGGGGTGATTGGCGGCCAGTTCCACCGCGCGTTCCGTGCTCACCGCATCGCACGGATAGAGCACGACGCAGCCGGACATGGCGCGGAAGATTGCAAGATCTTCCAGGGCCATTTGCGACGGGCCATCTTCGCCGATGGACACGCCGGCATGCGAGCCGACCAGCTTGATATTGGCGAACGAGATGCAGCCCATGCGGATCTGATCCGTCGCCCGCTCGAAAAATGCGGCAAACGTGGACGCGAACGGCACCTTGCCGCGGCTGGCCAGACCGGCGGACACGCTCACCATGTTCTGCTCGGCAATGAACCCTTCAAAGGACCGGTCCGGATTCGCCTTGAAGAATTTGTCGGCAAAGGTGGAATTCTTGGTGTCGCCATCAATGGCCACCACGCGCGGATCGACCTTCCCGATCTTGATCAGGGCGGTGCCATAGGCTTCGCGCGTGGCCACCAGTTCGCCGGGTTTGTAGGACGGCGTTTCAATGGGCACGGGAGTGTGCGGCGGAACGGGTTTCTCCCGTGGCACGCGTTTGATCTTCGCGCCGGTCGCGCCGGTAAGCTGGGCCTTGAGCTCGGCGAGCGCCTTGTCGTGTTCCTCGCCCTTCTTGAACGCGCGGCCGTGCCAGCCTTCCTTGTCCTCGGCGAAGGAAATGCCCTTGCCCTTGATCGTCTTCGCCAGGATCGCGGTCGGCAGATCGGCGCTTCGGCGCGCCTTGCGCAGCGCGGAAACGACCTGCGGCATGTCGTGGCCGTCGATCACCAATACGCGCCAGCCGAACGCCGCAAACCGTTTCTTGTACGTATCGAGATCGTGCTGGAGCATCGTCGGTTGGGATTGGCCCAGGCGATTCGCATCGAGGATGACGGTGAGGTTGTTCAGTTTGTAATAGCTCGCCATGCCGAGGGCTTCCCAGACCGAGCCCTCCGCGCTTTCGCCGTCGCCGATCAGCACCCAGGTGTGATAATCGCGTTTGTCGAGCCGCGCGGCCAGGGCCATGCCGATGCCCGCGCCGAGTCCCTGTCCCAACGATCCCGACGCCACATCCACGAAATCCAGCCGCGGCGTGGGATGTCCCTCGAGGTTGGAGCCGAACGTGCGCAGCTTCAGCAGGTCTTCGACGGGGATGTGACCGGCCTCGGCCCATGCGGCGTACAAGATGGGCGCGGCGTGGCCTTTGGAGAGGATGAATCGATCGTTGTTGGGATTCTTTGGGTTCTTGGGATCGAATCGCATGGTCCCGAAAAACAGTGCCGCCATGATGTCGGCCATGGAACAGCATGAAGTCGGGTGGCCGGAACCGGCCTCGGTGGTGGAGTTCAGCGAATGGATGCGCAATCGGGTGGCGACATCTTTCAACGCGGCAAATTTATCGGCGGTAGTCATAGTGGCGACAGGCTAAAGGATGCGTTGAAACCTGTCAACGATGGGAAAAGAGCAGCGATGGAGGGCGGGAGCGATGGAGCAGCGGAGGAACAGAGGAACGGAGCAGGGGAGGAACGGAGTAGTGGAGTGGTGGAGTATTGGAGGGATGGAGCAGGGGAGGACTTGTAGGGCTCCGAACGCTTTCGGAGCCGCCGTTGGAGAATCGGCAACCAGAGCGGTTTCCCTACAATTCATCGTAAAGATTCGGATCCCCTCATCCCTCCTCCTTCCTTCTTGTCGTTGAGCGGCCTTGCGCTACTGTGGGGGGCGTCATGAGCGATGTCGGAAAAATCCTGATGGGCGTCGGCCTGGCGTTGGTGGTTCTCGGGGCACTGGTATGGCTCGGCGGAAAACTGAACCTGCCATTGGGCCGTTTGCCCGGTGACATCCGAATCGACCGGCCCGGCTTCAAATTCTACTTCCCGCTGGCGACCTGTCTGCTCATCAGCGTGGTGCTCACGGCCATCGCATGGTTGCTGAGGAGAAGGTAGGGACGGACCACCGGGCCGTCCGAACCGATAGAAGAACGCGGCGCGCCCGGCGGTCGCGCCCTACCATTGATGAAGATGACGAAGACTTCCGATTTTGACTACGCACTTCCGCCGGACCTGATCGCGCAGCAGCCACTGGCCGATCGCACGGCTTCGCGCATGATGGTGGTGGAACGCGCCTCGGGCGTCATCCGTCACGACCGGTTCTGCAACCTCGGCCATTACCTGCGTGACGGAGACCTGCTGGTGCTGAACGACACCAAGGTCCTTCCCGCTCGTATCTGGTCGATGGCGCCACCGGTCGAACTTCTGCTGGTGGAAAAACTCGCCGACAACCGTTGGACGGCTTTGGTGAAACCGGGGAAGCGGGCCAAGCTTGGCGCCGTGCTGCAATTTGAAGAAGGCCTGACCGCCACGGTAGAAGGCGAAACCGATTTTGGCGGGCGGGTGCTGCGGTTTGCGGGCGATGTGGAATCTTATCTGCAGCAACACGGCGCGGCGCCGTTGCCGCCGTACATCAAGCGCGCCAGGTTCGACGCAGGCGACCTCGAACGTTATCAGACCGTGTTTGCCCGGCAACCAGGAGCGGTCGCGGCGCCGACGGCCGGCCTGCATTTCACGCGCGAAATGCTGGAGCGGTTGCGTGCGGGGGGCGTCGATCATGCCTTCATCACCCTGCATGTCGGCATCGGCACGTTTCGGCCCGTGAAAGTCGAGAATGTGGAAGAACACAAGATGCACGCGGAGAAGTTTTCAATTCCCCAGGAGACCGCGGAGGCGCTGAAGGCGGTTTGGTCTTGTGGGAGGGGCCGGATCATTGCGGTGGGCACGACGGTGGTGCGCACGCTGGAAACGGTCGGTGAACCGCGCGCGTGCGAGGGTAGCACGGACATTTTTATCCGCCTGCCATTTCAATTCCAGGTTGTTGACGCGCTGCTGACGAACTTTCATCTCCCGAAATCGACATTATTGATGCTGGTGAGCGCGCTGGCCGGGCGGGATCTGATCTTGCGGGCGTATGAGGAAGCCGTGCGCGAGCGGTATCGCTTCTTCAGTTACGGCGACTGCATGTTGATCTTGTAGCCGCACCACTGCCAGCGACCCGAGTCTTTACGATGAATTGCAGGACGACCGCTCCGGTTGCCCATCCCCTAACGGCGGCAAGCGGGGCGCTTGCCCTACAAATGATCATGGGACGACGATAATCAGGTGCGTGATCCCAATGATACGCACCGCTGGTAAAATGCTTCACAAGGAGTGCTTGACGGACAGTCCCTGTTGTGAAAACATCCATCATCAGGCAGTGTCGTAGTTTCTCAGGGGAATAATCAGGCTATGGGTAAAGGATATCGTTCGGGATCGCCAGAGGTGTCCATTGACAACGGAGGGGTGGCGTCTGCCGTTGTTGCGACCGGTTCACCGTCGCGCGTGTTCCTGCCGGTGCCCCGACTGAACGGCGTGGATGTGTTCTTCGGGGTCAATCTCGTTCTGTTTCTGGGCATGTGCCTTTTTGCCTATTACGCCCGCTGGATCCACTACGCCGGTCACCGGCAAACGGCGGTGGCGGAGTTTTTCTTTTACGCCGTGGTGCTCATCCTGGCGGTGGGCGTGCTCTGGTTGTGGTTGCGGCGCCGTGCCCTGCCCGGCTGGCTGCTGGTGCTCATCGAAGCGGGTATTCTGGCGCACTTTGCCGGCGGCCTCGTGCATTTCGGCGGCGCCCGGCTGTACGATCATGTGTTTGGCGGCATCCGCTACGATAAATACGTTCACTTTGCCAACGCGCTGGTTGCCGCCATTGTCGTGCAGCAGATTTTCCGTATCCAGCGTTTGCCGGTCAATCGATTCACCCGCTTCGTGATTTTTCTGGTCGTGCTCGGTTTGGGATGCGTGGTCGAAATCTGCGAATTCGCCGTGACGCTGACGATTCCGTTCAATGGCGTTGGCGGCTACGACGACAACATGCGCGATCTGGTCGCCAACACTTGCGGCGGCGTGGTCTTCCTCCTCTGCCGCGGCCGGGTGCCCGGCTTTCGTCGGGCGCATTCTCCCCTTTCCAACTCGCACCGGCCATGAAACCAATCACTCCCCGCTTCTTTCGCTTGGCGCCGAAGACTCTCCGCGGCTGGGTGTTCCTCGGCCTCGGCAGCGGGTTCGTCTTGTTGTTGTTGGCCGTCGCCGTGGTGGCTTTCAGCATGTGGACAGAAAGCCGGTACGTGGGCGAGGAAACCGACCACACGACTCCGTCGTTCACCGCCCACGTGCGCCGCGTGGTGACCAAACCGGTCGTGGGCGTCATCGGCCGTCAGGTGGAGAACCTCATTCGCCGGCGCATGGAAATCCTCTATTCCTCAACCGGGCTGACGATGGAAGAGACCATCGCCCGTTTCCTGGACGAGCGCACCGATCTGATGGAACGCGGCCGCTGTGCCTACCGGCTGGCACGGGTCGGCTCCCCGGAAGCGATCGCCGCGTTGCTCCAGGTGTTCCGGACCGCGCCGGCCGATCAAAAGGCGTTCCTGGCCCAACTCATCGGCAGCACCGGTAACCCGGCGGCGAAAGACTGGCTCTTGCCTTTGCTCAACGATCCCGATGAGAACGTGGTCATTGCCGCCATCCGCGGTCTGAGCGTGATGGGAAAGGATGACCTTACGCCCAGGCTCGCCGAATTCCTCGCCGACCCGCAACGGTCGGAACGAGTTCGCATGGAAGCGGCGCTCGGACTGGGCGACATCGGCACGCCCGCAGCCCGGGAGGCTTTGACCGCGGCGTTTCCGGTCGTTGAGGAAGACGAGGTCGCCACCCAGATTTTGAACAGCCTGGGCAAGTTCCCCTTTTCGCAGGTTGCCGATCTGTTTGGGGATTACCTGGCGGCACCGGACACGCCTTCCGAGATGCGTGTCGTTGCCGTTGAGGCCCTGGCCTACTCCACGAAGGACGCCGTGCCGTTTCTGGTGGGATTCGTGGAACGCGATGCTGATGCCGATGTGCGCTCGTCGTCGGCGTGGGCGATCAGTCTCCAGGCGCAGGTCAAGAACCTGGCCCCGACATTGGCCGACCTGGTGCAGCGCGAGGCGGACCCGGATGTTCGCCGCCGGTTGTATGAAGCGTTGCTGCCGCAGGCGGACATCCCAGCCACGCCGTTGTTGCCGACGGTGCTGGCGGAGGAGGACATTGCCGCCCGCGTGGCGGGATTCAACGTCCTCGGCCGCGCCGCCGCCCAGGCACCGGCGTCGGAGATTGCCGCGTCTTTTGACCAGTTGATCGTCCCGGAATTGATGGCGATCGCCAATTCGCCGAACAGTCTCAACATCCAGATGCGCGCCGTATTCGCCCTGCGGCAGGCCCAGACGCCCGCGGCGCAACAGGCGCTGGCGGTCATCGCCAACACCGCGCAACCGCAGATCGCCACGGTGGCGCGCAATGGATTACGAACGCCAGCCAGTTAACCCAACCAACAGAAAGGTCCAATCATGATCGCAAAGAAATCAACCACTCTCCGAACCCTGCTCTGGGTTCTCTGTGCCAGTCTGCTATTGGGATTCTCTCCCGCCTGGGGGGGCACATTCACCATTAAAATCACCCCCACCAACTCAGGCCAGGTGATCTGGACGTGTAGCGATCCCCAAGGACAAGGTGTGTTCACAGGAGCGGGTGGTAGCTTCCCGTACACGATGAATGTCGCTAATATCCTTCTGACATTCGTTCCCAACACGGGAGGCTCCATTGTGAAGGTAATGACCAACGAAGGCGATGACACGGCCATTTTGTTCGGGCCGAATCACAACATGGACGGTTGGAACGGGCCATCGGAAAATTCCAAGAAGGTTACGGTGACATTCTCCGGCGGCACGCCGACCGTCGAGATCCCGACGGGCTCATTCCCGTTCGTGTTCCCCACGAACAATCTGAGCCTGGCCGCCATCGCGGACATCTCGGGCACCTACACGGGCAAAACGCCCACCGCGGCGCAGCGCAACTACAACGTCGATGTGGCCCAGGACCAGGACGGCAAGGTGGCCGCCATGGGCACGGTGGACGGGATCATCCCCAAGGGCGGTAGCCCCTCAGACAGCACCATCTCGGGCAACATCGGCTCGATCAAGACCCTGAACAATGAGCCAACCGCCCAGGTGAAAGGCAAATTTGATGGCACCAAAGACGGCACGCCCGTGAGCGTCAGCGGCTCTGGACAGGGCCCGGTGGAAGTGACCGATATCGGCGGGGGCACCAACGGCGTTACCGGCACTGCCAGTTACGCAGCCAACATCGGCGGAGTCCCGTTCACGGCCAAGAATACCCCGATGGCGATTCCCACACCGCCCACACCCGTGTCCCACATCCACAAGGCGTGGAGTGTCCAGCTCGAGATCCAGAGCAAAGTCAGTCCAAAGACGGGCAAATCCTTCATCGCAGCCACAGCGGTGCTGACGTTGCCCAACGGCGACGTCATCTCCTATCCGGAAAGGGCCGCCAAGTACTCGACAAAGACAGGTTACTCGCTCTCGTTCAAAGGCGGCACGAACACCACCGCCAACGCACCGGACAAGAAGAGCACGATTACGATCAAGGGGATGACCATGACCAAGCAGGGTTCTGTCTGGAACCCGACGGCCGGCACCCTCAGCTATTCGTTCCTCGGCCAAAAAGGATCCGGGGACCTGATGAACTTCGTGGAGTAGCAGGTCCTGGATGAGTTGACGGATCTGGTCAGAGTCGTTTTCGTTCCCTCCGTCTTCTCCCGGCCGAACGGGAGAAGACGGAGGCTGGCGTTCGTGATGAACCGTCTTTTTCTTTTCACTGCCCTGCTGGCTGGCTGCCTTGCCTCTCTGGCGGCCGCACCTGCGCCGCGCGTCACACTTGGCATCGTGGGCGACAGTCTCAGCGACGAATACTTCGAGGTGAATGCTCGCGCGTATGCCCGGAACTGGGTCCAGCAACTCGCCGAAAACCGCGACATCGATCCCGGTCCCACCGCTGCGGAAGCCGGGCAGCCCAATGGGTCCTGGGGCGTGCCGAGGCAGACCGGTTACGAATATAACTGGGCTGAGTCAGGGTCTGCCTCGTATTCAATGTTGCAGCCGGGGCAACTGGATGGTCTTGCCGCCCAGGTGGCGACCGGCGGGGTTTCCTGCGTCGTGGTGGCAATCGGTGCCAACGACTTCCACCCGTATGGCGAAGCCTATTCCAGGATATACGACGGGGCCTGGTCATCGGCCCGGATTCAGGCGTATGCCGCAAAAACACTGGCGAATATTGAAACCGCCCTGGCCGGCATTCGCCGCAGCGGCGCGCAACTGGTCCTGGTGAACCTCGTCGATTTTAGCCCGACTCCGTTCGCGGCCGCCAACCCGCTCTATCCCGACGCCGTGAAGCGGGAGCGCATTACCCTCGTTCTGCAAGAGCTCAACAACAACCTCAAGAGCCTCGCCCAGGAATATCAGGTACCGCTGGTGGATTGGTTTGGATTGCAGAAGGCCGCTACCGGCCCCGTCACGAATCTGAACCAATTCTTCCTGCTCGGCAACCGCCCGATCTTGATGCAGCAGATTGATCCCGGTCCTGGCGTTGGCTCCAATCCCACGGCCGGCTACGTCGTTGACGGCTATCATCCCCATACCACCATTCAGGGGATGTTCGCCAACGCCATCCTGCAGGCCCTGAACAGTGGTTATGGCGCCAACGTGCCCTTGTTCACTGAAGAAGAAATTCTCAGCCATGCAGGGCTCGCCTACGGCGGCGCCGACACGTTGTCCGCCTGGATCGGTTCGTACACGAACTACGTGTTCTTTCCCGTGCCGCTCGGGCCGACCGGCCATTTCCAGTTCCTGTTTCCCACCAAGGCGTGGAGTGTCCAGCTCGATCTCCGGAGCAAAATCAGTCCGAAGACGGGCAAATCCTTCCTCGCAGCCAGGGCGGTGCTGACGTTGCCCAACGGCGACGTCATCTCCTATCCGGAAAGGGTGGCCAGGTGCTCGGCGAAGAAAGGTTACTCTTTCTCGTTCAAAGGCGGCACGAACACCTCCGTCCAACCCAACGCACCGGACAAGAAAAGTACGATTAGGATCAAGGGGATGACCATGATCAAGCAGGGCTCGGTCTGGAACCCGACGGTCGGCACCCTCAGCTATCGGATCCTCGGCCAAAAAGGAACCGGCAACCTGACCGACTTCGTGGAGTAGAATGCCTGTCCTTCGGAGGGCCACGCTTCCGCGTGGCCATGCCGGGACGTGGCTTTGAACAGAAGATAACGAAGGAAACGAAGCACAGCAGCCGACTTTGTTACCTTCTGGTGCTACTTCAAACGTTTCCGCGGCCAGACCAACGAGGCGATCACCGAAAGCGCCAGGATGCCCGCCACGACGCCGAGGGCGACGTCGATGGGAATCTTGTAGAAGTGTGCGATCAACATCTTCGCTCCCACGAACACCAGCACCGCCGATAAGCCGTAATGCAAATGGTGAAACAAATCCATGACGCCCTTGAGCGCGAAGTACAGGGCGCGCAGTCCCATGACCGCCAGAATGTTCGAGGTGTACACGATCAGCCGGTCCTGGGTGATCGCGAGCACCGCGGGTATCGAGTCGACCGCGAAAACCAGGTCGGTCGTTTCCACCACCACCAGCACCATCAGCAATGGCGTCGCCATCCTGCGGCCCGCACGACGCACCAGGAATCTCCCCTCTTCGTACTCCGTGGTGACCGGCACCAGCCGGCGAAACAGTCTCAGCACGGGATTTCGCTCGGGCTTGATTTTCTTTTCTTTTTCCAGGGCCATCTTGATGCCACTGATCACCAGAATTGCGCCGAAGAGATAAATGACCCAGGCAAACCTCGTGATCAGCACAACGCCGGCGACGATGAACACCGCCCGAAAGGCCATGGCCCCGAGAATCCCCCAGAACAAGACATCGTGCTGGTAACGACCGGGCACTGCGAAGTAGGAAAAAATCAGCAGAAACACAAAGAGATTATCGATGCTGAGGGATTCCTCGATAATGTACGCCGTCAGGAATTCCAGGGCCGAAGATCCGCCACGCACGGCGGCGATCAGTCCCGCAAACCCGAGCGCCAGCGCCATCCAGACCAGGCTCCACGTTGCCGCCTCCCGGAACCGGACCTCATGGGCGACGCGGTGAAACACGCCGAGGTCCAGCGCCATCATCAGCACCACCAAACCGGCGAAAACGCCCCACAGCAAGGCATCGTTTCCCATGAGCGCGCCGAGTCTGCAAACCCAGGGCCGCCGAGTCAACCCAAACCGGCCATCCCGGGTTGGGCCAACCGGGCTGGACAGCCCATCGTCATCTGCTATGCTCCGCTCCACGCATGAACAGGACACGGAGCGCGAAAGTGCGTCTGCCCCGCGACCCGGACAAGTTGCGCGCCGGCAGGAGCGAAGATCTGTTCTTCCCCAACGTGCCGCTGGCACCGAGTTGGACAACTGCATGAATGGCCACAAAGAAGCGCAAAAGACGCAGGGGTTTTTCGCATGGTTCCTCTGTTTCCTTGCGGCTTCCGCGCTTTCTTGCGGCGAACCTTGCCTTCCCCTATGCCGGAACGTGACGTCATGATCGACAGCAGGCCAGAGGGCGGACAGGCGAAAGCTTCCGGAGGAAAGTCCCGGTGGATCCAGTGGGGCGCCTTGGGAACCGTGTGTGCGTTGGTCATCGGGTCCTACTTGTCGATGGCCCGCTCGGGCGCGATGGAATCATTGTGTCCGAGTGCGGCTGACACCTACTACAATCTGTTGGTCCAGGGTTTTCAAGCGGGCCAATTGAGCCTGATGGCAGAGGTGCCGCCCGGCCTCGCGCAACTCGCCGACCCCTACGATCCGACCGCCAATGCTCCTTATCTATCCGCGTCGTACCGGGTGTTTGACCTGAGCTATTACAAGGGCAGGTTCTATCTTTATTTCGGGGTTACGCCCGCCCTGATCCTGTTCTGGCCGGTCGTCGCGGTGACCGGCCATTATCTCTTTCAGAGACAAGCCGTGGCGATCTTTTGCGCCGTTGGTTTTCTGGCCGGCGTGGGGTTGCTGTGCGCGCTGCGGCGGCGGTACTTTGCGGAAGCGAGAGTTGGCGTGCTGGCAGCCTGCGCGCTTGCACTCGGCTTTGCCAGCGGAGTGCCGGTGCTGCTATCGCGAGCCGATGTGTACGAGGTGCCGATCAGCTGCGGGTATATGCTGACGATGCTGGCCCTGGTGGCGATCTGGTGCGCGTTGCACGAGCCGGAACGTCGGTGCCGGTGGCTGGCGGCAGCGAGCGTGGCTTACGGGCTGGCGGTGGGGGCGCGGCCCACCCTGGTGTTGGGCGCGGTCATCCTGCTGTTGCCGGTGGCACAAGCGTCGCGTGAACGGAGGCCGGTGGGGGCGCTGCTGATGGCGGCGATCGTTCCGATCCTGCTCATCGGGTTGGGGCTGATGCTCTACAACGCCCTGCGATTCGGCAGTCCGTTCGAATTCGGCTTGTGCTACCAGTTGGCCGAGCGCCCTCGGGATTCATGGCAACGTTTCAGCCTGCGCTATCTCTGGTTCAATTTCCGGGTCTACTTTCTCGAATCGGTGGGCTGGAGCCGCCATTTTCCTTTTGTGGAGAACATGGTGTCGCCGCCAGCGCCGGCGGGCCATGGCGGCGTGGAACAGCCCTTTGGCATCCTGAGGAACATTCCGCTGGTGTGGATGTCGCTGGCGGTGCCGTTGGCGTGGCGGAATCGGTCGGCTGTGGCCGGCACTCCTTTGCGCTGGTTTCTTACGGCAGTCCTCCTGCTCTTCGGGATTGGTGCACTGACCCTGGGGCTCTATTACATCATCTGCAGTCGATTTGAAGTGGATTTTCTGCCCCCGCTGGTGTTGCTGAGCGTGGTTGGCATCCTTGGGTTGGAGCGGGCGCTGTCTGGACAACCTCTCTGGCAGCGTGCCGCGCGATGGGCTTGGGGCTGGCTGCTGGTTTTTTCGGTGGTGTTCACCCTGCTGGTGGGCGCTGAGCGCCGCGCCCAGACGGATGTCAACACGGGCCTGGTCCTGGTGCAAGTGGGCAGGGGACAGGAGGCGATCGGCTATTTCGAGCGAGCGTTGCGGATCAAGTCCGATTACGCCGAAGTGCACAACATCCTGGGAGTTGTCCTCATCCAAGGGGGCAGGCTCAACGATGCCGTCGAGCATTTCGAACGGGCGCTCAGGATCAAACCGGAGTACGCCGACGCGCATGACAACCTCGGGGTTGCCCTGTTCCAAATGGGCCGGGTACGGGAGGCGATCGGGCATTACGAGGAGGCGTTGCGGATCAAGCCCGACCTGGCGGAAGCCCACTACTCCCTGGGGCTCGCACTGGAAAAGGCGGGCGACGTTGCCGGGGCGATCGGACATTTTCAGGCGGCATTGCGGCTCAAGCCCGATTACGCGGCAGCGAAAAGCCGGCTGGCCCAATTACGAGCTGCGCCGTGACAGGCCGGGTCGGGCATCGGAAGACAGAGGATTCCAGAATCATTTACCAAGCCCGGTCTTGGCCCGGGAAACCGCTCGGCCTGCACGGCACCGACGCTTTGATTCATCGACACTTTTTCTCCTTCGCCGAGCGTTGGCAGTTTTGATAGACTGCGTCTTGGTCACCCGGTGATTTGCGGTTAGGAGAGAGTTCATGCGCGCGATCGAGAGATCTGCCGTACAGCTCGCACTGGCGTGTTGGTTCCTGTGCGTGTGGGGCACTGCGCTGTTTGCCGATGGCGTTTATGTTCCCGAGAGCGCGATCAAGAAACTCCCCGCGATTCCGATCCAACGGGCGTTGCTGTCTTGGAAGGATGGCACCGAGACCCTGGTCATCTCGTCCGCACTCGATTCCCAGGCCCAGAAACTCGGCTGGCTGATTCCCCTGCCGTCTGTGCCGGGGGAGATGGTCAAGATGGACCCGGGGGCTTTGAAGACGCTGGCCTTTTGCGTCCAACCGCGCATTACCCACGATTTGTCACGTCCCGCTCGCAACGTGACGATCCTGGTTTGTTGGCTGGCCCTTGCAGTTGTCCTGTCGGCGTTTGGGAGTCGATTGCTCCCATTCTTTCTTATTATCTCCGCCGTGTTAGTGCTCCTCGGGATGCTCTCTGTGAATCTGGGAACGGCGGAGGCGGCTTATGCCAGTGCCTCGCAAGTTCACCTGGAGAAAACCGCCAAGGTCGGTGCCTACGACATGACGGTGCTCACCGTTCCTGGGCCAGCCGAGTTGAATCGCTGGCTGACGGAAAACGGGTTTACCCGGCTCCCCACGGCGGCCGAACCGATCGTCGCCGATTATGTGCGAAGCGGCTGGAAGTTTGTCACGATCAGGTTGACCCGGGCCGAATCCGGGTCGAGCACACCGCATCCGATCAAGCTAGTCTTTTCATCTCGCGAGCCGGTTTATCCGTGGAAACTCACCACGCTTGCCGGTGGCCAGCCGCTGTTGGAACTGTTCGTCGTCGGCCCTTCGCGTGCCGCGGTTGGGACACTGAGAACGGAGTTCTGTCAGCGGCTCTCAGGCAACGTAAAGTTTACGGCCGATAAGGCAACGACGGTTATAGGTCACCCGGAAATCACGCCTCTGCTTTGGGACGGCTGCGTTCTGACCAAATTATCGGGACAGCTCGATGCCCGCCGTCAGAGGGACGATTTGCCCGTTCGCTGGGTCAATTTCAAGCCGTATCAACAGCATTTCTACAGCCCCTACGGGGCCGGACTTGTCGCGTGGATGGTGTTCATCTCGGTGTTGGGCTTCATCTGCCTACCTGAATTGATCCTCTGCACATCCCCTAATGGAGAACGGTTTGAGACGGAGTACTACTTCGGCATCTTTGTTCCCCGGACACTTCTTGCGGCCGCGTTGATCGCCGGGATCACTTACGCCTGTCTGCCCAAGCTGGGCGGATCCGCAATCCAGGTCTTTCGGTATCACAGGATCACGAGCCTTGTGCTTCTGGATAATCTTGAATCCCGACTGAGAATTATCCTCAACGATGAACCGGCCATTTTCAAACAGGATGAGCGCGCCATTGCCGAAAGGATTCTCCAGCCGCTATCGACCACAGAACGTGAGTACGGTTACAACGATCAGCAGCGCCTGACCAATCAGTTTGGGGGTGAGGTGCAAGTGGAAGCGTCCCCCGGGAATTTCACCGTTGAGAAGCGGGAAGGCAAGGTCGTCATACAGGTCTATGACCAAACAGGTTCTCCGTTGCTGGCCGAGTACCCGGTCCCGCCATAATTCGCACCACGGCGCCCAGAACAACTATTATCTCACGCAAAGCCGCCAAGGCGCAAAGCGGTTTATGGATTCCGCCGGCCTTTGCGCGTTTCGGAAAGTTGTGCGGCGAGGTTGATGGCGGCGATCAGGCTGTCGGGCTTCGCGATTCCTTTGCCCGCTATATCGAACGCGGTGCCGTGGTCGGGCGAGGTCCGGACGAACGGCAGACCCAGCGTCAGGTTCACGCCCGTGTCGAAGGCGATCATCTTCAGCGGCGCCAGGCCCTGATCGTGGTACATCGCCACCACCGCGTCGAATTCCCCGTGATAAGCTTTGTGAAATAAGGTGTCCGCCGGCCAGGGTCCGGTCGCGTCGATGCTCTTGCGGGCGGCCCGTCTGATCGCAGGCGTGATGATCCGCCGTTCTTCGTCTCCGAGCAGGCCCCCCTCACCCGCGTGCGGATTCAGCCCGGCAACGCCGATCCTGGGTCGCGCGATGCCGAGACGTTTGCAGGCATCGTCACTGAGTTCGATGACCTCGGCAATCCGTTTCGTCGAGAGCAGTCGCGGCACTTTGGCCAGTGGCACGTGAATCGTTGCCAGCGCCACGCGGAGGGGGCCGCCCACGAGCATCATGGCGAACCGGTTCGTCCGGGCGATGTGCGCCAGCAGTTCCGTGTGGCCCTCGAACCGATAACCGGCCTCGCGCAACAGTTTCTTGCTGATGGGCGCGGTGACCAGCGCGGCCAGTTCGCCCGATAGACAGCGCCGAGCGCTTTGCACTACCCAATCCACTGCATCGGCCCGCCGTTTGGTTTTCGGATCGCCAATGACTTCGTAGTCGAATCGTTTGTCGAGGAGGCCGGAGGCGAGCGCCTTGGCGACGATCTCCGGGCCGATGCCGGCCACGTCGCCCAGCGTAATGCCGATTCGCCTGCGGCTCATAAATTCGAAATCCGAAATTCGAAGTACGAAACAAATCTGAAACTCGAATCAAGCAAACAGGCAAAAACGGAAGTAACGGCTTCAGAAAATCGGATTTCGGCCATTCAAGTCTGTTTCGGATTTCGAACTTCGTGTTTCGAGCTTTCCGCCTAGTACATCCGGATATACGCTTTGGCGCGAAGATCCTTGACCCATTGCTCCTGCATCTTGGTGCGCTGTTGTTCCAGCAGGATCTTTTCGATCTCGTCGCGCACTTCGGTCAGCGGTTTGGTGTGGGAGGTCTTCACGTCGGTGACCTGCAGAAGGTAGTATCCGTCATCCGTCTCAATCAACCGGCTGTGTTGGCCCGGCTTGAGGGCAAAGGCCGCGTCGCTCAGTTCCTTGCGCAGGATATCATGCCCGATCCAACCCCAGTCGCCGCCCTCTTTCGCTTCCCGTCCCTGGGAGTACAGCTTCGCCATACTCTCGAAGCTGTCACCCGCATCCAGCTTGGCGAGAATCTCCTCTCCCAGTTTCCGTTGTGGATCAGCGGGCGGCGGTGCGACGGCCATGTTCGTCACTGAAACGGGTTCGTTGGTCGAAACGCCGGAAGCGACCGATGGCCTGGCCGCCGCCGTTTCGTTGGTGTTGCTTGTCGCGGCAACATTTCCAACATTGCCCGCGGCAGTCGTCTCGCCCGACGGGACCGGCGTGGGGACGGTCTTTTTGATGAAGATCATGCGGAGTTTGATCTGATCGCCGACCTTGTAGTCGTCGAGATGATCCTTGTAATGTTTCTCGATCTTGTAGGGAGAAACGATGACTTCCTGCCGGGCTTTGTGATCGCGCATGGCACGAACGATGAGGTTGTCGCGCAACTGGTCGCGGTATTGGTTCAGCGTCAGGCGCTCCGCTTCGAGCGTCTTGATGAACGCGGTCCGGTTCCCGCCGAATTCGTTCGCAATCACGTCGTTGAGCTGTTCGTCCACGGCGGTCGGCGGCATGCTGAAGCCCTTGGTGTTGAACTCCTGAATGATCAATTGCCGGTCGATCAGGTTGTTCAGCGCATCCATTTGCGCGCCGCGGACCTTGCCGACCAGTTCCTGGCCTTCGTACGTGCCGCTCAGTTGTCGGAGGACGGGCTGCACGTAGTCCCGGACTTCACTGTAAGTGATGATGTTGGAGTTGACGATGGCGGCGACCCCGTCGAGGATCTCGGCTCCTGCCGCCCCTTTCACGAAGGCAAGGAGGGCCGCGGCCACGAAAACTGATCGCGACACATGGCTCCGTAGCGGCGATCGGCGATTCATGCCACGCCGGGGTTGTGTCCGATGCTCTGTTTCCACATTCGTATCTTATCCCACCTGTGGCCCGGCCGCCAGAATCTCGGCGGAGACGCCTTTGAACTGCTCGAAGTTCTTCACGAACTTCTGAGCCAGATCGCGGGCCCGGCGTTCGTACTCCTTCACTTCCTTGGCGCACAGCCGCGGATCCAGCACTTCCCGCTGCATGTCCGGCAGCGCCTTCGGCACCTCAAACCCGAAGACCGGGTCCACGCAAAACTCGGCGTGATCGAGGGAACCATCCAGCATGTCGGCTACGTTGTGCCGGTTCTGCCAAAGCGGGATGCGCGGTCCCTGGCCAAAGGGATTGCCCACCCAGCCCGTGTTCAACAGATAGCAGTGTACATGGTGCCGCTTCATCCTTTTCGCCAGCATCTCCGCGTATGTCTGCGGCAGCAACGGCAGGAACGGCGCGCCGAAACAGCTGGAGAACGTCGGCGTCGGATCCTTGCCCATGTTCGATTCGGTGCCGGCCAGCGCCGCGGTGTAGCCCGACATGAAATGATACATCGCCTGCGCCGGATTGAGCCGGGCCACCGGCGGCAACACGCCGAAGGCGTCGCACGCCAGAAACACAATGGCTTTGGGATGGCCGCCCATGCCGCCGGGCACCGCGTTCGCAATGTACTCCAAAGGATAGGCGCAGCGCGTGTTCTCCGTGATCGAGTCGTCGAAATAATCCGGCTCCCGCGTCTCGGGATCGACGATCACATTTTCCACCACCGATCCGAACCGGATTGCATCCCAGATCATCGGCTCGCGTTCCTTGGTGAGCTTGATGCACTTGGCGTAACAGCCGCCCTCGAAATTGAATACGCCCTGATCGCTCCAGCCGTGTTCATCGTCCCCAATCAGGCCGCGCGCGGGATCCGCCGACAACGTTGTCTTGCCCGTGCCGCTCAGTCCGAAGAAAATCGCCACGTCGCCGTCCCGGCCGACATTGGCCGAGCAATGCATGGGCAGGACATCCTTGTGGGGCAACACGTAGTTCAGCACGCTGAAGATGCACTTCTTCATCTCGCCCGCGTACTGGGTGCCACCGATCAACACTGTCCGGCGATGGAAGTCCACGATGATGAACGTCTCGCTGTTGAGCTTGTGCTTTTTCGGGTCGGCCAAGAACTTACAGGCGTTGATCACCGTCCACTCCGGCACGTGGGAGGCAAGCTGGTCCGGCGTGCTGCGGCGGAACAACTGTTTGACGAACAGGCTGTGCCAGGCCAGTTCGGTCACCACGCGAATCGGCATGGTGTACCGCGGATCGGCTCCCGCGAATCCGTCCATCACGAACAATTCGCGGCCCTGAAGATACGCCAGAACTTCCTGGCGCAGCCCGAGGTAGTCCGTCTCGGCAATCGGCTGGTTGACCTTGCCCCACCAGATTTTGTCGCGCGTCGACGCTTCTTCGACGGTGAACTTGTCGCGCGGCGACCGCCCGGTGCGCTTGCCCGTCAATGCATTGAGCGCGCCGCTGTTGGTCAGCAGGCCTTCTTTCCGCCGTACCGCTTCCTCGACCAGACGCACCGTTGACAAATTCCAATGCACCTGGCCGGGACTTACGATTCCGTGATTTTCCAATCCGTGCTGCTTCATACGTGAATTCCCTCGCCGTTCCCTAAAGGATTTACACGGATTTCGGTCGTCATCGCAATAGAAAAAACTGTAATTCGCTGCGAATCCTTGGTAGGGCGCGACCGCCGGGCGCGCCGCTGCCCTGAATCTGCATTCAACCAGACGACGGCCGCGGCCTGTTGCTGCCGGGTTGGCCGCCACGCGTAAGGCCAATCTTGCGCGCATGGGACTAATCCCCGCCGCACCGGGTTTTGCAGAATGTACGCAGCCTTTTCGTCGAAGCTCTCATCGCTCCTCAGCCGATGATCGAAGAAATCCCGCTACCAGCGGATTCCGAGCTTTTTCGCCATGAATTCTTTCCAGCTTGAGATGACTCGGCTCATCTCACTGTCCGATGGAAAACATGCCAAGGCATGAAGATGGTCGGGCATCAGCAAGAACAGATGCACCCACCAGTCGCCACGCTGCTGGCGAAACTCAACGGATTCGAATAGAGCTTTCGCCACTGGTGGCCGGCAGAGTTGATTCTCGCATCTTGGGGAACAGCCGATGGTAATGAAGAAGATAGCCCGGTCTGATCGAACCCACGACGGCACCTCGTGCGGAAGGAACTTGCGTTTGGGTAAGTTCATAATCTTGGCATCTCGGCGCGCCCGGCGGTCGCGCCCTACCATCATCGGCAGGGCCGGGACGCCCGCACTACTGGGCACCGTAAAAGCTCTCCGCCTCCAGCCCGGCTTCTTTCCGCACGCGTTCGGTGATGGCATCCACTTCCGTGTTGGACAGGGCCGACACGATTTGCCAGGCGGGGACGCCGTCCACAACGGTCATCGCCTTGCGGGCGAGGGTGTACACCTGCACCAGCTTGATCCGGCCGCCTGCGGCAACCATCTCACGGAGACGTCCGCAATACGCCCCGATCTCCGCAGCCGACGGACCTTCTCCGCGCACTTTGAGGAACAGGCTTTGGATCACGATCGGACGCTCCTTTGCGGTCATCGTGATGTTCTTCAGGATGCGGGCAAACGGAATCTTCGAGCGGTTGATCTGTTTGAAGTAGGGCTCGGTGCCGGCATCGAGTTTTGCCCAGACCTCGCCGTTGTGGGCATCCATGATCGCCAATCCGCGTTTTACGTCGGACCGGTCAAGCCCGCCGGCATCGGTGATGAGCACGATCTTCGCTTCGGGCGGTTTCACCCGGGCAATCATCTCGATCGTCGCGGCAAAATTCGGCAGCGTCGTCGGTTCGGCGTCGCCGCTGAGGGCAATGTCATTGAGACGAAGCTTGTCTCCGGGTATGGAATCGAACGGCGGGTGCTTTGCCAGTTCACCCGACCGGAGGATCTCCAGCAGCGAACGAAGTTCTTCTTCGGCAATCGTGAGGTCGAACTCCTGGTTCGCCGCGGGCACGGTCCGGTCCACCTGGCAATAGAGGCAATCGAAATTGCAGATCTTGTCGGGATTGACGTTGAGGCCGATGGAAATGCCGTGGCTGCGACGGGAGAGGACGGGGTAGACGAACCGGAAGTCCTCGAACCGACGCGGATGCTGCCGATGGGCCGGAAGAACATTCACATCCATAGTCTATCCACGGATTTCACGGATTTCACGGACAATAGTGGAACGGGCGTCTCGCCCGTTCAGTACCGCGGATACCGGTCAAACGGGCGAGACGCCCGTTCTACATTTTCACCAGAAATGCGAGCCGTTCGCGCGGGTCAGCGGCTTGAGACGCCGGCGTGGCCTTGCCGAGCGCGCGGGAAATCAACGGTTCGAGCTGCGCGCGGGTCGCGGCGTCGTTCGGCGCCAGGAGCCGGTCGTTGGCGACCACGAGAAGGTCGCGGTGGTCGAATCGCAGGCCCTTCAATTTCGGTTCTGCCTCCAACAACTGGCAGGCGTCCAAAGTGGTTTTCAGAACACTCTTCAGATTCGTTTCGAGTCCCCCCGGGAGCGGCTGCTTGCGCAAATAGAGCAGGCCAGGCCGTCCCTCGCTTTCCTCCAAACTGAAATTGCCCTCGTGACCCACCAGCAGGATGCCCGGCCCGTTGTGGACGTGGGAATAGTCGTGCACGTCGATCAGCAAATGACCCGCGATCTTCTGCTGTTGGATCCAGGAGTGAAATACGGGAATCACCTCGCGGAGATTCACCGCGTCGGGATTCGACACGAAAACTTTGATGCCAATTTTGTAAAGGTCCATGGTCATTTGTGGTTTTGTAGCTCCGAAAGCTTTCGGAGCTACAATTTCAAATTGGCTGCCTTCTGTTCCCGCAACTTGTCGGCGCATGCATGCGACGCGTCGATGAAGAGTTGCGCCTCCTCGATCAGCCGATGCACCTCGTCGGTGCCGGGGTGCGACGGCGGGCTCTCGTGGCGACGGAAGAAATCCTGCGCGAACTTGCCGCCCACGAACCGGTCCCAGAACAGCTTGGGCTCGAACAACCGCGCCCGGAATTCCTTTACAATGGCCTCGGGATCATTCGGCACGTCGTACCACAACTCTTTCACCAATCCCTGGGCGGCCTGGAGCATCGATTGATACGCCAGGTCGTCGGCCTTCGCGAAATCTTTCGCCTCCAGTTTGAGTTGTGCCTCGAAACACATCCGCTCGGCGGCCTGCAAATCAAAGTCCAACCGCGAGACGACTTCGCCGGCGCACTCGCCCATCCCCATGTCGCCCACCGAGAACTCGCGCGGGT
>Ga0182027_10000410_pt1 | contig 73808 bp, 48 predicted proteins | sample 712E1DmetaG_FD_121300 | JGI IMG/M metagenome (GOLD analysis project Ga0182027, IMG submission 121300) | Permafrost microbial communities from Stordalen Mire, Sweden - 712E1D metaG (Illumina Assembly) | ecosystem: Environmental > Terrestrial > Soil > Wetlands > Permafrost | place: Sweden...
AACAGGTATTAGACATCAAACGACATATTGAATATTTGATCAGACGGTATATCCAATATTATATTAAACGCTATATTCAATATACCGTCTTGAAGGATATCGCTATGGCCTCCATCGTCCCTTCCTCGTTCTGGCAGTCCTATACAGCAACTCTCAAAAAATTAGGTATTCCTGACCCTAAAAGCAAGTTTTATGTCTTGTGGGTAAAGCGCTTTGCCGCGTTCTTGGATGGCGTGCCTTTTGAGCAGGTCTCACAGAGCATGGTTTCGGCATTCCTTGACGGTCTTGACAAGGAGGATAAAGTCGCGGATTGGCAGGTCGATCAGGCGCGACACAGCATCGAAATCCTTTTTAACGAACACCTCAAGCTGGCCCCCGGCGGATCCGTTCCGGTCCGGGAGAGTTTCACCGATTCGGTTGGCGACAGCGGGAAGCTGCTGAAGATCCATGGCGGTCTCATTAAGCGGTTTGTGTCGGAAATACGGGTGCGGCACTATTCGATACGAACCGAAGACGCGTACCTATTTTGGATAAAACGCTTTCTTTCCTTTCACCTGCTTAAGAATCCCGGGGACCTCGGGGCTCCCGATATCCGGCGATACCTGACGTATCTTGCCGAAAAGCGGAAAGTCTCCGCCTCGACGCAAAATCAGGCGCTCAACGCCATTGTCTTTCTGTATTCCCAGGTGTTAAAACAGAATCCCGGTGACTTTGCCGATTTCTCTCCAGCCAGGCGGCCGGTTCGCGTGCCCACGGTCCTTACCAAAGACGAAACCAACCGGCTTCTCGAAAGGCTCGACGGAGTGTGGCGTGTGATGGCCGGGCTGATGTGGGGCGCCGGTCTTCGCGTGATGGAATGCGTCCGGCTCCGGGTGCAGGACATAGACTTTGATATGCAGCGGATCATCGTGCGGGACGGAAAGGGCGGCAAGGACAGGATCACCATGCTGCCGGCCCGGTCCGTTGCGCCGCTCAAGGAGCAACTTGCAGCAGTAAAGAAAATATTCACTCAGGATATTGCCAATAAGATTGCGGGAGTGTACCTCTGGGAATCGATCGAGCGGAAATTTCCCAGCGCGGGAAAAGAATGGATCTGGCAGTATGTTTTTCCGTCGGAGAAGCTTTCGGTTGACCCCCGTACCCGCGTTGTCCGGCGCCATCACCTCGACCCGAACGTTCTCCAGCGCCGCCTCAAACAAGCCTCGCTCGACGCCGGCATTGCCAAACGCGTGAGCTGCCACACCCTGCGCCACTCGTTTGCCACGCACCTTCTTCAGGCCGGCGCCGACATCCGCACGGTGCAGGAACTCCTCGGCCATTCCGACGTGTCAACCACCATGATCTACACCCACGTCCTCAACCGGCCCGGCGTGCCGGTGCTGAGTCCCGCGGACGCGTGACGGGATTTTTCCTCCATTTATTCGCCATCCGTAATCAAAGAATCCCCGCTGTTTTTTTCACCAAAAATCACTATTCATTTTGTGGCCGGATTTTGCGCCAGGAACTATATTTTCTCGTTCAAAAATGGCGCAGGGGCTTTTAAAAAGGTCTTTGCCGGCGGATGTAACGACAAAACGCGCGGTCTGTTGGTTAATAATCGCACATGGGCGCAATGGCACACCAAACAACCTCCGATATCGTCATATATCTCTGCAAGAACTGCATCCCGCAAGGCGTTCGCCTGCCCGTCCAGTGGATGGAAGGTGAAATGCATGTCAGGATAAAGGAAATCCCTTGCAGCGGGAAAATCGACGCGCAATACATGCTTCACGCCCTTGAAGGGGGAGTGCGGGGAATCTGCATCGTGACCTGCCCGCTGGGCGAATGCACGCTTTCGCAGGGCAATTACCGGTCCGAAATAAGGGCCAAAACAGTCCAGCGCCTGCTTGAAGAGATAGGTCTCGATCCGCGGCGCGCAGCGCTTGTGCATTGTCCGCGTGATGTTTCGGCGGAACAGTTCAATAAACTTGTTCACGATGCGGCGCAAAGTTTTACCGGTGTGGCCGCGGCAGCGCATTAATATAAAGGTACTATCATGCAACAAGAAAAGACGGACCTGCAAAAAAGGATAGAATCGGGAAAACCGATCATTTTGTCCGAGATCGCGCCGCCAATGTCTTCCGATCCCGGGCAGGTGCGCGCTCTGGCCAAACACTTCAGTGGTAAAGTCCATGCACTCGGGGTGAGCGACAACCGGGACGGTGTGGCCATGTCGGCCCTTGCGGCGGCATCGATCGTGGCTTCCGAACACGTTGAACCCATCCTTCACATGACCACGCGTGACCGCAACAGGACCGCGCTGATCGCCGATTTTCTCGGGGCACGGGCGCTCGGCGTGCGGAATGTTCTCTGCACCAGCGGCACCCACCAGACGCTCCTTCCGTTCCGTTCGGCCAAAAATGTTTTCGACATAGACGCCACCGTTTTACTGCAAAGCCTTGCCGGCCTTGAAAAAAACGCGTCAATTGTCGGTGAACAAAATATCGACGGCCATGTATCGTATTGCCTTGGTGCGGTGGCGTCTCCGTATGCCGATCCGCTCGAATTGCAGCTTCCCAGGTTGGCTCAAAAAATCTTTGTGGGGGCGCAGTTCATCATCACGCATCCGGTTTTTGACCTCGACCGCTTTACCATTTGGTGGAAAGGGGTGACCGGCCGCGGCCTTCAGGAAAAGGCAGCGTTTATTGCGGGAATCAGGGTGCTCATTAACGCAAAAACAGCAAAAGCATATGCGGAAAAACGGCCCGTGCCGATGATACCTGACGCGGTTCTACAGCGTATTGTTTCGAAAACTGACGCCGGCGCATGCCGCGCCGAAGGGATAAAAATCGCCTTTGAAACCATGGAAAAACTTAATGCCATAAATGGGTTGCGGGGCTTTGAGATCGTGTGCGACGACGATCCCGGCGCCGCGGCGGAAGTGCTGGACCGATTAAAATCAAAACTGGGTTGAATTCCACAGCGAGCGCATTCCCCGGAGCTTGCTCTGGGGTTAGCGAGCGAATATAAGTATGTTTCTTTTTCCATAGGAAAGGAAGATTCCGCGCAGCTTGCTGCGAGGTTCTTCAATTGAATGCCGGTAAAATACCACATCCATACGCATCCGACGCCGCCGCGCATACGGCCCGAGGGAAAGCTCGGCATTGTTGACTGGAGGGAAGACTGCTCCAGCTGTAAGAATTGCGTTAAAAAGGGCTGCGTTTACAACCTCTACCGCGACGAGGCGGACGCGCTCCACCAGGAGCTCGGGTACCTCGACTATATTTACCAGTGCAAGGGCTGCCTCACCTGCGTCCAGAACTGCACGAAAAACATCCTCACCCGCGTGGTGAACCCCGAATACGAACGTCTTGGCGACGGCTATTACACGCCCGACATCATTCTCACCACCTGGTTCCAGGCGGAATCGGGCGCGGTCCCTGTGTCCGGGTGCGGATACGGCGGCCCGTTTTCCGGCAAGGGCTTCGATTCGATGTGGACCGACATGTCGGAGATCGTGAGGCCCACGCGCGACGGGATCCACGGACGGGAATACATCAACACGGGCGTTGACATCGGACGTAAACTCCCGCGGCTCCACTTTGATGGTATGAACTATACCGATATGCCGCCGCCCATTCTCCAAAGCCCGCTGCCCCTTATGTTCGACGCCGTCGCGCCCCATTGGAGGCATCCTAACGTGGTCTCCGCTATAAACACGGCCGCGGGTGAGCTCGGCTTGTTTTCGATTGTTCCGGCGGGCGAGGACGCGCCGCATTCCTCGGAAAAGCGGAACACGATTGTCCCGTTAATTGAAGATGCAGAAAAAACAACTGTCCCAAACACCGATGCTCCAATGATTATTGTGCAGGACTCCCAAAAAATCATTGATACTGTCGCGGGCCTTAAAAAAGAAAACGCAAAGAGAATCGTGGGAGTCCGCCTCCCGGCCGGCGGCGAGGCCGCGGCACGGGTTGTATTGCTTGCAAGGCAGGGGATTGAAGTGGTCAATATCGTTTTCGACAAACATGGCATGGAACCAGCGACTCAAAAACCCCGCCACATGCGCGACGGCCTGCGTGAGGTGCACAAGGCGCTTGTCAAGGAAGGAATACGCGACGAGGTCACTCTTATCGCGTCGGGCGGCATTGCCCTGCCCGAGCACATGGCAAAGGCCATCATCTGCGGGGCGGACCTTGTCACCGTCGACATTCCGCTCATTCTCGCCATGGACTGCAGGCTGTGCGGCGAATGCGAGCGGGGCGAACAGTGCCAGGTGGGCCTTGCGGACATCGATGCGAAATATGCCGCGCAGCGGGTGATCAACCTTATGGGATCGTGGCACAGCCAGCTCCTCGAAATGCTCGGGGCAATGGGAATACGCGAGGCGCGAAGGCTCCGCGGTGAAGTGGGCAGGTGCATGTTTTTCGAAGACCTCGAGGCCGCGGCGTTCGGAAGGATTTTCGGGAAGAGGAAAGAAATCAATTGAAAAATTTTCACCACAGAGACACAGAGGACACAGAGAAAATACCGAGTTTTTTTCTCTGCATCCTCTTTTCTGTGCTCTCTGTGCCTCTGTGGTGAGTCTTGATTTCAAAGAGCCATAAATCGGGTTTTTATACATGACCAATGCAACCAAAACACAGCCCCAGACCGCCGAGGATTTCTCCTCGCGTCCGGATTTCGCCGATGTGAAGCGCGAGGTGCGCCATGCGCCGCCGCGTTACCGCAACGAAATGGGCAAGTACAGCATCCATCGAGCATCAACCTGCATTTCGTGCGGAAAATGCGTTGAGCTGTGCGGCCATGAGGTGCATGTGCGTCCCCAAGGCTACCGCCAGGTGATCCGGCCGTTTGATTATAAATGTATAGGCCCGGATTGCGTTAAGTCGGGCAAGTTCTGTATCGCGAACTGCCCGCAGGGCGCGCTTACGCTCGACGAGAACCCGGTTTTCAAAACGCTTGGTGATTTCCGATGGACGCCCGATCTCCTTGCCGCCAACTGGCTCATGGCCGAAACCGGCCGGCAGCCGCCAAAGCACCTCGAAACCGAGGTGGGGAATTCGGGCGGCGGGTTCGACAGGCTGAGGTTTGTCTTTCCGGATAAAACGCCGAAAGACCTCAGGCGCGAGGACATCTCCACGAAACTGCTGCTTAACAAGAGGAAAAACGATTCCCGGCCGAAAATTACCATCGACGTCCCATGGTACGGCGGCGGCATGTCGTTCGGCTCCACCAACATAAGGGCCCAGCTCGCCAAGGTGCGCGCCGCAAAGGCATGGAACACCTTTTCCTGCACCGGCGAAGGCGGATACCCCGAACGCTTTATTCCTTACAAAGACAACATGATCACCCAGGTCGCCACCGGGCTTTTCGGCGTGCGCGAGGAGACAATCCAGCGCGCGCGCATCGTTGAATTCAAATACGCGCAGGGCGCCAAGCCGGGCCTCGGCGGACACCTGCTGGGCGACAAAAACACCCCCGCGGTCGCGGCCATGCGCGAGGCCATGGTGGGCACGTCGCTGTTCTCGCCGTTCCCCTTCCACAGCGTTTACTCGATTGAGGACCACAAGAAGCACCTCGACTGGATCGCGCATGTCAACCGTACCGCGCTGCTCTCGGCCAAGGTCTCCACGCCCAACGACGTCGAGATGGTGGCCGTGGGGTCGTACTGCGCGGGCGCGCACATCGTGCACATGGACGGCAGCTACGGCGGCACGGGCGCGGCCCCCAACATCGCGAAGAAAAACATCGCCATGCCCATCGAATACGCAATAAGCAACGTGCACCAGTTTTTGGTTGCCGAGGGCGTGCGCGACGAGGTCACACTCATCGTGTCGGGCGGCATACGAACGCCCTGGGACATCGCCAAGGCCATCGCCATGGGCGCCGACGGCATCGTTATCGGCACGGCCGAGCTTGTCGCGCTCGGGTGCATCCGTTGCGGATGCTGCGAAAGCGGCCGCGGCTGCGCGCGGGGCATCTGCACCACCGACGCGGAGCTGCACCAGCTGTTCACGGTTGAATGGGCCACCCAGCGGCTCATCAACATGCACCATGCGTTTCGGGAATGCCTCGTTGACATCCTGTACCGGCTCGGCGTGGAGTCGGCGGCCGCGTTGCGGGGAAGGACCGATTTACTGATGCATCTTGACTATGACAACAACAGGGACGGGAAATGATGGCAGCCAACGCCAAGCTTTCATTCGACCGGGCATCCGCCCTTATCCGCAGCCGCGAAGGTCTGCGGCCAAAGGGTGAATGGTTTGCCAGGCCTCCTGAGGCCGAAGGCGGCTGCGGCGTCACCGGGTTTGCCTGCACGGTCCCGGTGAGGGGAAAACATATTTACGAGCCGAGCATCCAGATGCGCAACCGCGGCAACGGCAAGGGCGGCGGCATCGCCGCGTGCGGCCTGGTGCCGGAGGATTCCGGCGTGTCGCGCTCCGTGCTCGAAGAAGACTACTGCCTGCAGGTTGCGCTCCTCGATCCGAATGCAAAAGGCGACGTGGAAAAGGAATTCATCGGGCCGTATTTCAGCATAGACCAGGGCGGCGTCATCCCCACGGTTAAAGACTTCCGCGACGTGCCGCTTCTCCAGGTGAAACCTCCCGATGTCGCGCGCTACTTTGTACGCGTGAAGCCGGACGTTCTGGGCAAGTTTGCGGAAGAGAAAAAGCTCACCGGTCTGGCCGAGCGCGAAATCGAAGACGAGTTCGTGTTCCAGAATTCCAGCAGGCTCAACAATAAATTCTACGCCTCGCTCGGCGAGAAACGCGCTTTCGTGCTTTCGCATGCCCGCAACCTCATCATCCTCAAGGTGGTGGGTTTTGCCGAGGCGGTGGTGCAGTATTACCGCATGGAGGACTCGCGCGCGCATGTGTGGATCGCGCACCAGCGCTACCCGACGCGCGGCCGCGTGTGGCATCCGGGCGGCTGCCACCCGTTTATCGGCATGAACGAGGCGCTCGTTCACAACGGCGACTTCGCCAATTATCATTCGGTGTGCGAATACCTTGCGCAACGCAACCTGTTTCCGCAATTCCTTACCGACACCGAAGCGTCGATCATGCTGTTCGACCTGATGAACCGCGCCTACAAATATCCCGTGGAATATATCATCGAGTCGCTCGCGCCCACCACCGAGCTCGATTTCGACAGGCTGCCCCAGGAAAAACAGCGGGTGTACCGCGAGATACAGTCGGCGCAGATCCATGCGTCGCCCGACGGGCCGTGGTTTTTCATCATCGCGCGCAACCTTGACAAAAGCGGATTCCAGCTCCTCGGCATCACCGACACGGCCATGCTGCGGCCCCAGGTGTTCGCCCTTCAGCAGGGCGAGGTTTCCATCGGGCTCATCTGCTCCGAAAAACAGGCGATCGACGCGACGCTGGCGAGCCTCGCGCGTGAAGATTCACGTTTTTCCCCCATTGCCGACATGTACTGGAACGCGCGCGGCGGCAGCGCCACCGACGGCGGCGCCTTCCTTTTAAACGTTGTACCGGACGGAAATGGGAACAACGGCGCCGGCCCTTCGTACAAGCTCAACGTGACGAACAAATTCGGCGGGCAGGTGGAAACGAGGCCGGGCCAGAAGCATTGCGACTTTTCCGCCGCAATTTCGGTCCCGTCCGATACGTCAACAGACACGGCCGCCATTGCGGGGGCGATTGGGAAGAACGCGCCCGCGGCATTGTTCGGCCACCTCAAGTCGAATATTGACAAAATGGATTACAACCGGCTGCGCTGGTGCGTCGGCGAAATCGCGGAGCGCACGGCAATTGCGGACCCACTTTTCGGAATAGAGGCCCTTACCCTGAGCCTGGACCGGCGGTATCCCACGGGCGCCAAAAAACGGAGCTCCGTGGTGGCCGCTTTGCGGGCCGGGCTTGAAACGATTTTTACCAGGCAGCCGCTGCTCGGCCAGGAAAGTAGTGCTGTGTGCCGGAGGGTCACCTTTGACACGCGCGGCCAGCTTCGCGGACCGCGGTCCGGCGAAACAACGCTCCTCGTGGACGCGCGGGGCTTCCAGCCCGAGGGCGCCGACTGCGATGCAACCTGCGCCGTTGATGCATACCGCCTCGGCTGGCGCCGCATCATCCATTACAATTCGCGCGGCACGCGGTTCCACGCGGCCGGGTTCGGCCCCGCCACCGACGGCCTGCGCATTGACTGTTACGACAACCCCGGCGATTATCTCGGCTCGGGCATCGACGGCCTTGAGGCCTATGTCCACGCGAACGCGCAGGACCAGCTGTGCCAGATATCCAAGCGCGGGAAAGTGGTGGTGTACGGCGACGTGGGCCAGACCTTTTTGTATGGCGCAAAGGGCGGCGACATTTTCGTGCTCGGCAACGCCGCCGGCCGGCCCATGATCAACGCGGTGGGCAAACCCAAGGTGGTGATCAACGGCACGGCGCTCGATTTCCTCGCCGAATCGTTCATGGCGGGCGATCCGCTCACGGGCGGCGGCTTTGCTATTGTCAACGGCCTGCGGGTGGAGGACAACGGCGACATCGCGGCGCTCGACATGCCGTATCCCGGAAGCAACCTGCTGTCGCTCGCGTCGGGCGGGGCGATTTACGTGCGCGACCCGCACCGCACCCTCGTGGCGGAGCAGCTCAACGGCGGCAAGTACGCACGGTTTACAAAAGAAGACTGGAAGGTGGTCCTGCCGTATCTGCAGGAAAACGAGCGGCTGTTCGGCATCGGCGTCGAGCGCGATTTGCTTACGGTAAAAGGGGCGCGCAGGGCGCCCGAGAAGGTGTACCGGAAGGTGATGCCGCGCAGCCACGCGGCGGAGGAAGAGACCGAGGAAGTAGGGGAATAACTCACCCCCGCTTCGCTTCCCCTCTCTTTCAAGAGAGGGGTGCCGACAGGCGGGGTGAGTTAAGAAACGTTCAAAATGAAAAAGAAAACTATCTTATGGCCGTAGAAAACGTTATAGAACAGAAATCAACGATACAAGCCAAAGAACAGGGACCCGTTGGCGCCGTGCTCGTATGCGGCGGAGGGATTGCCGGCATACAGGCGTCCCTCGACCTTTCCGCGGCCGGTTTTTACGTCTACCTCGTGGAGGAAAGCCCCACCATCGGCGGCAACATGGCGCGGCTCGACAAGACGTTTCCGACCGGCGACTGCGCCACGTGCATCATTTCGCCCAAGGTTGTCGCGTGCATGCGCGACCTCAACATCGAGGTGATGACCATGGCCGAAGTGACGCGGCTTGATGGCCAGGCGGGCAATTTCAAGGCGACCGTGACCACGCGCCCGCGTTTCGTTGATATTGACAAATGCACCGGCTGCGGCGACTGTTCGGAGCGGTGCCCGGTGAGGAACGTTCCGCAGGCCGTGGCGGAACCGCTCGCGGGAGAAGAACTTGATAAGAAAGACAAAGAGCTCCTCGACGGCCTGGTCGCGCGCCACGCGGGCGATCCGGGCGCGCTCATGCCTGTTCTCGAGGCCATCAACAGGACCCGCGGCCATCTGCCGCGGCCGCTGCTCGAACATGCGGCGGTGCGGCTTTCCATCCCGCTCGCCGAGGTGCTCAAGGTCGCGAGTTTTTACGACAAGATGGGGTTTACACCCGCGGGACGGCACGTGATACAGGTGTGCAACGGAACGAGCTGCCATTCACAGCATTCTGCCGTGTTGCTTGGCCGCCTGGAGAAAAAACTCGGCATTTCCGCTGGCCAGACCGATAAAAAAGGCCGCTTCACGCTCCGCACCGTGCGCTGCCTGGGTCTGTGCGCGCTGTCGCCGACCATGCGCATCGACGACGTGAGTTTCGGCAAGGTTGGACCTGAAGACATCGACGGGATTTTGGAACAATTCGCATGAGTACACTTATAAAAACTGCGCACGATCTCGACCGCCTTGCTTCGGCGGGCAGCGCAACGCTGTACCCCAAAAAAGGGCCCAAGGTCCTTATCGGGTCTGCCACCTGCGGCCTTGCCATGGGCGCGAAAAAGATCGAAGAGGCGGCGCTCGCAACCGTAAAGAAATTCAAGTCCGATGCGGCAGTGAAACGTACCGGGTGCATCGGCTTCTGCGGCCGCGAGCCCCTGCTCGATATCGTGCTGCCGGGCGGCCCGCGCATAAGTTACGGCAACATGACGCCCCAGAAAACCCGCGATGTGCTTTCGGCGTATTTTTCAAAAGGGACCATCAGCCCCGAGGCAGCGCTCGGCCGTTTTTCCGCCGAAGAACATGTTCTGACCGGCGAGGTCCATTCTTATGGGGCCTCTGCCGCGGCGGACGGCATTCCCGAATGGAAAGATCTTGATTTCTTCCGCATGCAGAAGAAAGTCATCATGCGCAGCTGCGGCTCCATCGACCCCCTGTCGATCGAGGAAAGCATGGCGCGCGGCGCGTACCGGGGGGCTATCAAGGCGCTATTGTCAATGAAGCCGGGTGATGTTATCGAGGAAATGACCGCTTCCGGGCTGCGCGGCCGCGGCGGCGCGTATTTCCCCACGGGACAGAAATGGCGGTTCGCGGCAGCGGCAAAAGGCGACGTCAAATACATCGTGTGCAACGCCGACGAAGGAGCGCCGGGTTCGTCCATGGACCGCACCGTGCTCGAAGGCGACCCGCACGCTATTATCGAGGGAATGATCATCGGCTCGTTCGCGATCGGCGCGCACCAGGGATACGTTTACGTGCGCAGCGAATATCCTCTTGCAATAAGCATTCTCGAACACGCTATTGCCGAAGCGGAAAAACACGGACTCCTCGGGAGTGATATTTTCGGCACCGGATGGTCGTTCAACCTGAGCGTGCGGCGCGGAGCGGGCGCCTATGTGTGCGGCGAAGAAACAGGACTTATCGAATCGATTGAAGGACACGCGGGCGAGCCGCGCGCCAGGCCGCCGTTTCCGGTCACCGAAGGCCTGTGGGGAAAACCCACTGTGGTGAACAACGTGAAGACCTGGGCAAGCGTTGCGCCGATCATCGCGCGGGGCGCGCAATGGTACGCCTCCATGGGAACCAAGGCAACCACAGGAACAACCGTGTTTTCGCTCGAGGGATCGGTAAAAAATCCGGGACTCGTGGAAGTGCCGTTCGGCATCACGCTCCGGGACATGGTGTACGGAATGGGAGGCGGCGTCCGCGGCGACAAGGCATGCAAAGCGGTCCAGATAGGCGGGCCGTCCATCGGGTGCATACCGCCGTCCATGCTCGATCTGGCCATCGACTCGGTTGACGTTCCGGGAAAATCCGCCAACATGGGGACCGGCGGCATCATCGTGATGGACAGCGGTTCGTGCGTGGTCGACATGACGCGGTTTCTTATCGGGTTCTTCGTGGACGAATCGTGCGGCAGGTGCACGCCGTGCCGCGAAGGCACGAAACAGATGTACGGCATGCTCAACAGGATTTGCGAAGGTAAAGGCACGGCCGAGACAGTCACGCAACTTGAGCGGCTCAGCAAGGCAATGAACGCCGCCGCGGTGTGCGGGCTCGGCACCACGGCCTCAGGCCCGGTGTCCAACGCGTTATTGCATTTCAGGGACGAGATCGACATGCACATCGCGAAGCATATATGCCCGGCGGGCGTTTGCGAAATGGGGAAGTAAGGAAAACAAGTGACTAAGCTTCCGTTTACCGTTCGTGCTGAGCTCCTAGTCGAAGCATGAACGGCTGCGCCCTTCGACAGGCTCAGGGCGAACGGTAGCGGTAACGAAGTAAATGGGAATTGATGGAAAAAGAGACAAATGGGACAATTATCCTCAGATAAAATCACCGTGACCATTGACGGACGCACGTCCGACGTGGCGGCCGGCACCACCATCCTCGAGGCGGCGGGGCAGATGGGAATTGCCATTCCCACGCTGTGCAATTACCGGGGAATGGAGCCGATAGGCGCGTGCCGCGTGTGCGTTGTCGAAATGGAAACCCCGCGCGGGCCGAAGCAGGTCTCGTCGTGCAATTACCCCGTTGAAAAGGGAATGAAGGTCTCCACCGACTCGGAACGCGTGCGCGAAAACCGGAAAATCATCCTTGAACTGCTCCTTGCCCAGGCGCCGAAGTCAAAGAAGCTCGCCGAATTCGCGGCGATGCTTGGCGTCACGTCAACGCCTTTCGAGACAAAGCCCGACGGTGATTGCATCCTGTGCGGGCTGTGCGTACGAGTGTGCGGGAACCTCATGGGGCGCGGCGCGATCAGCATGTTCGGCCGCGGCGCGGAGCGGGAAGTGCGTCCCGCGTTCGACGAGAAAAGCGAGCAGTGCCAGGTGTGCGGCGCCTGCGATTTCGTGTGCCCCACGGGCGCGTCGGACCATACGCATGTCGCGTCACGCGCCACCAAAAAACACCTGACGGCCTTCAACCAGTTTCTCGAAGCGCGTCCCAACATCGACATGGCGCACCCGCAGGCGGTGCCGCGTGTTCCCGCGATAGACCCGAAATCATGTGTCAAGTTGACAACAGGGGAGTGCGGCCTGTGCTCCAAGGTGTGCGGCGCCGGCGCCATCGACTACGAGCAGAAAGAAACGGTAAGAGAACTTGACGTAGGCGCGGTACTTCTCACGCCCGGTTTTTCCGCTTTCGACCCGATGCGCCGCATCGAATACGGGTCCGCGTACGACACCAACGTTATTGCCAACACCCAGTTCGAGCGGCTGCTTTCCGCCGCAGGCCCTACCAAGGGCCATGTGCGGCGGCCGTCCGACGGCGTTACGCCGAAACGGATCGCGTTTATCCAGTGCGTGGGGTCGCGAGATTCGAAGAACTTCAACGATTACTGCTCGTCGGTCTGCTGCATGGCAGCCACAAAAGAGGCCATTCTTGCAAAACAGCATGAGCCGGATTCCGAGGTCACGGTTTACTATATGGACATGCGCGCCTATGGAAAAGACTTCGATCGGTACCTCAACCGGGCAAAGGAAATGGGCGTATCGTATGTCAGGTGCAGGCCGTCTTCCGTGGAGGAAGAGAGCGCAACGAAAAACCTGAAGATAACCTATATCGACGAGGAAAACCAAAGCGTCACCAAAGACCACGACCTTGTGGTGCTGTCGCTGGGGCTCGAGCCCAGCGCAAGCCTCAAGGACCAGGTGGGCCGGTTTAAGGTCATGTTGAACCAGTGGGGCTTTGTGCAGACCAGCGAACTTTCTCCTTTGGAAACATCGCGGCCCGGCGTTTTCGTAGGCGGCGCGCTTTCGGAGCCCAAAGACATTCCCGATACCGTGATGCAGGCCTCGGCGGTCGCGTCAAAGGCGATGGCGCTTCTGGCGCCGGCGCGCGGCACGCGCGTAAAGACCAAGACCTATCCGCCCGAGCGCGACATAACCGACGAGCCGCCCCGCGTGGGCGTGTTCATCTGCCACTGCGGCAGCAACATTGCGTCGGTGGTGGACGTTGAGGCGGTGGTCCAGCGCACCAGGCAATTGCCCTACGTGGTGCTTGCCGAACGCAATGTGTACACCTGCGCGGACGATACGCAGGACCAGATAAAGGAAAAAATAATCAAGCACCGCCTCAACCGCGTGATCGTGGCCTCATGCACGCCGCGTACGCATGAGGCGATTTTCCGCGACACGCTCCGCGACGCCGGACTCAACCAGTACCTGCTCGAAATGGCCAATATCCGCGACCAGTGCTCGTGGGTGCATTCAGCCGAGCCGGACAAGGCGACCGAAAAGGCAAAAGACCTCGTGCGCATGACCGTGGGCCGTGTTGCCGGACTCAAACCGCTCACCGAAGAGACCATGCCGGTTAAAGGTTCAGCGCTCGTGATCGGCGGCGGCGTGGCAGGCATGACCGCGGCGCTGGCCATTGCCGACCAGGGATATCCGGTGCACCTTGTCGAAAAGGAAAAAACGCTGGGCGGCATGGCGCACGAAATTCACCAGACCCTCGACAAGAGCGACGTTTCCGCGTTCCTGGCGCGGCTTATCGGCCGTGTCGTATCGCATCCGCGCATTACCGTGCACCTGCATTCGAAGGTGAAAAAGGTCGACGGCCACGTGGGCGACTTTTCGTCCGACATTGTCACGCCGGAAAAAACGCTCAAAATCGAACACGGCGTCGTGATCGTTGCAAGCGGCGCAAAGGAACTTAAGCCGCACACCTTCGGCTACGGGCAGAGCGATAAAGTTATAACGCAGCTCGAGCTTTCCGGCCGCATCGCGCGAAACGAACTTGCTTTGCCGGAAAAATCAACCATCGTCATGGTCCAGTGCGTGGAGCAGCGCAACGACGAGCGGCCGTACTGCAGCAGGGTATGCTGCACCACGGCGGTCAAGAACGCGCTCCTTTTGCGGCAGAAATATCCCAAGGCGAGGATCCTCGTTCTGTACCGCGAAATGCGCACCTACGGTTTCCGCGAGGCCGCGTACCGCGAGGCACGGGAAAAAGGAATTCTCTTTATACGTTACGACGACAAACGTCAGCCGGAAGTGGCCATGGAAAACGGACTGACGGTGCGCGTCACGGACAAAGTTCTGGGCCGCGAGCTGGTGATGACGCCCGATTTGCTCGTGCTTGCCGCGCCCATCGTGGCCCGCGACGACCGGCAGGAACTGTCGGACCTGCTCCGCGTGCCGCTCAACGCGGACGGGTTTTTCCTTGAGGCACACGTAAAGCTGCGTCCGGTCGATTTCGCCAGCGAGGGACTGTTTTTGTGCGGAACGGCGCATGCCCCGAAATTTCTCAGCGAGACCATTTCGCAGGCCAATGCCGTTGCAGGGCGCGCCGCGTCGATTCTCTCGCGTAAGGTTATGCCCGTGGGCGCGCAGACCGCGTGGGTGGACCCGGGCAAGTGCATCGCCTGCATGACCTGCGTGCACGTGTGCCCGTACCTGGCCCCGCGTATCGGCAAGGACAACAAGGCCGAGGTGCAGGGCGCGGTGTGCATGGGCTGCGGGAGCTGCACGTCGTCGTGCCCGGCAAAGGCGATTTCGCTGCACCATTATCTCGACATACAGATTCTCGGCGCGATAAACAGCCTGCTTTCGGAGTCGTTCGGCGAAAAGCCGGCCGAGACGAATTATCTTGAACAGGTGGGCGTTGCCCAGCCGAGATGGAAGAAGTAAGGATAAAAACCAGATGTCACTGTCATGCCCGACCCGATCGGGCATCCAGTGAATAAAACAGCTGAAAGATGGATTGGCAGACGCCATAGCTCCTGCCATCCGTATGCAGTCATAGTCGCAAGCCCGCTTGCGCGGGAATGACAATTAAGTTTGATCAGTCAACTTTGAATTTATGCTGATTGGTAAAGAATCTACTATGAACAAACAACCCGTCATCCTCGCTTTCTGCTGCCACTACTGCGCGTATGCGGCGGCCGACATGGCAGGCTCCATGCGGCTGCAATATCCGTCCAACGTGCGCGTGCTGCGGTTTCCATGCACAGGGAAAATCGAAGAGAACTACATTCTCGCCGCGTTCGAGCAGGGCGTCGACGGCGTGCTGGTGGCAGGCTGCCTTGAAGGCGGCTGCCATTTTCTCGAAGGAAACCTGAGGGCCAAAAAACGGGTGGCGCGCGTCAAGCAGATCCTTGCCGAAATCGGCGTCGAACAGGAACGGCTGGAAATGTTCAATCTCTCGTCGGCAGAAGGGCCGCGGTTCGCGGAGATCGTAAAAGAAATGAACGACCGCATTGCGCCATTGGGCCCGAGTCCGCTGCGGAAAAGCGATACACACATGGAAAAGGGCATCGCAAACATGGCCCGGCAGGCCGAACTGGCAGTCCAAGGAGGTAACAGATGATAGTTGCAGACCGCAAGAAGATCCCGGAAATCCGCGACATGGTGAAGGACCATAAACGCATCCTGGTTGTCGGGTGCGGCACCTGCGTTACCGTGTGCCTTGCCGGCGGCGAACGCGAGACCGGCATCATCGGCTCGGCGCTGCGCATGTCGCTCAAACTTGCCAAACGCGAAAACGCCGTGGTGCACGAGTGCACCATCGAACGCCAGTGCGAAGACGCCTTCATCGACGTCCTTGCGCAGCGCGTGGCCGATTACGACGCGATTTTGTCGCTTGGCTGCGGCGCAGGGGTGCAGGCGCTCGCCGAACGCTTTCCCGGAAAGGCCGTGTATCCGGGCCTTAACACGCAGTTCATGGGCATCCTCGAATCGCAGGGCGTGTGGGCGGAAAAATGCGCGGGCTGCGGCTCGTGCCGCCTGGGACAGTATTTCGGGATATGCCCGATCACGCGGTGCTCGAAGCGCCAGCTCAACGGCCCGTGCGGCGGTTCGCGCAACGGCAAATGCGAAGTGGGCGAGAACACCGACTGCGCCTGGCAGCTCATTTACGACCGCGCCAAGTCGCTTGACAAGGTAAACATGCTCGAATCGGTGGCGCCTGCGCAGGACTGGTCGACGTCGAACGACGGCGGCGTGAGAAAAGTGGTGAGGGAGGACCAGTGCATTGCGGGGATGGGGCCGAAAGCGTGAAGGGTCTCACCGCAAAGACGCAAAGGACGCAAAGAAGAATACAAAAATGATTTATCACGAAGAAACAGAAAACACAGGGAATAAAACTCCGGTTTTCTTTGCGCTCTTTGCGCCTTTGCGGTGAATCTTTTTAGAACATAATAATGAATCATGAGGTACCGATGACCAAGACGAATTCGACCACCATTGTTGTTGAAGATCTCGATCCCGGCTTCCGCGACGAAGTGGCGCTCATGCCCGGCGGGGCGAACATCAAAAAATGTTTCGCCTGCGGTACATGTGCGGCCGGGTGCCCGGTCACGAACGTGGCAGGGGAATACAACTGCAGGACGATCATCCGCAAGGTGATTTTCGGGATGCGGGAGGAAGTGCTGAAATCGCCGGAACTCTGGCTCTGCATGATGTGCTACCGGTGCTACGCGCGCTGCCCGCAGCAGGTCAATTTCACCGACATCATGCGGGCGTTGCGCCACATGGCGGTCCGCGACGGTTATGCCTCGGCGGAAATGCTTGCGAAAGAGGACGAGTTCGACAAAAAGGCGCAGACGCTCCGGCGCGACCTGGTGAAAGGGGCGGTGGCGGGGAAGAACGCTGGGGTAAAGAAATCCATAGTGAAGAGGAACAAGTAATTTTTTATTGGAAATGGAAATCACCGTTCGCGCTGAGCCTGTCGAAGTGCGAACGCTCATCCTTCGACTAGCTCAGGACGAGCGGCTGTTGGGTTTAATAAAAAGGCAATACGGATTTTTATTATGCATAAAAAAGCGATGGTGATAGGCGGCGGCGTTGCCGGGGTGCAGGCGGCATTGGACCTCGGCGACATGGGGATAGAGACCTTTCTCGTGGAGAGCGATCCATCCATTGGCGGCCGCATGGCCCAGCTCGACAAGACATTTCCCACCAACGACTGCGCCATGTGCATCCTTTCGCCCAAGCTTGTCCAGGTGGGCGGCCATCCGTATATCCATATCATCACCAACAGCGAGGTGATTGGGATCGAGGGCGCGCCGCCGGAACTTAAAGTGACGGTGCACAAGAGGCCGCGGTATGTTGACGAAAGCAAATGCACCGGGTGCGGCATCTGCGTCACGAAATGCCCGGTCAAGGTGCCTGACCCATACAATAAGGGCCTTTCCCAGACCAGGGCGATACGGATTCCCTTCCCGCAAGCGGTGCCTGCTATTGCGGTCATCGATGCTGCCAAATGCCTGTATCTTACAAAAGGCACCTGCCGTCTCTGCGAGAAATCGTGCGGCACCCACGCGATTGACTTTCAGCAGAAGGAAGAGGCAGTGGTGATCGAAGTCGGGTCCGTCATCCTTGCCTGCGGCACCTCGGAGTTCGACGCAAGGCTCAAGGGCGAATACGGGTATGGCGTGTTTCCGAACGTGGTCACGAGCATCGAATATGAGCGGCTGCTCAGCGCGTCGGGCCCCACGGGCGGACACATCGTGCGGCCGTCGGACAAAAAAGAACCAAAAAAAATAGCAATCCTCCAGTGCGTCGGCTCGCGTGATGCCGCCGCCGGCAACGAGCACTGCTCGGCGATCTGTTGCATGCAGGCCGCAAAGGACGCGATCATTACGCAAGAACACATGCCCGGGGCGAAAACCACGATATTTTACATGGACATCCGCGCCTACGGCAAGGGGTTTGATCGGTTTATCGAAAAGGCAAAAAACAGGCACAATACCGTTTTTATCAACGGACGTATCGCGTCGGTGGAGAGCGACCCCATATCCAACGACCTTGACATACAGTATATAACCCAGGACGGGACAACGAAGAGCGCGGCGTTCGACCTTCTCGTGCTGTCGGTGGGCATCCAGCCGTCCGCGTCTTCGATGGCCACGGCGGGACACCTTGGTGTAGGGCTTGACGGATCGGGTTTCGTCCGCATCGGCGCCATGGAACCTGTCACCACCGATAAACAGGGCGTTTTTGTCTGCGGCAGCATTTCCGGCCCCAAGGACATACCGGAATCGGTGATGGAGGCCAGCGGCGCCGCATCTGCGGCCGCATCAACGCTGGGCGGCCTGACGGTGCGGGAAATCAGGGCGGACATGCCGAAGCAGAAAGACCTTCGCGGCGAACCGCCGAGAATCGGCGTGTACGTGTGCCGCTGCGGCATCAACATCGCCTCGGTGGTCGACGTGCCCGCGGTGGTGAAATACGCCTCCGAACTGCCGGGGGTGAAATTCGCCGGCGAGCTCATGTTCTCCTGCGCGCAGGATTCGCAGAAGGCAATACGCGCCGCCATCGAGCAGAACAGGCTCAACAGGCTGGTGGTTGCCGCCTGCACGCCGCGTACGCATGAGCCGCTGTTCCAGAAAACGCTCGAAAGCGCGGGCATCAACCCCTTCATGTTCGAATTCGCCAACATACGCGAACACTGTTCGTGGGTGCACCAGCGGGAACCGGCCAGGGCCACGGCCAAGGCATGCCACCTGGTGCGCGCCGCTGTCGCAAAGGTGAAGCTTGCGGCGCCGCTGTATAAAAAAAGCATGAGCGTCAACAAGGGCGCGCTCGTGATTGGCGGCGGGCTGGCCGGCATGACCGCGGCAGCCGATCTCGCCGATCAGGGCTTCAGCGTAAGCATCATTGAGAAACAGGGCGAACTCGGCGGCAACCTTCTGCACGTGCATACCACGCTGTCCGGGGAAGAAACAGGGCCCGCACTTGCACGCATAATCGACAAAGTAACCCATCACCCCAGGATCAAGACGCATTTGAATGCAAAAATCAAGAAGGTCTCAGGGTATGTAGGAAATTTCAAGACCGAGCTCGAAGAAAACTCGGCTGCCATCGATCATGGAGTAGTGATAATTGCCAGCGGCGCGGACCAGTACGAGCCTGTGGAATACTGCTACGGCAAGGATGATCGTGTTATAACCCAACGGGACCTCGAAGAACTTCTTCACGCTTCGGATGCCGGTTCGTCATTAGAGACGTCTTTGTCTAAAATTCCGCAATCCGCAATCCGCAATCAGCAATCAGTCGTCATGATCCAATGTGTCGGTTCACGGGACGACAAACGCGACTATTGCAGCCGGGTGTGCTGTTCCAATGCCATTAAAAACGCCATCAGACTTAAAGACCTAAACCCAAAAATCTCGGTGTATGTTTTGTTCCGCGACATGCGCAGTTACGGGCTGAGGGAAAAATATTACCGGCTCGCTCGCGAAAAAGGCGTGATTTTCATCCGCTTCGAAGCGGATGAAAAACCTGAGGTATTGAAAAAAGGGGACGAGCTTGTCGTAACGGTTGATGACGTGATTCTCGGAAAAACCGTGAGGATAAAGCCCGGCCTCGTCGTGCTCAGCGCCGGCATCGTGGCCAACCCCGATAATAAAGTGCTGTCGCAGTTCCTCAAGGTGCCTCTTGAATCTGACGGTTATTTCCTTGAGGCGCATGTAAAGCTTCGGCCCGTGGACTTCGCGACCGACGGCATTTTCGTGTGCGGCCTGGCGCATTACCCGAAAGACATAGGGGAGACCATAGCACAGGCGCGAGCGGCGGCAGGCCGGGCAGCAACGGTACTGTCGAAAAATGCGATTGAATCGGAAGGCCGGATATCGAGCATACGGGCCGAAATGTGTTCCGGCTGCGGCACGTGTGTCGCGGTGTGCGCGTACAACGCGCTGGAACTCGATCCGGTAAGGAATATTGCGGTTGTCAATGAGGCGCTCTGCAAGGGCTGCGGCGCGTGCGCCGCCTCGTGCCGGGCCGGCGCCATCGACCTTAACGGGTTCAAAAACGAGCAGATATTGAGTATGCTTAGTACGATATAAAAAAGACTCACCACAGAGGCACAGAGAGCACAGAGGCAATATTTAATTTTGAACCTTGAATTTTCTTCTCTGTGTACTCTGTGTCTCTGTGGTGAAAATCTCTTTGCGTTCTTTGCGAGAGAATGTCTTGTTTCTAGGAGATAAACTTGGCTAAAACAACCGAAACCCGCGAACCGACCATCGTCGCGTTCCTGTGCAACTGGTGCTCGTATGCCGGGGCCGACCTTGCCGGCGTGAGCAGGCTCCAGTATCCTGCAAACGTGCGCGTGATACGGGTCCCGTGTTCGGGCCGCGTCGACCCGCTCTACATTATCAAGGCGCTCCAGGAAGGGGCCGACGGCGTCCTGGTTTCGGGCTGCCATCCGGGCGACTGCCATTATATTTCAGGCAACCTTGTGGCGCGCCGGAAGTTCGCCATGCTCAAGAGTTTTCTCGAATACCTCGGTATCGAACCGGAACGCGTGCAGTTTTCGTGGGTCTCGGCCTCTGAAGGCGGGCGGTTCGCGGCCCTTATCGAAAAAGTGGTGAACGACGTCAAAAAACTCACAACGGCCAGGAAAATCATCAAGAAAGAAAAAGCAACGGCGAGTGTCCGGTAACGTAATGTTGACAATAAGAGAGAAGTCAGGATGCAGGACATTGAAAAGAAAATGAAGGCGGCGGCGAAGAAGCTCTTCGACGACGGAAAGGTCGACGTCATTGTCGGCTTCCGCAAAGGGTCTCTTCACAATTCATCGCGCCCGTATTTTGCCCGAAGCGCGGCAGACACGGAAAACCTGGTCTGGGACGGCTTCTGCACCGCGAACCTGGCCACGTTCCTGCCAAAGCTTTTTGAAAAACCCGCGCGTCCCAAAGAAGGTTATCGGCCGCCGCGTGTCGGGATTGTCGCCAAGGGCTGTGACAGCCGCTCTGTTTCCGGCCTTGTCAAGGAAAACCAGGTGCCCAGGCCGGCCCTCGTGGTTATCGGCATGCCCTGCGAAGGGGTGCGGAATGTCTCGAAAAAATCAAAGGGGAAAAAGGAAGAAATCGCACGCGCCTGTCTTGAGTGCGTGAGCCCCGCGGTGAGCGGTGCCGACATCAGCATCGCCGGCGAAGGCCGGAAGCCCGCAAAAGCGGGATATGCGCGCGTCAAGGCATTTGAAGCGAAGCCTGCACAGGAGCGTTGGGCGATATTTACAAAGGAAATATCGAAATGCATCCGGTGCAACGCATGCCGCGAAGCATGCCCGAACTGCTACTGCAAGGTCTGCTTCGCGGACCAGAGAAAACCGTCGTGGTTGTCGCCGGCAAACGCGCTGTCCGAAACCATGTTGTTCCACCTGGGGAGAATGTTCCACCAGGCCGGCCGCTGCGTGGAGTGCGACGCGTGCGTCAATGCATGCCCCATGGGGATAGATCTGCGGCTGTTCACGCAGAAACTCGCGTCCGACGCGCTGGAGCTTTTCGGAAGCGTGCCCGGCGTCACGGACGACAGGGTCCCGGCGCTCAATACATTCAAACAGGACGACAGCGAATGTTTCATCACCGATCCCGAGGAGAAATAGCGTGGCAAGCGTCGCACTCGATAAAAAGAACCTGAGCAAACTTGTCGCAGCCATGCGCAAACAGGGCACGGTGCTGGGGCCGGTCGCATCGGGAAACGAGGTCGTTCTGGCCGAAATCACGGGCGCACTTGTCCCCGAACTTGAATTCGCCAATTTCAAACTGCCTCTTAAACGGGAATTCTTTCCGCAATGCGAGGTGATTTCCCGGTACGACAAGAACGGGCAGGTTGAAGAACCGGTCATGAGCGGCCCCGTGGTGCTGTTCGGCGTGAGGCCCTGCGATACACTGTCGCTTTCATTCCTCGACAAAGTTTTCATGGACGAAAAATACAAAGACCCTTATTACGCCAAACGTCGCGACAATGCCCTTGTGATATCGCTTGCATGCACTGCTCCGGCAGCCACCTGTTTCTGCATGTCAACCGGCGGCGGCCCCTCCTCGCGGCTTGGGACCGATATACTGGCTGTCAATCTCGCAAAATCTATACTGTTCGAACCGGTATCAAATAAAGGCCAGACCTTTGTTAAAAAAAACAAGTCCCTGTTCCGGAATCCCGCAGACGCAGAGCTGAAAGCGCAGGAGAAACAGGAAGCCGATTCCAGAAATAAAATGGCAACGGTGGAGGTTTCGCGCGCTCCCGGGTCGCTTGGAAAGAAAAACGATCCGGCGTTCTGGGAGGGGCTTGCCGAGACCTGCCTGAGCTGCGGCGCGTGCACCTTTCTGTGCCCCACCTGCCACTGTTTCGATTTATACGAGGAGAAGCAGGAGGCGGGCAGCGCCCGGCTCCGCGTGCACGACGCGTGCATGTTCGCGTCGTTCGTGCGCGAGGCCTCGGGCCATAATCCGCGGGCCAGAAAAGGGGAGCGCATGCGGCAGAGGATTATGCACAAATTTTCCTATGCGCCCGAGAATTTCAAGACGGCGTTCTGCGTCGGATGCGGGCGTTGCGTGGTAAACTGCCCGAGCAACATTGATATACGTGAAACAATAGCCATGGTGAACGCATGAGCACCAATCCTTATCTGCCGGCGCCGGCACGCATCGAGAAGATTGTAATCGAAAACGACGAGAAGGACCTCAAGACGTTCCGCCTTGCTTTCTGCAATAAGGCGGACGAAGCGGCGTTCGGCCACGAATGCGGGCAGTTCGCCATGCTGAGCGTGGCGGGTGCGGGAGAGATACCGATAGGCATCGCCTCATCGCCGCTTGATAAAGGGTATGTGGAGTTCACGGTGAAGCGCTACCCGGCCGGCGTGGTGACGTCCGCGCTGCATGATTTGTCGGAAGGCGACGTTGTGGGCATTCGGGGCCCGCTGGGCAACAGTTTTCCAATGAAGGACATGCCAGGGAAGAACCTGGTGATCATCGGTGGCGGCTTTGCCTTCACCACGCTCCGCGCCACAATCCGATGGCTGCTGAGCGGCGCAATGCGCGGAAAGTACGGAAACATCACCATCCTGTACGGCGCGCGCAGTCCCGGCGAACTGCTGTACAAGTCCGAGCTTGAGGAATGGCGGAAGCGGAGCGACGTGACAACCGTGGTAACCGTTGACAAAGGTGATTATGCATGGAAGGGCCGCATCGGCCTGGTGCCCGTGGTCCTTAAGGACATCGCTCCGTCAGCGGTTGACGCCTTTTGCCTTGTGTGCGGCCCGCCTATCATGCTTAAATTCACCATGCCGCCGCTTCTGGAGTTGGGGTTTGCCCCGGAGGCGATCTTCACGTCGCTTGAGCGTAAAATGAGCTGCGGGATCGGCAAGTGCGGCAGGTGCAACGTGGGAAGCAAGTACGTCTGCAAGGACGGGCCTGTCTTTCCGTATTCAAAGATAGGGGAATTTGAGGACAGAGGGCTTGCCTAGCCCCGGGACCAGCCCTGTCATTTCCTACTTGTTAAATATAAACCCCACCCTCAGCCCCGGATATCCCAGCATCTGGTTGTCCCCAAGCCGGTTTCCGACCAGGAATTCGGCGACTATCATCAGCGCCATTTGTTTTGTCAACGACTGCTCGAACGTTACCATCGGGGAATAAATGGCGGTGGGGTACGATTTGTAAACAGCGCTTATGGTACCGTCGGCGTTGTTGGCGGTTACATGGAGGCTGGTGACGCCGCCCCCTCCAAACACCGCGCCAAAGGAAATGCGGGAGAAAAAAAAGCGCCACCCGTATTCAACGGTAAGACCGCCGTATCCCAGGTCATAATAGCTTCCCTTGAGCCCGGGATTATCGTATCCCAGGCCCCAGGTGCTGCCCATGGCGCCGACCCTTACATGATCGCCGAGGTAAAAATGCAGCCTGCCGCCGATGCCCCAGCCGAGTCCGTTGAGGCTGCCATGGTCGGTTTGTACGGACGCGTACTGGAAAAGACATCCCATACCGCCGCCGAACCGCGGCGAGTCGCCCTTGGCAAAAAGGGAAGCAGCGGAAAAAAGAAGGATGAAAACAGGGGACGACAGGCACCAAATGGCGGCGACGGGCGGATTTTTACCGCGTTTCATTTTGGATTCTCCTTTTCAAACTATTTTGCGGCCACCACGAACATCGCCACAAATCCGCCGGCAAAGTATGCGATGACCCACCAGAGGTAGGCAAACCGGGTATATAAATGGAGCCGCCTGGAAAGCGACATCGCGCCCTTAAGCCGGGATTTCCAGACGAAAATTGTGTCGGTAAGCATTGCGGCGAGCGCGGAATACCCCAGCATTCCATGAAAGGTGATGGGAATGTGGCGCGAACCGGCGATCATGAAACAGGTGGCGGTGATATCAAGAACGATTCCCGCGGAGAGAAACAGCAGGACAAAACCGGACAGCTTGTTTCTCCGCTGCTCCGTGATTACGGCAATGGAATAAGAGGCCAGGGCACATGTCACGATAATGGTTCCGGTAACAAGGAGAGGGTTCATTTTGGTGAGACCTTTCGTAAAAATCAATTAATAAAATCAAATGCTTTCAAATTGTTCCACCTTGGAGTAATGGACTTTTTATCCTCTTTGAAATTATAGATAATATGCTATTGTGCAGGACAGGAAAAAAGGACATATTGTCATTGAGACCTTGCAATTTGTTCGACAGGAGTCTCGGGAGTTGCTTTATGAAAAAAATGTTACTCGACGCGTTAGGCAGGACTGGAGGTCGCGCTGGAGCGCGATGCTGCCCGGGCCCGGCGCGTTAGCGCCCTAGGGCCGTGGCAGCCCGAGGCCTTTGGCCGAGACCGGAAGGAGGGCCGACCCTTTGTAGGGGCGCATGGCCGTGCGCCTCTACAAAGGGGAACGCCCATTTTATTTATTTATAGAAATTAGTAAATCCTCTATTATACTCTTCGCCGCGGCCTTCCCCGCGCCCATGGCAAGAATGACCGTAGCAGCGCCCGTCACGATGTCGCCGCCGGCATACACGAACTTTTTGGACGTTCGGCCGTCGGCCTCGCTGGCCACAATGGTGCCGTGTTTCGAAACGCTGATATCGGGGGTTGTTTCCGGAATAAGCGGATTGGGGCTGTTGCCGATCGCGATGATCACCACGTCGCACTCGATGTCGAACTCGCTGCCTTTAACGGCCACGGGCCTGCGCCGGCCCGACTCGTCGGGCCCGCCGAGCTCCATGCGGATGCAGCGTATGCCCTTGACAAATCCCTTATCGTCGGCAAGCACGGCAACGGGGTTGGTGAGCAGCTTGAAAATGATGCCTTCCTGCTTTGCGTGATGGATTTCCGCGGCGCGCGCAGGCATTTCCGTTTCGGTGCGGCGGTACACAACGGTCGACGTTTGGGCGCCGAGCCGCAGTGCTGTGCGCGCCGAGTCCATGGCCACGTTGCCGCCGCCCACGGTCACTACGTGCCTGCCGCGTATGATGGGCGTGTCCGCATCGTCTTTATACGCCTTCATGAGGTTGCTCCGCGTGAGATATTCGTTCGCCGAATACACGCCGATGCTGTTCTCCCCCGGGATGTGCATGAACGAGGGAAGCCCTGCGCCGGAGCCAACGAATATTGCGTCGAACCCTTCTTCTTTCATAAGGCCGTCGATGGTTGCGGTCCTGCCCACGATAAAATTTCGCTCAAGCTTCACGCCGAGTTTTTCAAGATAGTTGATTTCTTTTCTGACAATTTCCTTGGGAAGCCGGAATTCGGGGATGCCGTATACGAGGACGCCGCCGGGCTCGTGAAACGCCTCGAATATCACGACGTCGAAGCCTTCCTTTACAAGTTCGCCGGCTGTGGTAAGGCCTGCCGGGCCGGAACCGACAACCCCGACTTTTTTTTCGTTTTTCGGTTTCATGGCGGGCATGACGAATTTTCCATGCGCCAATTCGTAATCGGCGGCAAAACGCTCAAGGTTGCCCACGGCAACAGGCGAGCCTTTCTTCCCGAGAATGCACCTGATTTCGCACTGGGTCTCCTGCGGGCAAACCCTGCCGCAGATTGCGGGCAGCGCGTTTGTCTCCTTTATCTTCCGCGCAGCTTCAATGAATTTCCCTTCAGCAACGAGCCTGATAAATTCCGGGATTTTAACGTTGACCGGGCACCCTTCCACGCACATGGGTTTTTTGCACTGCAGACAGCGCCTGGCCTCGGCCTTTGCCTCGGCCTCGGTGTAGCCGAGCGGCACTTCGTTGAAATTTTTTACCCTGACTCCGGGTTCCTGTTCCTTCATGGCGGTACGTCCCGCGCGACCGGCGTTTTTATTTGTAGTTGTCATGATGGCCTGCCTGTGATGATGCAGTTATGTCTTTCAAGGGATTCCTGTTCGAATTTGCGGTAGCCGTTAAGCCGTTTGAGCATCTCGTCCCAGTCTATCTTGCTCGCGTCGAATTCCGGCCCGTCAACGCAGGCGAACTTTGTCACGCCGCCCACGGTCACCCGGCACCCGCCGCACATACCCGTGCCGTCTATCATGATCGGGTTGAGCGACACAAAGGTCTTTATGCCCGCGGCGACCGTGATGGCAGAGGTGATTTTCATCATCATGGCCGGCCCGATCACCACGCTAAAATCGAATTTTTCCCCCTCGCCGAGAAGCTTCTTGACAATGTCCGCGGCAAATCCCCTTGTGCCGCGAGAGCCGTCGTCCGTGGTGACAATCAGCCGGTTCGACAGTTGCTTCATGTCATCTTCCAGCAATAAAAGATTCGAACTGCGCGCGCCCAATATTGTGGTGATGTCGTTGCCCGCGGCCTTGAGCGCGGTCACGATGGGGAAGAGCGGCGCAATGCCCACGCCGCCGCCGATGCACAGACACCGCCCGAACTTCTCGATATGTGTGGGTCTGCCGAGCGGCCCGGCAAGGTCGATGATGTCGTTGCCTTCCGATAAAATGGACAGGATCTTGGTCGATTTGCCCACAACCTGGAAAATGACTTCGATCCAGCCTTCCTGCGCGCTGGCGTTGGCAATGGTAAGAGGCACCCGCTCGCCGTCGGTTGTCGCGCGCAGGATGATAAACTGGCCGGCCCTGCGCATCCTGGCGATGCGCGGAGCGTCTATCCTGTAGCGGTAGACAAGCTCGGACAGGCGTTCTTTTTTGATTATTTTCGGCATGATTTGAAATACCTTTCAAACGAAAGATGATATCCTATAAATTATGTTTTTGTCAGGGTCGGTAGTTATGCAGGCTTCATTGACTGCAGATTTGTGCTGTGTCTTGGGGCGTCTTTGCCGGGGGACGGATTAAAAAATAAGTTATGTGATTAATTTTTTAAAATAAATAATGATCTGGTGGGGAAACCGTATCCGGTTTCCCCTGGCCCGACATGCGAGACGCAACACATTGAGTCTCACATTGCCGGGCACACCCTTTCCAGCGGAAACGTACACGAGGCGCGCCGCTTACGCAGCGCGCGTGTCACGTTTCCGCAACGCCTTCCTGTAGGTGTGCCGCAAGGCGGCACGGGAAAAAAAGACTTTTATTCCCCCTCGCCCATTGGGAGAGGGGGTGGGGGGTGAGGTCATGGAAAAACGAGAAACTGCATAGGTGTTTTCCCTTGGAAAACTCTTTCTTTGGGAGCGGCTTGTTTAGGCGCTGGTTTGCATATATAATAAATATAGAAAAGACCTCATCATTACAAAGGAGTGACCACCATGGTAACATCACTGACAAAATATCTTCTGTTCGTCGCACTGTTTATCTGTTCAAGTGCCTTTGCCGCCAGCAACACGCTTGTCACTATTACCAAACCTTATGACAACGGGGCGGTAGACCTTAAAGCAGATGCCAGCAACGACACGATCACGTTTTCAAACGGCGTCAAACTGTTAAACTATTATCCGATCAATGGCATACCCGAAACGCATCTGTCGACCGGAGCGATTGTAATTCTTGATACCATTCATACAAAAGCCGGATATAAATATTCTTCATCAATTAAAACGGATTCGGTCTCAAATGGTTTTGCTCAATTTCATAAAACAGTGTACTTTCTTGGAGGAAATCCGGATACTGTCTGGAATAACGCTGTCAGGTTCCCCGATTCATTTCATGTCTTGGACAGCACAATAGTCCAGGGTAATTCGCAAAGAAATTCATGCAAATACATATTTGTCAATGGCCCCACCGACAAGCCGGTGTCGGTAAATTCGCCTTTGCCCAATTACGGCGCAATCATCTATCTGACCAGTCATAATGGCCAGAACATGAAATTGCAGGTTTACGACATTGCTTATGATACTGTTAAGCTAAGTGCAGCGGTTTGGTATCTTTCATTAAGTTCCTACAAACTCCGCTGGGCCGTTGACTCCCTCGGAAACGGAAAATTCGAAATTTCCACAGGAGCATCCGGTAACAGGATGAACAATGCCCGGTCGTATAATAAATCAGACATAGCGAGTTTGCATTTCTGGTCAAAAAACAAACGCATCCAAGGTGGGTATCTGCTCAACGGCAGGATCGTAAAGGCGATTGACGCACGCGTAGTGCCGTATATTACTAAAAATTAAGGGGAACAAAGGCAATCATCATTCCGCAATAGGCAAGGGAGTGAGCAGATTTACCATTTACTCTGCTTTTCAATCTACAATCCGTAATCTACAATTATAAGGACCTCCGGCCTTTCGGCCGGAAGTCCCTTCCATACAACACCACTACCCAGACCAAGCCGGGCAGATCTGTTGTTCACGGCATCCACGCGCGAGCATGGATGCTGCAATTCGATTATGCGTCGAAATAGAGCTGATACTCCCACGGATGCGGGCGCAGGGCCATGGGATTGACCTCGTTCTTGGTCTTGTATTCGATCCATGTATCAATCACGTCCTGCGTAAACACATCTCCTTTGAGCAGGTACTCGTGGTCCTTTTCCAGGGAGGTGAGCACGGCCTGGAGAGAGCCTGGCGTATGCGGGACCTTTGCGAGTTCCTCGGCAGGGAGCTCGTAGATGTCTTTGTCGAGCGGTTTGCCCGGGTCGATCTTGTTCTGGATGCCGTCGATGCAGGCCATGAGCATGGCCGGGAAGGCCAGGTATGGATTGCATGTCGGGTCCGGGCAGCGGAACTCGAGGCGCTTGGCGTTGGCCGATTCCGAGTACATGGGAATGCGGATCGCGGCGCTGCGGTTTCTGCTGGAGTAGGCGAGGTTTACCGGCGCCTCGAAGCCAGGCACCAGGCGGCGGAAGCTGTTGGTTGTGGGCGTGCAGAACGCCAGGAGAGACGGAGCATGCTTGATAATGCCGCCGATGGCATAGAGCGCGGTCTTGGAAAGTCCGGCATATTCGCCGCCCGCGAACGTGTTCTTGCCGCCTTTCCAAATGGAAATGTGCGTGTGCATGCCTGAGCCGTTGTCCTGGAACAGGGGCTTGGGCATGAAGGTGACCGTTTTGCCGTACTTCTTGGCAACCTGCTTGATGCCGTACTTGTATTTGAGCAAGGCGTCGGCGCATTCCACGAGCGGGGCGAACCTGATGCCGAGCTCGGACTGTCCGGCGGTTGCCACTTCGTGATGCTGCTTTTCGCACCGTACACCCATTTTGATAAGTGTGAGCATCATGTCGGAGCGAATGTCCTGCAGGGAATCTGCCGGCGGAACAGGGAAGTAGCCTTCCTTGTGCCTGATTTTGTATCCGGTGTTGTGGGAATTTCCGCCCTCGTCGAGATTTTCCATGCGGCCGCTGTTCCAGATACCTTCATCTGAATCGATGTAGTAGTAACCGTAGTTGGTTCCCTGGCCAAAGCGAATGTCGTCAAAGATGAAAAACTCCGCTTCGGGTCCAAAGTATGCGATGTCGCCGAGGCCGGTGGTCTTGAGGTATTTCTCGGCCTTTTGCGAAATATTGCGCGGGTCGCGCGAATAGGGTTTGCCGGTGATAGGGTCGGCAATGTCGCAGATGAGGACAAGGGTCTTTGCCGCGAAAAATGGATCGATAAACCCGGTTTCCGGAACCGGCTTGATGAGCATGTCGGATTCATTGATCGCCTGCCATCCTCGGATGCTGGACGCGTCGAATCCCAGACCCTTTTCAAATACGTCTTCGTCGATTTCGGGGGTGGGATAGGTAAAATGCTGCCATGTTCCAAGAAAATCGATAAACCGGAAATCTACGGCCTCGATTTTCTCGGCCTTGAGAAAGGCCAGGACGTCCTTAGGGGTCTTAAAACTGCCCATGAAAGAGCCTCCTTTTGTGAGTGAGTGGTTAGATGTATGGAAAAAATGCGCATCGGTGCGCAATGCCCTTTAAACTTTGCAACTAATGTGCCAGCAATCAGGAAGGGGATTTCCCGTGGAAATTTTTAAACAGGGAGGAGGAAACGAACATCTGGCGCAGCCTGCGCTACAAAATTGTGGAATTGTAAGGTGGTTGATACAAAATTGTGCTTAATGCGGTGTTTTTTACTCCAACGAAACCGCCTTTATCAAACCATCTCTTATTCTATGAATCAAAGCCTCGTCCACGATTTTTTCCCCTTTCGGCCCATTCACGAAAAACGTGTCGATGGCACGGTCTATCCTGGTGGAAAGCCGCGCCGATACTATGTTGACATTATGCGAACTCAGGCTCCGCGCGATCCTGTACAGGAGCCCGAACCGGTCCTGCGCCTCTATTTCGAGCACGGTGCAGGAGTCAGATGCGCCGTTATCGATGAGAACAACCGGCTCTTTTAAAATACCGCGTTCCTTTTTGGGAGGGTAGAGCCGGATGCGGTCAGCGATCAGCTGTTCCGCAGTGACCGCACCTTCTTTGATGAGCCGCCATTTTTTTTTAATGTTTTCCACACGGTCCCGCGAGGGGGTGCTCGTGGCGCCGTCCTGTTCGAGATGGAAAATGTCGAGGACCTTCCCCGACACGGTCGACGTGGCGCGCGCCGAAAGGATGTTGTATCCTTCCGACGAGATGCACCCGGTGATGTCGGCGAAAAAACCGATCCTGTCGAACGACAGTACGCTCAGCCGGTCGAAACCCGCAAACGTATCCAAAACGGCGAGAAATTCCTTTTCGTTAAGATTGTCGAGCATTGCCGCGTGCTTTTCTACGTCCTCGGGCAGGGTGTCGGATAAGGAAGCCGGAAAGGGACCAGACGGGGCTTGGGGGTCGTCTGCAAGCGACGTGCGGACGCGCTCGTAGGCGATTTCGAGGAGGCGGGCTCGCCATGCGGTCCATGTTTTTGATCCTACATACCGGATGTCGAGTACCGTGAGAATGTACAGCATGTCGAGGTTTTGCCTGTTGCCCACGCGGCGGCCGAAATCCTCCACGAGGCGGCCTTCCAGTTCCCGGTCAAAGGCAAGCAGCGAAAGCCCGAGGTGGTTATATACGAGGAACGCCACCGTGCGCTTGTCCTCCGCGGAAATACCGAGCCTGTCGCACATTTCACCAGCGATGATCGTGCCGTTGGCCACATGGTCGCCGGGCATGGCCTTTCCCGCGTCATGGAGCAGCAGGGCGAGCCGCAAGGGGAGTTTGTTCGCCAGTCCCAGGTACACCCCCCTCACATGGGCCTCGGCGTCCGTGTCGAGTTCGTCAAGCGCGCGCATGGCGAGCAGGATGTGCTGGTCAACGGTGAATTCGTGCAGGCTGTCGTATTCGACCTTGCAGGTGAGTGATGCAAACGCGGGAATGAGGCCCGCAAGCACGCCGGTCTCGTGCATGAAGCCGAGCACGCGGCCCGCCCCTTTTTCCTGCGAAAGAATGGTGAGAAAAGCGCTGTCGACCGGAGGCGTACGGAAATCCTGCGCAGGAAGATGCTGCATTGCCTCGCGCATGCGGTTGCCGAGCTCCACTCCGATATAGGCCTGGTAGGCCTGCGTGAGCCTGAAAATATCAACGAGCCACGCCGGGTCTATTTCCGATGCAAGAGGGCCATTTTTCGAAAGGATCAGGACGCCGTCGAGGAGCATGATCCCCTTTTTAACGGGCAGGCCGCTCATGCTCAGCCGAAGCGCCCCCAGCAGGCTCCGCGCTCCAAGCCTTTTTTCAAGAAACGACAGCGCAAAATATTTCACCGTGCGCACCGCCTTGAAAAACGCCTCCATGAGGCTGCCCGCCCCGCCGGCGCCGAACCCGAGGTTTTCGGCGATGGTTTCCTGGAGACCGCTTTCGAGGATGTCGATCCTCTGGGCGCACACGAGGTGGAGCTCGGAGCGAACGGCAATGAGGAATTCGTATGCCGCAAAAAACGCCGCCACGTCGGCATGGCCGAAATGGGAGAGATGGTACAGGTCCCAAATCGAACGCGAACCGGCAAGCACGCGCTCGGCCCACATGATCCGCTGGCAATCGCGGAGCGTGCAGATCCCGTTTTTTATATCGGGTTCCGTGCGGTACAGGGTGTTGTCGGATGAGAAAATGCCGTCGTGGACCGACTGCCGGATCTCGCTGAGGAACCGTTTTTTATTTTTTTCAAAATACGGCCGGACGATCGCCGACTCAAGCTGGTGGAACAGGCGCTTGTTGCCCGCGATGAATCGTGCCTGCAGGAGAGCGGTGTCGGTGGCGAAATCGTCGCCCAGAATGCGGCCGCACTCCGGAACGCTCCGCACCACGCACCCGAGGTTGAGCCCCATGTCCCAGAAAGACCTCACGGCCGCGGCAATGGCATCCTTGTTTGTATTTTTGGAATGAAGAAAAAGAATGTCGATGTCCGAATAGGGACACAATTCACCGCGGCCGTAGCCGCCGAGCGCAATAAGGCATACCTGTTTGTTGATGGTGTCTTTTTCAAGGAACAACGCATATGCTTCGGCAAGCATACGGTCTATTCCTTCGGAAAATAACCGCACCTTTTGTAGTCCGCCCAGCGGGCGTTGGCGGATAAAAATATCATTGCGAAGGTCGGCAAGACGGTTTTTATAGTTGTTCATACCTTAAAGTAAAAAGCAAAAAGTCAGCCAGAAAGAGTGGCTATTTCAAGGGAATACACAAAATCAGGGCGTTTCCCTCGCTTCGCTCGGGTCGGTCCTCCCTCCGGTCTCGGCCGCAGGCCTCGGGCCGCCACGGCCATGTGCCGCTGCGCGGCGGGTCCGGGCGGCATCGCGCTTTGGCGCGACCTACAGTCCGACCTAACGCGGCGGCAGATTTCTATTTCGTAAATTACCTTCCGTGGTGCCAATCATACAGGTATTGTTTTTTACGTAAAATAAGGAAATGTACTAAAGAACAAGCACTTATTACATGAGATCGAAGGAGTAGTTTCTTGCGCCAGTGTGGACTGGAGGGTCCCGTTATTGCGGGATTGCCGACCGACCCGGCCGCAGGCATAGGGCGGTTCGGCAACGGGGCGAATAGCCGAGCCCGAAAGGAGACACGGCGCCGGTCGGCAGGCGCCCAGATTAATAGTTATTTGGTAAAATAATATAACCCAAATTAATTATATTGCGTCGGTTCCCCGTTCCCTCGTCCGTATCCTCACCACGTCTTCAAGCGGAAGAATAAATATTTTTCCGTCGCCGATTTTTCCTTCAACGCCGGTGCGCGCTGCGTTGGAGACGGCCTCGATGGTGGGTTCGGCGAATTTGTCGTCCACCGCGATTTCAAGCTTGACCTTGCGTACAAAGTTGATCTGGTACTCGTGGCCGCGATAAACTTCGGTGTGGCCGCGCTGGCGGCCGATGCCCTGCGCCTCGGTGACGGTGAGCCTGAACACTTCAATTTTGCTGAGCGCCTCTTTGACCGCTTCGAGCCGGGTGGGCTGGATGATTGCGATAATATATTTCATGGTTTCCTCTCCTTTACTTATGAGTTTGCTGTACGCTATTACGAGAGCATGTCCTGTTCGGGGTACGCGCTGATGTTATGGATCGCGAGATCGGAACCCTGGCGCTCCTGCTTTTCGTCGAGCCGGATGCCCACGGTCTTTTTAAGCGCGCCGTACACCAGCAAGCTTATGCATACTGAAAATACTATTCCCGACACGGTCCCGACCACCTGTGAAATGATGCTGACCCCTCCCATGCCGCCTAGAAATTTCTGGCCGAAGATCCCTGCCGCGATCCCGCCCCACGAACCGCTGAGGCCGTGCAGGGGCCATACGCCGAGCACGTCGTCGATTTTAAGCTTTTCCGTTTCGAATTTATACCCCGTGATGAAGATAAGCGCGCCGATGCCGCCGATAAAAAATGCGCCGAAGGGGTGGACCATATCGGAGCCCGAACAGATGGCAATGAGTCCTGCGAGGGCGCCGTTATGGACAAAGCCGGGGTCCGCTTTTGAGAAGATAAGGCCGAATAATATGCCGCCGACCATTGCGAATAGTGAATTTACCGCCACGAGACCGCTTATTGCCTCGAATTTACCCGCGCTCATGACGTTAAACCCGAACCATCCCACGGCAAGAATCCAGGAACCGAGGGAGAGAAAGGGGATGTTTGAAACAGGAATCCCGATGCTTTTCCCATTGACCCATCTTCCTATTCGCTGGCCGAGAAGAATAGTGGCGGGAAGGGCGATCCATCCCCCAACGGAATGCACGACCACCGACCCGGCATAGTCGTGGAACGGTGCGCCAAACGATGACGCGAGCCAGTTTTGAAGAAAAGGGTTTTTCCCCCAGATTATTGATTCAAACAGGGGATACCCCACTGCCGTAAAAATTGCGCCGGCGAAAACCTGCGGCCAGAATTTCATTCGTTCTGCCACGCCGCCCGAGATAATTGCCGGAATGCACGCAGCAAAAGTGAGAAGAAAGAAGAAATGCACGAGATCGAAGCCGCGGCCTCCCGCGGTGAGTTTCCCGCCGGTGAGTTGTAAAATGTTCTGGGCGTCCATGAAGAAATTGATGCCATAAGCGATGGGAAACCCGATCACGAAATACATGACGGTGGACATTCCCCAGTCCGACATAATCTTGACCAGCGCGTTGACCTGGTTCTTTTTCCGCACCGTGCCTACTTCAAGGAAGGCAAACCCGGCGTGCATGGCGAACACCAGCACCGCGCCGACCATAAGAAACAAAACATCACCTGCATATTGCAGGGATTGATACGAACCATTCATGGCAACTCCTTTTGGTTACAATATCCATTTAATGGCATGCAATCGTTGTGCCAGTGAAATACAATAATTTTATTTTATTGGGTATTGACAAAAAAAACAACGTTCTATAATATAGTGCGTAGTTCATGTTTTGTTCAGCCAGGGTGAAAACCTGCACAGGTTCCGCTGCGTTTTGTTGGAACTTTTTTGTGACAATTTCATGTTTTTAATACATTTTCGTGCGTTTTTTCAAACAGGATGATGGAAAGTTCGTTATCTAAATAATAATAATGGCACGAGCCTTGCAAAAATATCAAAGTGGAAACCTGTCGTGATTTTATGCCATGTGTCTTTCTGCAGGGAAAACCGGGACGGAAGGTGATTTTTTGAGGACTTGTTTCGCTTATGTTGTATTTTTTGAAGACCTGATAATTGAGCCTGAAAAGATTCGTGACATTTCTTTTCTCTGTTTCCTCCATGTCTCTGTGGCGAAAATTTCTTAATAAATGACGGTGGATGAGGAAGTAATGAACAAAAAAGATTTATACGACCCGTTTTTCGAACACGACAGCTGCGGCGTCGGGTTTGTTGCAAACATCAACGGGCAGCGCACTCATAAAATAGTGAGCGACGGGATAACCGTGCTCAGGAACCTGGTCCACCGCGGGGCAATAGGGGGCGATAAAAAGACCGGCGACGGCGCGGGCATGCTGGTGCAGGTCCCCCACGATTTTTTTCTTCGCGAATGCGCGAAGACCGGAACCAAACTCCCCGAGCCCGGCGCTTACGGCGTGGGCATGCTGTTTCTGCCGCGGGACGAAAAAAAACGCGCCGGCGCGCGGTCCGTCGTGGAAACGGTTGTTAAACAGGAAAGCGGCCGGACCCTTGGCTGGCGCGACGTGCCGGTCGATCCCGGCTGCCTCGGCGAAGTCGCGGCCGCGAGCATGCCGCATATCTGCCAGGTGTTCGTGGCGTTCGATGGCGCGGCGGGCGACGCGCTCGAGCGCAAACTGTATGTGGCGCGGAAATGCATGGAGCGGGAAGCCGCCGCCGCCGGGCTTTCGATCGATGAATTTTATGTGCCCTCGCTCTCATGCGCAACTGTCAATTACAAAGGCATGTTCGTGGCCCCGCAGTTCGAGTCGTTTTATCCCGACCTTCTCGACGCCACGTTTACGAGCGCGATCGCGCTCGTGCACCAGCGGTATTCCACCAACACGTTCCCCTCGTGGGCGCTCGCGCAGCCGTTCCGCCTCATGGCGCACAACGGCGAGATCAACACGCTGCGCGGCAACATCAACAAGATGAACGCGCGCGAGGCGACCCTGTCGTCCGCGCTCTTCGGCGCAGACATCAAAAAGCTGTTCCCGGTCATCATGCCGGGCGGCAGCGATTCCGCGATGTTCGACAACGTATTCGAACTCCTTACCCTTGGCGGACGCTCCATGGAGCATTCCATGATGATGATGGTCCCCGAGGCGTTCGGCCCGCGCTACCATATCAGCGAGGACAAAAGGGCCTTTTACGAATACCACGCCGCAATCATGGAGCCGTGGGACGGCCCGGCCGCAATATCGTTTACCGACGGCACAAGAGTGGGCGCAGCGCTCGACCGCAACGGCCTGCGGCCCGCGCGGTACGTGATCACGCGGGGGGGCGCTATCGTGCTCGCGTCGGAAATCGGCGTGCTCGACATCCCCGCCTCGCAGGTGCTCGAAAAAGGAAGGCTTGCGCCAGGCAGGATGATCCTCGTGGACACGGCGCAGAACCGGGTGATCACCGACAACGAGACCAAGGCATCGGTGTCGCGCCGCAAGCCCTACCGCAGGTGGCTTGAAAAAAACAGGATAGAGCTCAAGGGGCTGTTCGGCGTTCCCGGGCCGGTGCGCATCGAGCGCGACACGCTATTAACAAACGAGAAGACGTTCGGGTACACCCTCGAAGACCTCACCGCGATCATCGCGCCCATGGCCGAGAACGCGCAGGAGCCGGTTGGTTCCATGGGCAACGACGAGGCGCTCGCGGTGCTGTCCGAGCGGCCGCAGCTTTTGTTCAATTATTTCAAACAGCTCTTTGCCCAGGTGACAAACCCGCCCATAGACCCCTACCGTGAAGCGCTGGTAATGTCGCTGATGAGCTTTGTGGGGCGCGAGGGCAATATGCTTGACGAAAGCGAACAGCACTGCCGCCAGCTCAAACTCTTGCACCCGATCCTGTCCAACGACGACATGGACAAACTGCGGCACATGTCGGTGGGCGGGTACCGGTCGTGCGTGCAGCCCATCCTTTTCAAGCCGGAGGAATCCGTGCTCGCCGCCGCGCTCGTCGACATCGCACGGGACGTGGAAAAAAAGGTCGACGAGGGGTGCTCGCTCGTCATCCTGAGCGACCGGGGCGTCGACGAAGACCATGTGCCCATACCGTCACTGCTCGCCGTGTCGGCCGTGCACCATCATCTTGTACGGGCAGGCAAACGGCAGCTCACCGGCCTTGCCATAGAAACAGGCGAGGCGCGCGAGGTGATGCATTTTGCCTGCCTCATGGGCTTCGGCGCCAGCGCCATCAACCCCTATCTCGCCTTTGAGATCATCGCCGACATCAGGGAACGGGCCGGTTTTCCCGCAGACATGACCCTCGAGTCTGCCATCGAGAACTATATCACGGCGGTCAAGAAGGGGCTGCTCAAAATCATGTCGAAAATGGGCGTGTCCACGATACGCTCCTACAAAGGCGCGCAGATTTTCGAGGCGGTGGGGCTGGGCGAAGAATTGATAAACAGGTATTTTCCCGGCACCCCGTCGCGCATCGGCGGCATCGGGCTGGATGTGGTGGCCCGCGAGGCCATGGAACGCCACCGCGCCGCGTTTGCAAAGGGGACGGCCGCTCCCGATACGAACGGTCTTGAACCCGGCGGAAAATACGCGTTTCGACGGTCTTCGGAAAAACACCTTTTGACCCCCGAAGCAGTTGCGCTTTTACAGAAGGCCGTGCGCGAAAACAGTTACGGCGTCTTCAAGCGGTATTCCGCCCATGTCAACGACGTCGCCGCAAACCTCTGCACGCTCCGAGGCCTCTTTTCGTTAAAACAGTCGCAGGCGGTGCCTCTTGACAGCGTGGAACCGGTCGAGGCGATCGTCAAGCGCTTCGTGACGTCGGCCATGTCGTTCGGCTCCATTAGCAAGGAGGCGCATGAGACGCTCGCCATCGCCATGAACCGGCTCGGCGCGGCAAGCAATTCGGGCGAAGGTGGGGAAGACGAGGGCCGGTACACTCCGCTTCCGAACGGCGATTCAATGAAGAGCGCGATCAAGCAGGTGGCGTCGGCGCGGTTCGGGGTCACCAGCAACTATCTTGTCAATTCACGCGAACTGCAGATAAAAATGGCGCAAGGCGCCAAGCCGGGCGAGGGTGGCCAGCTTCCGGGCAACAAGGTGGACGCGCTCATCGCGAAGGTGAGGTGCAGCACCCCCGGCGTCATGCTCATCTCGCCGCCGCCGCACCACGACATCTATTCGATAGAAGACCTTGCACAACTCATTTTCGACCTTAAAAACGCAAACCGGGACGCGCGCGTCTCAGTGAAGCTCGTGGCCCAGGCCGGCGTCGGCACGGTCGCCGCCGGAGTCGCAAAAGGCAAGGCAGACATGGTGCTCATCAGCGGACACGACGGCGGCACCGGGGCTTCTCCCATATCGTCAATCAAGCACGCCGGAATACCGTGGGAAATCGGACTTGCCGAGACACAGCAGGTGCTGGTGAAAAACCGTCTGCGCGGCACCATACGCGTGCAATGCGACGGCCAGATGAAAACCGGCCGCGACGTCGTGATCGCGGCGCTGCTCGGCGCCGAGGAATTCGGGTTCGGGACCGCAGCGCTCGTGACCCTCGGATGCGTCATGATGCGCAAATGCCACCTCAATACCTGCCCCGTGGGCGTGGCTTCGCAGGACCCTGCGCTGCGCAAACGGTTTACCGGAAAGCCGGAATACGTAATCAACTTCATGCGGTTTATTGCGCAGGAAGTGCGGGAATACATGGCTCTGTTGGGGTTCCGCACCATTGACGAAATGGTGGGCCGCGCGGACATGCTGGAAGTAAACGCCGCGGTCTCGCACTATAAAACGCGCGGGCTCGATTTCTCGGCCGTGCTTGCCAGGCCGGAACGTGATGCCGGGCAGCCGTTGCACTGCATGTCGAAGCAGGTGCACGATTTTTCAAACTCGCTCGATCCTGCAATCATCGAACAGGCCAAAGGTGCACTTGACAAGAAAACCCCGGTGTCGCTTGCCATACCCATACGCAACCGCAACCGCACCGCCGGCGCCATGCTGTCGTCAGAAATTTCGAAACGGTACGGGTCGAAAGGCCTGCCGCACGGCACCATACGGGTGAAATTCATTGGCGAGGCGGGCCAGAGTTTCGGCGCGTTCCTTGCGCCCGGCGTGACGTTCGAACTCGAAGGCGACGCCAACGATTACGTGGGCAAGGGATTGTCGGGAGGGAAAATCATCATTTATCCGCCCAAAGACGCGTCATACCGGCCGCATAACAATATCATCACCGGCAACGTAAACCTGTTCGGTGCTGTGAGCGGCGAGATGTACGTGCACGGCATGGCGGGCGAGCGGTTCGCGGTGCGCAACAGCGGCGCCCTTGCCGTGGTGGAGGGCGTGGGCGACCACGGCTGTGAATACATGACCGGCGGCAGGGTGGTGGTGCTCGGCAAAACGGGCGTGAACTTCGCCGCGGGCATGAGCGGCGGCATCGCCTATGTGCTTGACGAAAACCAGCTGTTCGACACGCGCTGCAACCTGGAAATGGTCGATTTGGAACCTGTTGTGGAAGAAGAGGACAAAAAGGGCCTGCGCACGCTCGTGGAGAACCACGTGCGCCATACGGGGAGCCCCTACGCACAACAGATCCTCGCGGACTGGACCGAGATGCTGCCGCGGTTTGTCAAGGTGATTCCCATCGATTACAAGAGCGCACTCGAGCGGATCCGTAAAGACCAGTCGCGGGAGACCGAAATCGTTTCGCTTACCGAGGAGGTGTATTGACCATGGGGAAAATAACCGGGTTCCTCGATTATACACGCGCGACCCATGCCGAACGCCCGGTGAAAGAGCGGCTGGGCGACTACAAGGAGATAGCGCGGCCGCTTGCCGACGAACAGGCGTCGCAGCAGGCGGCGCGGTGCATGGACTGCGGCATTCCGTTCTGTCATGCCATGGGGTGCCCGGTGTTCAACCTGATCCCGGAATGGAACGACCTGGTTTACAAAGGCAGGTGGCGGGAGGCATACGAGCGCCTTGAGAAAACCAACAACCTCCCCGAGATCACGGGTAGGATTTGCCCGGCGCCGTGCGAGCCCGCGTGTACGTTGGCCATCAACAGCGGCCCGGTTGCCATCAAGGACATCGAGCTGGCCATCATCGAACACGCGTTTTCCCAGGGATGGGTGACGGCGCGGCCGCCGCTTGCGGAAAGCGGAAAAAAGGTCGCGGTGATCGGGAGCGGCCCGGCCGGTATTGCGGCCGCGCAGCAGCTGCGACGCAGGGGGCATGCGGTGACGGTGTTCGAAAAGGAAGACAAAATAGGCGGCATACTCCGCTACGGCATTCCGGACTTCAAGCTTGAAAAATGGGTGCTTGACAGAAGGCTGGAGCAGCTCATCGAGGAGGGCGTCACCTTCGAGACGTCGGTGAGCATCGGGGACGATCTGTCGGCGCATTACCTCATGCGCGCGTTCGACGCGGTGCTGGTGACCATGGGCGCGGGCGAGGCGCGCGACCTTCAGGTGCCGGGAAGAGGGCTCGAAGGCATCCATTTCGCCATGGAATATCTTGCGCAGTCCAATAAAACTGTATCGGGAAAAATCGCAAAAGGCAAGACCATTACCGCGAAAGACAAAAACGTCCTTGTCATCGGCGGCGGCGATACCGGCTCCGACTGCGTGGGCACGGCAAACCGCCAAGGCGCGAAGAAGGTGCTTCAGTTCGAGATCATGCCCAGGCCGCGCGAGTGGGGCGACCCGCGCAATCCGGACTGGCCGTACTGGCCGCAGCTTTTGCGCACGTCAACATCCCACGAGGAGGGCTGCGAGCGGCAGTGGGGCATCCTCACCAGGCAGTTTTCGGGAAGGGACGCGCAGGTGGAGCGGATCCATTGCGTGAAGGTCGAGTGGAAGCCGCCTGCCGACGGCAAGCCGCCCGCGATGGCGGAAATCAACGGTAGCGAGTTCACGCTCGATGTGGACCTCGTTTTGCTGGCAATGGGTTTCATCCACGTGGCGCACAACAAGCTGCTCGACGACATGAACGTTGTATTTGACGAACGCGGCAACATCAAAACAAACAACTATGCAACGTCGGCGGCAGGCGTGTTCGCGGCCGGCGATGCGGACATCGGCGCGTCGCTTGTGGTGCGCGCGATATATCACGGCCGCGAAGCGGCAAAATCGATTGATGCTTTTTTAAGTTGACTTGCCTTGGTTGAAAGCATTATTTTGATGCAGGCTAAAATGAGTAAAAAATACAAAATATGGTGGGTCTACATTCCGGCATATCCTAAATATGGGATAGCGGCAGGCTCTATGAAATGGGCACGGATTTAGAAAATGCCATTGATTTTTTTAAAAAGACACCTACCGAAAAAGGGTAGGTGTCTTTTTTTTTGACCAGGATTTAAAATGATTTCCAGGATTTTAACTATAGGACAAAACTTGAATTGAGAGGTATCGCTTGAAAGGTATACTGGCTTTAGAAGACGGGACCGTGTTCGAAGGCGAAGGGTTTGGCGCGGCAGGCGAGAGCTGCGGCGAGGCGGTGTTCAACACAAGCCTCACGGGCTACCAGGAGGTGCTTACCGATCCGTCGTACAGTTCGCAGATTGTAACGATGACCTATCCCCTTATCGGCAACTACGGCGTCAACGACGCGGACGTGGAATCGGACAAAGTCCAGGTGTCGGGTTTTGTTGTAAAGGAATGTTGCCCTTACCCGTCCAATTTCCGCTCGCAGAAAACGCTCCACGACTATCTGAAGGAAAGCGGCATCGTGGGCGTGGCAGGCATTGACACGCGCAAACTCACCCGGAGGCTCCGGATCGTGGGCGCGCTCAAGGCCGTTATCTGGGCGGGGGAGAAGGCCCCGCCGGTTTCCACACTGGTTGACAAGGCAAAATCATGGAAAGGCCTTGTAGGGATTGATATTGTCCAGAACGTCACCTGCAAAAAGCCCTACGAATGGGACCCGTCAAAAAACGGCCACAAATACAATATCGTGGCCTTCGATTTCGGGATCAAGTTCAATATTCTCAGGATACTCAAGACAATGGGATGCAAAATCACGGTGGTACCTGCCTCGACGACCGCGCAGCAGGCCCTTGCCTACAAGCCCGACGGGATTTTTCTCAGCAACGGTCCCGGCGATCCTGCCGCGGTCACGTATGCCATTGAGACCATACGCCAGCTGCGCGGCAAACTCCCGGTTTTCGGCATCTGCCTCGGCCACCAGCTTTCGGCCCTTGCGCTCGGCGCGAAAACGTACAAGCTCAAGTTCGGGCACCGCGGCGCCAACCATCCTGTAAAGAACCTCGAAACCGGCGGCATCGCGATCACGTCGCAGAACCACGGGTTCTGCGTCGACATGGAAAGCCTCAAGGCGGTTGGCGTGAAAATGACGCACCTCAACCTCAACGACAATACCTGCGAGGGCTTGTCCGACGTGAAAAACAGGCTTTTTTCGGTGCAGTATCACCCGGAGGCCTCACCCGGCCCGCACGATTCGGGATATCTGTTCAAGCAATTCATCACTATGATGGAGAAAAACCACTAGTTAAAGCGTTGGAGCGTTAGAGTGTTGGAGTGATAATAAAATGGGTACGCATAAAGATTTAAAAGTGTGGCAGTTATCCATCGACCTTGTTGAGAAAGTGTATAAAATTACTAATTGCTTTCCTAAAGAGGAAATGTACGGACTGACATCGCAAATGCGACGTTGTGCTGTATCTGTCCCTTCAAATATTGCCGAGGGTGCAGCCCGGAAAACAAAGAATGAATATCTCCAATTTTTATATATCAGCCTTGGGTCACTGTCTGAGCTTGAAACACAAATTGAAATTTCTAAAAGGCTGAAATTTTTTAATGATTCTCAAGTTGAGGAGTTGGTTGAAAAAATCAGACGAATGTTGTTGAACCTGGTTGGATATTTAAAAAATACCAGACAACCTGTAAGCGCTCAAACGCTCCAACACTCGAACGCTCCAACATAAACAACGGAATGGTTTGCAAATGCCAAAACGTACTGACATCCACAAAATCCTCATCATCGGCTCCGGGCCCATTGTCATCGGCCAGGCATGCGAGTTCGATTACTCCGGCACGCAGGCCTGCAAGGCGCTGCGCGAAGAGGGCTTCGAAGTCGTTCTTGTCAATTCGAACCCGGCTACGATCATGACCGACCCGAACACCGCCGACAGCACGTACATCGAGCCCATCACGCCCGAAATCGTGGAAAAGATCATTGCGCGGGAGCGTCCCGACGCGCTCCTTCCCACCATGGGCGGCCAGACCGGCCTCAACACCGCCATGGAGCTCGCCGAAAACGGCGTGCTGTCGCGGTATAATGTGCAGCTCATCGGCGCGGATTACAACGCCATTAAAAAGGCCGAGAACAGGAGCGAGTTCAAGAAGGCGATACAGCGCATCGGCCTCGACGTTCCGAAAAGCGCGCTGGCTTATAATATGGAAGAAGCGTGGCAGATCGCCGGAGACATCGGCTTTCCGCTCATCATTCGGCCCAGCTTCACGCTTGGCGGCACCGGCGGCGGTATCGCGAAAGACAAGGACGAATTCGAAAGGGTGGCCGAACACGGCCTGCACTGCTCGCGCATCAACGAGATCCTCATCGAGGAGTCGGTGATCGGCTGGAAGGAATTCGAGCTCGAGATCATGCGCGACAAGGCCGACAACGTGGTAATCATCTGCTCCATAGAAAACGTGGACCCCATGGGGATCCACACCGGCGACAGCATCACGGTGGCGCCGGCCCAGACGCTCACCGACAAGCAATGCCAGCACATGCGCGACGCGTCAATCGCCATCATCCGCGAGATCGGCGTGGAGACCGGCGGTTCCAACATCCAGTTCGCGGTGGACCCGAAAAACGGCCGCATGGTGGTGATCGAGATGAACCCGCGCGTGAGCCGCAGCTCTGCGCTGGCCAGCAAAGCAACCGGTTTCCCTATTGCCAAGTTCGCGGCAAAGCTCGCCGTGGGCTATACGCTCGACGAAATACGCAACGACATCACGCGCGAGACGCCGGCCAGCTTCGAGCCCGCCATCGATTATACCGTTGTAAAGATACCGCGTTTCGCCTTCGAAAAATTCCAGGACGCCGATCCGTCTTTGGGCATCCAGATGAAGTCGGTGGGCGAGACCATGGCCATCGGGCGCACGTTCAAGGAGGCGCTCGGCAAGGGGCTGCGAGGTCTTGAGATCGGAAAGCAGGGGTTCGAAAAAGTAACCCGTCCCGAAAAAACAAGGGAAGAGGTCATTACAAACTTGTCTCTTCCCCGGGCAGACAGGATTTTCCTCATCCGCCTTGCGCTTGACATGGGCATATCCGTGGCCGAGATCGGAAAAGCCACGGGGATCGATCCGTGGTTCCTCAATAACATGCGTGAAATCGTGGAATACGAAAAGGCATTGACGCCCGCGGTCCTCAAGCAATCGGCGCCCGACATCAAAACCGCCCTTACCAAGGCGAAAAAATACGGGTTTTCCGACATGCAGCTTGCAAAACTGCTTTCGTCAGACGATCTTTCGATACGCAGGAAACGCAAAGAGCTCGGCATTGTCCCCACCTACAAGCTGGTTGACACATGCGCCGCAGAATTCGAAGCGTACACGCCGTATTATTATTCCACCTACGAGGACGAGGATGAAGGCGTCCCCTCAAAGAAAAAGAAGATCGTCATACTCGGCGGCGGGCCCAACAGAATAGGCCAGGGCATAGAATTCGATTACTGCTGCTGCCAGGCCAGCTTTGCGCTCCGCGAGCTCGGCATCGAATCCATCATGGTGAATTCGAACCCCGAAACCGTGTCCACCGACTACGACACGTCCGATAAACTGTACTTTGAACCGCTCACCTTCGAGGACGTGATGAACATCATCGAGAAGGAAAAGCCGACGGGCGTCATCGTGCAGTTCGGCGGCCAGACGCCGCTGAACCTTGCGCGGAAGCTCCACGACGCGGGCGCGCCCATAATCGGCACGAGCGTCGAGTCGCTCGAACGCGCCGGCGAGCGCGGCGAATTCTTCAAGATGGTGAAAAAATTAGGCATACACCAGGCGGCAAACGCCATGGTGACTTCCACGCAGGAGGCCTGCGATGCAGCCGCAAAAATCGGCTACCCTGTGCTGATGCGGCCATCGTTCGTTCTGGGTGGACGGGCCATGAGCATCGTGTATGACGAGGCGGAGCTTCTGTCGTGCATCGAGGAGGCGCAGGCTGTCGCCGAAAACCGGCCCCTGCTTATTGACAAATTCATATCAGATGCGATCGAGGTTGACGTTGACGGCGTGAGCGACGGCGAAACAACCATGATCTGCGGCATCATGGAGCACATCGAGGAGGCGGGCATCCATTCGGGTGACAGCGCGTGCGTTCTTCCGCCGCACACCCTGTCCGACGACATCATCGACGAAATACGGCGGGAAACATTCGCCATCGCGGCCGAGCTCAAGGTGGTGGGCCTGCTCAACATCCAGTATGCGATAAAGGACGAAGTCGTGTTTGTGATTGAGGTAAACCCGCGCGCGTCGCGCACCGTCCCGTTCGTGAGCAAGGCAAGCGGCATTCCATGGGCAAAGATCGCCGCAAAGGTGATGGCGGGCGTGAAGCTCGACAAAATCCCCGAGGCCTCCGAGCGTCCGATAAATTATTTCGCGGTCAAGGAATCGGTGCTGCCGTTCAACAAATTCCCGGGCGCCGACACCGTACTCGGCCCGGAAATGAAGTCCACGGGCGAGGTGATGGGCATAGACAGGGACTTCGGCCTGGCGTTCGCGAAATCGCAGGAGGCGGCCGGCAACATTCTGCCCAGGTCGGGGACGGTTTTTCTGAGTGTAAAGAACAGCATGCGGCGCAACATCATTTTCATGGCGAAGAAGATCGCCGACATGGGGTTCAAGATCTGCGCATCAGAGGGCACCTGCAAGGTGCTGCGGAGCAACGGCGTCAACGCAAAGGAAGTGCCCAAGATAGGCGAGGGAAAACCCGACATCATCGACCTTATAAAGGCCGGCGACGTGGACCTCATCATCAACGTTGTTTCCGGAAGGAAATCGCAGCTCGATTCCAAGCCCATACGGAGCGCGGCCGTGGTGCAGGGGATCCCTTATATCACCACGCTCGAGGCGGCCCAGGCCGCGATAAGCGCCATGGATTCGCTCGAGAAGACCGGGTTTTCGGTGAAATCGATCCAGGAATATGCCGCGTCATTGATAAAAGGAAATACGCAGGGGAACGAGAGTGACGTCGGTTTCAAAAACGCGATGTGGAATAAAGGATAAGGTCTGAATGTCCATAAAGTCCTAAAGTCCAAAGGTCGGGAAGTGTCTGCAATGTCAGAAGGCACATGTATCAAAAAGGTCAATCCATATCTCTTGGTTTTTTGACTTTATAGACTTTATGGACCTTATAGACCTTAAGACCTTATGGAATTCTTTTCGCAAATAATATTTTGAATCATATTAATCCTTTTCAGCCGCGGGGGTTTAATAATGCCTAAATACATCTTCGTGACCGGTGGAGTCGTTTCGTCACTTGGCAAAGGGATCACGGCCGCATCCGTGGGCGTCCTCCTCAAGTCAAGGGGACTTCGGGTTGCTCACCAGAAATTCGATCCCTACCTCAACGTCGATCCCGGCACCATGAACCCCTACCAGCACGGCGAAGTGTATGTGACCGACGACGGCGCCGAGACCGACCTCGATCTGGGGCACTACGAACGGTTCACCGGTGTCACCACCGACAAAAACTGCAACTATACCACGGGCCGCATCTACGATTCCATCATCAAGAAGGAACGCCGCGGAGATTTCCTTGGCGGGACCGTGCAGGTGGTGCCGCATGTGACAACCGAAATCTGTAACGCCATTCGCAGTATACCCACCACCGACGTCGACGTCGTCATCTGCGAAATAGGCGGTACCGTGGGCGACATCGAGAGCCTGCCGTTTCTGGAGGCGCTGCGCCAGTTTAGGCTGCAGGAAGGCCGCAATAATGTCCTGTTTATCCACGTAACTCTCATACCGTACCTCCGCATGGCGGGGGAAATAAAGACCAAACCCACCCAGCATTCGGTGGGAAAGCTCCGCGAAATCGGCATCATGCCCGACATTCTGATCTGCCGCACCGAAATGCACATCGACAAGGAGGCGCGCAAGAAGATTTCCCTATTCTGCAATGTCGATGAAGAGGCAGTGATCGAGGCGTTCGATGCGCCGCATACGATATACGAGGTGCCGCTTGACTTCGCGGCGCAGGACATCGACCAGGTGATCATCGATATTCTCGGCCTGCGGGCAGGACGGCGCAATCTCAAGGCATGGCGCGACTACGTGGACCGTGTGATAAACGCCGACCGCACCGTGAACATCGCCGTGGTGGGGAAATATTCCGAGCTCCTTGACGCATACAAATCCATCCACGAGTCCCTCAATCACGCCGGCGCGGCGCATTCGGCAAAGGTGAAAATCCTGAGCGTGTCGGCCGAAGACATCGAAAAATGCGGCGCGCACGAGATAGTGGGAAACGCCAACGGCATTCTTGTGCCGGGCGGGTTCGGCTCGCGCGGGCTGGAGGGAAAAATACTGGCAATAAAATACGCTCGCGAAAAGAAGGTCCCCTTTTTCGGCATCTGCCTCGGCATGCAGATGGCGGTGATAGAGTACGCGCGCAACGTGCTCGGCCTTTGCGATGCCGACAGCACCGAGCACAACGCGAACGCCAAGGACCCGGTGATCCATCTCATGGAAGAGCAGAAGGAAATCATCAACAAGGGCGCCACCATGCGGCTGGGCGCGTATCCGTGCGTGCTCAAGAAAGGCACGATTGCGCGCAAAAGCTACGGCAAGGACCAGATAAGCGAACGTCACCGCCACCGCTACGAATACAACAACGGTTACCGCGAGCGGCTCGAAAAGGCCGGCCTTGTGGTGTGCGGCGAATCGCCGGACGGCATTCTCGTGGAGATGGTGGAAATCCACAATCATCCATGGTTCGTGGGCGTGCAGTTTCACCCTGAATTCAAATCGCGGCCGGTTGATCCGCACCCGCTGTTCAGGGATTTTATCGGTGCGAGCCTTAAGTATCAGGCGAAGAAGTAGGGACAAAAAGAATAATTGCACCGCAAAGACGCAAAGATCGCAAAGGAACAGTAATTATTACTTTGGTAATTATAAATATGAATAAAACCGCTCGTCCTGAGCTTGTCGAAGGATGAGTGTTCATGGCTCGACAGTCTCACCACGAACGGATATTTATAATTGCACATATTGGGTTGCCGGATTAATAGATATTATAACACCAATTTGATTTAAATTTAATTTTCTTTGCGCACTCTGCGTCTCTGCGGTGATTTTTTTTCTGAATAAGGAGCACAATGTCAGGAAACCTTCACGAACAATGCGGGATCTTCGGCGTTTTTAACAGCCACGAAGCTGCGGAACTCACGTACCTCGGTTTGTTTGCGCTTCAGCATCGGGGCCAGGAAAGCTCCGGCATTGCCGTATCGAACCAGACCTCGGTTTACATGCACAAGGCCATGGGCCTTGTAAACCAGGTGTTCAAGCACCAGGACACGATTGACAATCTCAAAGGTTCGAGTGCCATCGGCCACAACCGGTATTCCACCACCGGCTCGTCTGACCTCCTCAACGCCCAGCCCATCCTCATCAACTGCCGGATCGGCCAGATCGCCGCCGCGCACAACGGCAACCTCACCAATACCGTGCAGCTCAGGACCGAAATGGAAAACGACGGGTCGATATTCTCCTCCACCACCGACACCGAGGTGATCGTGCACCTCATCGCGCGCTCGAAGCGCGAGAACGTGGAGGCCATGATCCTCGACGCGCTCTCGCGCGTCAAGGGGTCGTATTCGATCCTGTTCCTCACCAAGGACGCGCTCTACGGCGCGCGCGACCCGCACGGGTTCCGGCCCCTCATCCTCGGCACGACCGGGGACATCACGTTTCTGTCGTCGGAGACCTGCGCCTTCGACCTCGTGGGCGCGAAAATGGAGCGGGAAGTGAAGCCCGGCGAAATGGTGAAAATTGACAAAAATGGAATAACCAGCTTCGCCATCCCCGTGTTCGAGCGCATCGCGCGGCCGTCGTACTGCATTTTCGAGTACATCTATTTTTCGCGGCCCGATTCATTCGTGTTCGGGGAAAACGTCGACAAAATACGGCGGAGGCTCGGCCGCCAGCTCGCGAAGGAGCACCCCGTCACGGGCGCGAACCTGGTGATGGGCGTTCCCGACTCGGCCACCACGGCCGCTCTCGGGTTTGCCGAGGAGTCGGGCCTGCGGTTCGACATAGGCCTCATCCGCAACCATTACGTGGGGCGCACTTTTATCCAGCCGGTCCAGTCGGGCCGCGACCTCGGCGTGCGCATCAAATTCAATCCTGTCAAGGGCGTGCTCAAGGGGAAAAAGATCGTGGTGGTGGACGATTCCATCGTGCGCGGCACCACCATGAGAAAAATCGTGAAGCTCCTTCGCACCGCGGAGCCGGCCGAGATCCATCTGCGGATCTCCTCGCCCCCTATCACCGGCCCCTGCTTCTACGGCATCGACATGCCGACGAAAAAGGAACTCATCGCGGCTGAAAAGAAAGTTGAGGACATCAGGGAGTACCTTGAGGTCGATTCGCTGGGTTATCTTTCCATCGAGGGACTGTTGTCGGTGGTGAGCGGACCGAAATCGAATTTCTGCGCGGCCTGTTTCAACGGGAAGTATCCGGTGGCGCCGTACGGGGAGAAAGGTCATTGTTAATTTTATTCTTTGAAGAGTTCTTTGTGGGGGAGGTATCCCCCTCGCTTCAGCCGGTCACGCTTCCTGTTGCTATTCTTCAATTACGCGACCGTCTTCCGCTACCCCCTCCTGGGTGTCCCCAACGATACTGCTGATGCAAGAATCAACCAGTATTGATAAGGGGCACCCGCGAGCTATAATTAGAAAAAAACAAAAAATTGCCATAATTACCCAGCATTCATTAAAAGATCAAATTGAGATAGCAATTTTCTTTGGTTTGTAAAGACATCAAAGGTATGACTAGAGTCACAATAGCTGATTGATCAACCGGAAGTTTATCGGCGCGTTAGGCAGGACTGGAGGCCGCGCCAGAGCGCGGTGCTGCCCGGACCCGGCCGCGGTCGTCGAGTGCCGCTCTTTAGAGCGGCGTATCGAGACGCAAGGCATAGGGCCGTGGCAGCCCGAGGCCGAAGGCCGAGACCGGAAGAAGGGCCGACCTGAGCCTGAGGTTTACCGAAGGCGAGGGGAACGCCCAACTTGATAAATACTAAACATTAAAACGAATAGACAAAACATCCCCGTCCTTCACGATATATTCCTTTCCCTCCATCCTGAACTTTCCCGCGTCCTTGACGCCTTTTTCAGACCCGGCCGCGACAAGGTCGTCGCAGGAAAAACATTCGGCGCGGATGAAGCCGCGGGCGAGGTCGGAGTGGATGGCCGCGGCCGCCTCGACCGCGCTTGACCCCTTGAGCAGTTCCCACGCCCGCACCTCGTCTTCCCCCACGGTAAAGAAGCTGATGTAGCCGAGCGTTTCGTAGGCGCACAGGGTGAGGCGGACGGCCGCGGAGTCGCGGATGCCCGCGTCGGCCATGAAGGCATGTATTTCGGCCTCGTCCGTGAGGCGCGAGAGCTCCATTTCGAAACTGCCGGAGCATTCGATCGTTTTATAGCGTTTGGCAAGGCCCGTCTGGAGCCCGGGGTCTTTATTGAAAAGGCCTTCGCTCGAGTTAAGGATGAGAAACAGCGGTTTCTGGGTGAGAAACTGGAACCCTCTGAGCATCTTTTTTTCGTCGGCTGAAAATTCGAGCAGCCTCACCGGCCGCATCGCGTTGAGGCTTTCGAGGACCTTCTGCAGAAGTTTTTCCTCTGCGGCAAGCGCGGGCGTTTTGCCGCCCTTTGCTGACGCCGCGATGCGCGAAAGCCGGTTTTCGGCAATGATCTGGTCCGACAGCAGGAGCTCCTCCTCGATGGCGGTGAGGTCTGCGCCGGGGGAGGGAGCGCCTCCCGCGTCGGGCGGGAAGTTGCGGAGCACGACGGCAAGGCTGTCCGTGGTTTTAACGAGCCTCATGAGGTCGGGGCTGAACAGTTCCTCTTTTTTCGTCTCGTCTTTTTCCACGCCCACGAAATCCACGAGCTCGATTTTTGCATAGGTGGTTTTTTTGGGATTGTACATCTGCGAAAGTTTCGTCACGCGTTCGTCGCGCACCTCCACGATCGCGATGTTCGGCTCGGTTTTGGTGCCAGCATAGGCCGAGACTTCGGCCTGGGATTTTGACAGGGCATTGAAGATGGTTGTTTTTCCGGATTTGGGAAGGCCGATGAGTCCGATTTTCAAAGTAAAGCTCCTTTTAAAGTACAGTGAAAGGAGTGAGAAAAATAGCAGATGCCGGGGGAATAATGATTGCGGTAATTTAATTCTGTAATAAAATACTTTCAATTATTCTCCGCGGGTGCGCCCAACGGAAAGGAGAATCTTGCTGCTGGAGGTACCTGGCCGCACCCAGGAGGGGGTGTGGGTCCAGGCGGCCGGCGAAATACACATTAAAAGGGCGCAGCACGCTGCGCCCCTACAAATACTCCGGCCGGCTGGACCCCAGGGGGATACTTCCCCCACCAAAAACAAATTAATTTTTTTCAGTCACTCTCTCCAGCACCTCGCCCAGCTCTTCTTTGGTAAAAGGCTTTCTGATTTTATCCTTGAACCCGAATGCCTGCGGATCGGTCATCACCGGGTCCTGCGAATAGCCGCTTGCGGCGACCGCCGCGACGGATGGATTGATTTTAAGCAATTCCTGTACAGTTTCTTTTCCGCCCATGCCGCCGGGAATGGTAAGGTCGAGAATGACAAACGCGTACTGCACCGGAGAGGAAAAAGCTTTTTTATATTTCTCAACCGCTTCTTCGCCGTTTTTTGCGGATTCAACGGCATAGCCCATGATCTTGAGCAGTTCCATTGCCACGTCCCTTACGAATTCCTCATCGTCCATGACAAGGACAACGCCCTCGCCGCGGTGCTGTTTTGTTCCCTTTGAAAGCGGTTCGGTCCTGGCGGACGGGACCGCGGGGAGGTAGATATGGAACGTCGTGCCTATGCCGAGCTCCGATTCCACTTCCACCATACCCTCGTGTTTCCTGATGATTGAATACACGGTGGCAAGGCCGAGCCCGCTTCCTTCCTGCTTGGTGGTGAAAAACGGATCGAAAATGTGCGGAAGGTGCTCTTTGGCGATTCCGATGCCGAAATCGCGGATGGAAATGCGGATATAATTGCCCGGTGCGAGCGGGGCGGGGACAGGATTACCGTTCGGGATATTTTCGGCCGTAAGCACGACGGAGCCGCCCGTGGGCATTGCCTGCCGCGCATTGATGATGATATTGTCAATGACCTGGCCCAGCTGGTTTTCGTCAACCTCGCACGGCCACAGATCGTTGGAAAAACTGAAGTGCGCGTTTATATTGGACCCGCTTAAAACGAAATTGGTCGTGCTGGTGAGCAGGGGGGTGAGCGAAAGCGCTTTTTTTACGGGCGCACCGCCCTTTGCAAAGGTGAGCAGCTGCTGGGTGAGCGCGCGCGCCCGGTTGAACACCTCGAGGGCCTTGGACAGGTTCACGGTCACCTTGTCGGACGCGCCGGAGGAATTGTATAGGCGCGCGACGTCAATATAACCGAAAATGCCGGTGAGCAGGTTGTTGAAATCGTGCGCGATGCCGCCGGCGAGGATGCCGATTGATTCGAGTTTCTCCACCTGCTGGATCTGCTGGTCGAGTTTCTGCCGCGCTTCCTCGGCCTGCTTGCGTTCGGTGACGTCGCGGTAGTTGATGACGATGCCGCCGATCGCCGCGTCGTCCAGAAGGTTTTTGCCGATGCATTCGATCCAGCGCCAGGCGCCGTCCTTGCGTTTGATCCGCAGGACCATGCGGAACGTCTCGGACGGGGACGCCACCGCACGGCCGAACGCCTCCTGCACCTGCGCGGCGTCGTCGGGATGGACATTGTCAAACGCACCCGTGCCCTGCCGTTCCTCTGCGGAGAAGCCCAGGATGCGGCCGAGCCCGGGGCTCTCGTAGACCACTTTTCCGGTCCTGTCAATAACGGTAATCCCTTCAAAGGCGTTTTCGATGAGCGTCTTGAACCTGAGCTCGCTCGTCCGCAGAGCCTCGGTCACCTTCTTTTGTTCGGTAATATCGCGGAGCACGGAGCCGAGCCTGTTCCCGAATGCGGTTTTTATGGGAAAAACGATCTGCTGAATGTTCACCAGCGTGCGGTCTGGTCTGTATATGACGATCTCCTGGAGTTTGCCCACAAAAGGGGTATCCGCGTGCTGCAGGGAATACAGGATGTTCTTTTTGGATTTTTCGAGCCGTTCCGGGGTCCGGTGTTCGGGCAGTCTCATCATCTCCTGCACTTCCCAGAGCTTCTTGCCCAGCGCCGAATTGCGCGCAATGCCGGTGATGCATCCCAGCGTTGCGTTCCATTCGATGACTGTTCCCGATTCGTCAATAAGCGAAACGCCCTCAAGGCTCTGTTCGACCAGGGAGCGGAACTTTTCCTCGCTTTCGCGCAGCGCCGCCTCGGCCGCGTTCCGCTCCGAAACGTCCCTGGAAATGGAGAGCACCGCCTTTTTTCCTTCGTAGGTAATAAAATGGAAGTTCACCTCAACGGGGATTTTTCTGCCGTCTTTCGCGATAATCGTCCTTTCGATCATCGAATGGCCTTTTTTCGCGAAAGCACCGGCAATTTCACGGTTGACGGCATCGTCCAGTTTTACGCTTATGTCCAGCGGTGACTTTAAAAGCAGCTCTTCGCGGGTGTGCCCGAGCCACCGGCACAATGTGTCGTTGACTTCGAGATACCTGCCGGGCAAGCCGTTGTCGCGCATCTCGAACAGGGACGCGGCATCGTTCAGGTTGTTAAAGAGTTCTTTGTATATTTTCTGGCTGGAAACCAGGGTTTCAGTGATGGAGGAATTGTCTTTTTTTAGTTTTCTGTCCATACGTTTCTTCCCGGCGGCCCGGCCTCCGGCCGGATAAGGGGTAATGGGGGATGTCCCTTTTTTCCCTAAATAATATATACCCTTTAGTATATCTTTTCAATTTAATTATCTTTAAAAGGTTCCCGGAACAGAATAAATAAAACAATATTTTTACCGTTCGAATACAACGAAAGGAGAAATTACCATGAACCCCGCAAAAAAATATACCGGCATCGATCCGGCAAAGAAGGCCTTTTCGCTGGTTGACGAGTTCAAGGCGTTTGCCTTTAAAGGCAATGTCATCGACATGGCGGTGGGCATCATCATCGGCGCGGCGTTCGGGAAAATCATAGATTCCTTTGTCAAGCATATCATCATGCCGCTCATAAGCCTGCTCCTGCCCGCGCAGCAGGGATACCTCAACTGGAAACTCGTGGTGGGCGCAAAGGAAGTGCCCTACGGCCTCTTTATCGGCGAGGTGGTTAATTTTCTGATTATTGCCGCCGTGCTTTTTATCTTTATTGTCAAGTTCCTCGGGTTTCTCACCAAGTCAAGGCAGGAAGAAGCAGTTGCGCCTCTGGTGGTCACAAGGGAAGAAGAGCTTCTTACGGAAATCCGCGATCTGTTGCAGAACAGGAAATAATCCGCCGCAGACGGGCCTGTTTTCGTTAAGGCTGGGGTGGCATTCCGCTTTCGCCATTGGCATGCACCGCGTCGAGAAATTTATTAAGATAGTCGTATTCGGAAGAAACCCGCATCAACAGAAATTTGGCGTTGAAATCTTCGGGATCAAGCTGCAGCGCCGCGTTATAACAGGAAATAATCTGCTCGAATATGGCCTTGCTCTCAAAAAGGTTTTTCACGGTTTCCGTTTTTGATCTGCTGAAGTCCTGCGTCATTCTCAGGGTGGCCTCTGTATATTCCAAAGTCTGGCCCTCAAAAACATGCCCCATGGCCTCGAAATTTCTTTCCACCTTTTGCCGCACCGCAAGTACGCTGTCCGGATTCAAACCGGACAACTGCGAAAAGATGCTTTTCCTGTTTTTGATTATCGGCGACAGCCCCATGTACGGTTTCTTTTCGAGTTCGAATTTCGAGAAAATGATTCCGGGTTTGTCGTCGGTGTTCACCGGCACGCCGCCGATAAATTCCGGAAGCGCGTCCTGGTCCATGAGAAACCCGTTGATAAAGTCGTACACCGAAAAAACATTCAACTGCGCACAATCGTCTTTGACCTGCGGGTCCTGAAGCAGCGCCTGGGCCCTGCCGAAGTCTATGGTCAGCGGACTCCTGGAACCGAGCAGCACGGTATGGCCTATGGTCTTGTACCCGCCGGAATAATACACGGCGACAAACGGGAAGACCTTGTGGAACGTGTTGAGGATGATCCGGTAGTCGCGTTCCAGAATGCCGTGCAGAGGGATCCATTGGCACATGATTCCTTTGTCCGTGAGCCTTTTCGCGCACAATTCGTAGAATTCCCTTGTGTACAGTATCCAGCTGTCGCTGCTCGTGGGATGCGTGGCGTCGGCGCTGATGATGTCGTAGCGCTTGCCGGTGGTGAGCACATAATTGCGGCCGTCGTTGACGATGAAGTTGATTTTCGGGTTGTGGAGCGCGTCGTGGTTCTCATTGGAAAAGTTGTTCGCCGCGTTAAAGGCCTCCTTGCAGATCTCCACGCAGTCGACATGCGAAATGCCGGGCAGGCCCGCGATTGAGCCGGCAACGATGCCGCTGCCGAAGGTCACGATGAGCGCGTCGCTTGCCTGTGCGGAATACAGCGCCGGCAAAAGCGAGAGAAAGCGGAAGGCGCGCATGCTGAAATAATCGGTGCTCACTTCTCCCGTATTGTCGATCAGCAGGTATTTCTGCGCTGGTCGCCTTGCGTCCTGAAAAACGGCCGTGGTGCCGTTGATGTTTTCCTTTAGGTAAAGCAGGGTGTTGTTGGGGGAAGGATACCTGAAACTGTACACCGGCAAAAAAGCGTTGCGCGGGACCGCTGCGAAAAGGATCAGGGCAAATACAATGCCGGTCCCGGCGATTAAAAGTTGCGCGGACCGGCGCACCTTCGAACCGGCCACAATACACGCCGCGCCGGCAAGGATGTTCACCGCGCTTATTGCAGCGATGCTGTTCTGCACTCCCAGCAGAGGGATCAAGACAAATCCGCCGGCAAAAGACCCCACTACGCCGCCCACCGTGTTGACGCCGTATACTTCGCCGATGGATTTCCCCACAAGCTGCCGGCCGCCGGAATAAATTTTGCTGATAACGGGGAATGCGCCGCCCATGAGCATGGTCGGCAGAAGCATGGCGCATGAAAACGCGGCAAACCGTATGGCGATTTCGCCATTCCAGCTTTCGCCGAAAATTTTGGCGAGCGCCGGCATCAGGCTGTTAATCTGCGAAATGACAGGCACCGAAAGAATGCATAGCAGGCCGATGCCAAACTGCATGAAGCCGAGAAAAAGGTAAGGGTCCTTTCGCGAATCAATGAATCGGGAAAAAAGAAATCCGCCGGCCGTAATTCCGAACAGGAATGTGGTGAGCATGATCGCGAAGGAGTGAATGCTGTTGTCCACGAAGAATTTCAAGATCCTGAACCATACCACTTCATACGACATGGTGCAGAAACCGGCAAGTGCGGCGACAAGAAGAATAAGCACCGTGCTGTTTGAAACGACCTTCTGCGCCGCGGTATTTTCTTTCATTTTGATTTTTCCTCCGGCAGGGAAGGCTTGATAAATGCAAAAACGGCAAGCGCCACGGCAAGATCGGCAAGCGCGGCAAGAACGATGGACCCTTTCATCCCAAGAGTGCCTAATAGGAAAAAGATCGTTGCCATGCACCCCAGAACGCTCCCGAGGGTATTTACGGAGTATAAAATCCCGATGTCTTTTCCCAGTCTTTCACCGCTCTGCGCATAGAGTTTGCTCGCAACGGGAAAGGTGGCGCCCATCAGGGAGGTGGGAACAATCATGAGAAACAGCGACAGGACAAACAGAATTATCCTGAAGGTGTAAAAATTCGGATTGAAAACCTTAAATACCAACAGGTAAATATTCTGGAAAACAGGAAACGCCAGAAGCATCACTATGGTGGATAGAAAAATCCCCGCATGCAGAAGTGAGAACAGGGCAATGTTGTTCTTTATTTTTTCCGAAAGCCTTCCAAAGACAACCCCGCCCACGGCAAGTCCGAGCATAAAAGCGGCCAGAACAGCGCTTACGGCGAAAACCGTGACCCCGAAAACAAGGTTGAACATGCGGGCCCAGACAATTTCATATATCAGGTTGCATATACCTGAAATAAAAAACAGAGTAAGGAGCGCGCTGCCGTTAATATCTCGTACTTTCATAATCTCTTTTAATTCCAGGGGGATGGCAGATTTAATATTTGGGCCATTGCCAATATAATATTCTTTTTTAGGCATGGGGGTGGCTATTTTTTCCTGATTTAAAGGGGGTGGACGGTTATATTGACGCTGAGGTAGGGAGGGGGGTGTGCAATGCCGCGGGATTTTAATATGTATGTATTTTTTGTTCACTGACGTGAACAGTATGTTAAAAATTGTTAACAATATCCGTCAAAAACCTTATATTTTCATTATACTTATATATAAAGAGAAAAAATCTTTCTTTTAATCATTTAAGGGGGCTATCGCATGATACCGAAGAAAATAATGGCAATTTTGTTGCTTCTGGTAATTGCTGCTTCAGCCTGTTTCGCGCAAACAACGGATCAGGGCAACAGGGTGAAAATCAATTTCGGGGCGACGCCGTGGAAGTTCATCAAATCCGACCCGGCCAATGCCCAGACCGTGGGGTTCATCGATGCGGCATGGACCGACGTCGGGCTGCCGCACACGTGGAATGAAAATGATATTTATGTCAACACGGCAACTGGTGTTGGATCTGTCCAGGGCGGTCCGGCTTGGTATAGAAAGCATTTTACGCTTGATACAAAATATTCCAACAGAAAAATATTTGTTGAGTTTGAAGCTTCACATATTGCTGTTCAAGTTTATATTAATGACACACTTATTAAGGGAAACAGCGCGGTTAACCCCAATGCAACACATGTGATAGGTTTTTTGCCATTTATTGTGGATATAACACCTTATGTAAAATTTGGTACAGAGGAAAACGTTCTAGCAGTAAGAGTTAGCAGCGGCGGAGGTTTTTATCAAGATATTAATATTTGCATGGATTCAAGGTTTGGTCATGGTTGCTATGGATTGTGGCGGCCGGTGTGGATGCACATCACCGACAAGGTCTACATACCCGCCAATTGCTATTCGACGGTCAGCAACTGGGGAACCTACGTGGCCACGGTGTCGGCCACCGACGCCTCGGCCACGGTGCGTGCATTGACCCACGTGCAGAACGAAAGCGGCGCAGGCCAGAACGTGTCCCTCACGACGCAGATCGTGGACGCATCGCACACCGTGGTCGCCACGCAAACAAGCACACAGACCATAAATGCGGGTACGGATTTTGTGTTCGACCAGACCCACACGGTGACCAGTCCGCACCTCTGGTATCCGGCGGCAAGCCCCTTTGGCACGCCGTACATGTACAAGGTCTATCACATTGTAAAGGTAGGCGGCGTGACCGTCGACGCGTTCAAAAGCCCGCTCGGCATCCGGGTGATAACCTGGGACAACAACGGGATGCCGGTCATCAACGGCCATGTGCACGAGATGTGGGGAGTGGGATCGCGCTACGATTACCCGGCGCTGGCCACGGCTGTTCCGGAAGAGCAACAATGGCGTGACGCGAAGATCGCTGCCGATTACGGCGTGCGGTTATGGCGTCCGGGTCATTGCACCGGAAGTCCTGTATTCGCGGATGCATGCGATGCTTATGGAATTATGCTTGCACAACCGAGTGGAGATAATGAGGGAAATTTAGCAACTGCACAGATCACTGATTACAAGAAAACTATAAAATCCGAAATTCACCGTGAAATGGTGGTTCATTTTCGCAACAATCCATCAATACTCATGTGGGAAATCAGCAATGGTCCAATTGATCCCTCATTGGAGAGGAATTGTCATGACACTATAGACAAGATATGGGAACCGGTAATCGGCCACCCGATATCGGACCGCGGGTTCGGCGAAGCGAAAACCAACGGCATTGCGGAAATATGGTCGTGCTCGGGACGTGGATGCGCCTCCGGGTTCCACACAAGCAATCCCACGGTCCCGATCTGGGGTGCGGAAGAGTGGGATTACAACACCCGCTACTTCCGCTTTGATTACGCAAACGAACTCACGTTGGCAAGCGTCTTTATCAATAACTGGTTGAGCTATAAAAATGCAAAGGTGTTCGGTTTCGCCCATTGGTATTTTTCCGAAACGCCGGGCGAGACCGGGCTCGGCAGGGGATTCCAAGAGGCCATGTTCGACGGCAACCGCATTCCTAAAATGCTGGCAAAGGTTTACCGCGCGTGCTGGATGCCGTACGTGGTCAAGCCGGTGGTGCATCTTGCCAATCACTGGAACCGCTCAGGTTCGGTTACTGTCAACGCGTTTTCCAACTGCCCCAAGGCGCGTCTGCTGCTCAACGGCGCGGTGGTGGGCAACCCGGTGACTCCCTCGGCGACTGCACAGTGCACATGGACCGTGAACTGGGCCGCGGGAACGCTGCGGGCCGAAGGGCTTGACGCAAGCAACAATCCCGTATGCGCCGATTCCCTGAAAACGGCTGGCAATCCGGACCATATTCTTTTAACCGTGGAGCCGCCCCTGGTGAAACCCGATGGAAGCGTGTTCCAGATCACCGCAAACGGCACCGATGCCGCATTCATCCTGGCAACGGTCGTCGATGCACAGGGCAACTGGTGCCCCACCGCGAGCAACGCCATCACCTTCTCTGTCACTCCCGCCAATCTGGCCAATTACCGCGGCGGCGCGGACCATACCCTTACAGGAGGCCAGCCCTCTACCTATCATGCGCCCGGCGACCACGAGCTCTTTGCTGAGGGCGGCATGACCAAAATCGCGGTGCGAACGACCTTCGAAACCGGCACCGTGACGGTCACCGCGACATCACCGACTCTTGGCCAGGGTACGGCAACCTATACAGTGGCGCCCGCTATCGTTGAAGTGCCGATTTTTGACGGCCCGGTGGGCGCTCGCATCGGCGTGCCCGCGCGGGGCGTGCTTTCGGAATGCCATATCGTGTCAAACGGCCGGATGGTGCGTTATTTCATTAACCAACCTTCCTTTGTTTCAGTTGAAATCCTCGGCGCCAACGGAAGGATAGTGAAGAAAATTCCCGGCAGCCGCTGCGATGCCGGCTGGCACCCGATTTCGCTGGCCGATCTGCCGCGCGGCGGAGCCAACGGCGTCTATTTCGTGCGTTTGAAGACCGATGGCGGATATCAATTGACAAAACGGGTCATGGTGATCCGGTAATTGTTTTTCGATAAAAATTGTTGACGAAAATTATTTACTCACTTTCATCTCAACCAAGGGGTTCTTTTATGAAGAGTTTTTCAAAAGTTGCAGGCGCTGTTTTGCTCGCGGGTTTTTTCGCGTTTTCGGTTTTCGCGCAGGTAGACCTTACCGGGATGGTCAAGGATTCCGCCACGCAAGCAGGGATAAGCGGCGCAAAAGTCAAGTTGAAGATTGCGAACATTTCCACCACCACCAATGCCAGCGGGGCATATACCCTTGTGAGCTCCGCCGTCCGTTTTGCCGGATCATATACCAGCCAGCTCATCGGCGCGCCGAATTTCAAGCAGAACAGTCTTTACTTCGGCGTCGCGAACAGCGGCGAGCAGGTGAAAATAGACATTTACAACCTTCTGGGCAGGAACGTCGCATCGTATATGGACGCCAAACTCGGCCGCGGTAATTACCAGGTCAACGTGTTCGGGCCCTCGGTTGCCGACCAGCTTTATTTTGTCAAGGTCCGGGTCGGCAGCAAGACGACCATGCTTAAAATGCCCCTGATCGGCAGGCAGTCATCGTCATCCGGGCAGATGATCAAAAAAATAAGCGGCAGCAGCCTTGACAACAGCATTGGCAACGGCCTTGGCAAAACGGCAGCTGCACTTGACACGCTCATCGTGGCGGCTTCCGGATACAAAGTGACCCGTCTGGGAATCTCTTCCTACACCGGCGCGAATGATTTTGTGCTGCCGTGGTACGGCCATGTGGGCTCCATTGCCTATGACCAGGGCTCGTATTCGGGGTGTCAGCACACTGCGGCGGTCATCGTGAATGATACCGATTTGACCGGCGCAACAGTCCCTGTGAGGGTTAAAAGCAGGGCCGATACCGTTGGCTTCACGCTTGTGCTCAAGAAGGACCCGACCGTGACCGGGCAGTACCTCGACTCGATCAGCTTTTCCATCCACAAGTCCGATTCCGCCACCCACACGATCAAGGTCCAGCAGGCGAAAGACGCGTACGGCGACAGCATCTACGCCATTTATTCCGACGCTGCTCCAGTCATGAAGGACACCACCATGGTTCTATGGTCGGGCAATTCAGGGGAAATCGGCCCCGGTGCGTCAATGTATGCGGGGTTGACAACAAAGATTGCCATCAATCTGACTGACCAGGACCTTACGGACACAATGGCCTACGTGACGATAAAGGCCCCGGCCGACACCGTGGGCATCCTGTTCGCATTAAAACCCGTACCGTTTGCCACCGGAACGTTTCACGGTGAGCTCGGGGTGTCCACGGCGGGTTCGTCACAGGCCCTGGGTGTTATCAAGGTTTTCGGAAAGGACATTCTTGCCGGAGAGAACATAGATATTTACTATCAAGATATAACGCCGATGCAAACGCAAAAGGGGAGCATCTGCACATGGAGGCCCGTTATCGGATCGATCCTGCTTGATTCCGCCGCCTATCACGGGACCGTGAGCAAAATGACGGTCACCCTTTATGAAGACGACATCGGTGCCGACACCGCGGTTGTCACCGTGAAAAGCAAAAAGGACCCGACCGGGTTCTCCCGCAAGCTGGCGCATACCGGCGCGGCAACCGACAGGGTTTTTTCCGGGCAGGTCGGCTTTTCCACGACAGCGTCCAATGCGGCCACCGGCGTGATTGCCGTGCAGGCCGGCGATTCCGTGTCGGTAATTTATGTCGACACGACACCGGACACCGTGGTCGTTCAACAGGCGGCGTGGAGCGCCCAGTAATTTTTTGTGGGGGACCCGGCAAAAAGGCCGGACGGCCTTTGAATTTTCCAACGCGGGGCGCATGAAGTAAGGATTGCTTTGTGCGCACCGCGTTGTGCTAAAAAGAAAGGTTCTTACCACTGTTTTTGTTAACCGAAAAAGGGGGAGTGCAAATGTTCACAAAACCTTTGATGGCGTGCTTGGTGGTTTTGCTGGCGTCAATGCTTGCGGGATATGCTGAAACGTACACGGGCGAACCGAACAACAGGGTAACCATAAACATGGGTATAACTCCCTGGAAGTTCATAAAAGGTGACCCGACCGGCGCCCAGACCGCCGACGATGCGGCCTGGAAAACGGTCGGTATACCGCATTGCTGGAATGACGACGACACCTATGTGAACAACATAAGCGGCGGCGGCAACCAGTACGGCGGTGTATGTTGGTATCACAAACATTTCACACTCGATGCCGCCTATAACGGACGCAAGGTGTTTGTTGAATTCGAAGGCGCTCATGTCGGCGCTGCCGTATATATCAACAACACGTTTATTCCCGGAAACAGTGCGCTTAATCCTCTTTGTACGCATGTGAACGGCTTCATCCCCTTTGTTGTTGACATCACGCAATATGTGCAATTCGGCGGTGCGGACAATGTTCTGGCTGTCAAGGTGGCCAACGGCGGCGGCGGCGGCATGTATACCGAGGCGGGCTCCACAGCGTTCCGTTTCGGCCAGGCCGACGGTGGACTCGTTCGCCCGGTGTGGATGCATATCACCGACAAGGTATATGTGCCGGTCAATGTATACTCGGTTGTAAAGAACTGGGGCACCTGCGTCGGCGCGGTAACCGCCACGGACGCGGCCGCCACGGTGCGCATGCTCACCAATGTGCAGAACGATAACGCGGCGGCGCAGACCGTGACGGTGACTACCAAGGTGGTTGATGCGGCAAATACCGTTGTGCTGACGCAGGTGAGCACGCAGCCCGTTCCTGGCGGTGCCAGCGTGGTGTTCGACCAGAGCGGCACGGTCACGAATCCGCATCTGTGGTATCCGGCGAACAGCACCTACGGTACACCGTATATGTACAAGGTGTATCATATTGTAAAGGTGGGCGGCGCAACGGTCGATGTGTTCAATAGCCCGCTCGGCATCCGCGTGATCACCTGGGACGCGAATTTCCCTTATGTCAACGGACATATGCATTATATGTGGGGAATGTCGGGAAGGTACAACTATCCTGCGCTCGGATCGGGAGTCCCCGACGAACTGCTCTGGAAGGATGTCAAGCTTACCGCAGATTGCGGAGGGAGAATCTGGCGTCCGGGACATTCCACGTGCGCTCATGAATTCGTCGAGGCGTGCGATGCGTTCGGCGTCATGCTCGATCAGCCAAGCGGCGACGGCGAGGGTGCATACCAGGCCAATAATATCACCCCGGCTATAATAACCCTCAAAACCGAGATGCATCGCGATATGATCGTCCGCGATCGCAACAACCCCAGTATTCTCATGTGGGAAGTGACGAATGCCGGCATTATCGACAGTCTCGCGCGGTCGCTCAAGGCACTCGCCCACCAATGGGACCCAATCTCATATCACCCCCAGGCCGACAGATCATATCTCGATGGCTGTAAAGCCGGCATCTCCGAAGTCATCGAATGTTCGTCGAGCGGCTGTGAAGCCGGACAGAAATTGAATCCCGCGTGCACCAATTTTCCGGCCTATGGCGCCGAAGCGTGGGATGCCGGGCCTGCCCGGGCCTCCCGGTTTGCCTGGGACTATGAGCTTGCCTTTGCAGGCTCCTACCTGGTGAACTGGAAAAACGCTGTTAAAGCGAATGCGTTCGGCCTCGCGCATTGGTATCTGGCCGAGGCGCCGGGTGAGGTCGGTCCGTTCCTCGGTGATGCGCGCACGGCGCGATCGTTCGGTTCTTCCGTTATGGACGCGAGCCGCATCCCAAAGTTGCTTTATAATATTTACCGGGTCGCCTGGATTCCGTATTCGGTAAAGCCGGGCATTGTTATTGCCCATCATTGGAACCGCACGGGTACGGTAAGGGTCAATGTATTCAGCAACTGTCCCTCAGTGCGGCTTCTCCTTAACGGCGCGAGCCTTGGCGTAAAAACGCCCAATGTCGCATTGCCCGCAACTGACGATAGAACGCAGACGGCAACCACGCTGCCCTATCAATGTTATTGGGACGTTGCCTGGGCCTCAGGAACGCTTCGGGCCGAAGGGCTTGACTCAGCAGGGGCCGTCAAGTGTTTTGACGAGAAGAAAACCGCGGGAGCGCCCCATCATGTCCAGCTCACGGTTGAACCGAGGCTTATGAAGCCCGATGGAACGCAGTTCAATATCACGGCCGACGGCACCGACTGCGCTACCATCCTGGCGCAGATTGTCGATGTCAACGGCATCCTGTGTCCCACGGTAAGCCCGAATGTCACTTTTACCACTCTCGGCCCCTGTGAATACCGCGGCGGCACCGACGCGTTTGTGACGGCGGGCCAGCCATTTACCTATCATGCGCCACTCGACCATGAACTCATGGCCGAAGGCGGCCAGTGCAAGGTGGCCATCCGCTCCACCTTCACAACAGGGACCGTCAACGTTACCGCCACCTCGCCGGGACTAGGGGACGGGACCGCCTCGTATACGGTGTATCCCGCCGACATACCTACGTCTGTTTACAAACCCGCTTCTCCGGCGGCTGTCGCGGCCATGCCGGAATTTAAAATTTGGACGGGCGGCGGCATGGTGCGCTATTACATCAGCGCTTCCTCGAAGGTCGCCATTGATGTCCTCGACGCTCACGGAAGAGTGCTTAAAAGCGTCCCGAGTTCAATGCAGACCGCGGGATGGCATCCGATACAATTTTCGGGGACAGCAATGGGCAGTGAAATGACCGGTAACGGCGTCTATTTCGTCAGGTGTTCTTTTGACGGAAAATCCCAGGCAGTAAAAAGGGTTCTTCTGATTCGTTAAGGTAGCAGCGTTTTTAACGAGAAAAGGCCGCCTGAACTGGCGGCCTTTTCTTTTGTTAAATAATGTCAGGCGCTGTGTTATTCTCCAGCGGGGGAGCGCTTGGATGTTACTTTTTGCTGGCTCACCGGTGATACCTCGCGGGTCCTCCTGAAAGACATGCTCACTGAAGACCCGAATACATCGACAATATAATAGCCCGATTCAGGGTAGGGGTGGTCCATGTCCACGTTGGGTAAAAGGCGGACATTGGTGAAAAACGGTATTTTATTTCTGATGCCGAACCACTGGCCGTGATAATGCCCCGATAAAAAGGCGAGAACATTGCGGTCGTCAAGGTACTGGAACAATTCCCCGGAATTCATCACGGCGAACCGCGGCGTTTCCGGATGGAGCGGATAATGGGAAAAAACGATGATCGGCATTTTGCGGGGGAAATTGGCAAGTACTTTTTTGAGCCAGAGTTTTGTCGACACCTTCACCGTGACCTGCGCCTTCGCGTCGTTTGACAAATCAAGAAATATGAGGCCCACGTTTTTATACATGATAAGATAGTTGAGACGGTTTTTCCCGAACACCGTGACATAATTTTCCTTTCCCTCATCGCCCGGTTCCGTAATGTCGTGATTACCGATAACCGTGAAATAGGGCTTATGGAGGCCGTCCAGGCCCTTTTTAAGGGATTCCATTAACCCGACATCCCCGTCGGTGGTGAGGTCGCCGAGCAGCACCGAAAAATCCCATGAAAAGACCTTGGTTTTCCATTCGTCAAGGACATTCTTCAGAATGGCGCTGTCGGCCAGGCCCCCCTCTCCGTAATGCACGTCGCTGGCGAAAATAAACCTGAAACGCCGCTGAGTGCGGGTATCCATGGAATCATGCGGGGAACAGTATTGGATCAACAGCAGGGACATTGCCGCGGCGAATGCGACGATAAACCGGCGCCTTGGCATGAAGCAGACGCGGACATTTTTCTGATCCATAGATTCAGTATACCGATGAATGGAAAAGAAGTCAATGCCAATTTTTCTTCTCAAGTAAGACCTGTTGAAACAATTCCGCCCGGAAGTAGGTGTTGCCGCGATATGCAAGGATTCCGTCTTTAAGCGGGATGTCGAGCAGGTTTGTGCCCTTTACACGCATGCGGTACGGTACTCCGCTGGCATGCAACGCCGTCGGAGCAACATCAACGAAAGAGGCGACGCATGAGTCTTCACGATGCACCAGGGAATCCGGAGTAAGAATAAAGAGCGGGACGAATTCAAAAAGCCGGTCATCGTATAAAAACGATGATTTTTTGAACGTGCCCACTGGAGTGATGGGGGTATGGTCGCCATATATGAAAATATAACTGTTCGGGCGTTGCCTTCGGAGGCTCGCGATAAGACCGCTCATTTCTTTGTCTACATACGAAAGAGAATTAAAATAGGCCTGGGTGTGTTTGTCGGTCATGGTCCGGAATAAAGGGTTCTGGAAATACGAATTTACCAGGGTAAAAGGCTCATGGCTGCTCATGGTGATGATGTAATACAGAAAAGGGTCCCGTTGCGTAAGGAGCTTGGTCTTGACAAAATCAAATACAGCGCCGTCCGGGGCGCCCCAGTCGACTTCGCGCAGGCCCATGCCTGCGATATCGTAAAAAGTCCCGAAGCCGATTTTTTTATATGCGGCGGTCCTGTTGTCGAATATCCCCTTATTGCCGTGAAACGCAATAGTCTGGTACCGGGTGATGTTAAACCGTTTTATCATGGAATTCCCATACTGGTAATTATGCAGTTTTATCGACGGGAAGTCGGCAAGGGGCTCCAGGCTGTTCATCACGGAAACTTCGCAGTCGGTGGTAAGGCCCGCCTCATGATAGCTGAGCGCATAGGGAAAAAAAAGGCATTCCCCGGACAATTTGTGAAGAAAGGGCGTCACAAATTGTCCGTTAAATTGTCGGTCTATGATATTTGCGTCCATTGACTCAACCTGGATGCAGATGATGTCGGGATGCGGTCTGCCGGTTCCCCGGGATGTTATCAGGCGTCCGTAACGCTCACTCAAGGCGAAATCAGGGGTTTTTCTGTGGTTCAGAATATCCATAACGGTAAATGCCACCAGGCCATGTGATTGAATCATGGCGACATCGTTGGCAGACGGATCAGCTTCGTTCTGGTTCGAAACGGGCCTGAGCGGGTTCCAAAAAATGATTGAGGCGAGCAAGGTTATGGCCGCGCACAGCACCACTGGTCTGAACAGCACCTTGCTGTTCACCTTTGAAAATCCCGAATAGACGATGAGAAGGAGGAGCAGAAAGGGCATATCCGCAATGACAAGCCACATCCGCGCATCATAGGGAATCGCCGAGTATTTCACGAGATCGGCGGTTTCCCCATACAGGCCGAGGTACTGGCTGAAACGGAGCACGCCTCCAACGCTGAAATGGTAGGAAAGATTGACGAAAATGTAGAAGGCCCGGAGTATGTAAAACCCCGCGAGCCAGTACCAGTGCCGGGGCTTGGTAAGAAAAATGAAAATGAAAGCGGAAAGAACGATGTTTTTAAAAAGGGTTTGAAAGAGCTGGTCGAAAAACGATTCCGCAGGCACGTCGATGAGAAAACAGTAGAAAAGTGATATTTTAAGCGCATTGGCGCCGACAAAAAGAAGAAAAATCAAGACCGCCACCGGGGCACGGTGGCGTATGAACTTTATAAAAGAAACGATAATAGGCGGCAATATTTTTTTAAGTTTATTTTTCAAAAATTATTCCGGCCATAAAGGTATATGTCTTTTATTTAAAAATACCTATAATTTATAATTATACGTTTATTGGTTACTTTATAACAAGTATATGATTTTATTTACTTTGTTTTTCGCATTAATTACCGGGCAGGGCGCTGTCCGGCATTCGCACATGATACTCTTTTCTTCTTATGTTCCACGTATGGCCCAGTGAAAATAACAGAAGGACGGTCTATTCAATTTTTATCGTATTAATCAAGACTGCCAGAGAATCCTTGGCTTTTTCAAATTGCACTTTAAGCCTGCCGACCAGTTTCTTTGGCGGCATGGCGTCCCATACGGATTCAACGGAATTATAACGGTCCTTTAATTCACGGAGCTTCTTGTCCATGCGGATCAACCGTTCTTCGAATGCCGCAAGCCGTTTGGACTGCTTTTCCGAAGGTTTTTTCTGAAAGTTTCCAAATTCATATTCAATGACATCGGTTTTAAGTTCTCCCTTGAAAATCCTGTGCAATTCGACCTCTATATACTTGCTGACAAGCACCGTACGCCCTTCTTTTTCAAACCTGCGCACGCTGACGCTGATCTGCGTCGAATCCAGCACCCGCAGCGGACTGAATCTGGATGCGCGTTTGACAAAATCATGGTCCTCCGCCATGGTCAGCGATTCGTCAAAGCCGCCGGCCCTTTCAAATAACCGCTTTGTACATAAAATGCAAAACCCCCCGGCATGCGGGTTGGCATACTGGTTCATTCGTATGGACAGGTTCGCAAGATTGTGAAGGACTTTGTCAATTTGCAGGTCGGACAGCGGCAAAACTTCGCAGGTGGCAAGATCAAGGTGCCGATCCTGCATTTCATCGTAGGCCTTCTGTAAAAAGCCGTCGGGCAGAATAACATCGGCATCAAAAAAGAAAAGAGAAGCCCCCTTCGCCGCGGCCGCGCCGCTGTTCCGGCCCTTGGCAGGCATGCCGCCTTTCACGACTTTTGCGCCAAAATTTTCCGCAATTGCCGCGGTATTGTCTTTGGAATGCCCGTCTGCTACAATCACCTCGAAGTCTTTAAAGGATTGCTTCTGAATGCTTTTAAAAAGAAGGGGAAGGTACTGCTCTTCGTTAAGGGTTGGGATGATTATGCTGATTTTCATGAGATTATACCTGTTGTATTATTTCTCTGCTCCGCAATTTGAACAATGCCCTTTGTGAACGCAAATTATACCGTCACATTTGGGACAAGTCCATTTGGCTTTTTCGCTTAATAGAAATCTTCTGATGCCAAAATCCCTGATAGTTTCAAGATTTTCAATCATGCTCATTTTGTACCTGGTCCTGTATCGTTTATCCAAATGCAAAAGCACAGCGCACGGGTATTCTTTGCATGCAAAACAAAACCCGGCTTTCCGGTTTTGAAAAAACCCGCAGGTTTTAATTTTGCACCTGAGGCGGGTGACGGGTTTGCCCTTATCGTCGGCCTTGCAGCCGGGGCATTTGTTTTTAGGCCTTAAAAAAGCCGCGCAGATCCCGCAATTCATTCCGCAAGGGGCGATAAGGAAGGATTTGTTTGATGAGGACATATATAACCTTAAATGGTTCTTTTCCTCTTGAAAGATAATCACGTCTTTTCCAATATTGCCGTTCCGGAAAAGATGTTAAATTAATTCTCCAGGTTCCCTGTATCGAATTCGGTTATTTTATGCTCAAAATGGTTTTCGTGATCTTTTCCCAAGTGTAGAGGGTTTTCACGAATATATTTACGAATGAGACATAATGAATTTTCATTGCGGACAATGTGGTCGTGATAATTGCGTTGCCAGACAGGAGAGCCGGGAGATTCGCGGACAATGTTAATGCGTTTTGCGGAAAACGTTTTAAATTGGCGGATAATTTCCGGCAATGCGACTGGTGCAGGGAAGGTTTCTGCAAGGGCGGGTTCCAAACCCGTCCCTTTTTTTACCGCCCCCGCCCGCGCCATGCCCCTATCCGTAATTCGGATTATCCCGTGAACATGGTCCGGCATAACGATAAATTCATCCAATACAATCCCGTTAATATGGTTCGGCAGATCATTCCATGTAAATTGAATGATGTTTCCGAATTGATTAAGACAGGGGACAGGTTTGGAACCTGCCCCTGACACGGGTTCCCAGAACATGGGTCGTTTTCGGTTATGAATGCATATTGTCACGAAATAATATCCTGGCCGCGAATAATCATATCCGCGCAAACGGATTGATTTGCGATTATGGTATCCCGTATATCTATTAAATATGCCGGAAGACATTGTTTTTAAAAGATAAATAAAAATCCCCATAAAACCAATGTCCCCCAGGGATTTCTTATCCTGAAACTGTTTTTTATTCGACTTTTTCGAATTTCCCATGCCAGGCAATACTTCTATACCTTTCCTTGGAAAATCTTGTATCTTCTGCCTAAAGCATTTTTCCTTTTTACACGAATTATACTCTCCATGTTGATACGAAGAAATGCAATAAATGATTTCAGGGAGATTCTATGAGCCCGATGATGCTCCTGGGACAAATGCTTCCTCTTGTTGTTTTCATCATCGTGGATGCGTTGTTCAACAACGTGCGGGCTTCGATCATTTCCGCCATAGTTTTCGCCGCCGGGCAGCTCGTGTTTTCCTATGTAAAAACCGGCCGGTTCGACTGGTTTGTCCTCCTTGATGTCGGGTTGATCGCCGCGCTCGGCACCATATCAATCGTTCTCAAGAACGATATGTTCTTTAAAGTCAAACCGGCCATTGTCGAAGGCGCGGCCATAGTCTTTTTTCTCGTGCTGGTCCTTTCGCCCGACAGTTTTCTGCTCAACTACTTCGGCAGGATGATGCCAAAGGGAATGGCTTTGAAACCCGCGGCAATCGGCACCATGAAGACCATGCTGCTCTGGATGTGCGGCTACGTTCTTCTTCATATCGGCGCGGTGCTTTACACGGCGTTCTATTCATCGCGAAAGATGTGGGCCTTTGTTTCCGGGCCGGGGTTTTATCTGCTGTTTGTCCCTGTTATGGCCGTGGTAATTGTAAAGTCTGTACAGAAGCGGCGGAGATTATCTGTCAACAGGGTTAAGAACGGCCGAGTAAACGAGTGATGAAAGCCGCCCGCCGAGCAGGGTTGGGGCGAAGCTGCACGTTATGGCTGGCTGGAACTCGGTGCTGGTCGTTCCACCCATTCTTTCTTCTCTTCGCGGGGGCTTTTTTAAACCAGAAAACTAACGAATTAACGTGAAACTTTTTACAAAGCTATTCGAACCCGCCTGCATTCTCACTGTATAACAACCGGCCGCGATATTTCTTGTGTCCCATGTCAAGTTGTGCGAACCGGATTCAAGATTCTTATCAACCAGCGTTGACATCTCTTGGCCTGATAGATCATAAATCTTGACAGTTACCCGATCAAAATGAGGCAGGGAAAAATTAATTACTACGTTAGAATTTGTATGGCCCGATGAAGATACTCTCAAGTTTTCCCGGTTTATCATTTTTAGCTGGCATTCAGGATTAATTACTCCCATTTCAGAAATTGGCCGATACCATACGCCACTACCATAAGTCCCTGCAAAAACATTGCTGCCGCTTATGGCAAGAGACTGGATTCTCGTGTTCAGCAGGCCGTTATTGACCGCAGTCCAGCTTGTACCGTTGTTGGTGGAGAGGAAAACACCGCCAGTAGAAGTCCCTGCAAAAATATTGCTGCCGCTTACGGCAAGAGACTGGATTTGCGTGTTCGTGAGGCCGTTATTGACCGCAGTCCAGCTTGTGCCGTTGTTGGTGGAGAGGAAAACACCGCTACCCTGAGTCCCTGCAAAAATATTGTTGCCGCTCACGGCAAGTGAGGGGACAGTAGCATTCGTGGGGAGACCGGAATCGATCGCAGTCCAGGTTGTGCAGTTGTCGGTGGATAGGAAAACACCCTTACCACCATCAGTCCCCGCAAAAATATTGCTGCCATTCACGGCAAGTGAGCGGACAAAAGTGCCCAAGTAGGCCGAAGCCCAGCTTGTACCGGTGTCGGTGGATACAAGAACACCAAGATAATTCCCAGCAAAGACGTTATTGCCACTCACGGCAAGCGAGTAGATATCACACCAATTCGCGAGACCGGACTCTACCAAAGTCCAGTTTTTGCCATTATTGGCAGATAGGAAAACACCGCCATTAGTTCCGGCAAAAACATTGCTGCCGCTGATGGCAAGAGACCAAACAGAACTATCCATGACGCCGGAATTGACCATGGTCCAGCTTGAGCCGTTGTTGGCTGATAAGTAAACACCCCCGTAAGTCCCGGCAAAAATATTGCTGCCGCTCACGGCAAGAGAGTTGACAATAGTGTTCGTGAGGCCGTTATTGACCGCTGTCCAACTTGTGCCTTGATCTGTGGATAGGCAAACCCCGTTACCATAAGTCCCGGCAAAAATATTGCTACCGCTCACGGCAAGAGCCCAGACCTTAGTACTCATCAGGCCGGAATTGACCGCAGTCCAAGTTGTGCCGTTGTCAGTGGAGAGGTAAATGCCGCTGCCCCAGGTCCCGGCAAAGATGTTATTGCCGCTCACGGCAAATGAATAGACGATAGCACGCGTGGGGGGGCCGGAATTGACTCTGGTCCAACTCGTCCCGTTGTTGGTAGATAGGAAAACACCACTATCAAGAGTCCCGACAACAACATTGCCGCCGCTTGCGGCAAGTGAGCTGACAGTAGTATTCGCGGGGAGTCCTGAATTAACCTCGGTCCAACTTGTACCGTTGTTGGTTGAAAGGAAAACACCGCTAAGAGTCCCAGCAAAAACATTGCTGCCGCTCACGGCAAGTGAGTTGACAGTAACATTCGTGGGGAGTCCGGAATCGACTGCAGTCCAGCTTGTGCCGTTGCCAGTGGAGAGGAAAACACCACCATCAATCCCAATAAACATGTTATTGCCGCTTGCGGCAAATGCGTGGAGAGTAGTTCTCGTGAAGTCGGTACTGACCGCCGTCCAACTCGCGCCGTTGTTGGTGGAGAGGAAAAGTCTTACATCAGTCCCGGCAAGAATATTGCCGCCGCTTGCGGCCAGTATGGTGACAGTAGAAGTAGTAGGGAGGCCAGTATTGGCCGCAGTCCAGCTTGTACCGTTGTTGGTGGATAGAAAAACGCCACCAAATTTGGTCGCAGCAAAGATGTTGTTGCCGCTCACCGCAAGAGAATAAACGGATCCACCGTACGGCCCATTTGTTGCCCATTGAGCATCTGCCGTGTGCGTAAATGCAACGAACAATGCCATGACAAGAATAAGACGTTCCAGAAATTTATTCATTTAATCCCCCATAATTGTAAATATTTTTGAATTAGCTTTACATTTTATTTTTCTTCTGCCCCCGTGTGTCTTTCAATGGGGTGGAGGCTAAGAATTTTGGCCAACGTTCCACGCATTGCCCGCCGTGCCCGCCTACAATCCCGCCACCCGACGGAAGCCACGACGGAGTCTTCGACATGACTGGCTGACATGACGGGTGGCGAAACCGTCATGTCATGCGG
>Ga0182027_10000411_pt1 | contig 73787 bp, 56 predicted proteins | sample 712E1DmetaG_FD_121300 | JGI IMG/M metagenome (GOLD analysis project Ga0182027, IMG submission 121300) | Permafrost microbial communities from Stordalen Mire, Sweden - 712E1D metaG (Illumina Assembly) | ecosystem: Environmental > Terrestrial > Soil > Wetlands > Permafrost | place: Sweden...
ACATTCATCGTCTTGGACGCTTCGGCGTCCTTGTGTTCGTCACCCCGAGCGAACGAGCCCCGCTGTTTGGGGCGAGAGAGTCGAGGGGCGGCATTAGTGCAAGTCTGTCATTAGTAGCAAGCGCAGCGCGTCGAGGGAGGCACTCGCGATCTTGCTCGGCATGACGGATACGTGTGAAAAGTGCAACGTTATTTATTTGAAACTGCACTACGTGACAACTCAGCACACGCAGTTTGTCGAGTTTTTGAACTAAATGACAAATGATCCAACATAGTTGTCGCCACTTTCGTGGACTCAACCATACCCCACTCCCTCTATATTCGACGGTCCCGTTGGGTTCGAAGGTATGATTCGTTTGCCCTTTGCACAATCCCCCAGTTAGGGGATTTTTTGTACAAAAATTTCCCGTTAAAACCACGCTTAATTAATTCCCATTCTTCTTTTTCCCAAGCTCCCGAGTAGCGCGGAAATTCATCTTCCAGGGAGAGAATTGATGATTGCAAGTCAATTTTGGGGAAAAGCTTCTTGGAAACGGACTTCTCACACAATCTGCAAGATTTTCGTATTTCTTTATAGATTTCCTCCTGTGGAAATGACTGCTGACGAAACGCAGTCATAAGTTCCATTGCACTTCCACCCTGTTTTTGCTACCTTATGACATGCCGATACGCATCCGCTCTTTTGTGCTCCTCGCATGTGCAATCACTGCTCTATGCTGGTCTCCTTCCCACGGACAACCGCATAATAGCGTCGTTGTACGCCCATTGTTCCGGACAGTGAAACCAACTCCACGTGATCTTGTTCCGCTGCAATCAGTAAAACGCCCGAAAATTGGTCTCGTCCTAAGCGGAGGAGGTGCCCGCGGCGCCGCACAACTGGGGGTTCTCAAAGTCCTTGAGCAACACTCCATCCAGATTGATGCGATCGTGGGGTCGAGCATGGGAGCGATTGTCGGCGGCCTCTATGCCTCGGGATATTCCACGGAACAACTGCAAGTGCTTATCGATACGACAAATTGGAATGAGGTTCTCGCCTTTGCCGATGAGAGTGAACGGACAAATCTTTTCGTTGGCCAGAAGCAGACCGTCGACCGCAATCTCCTCACCATCCGCTTCGACGGTCTCACACCGATCATTCCATCTTCCCTCTCCAGCGGACAACGGCTGACGAATTTTATCAACAGACTTGCACTGCAGGCAATCTACCATCCTGCGCCGAGTTTCGACGACCTGAAAATCCCTTTTCGTGCTGTCGCGACAGATATTATTTCAGGCAGAAAGGTCGTGATGAGCTCCGGCGATCTTTCCGAAGCGCTACGTGCCAGCATGGCCATTCCTCTGCTGTATACCGGTGTGAAAAAAGACACGCTCGAATTAATCGATGGCGGGATCCTGAACAACATTCCCGTTGAAGTTGCGAGAGACATGGGAATGGACATCGTGATTGCAGTGAATACCTCCAGTCCTCTGCGCCCGGCTACACAAATGAATGCTCCATGGGAAAAAGCGGACCAGATTATCGGCATCATGGCACAGGAAGCAAATCAGCAATCTCTGGGAAAGGCAACCATTGTCATGACCCCTGCGCTCGGCGATCATCTCGCGAGCGATTTTACAGATCTTGATTCTCTTGTACGCAAAGGAGTGGAATGCGCGGAGAATATGCTTTCTCCGCTTATCGACAGTATTGCATCAAAACAGACGGAGAAATTCGATCTGGAAACAGAGGCAGCACACGCGCTGCTATATTTGTCGCGAGTTTGCATTGCGGGAGATTCTGCCCCTCAGGTATCGATCGATTCACTGGAAAAGACCCTGACAGGTAAAGCTGTGACAATGCTCGAAATCCGGAAAGCAGTGTCTGACATCTATGCCTCCGGCGAATATCGTGATGTTTATGCAGAGATTGTTTTTGCCGACACGCTCATAACCATGACACTCCATGTTTCACCAAATCCTGTCGTTGACGCCATCCGCATCGAGGGAGCATCCCTCATCCCTACGGAGGAATTGCTCCCTCTCTTCAGTCCCCTAAAAGGGCGGCGATTGAATTCGCGGCGCGGACGAATTGTGATAGATCACCTCCTGTCTCATTACCGCGACAATGGTTATTCTCTCGCACGCATTCTCAAAACCGAGATTGATACCGTCAGCGGCCTCCTAACAATCATCATTGATGAAGGCGTCATTGCCAAGATGTCAATTGAAGGAACAACAAAGACGCGGAACTGGGTCATTCGACGCGAAATGACCATGGATGAACGTGATGTTTTTACTGTCGCCAAAGCCGATCAATCCATTGCCAATATCGGCGCAACAGGACTGTTCGACCAAATATTGTTGGAAATTCGATATGTGGGGAGCGATCCACGGATCATCGTGAAAGCGACTGAGCGGCAATCGGAATTGATTCGTCTCGGTGCACGCTATGACAACGAACGGAATCTGCAGCCGTCGATTGAAGTGCGGGACAATAATTTTCTCGGAACGGCTACGGAGATCGGCACTGCGCTTTCCGGCGGATTGCGCGATTTGAGATTTACTATGGAAGCCAGTGCCAACAGGATACTGAATTCATTCTTCACCTTCAGCATGGGAGGATACTACAAGGCCCGCGACATCTATGTATATGCCGATGATCCAACTGTCCGCAGCGCGACAAAATTCGGACGCATGCGCGTCGGCGAGTACAATCAGGCACAGTATGGCGGCGCGTTTTCACTCGGCAGGCAGGTGGAACGGTTGGGCAATATTACAGCAGAATACCGACTGGAAGCGACGCATATCGCCAGCCTGAGCGGCGTTTCGCCCGGACACGAAGAACTCACCCTGCAGGCATTCTCCGTCCATTCAACCGTTGATACTCAGGACAAGTTTCCCTTCCCCACCGCTGGATCGCTGATGACGATTTCATACGAAACGGCGACTTCGCATGTAGCCGGCGATATTGGATACTCCAAAATTTTCTTTTCGTACGAGTGGTTCAGCACGGTTTTCCAGCGTCACACTCTGCATCCGAAATTCGTCTTTGGATTCGCCGATCAAACTCTTCCGCTCTCGCAGCAATTTTCTCTCGGCGGAGAAAACTCTTTCTTCGGACTGGCGGAAGAAGACTCACGTGGCAGGCAGCTCTTCTTGCTCAATATCGAGTACCGTTTCTTCTTCCCCTACCGCCTCGTATGGGACACATACTTGCTGGCGCGCTACGACCTGGGATCCATTTGGCCGACGCAATCTGCTATCCGCCTTGCAGACTTTCATCACGGGGTTGGTGTAGGATTCGGATTGGATACGCCGGTCGGACCGGCTAAGCTTTGTGTCGGCAGGAGTTTCTTCTTTCGCAGAGACCTGCTGAACCAGCCGCTGAGTCTCGGTCCCATTCTCGGATATTTCTCCGTCGGCTACGAGTTCTGACGGCTGCTGCAGAACATCAACGCATTTTCTCGCCCGACATCTCGCGCATGCTCAGTCCAGCTTCCGATGGAATCGAAGCATACTCAGGACCAGGATAACCGTTCCCATCCCCAACAACGCGACCGCCTCAAACCAAAGCGTACGTATTCCAACGCCCTTCAGAATAATCGACCGCACAATGATGAGAAAATGTCTCATCGGAATTCCATAGGAGATAAGTTGAAGAATTTTCGGCATGTTTTCTACAGGGAATACGAATCCTGACAGATACATCATCGGCATGATGATGAAGAACATTGTTGTCATCATTGCCTGCTGTTGCGTTCTGGAGACTGTGGATACGAAAAGTCCGAGGCCGAGCGATGTCAACAGAAAGAAGCTCGAGAGGAGGAACAGTAAGCCCAGACTTCCCTTCACAGGAATTCCAAATCCCACCACCATCGCCACCAGCACAACGCAGACATTGACAAAAGCGATGATAATGAACGGCACCAGTTTGCCCAGAATGAGTTCCGGCGCTTTAATAGGTGTGACAAGCAGTTGTTCCAACGTCCCAATCTCCTTCTCTTTGACGATGGCCATGGAGGTCAAATTCGTCGTGGTGATCAGAAGGATCATGACGAGCACACCCGGCACCATGAAGTTTCTGCTTTTCAATGCAGGATTGTACCACGCCCGGGTTTCCGTCGTAACGCTTCCCATCGTCTGGCTTGCACCAATCATTTCCGCAAGAATATTCGTCGAATATTTCATGATGATTTGATTCACGTAGCTTATCGTCACAGCGGCGGCGCTTCCTTCGCTGCCATCCAGCAGCACCTGTACCTTTGCCGATTCTTTGCGAAGCAGCTTGTTACCAAATCCTTTGGGAATAACGAGCGCCAGCGTTGCTTTGTGATTATCCAGATACTGTTGAATGGAGGCGTAGTCTTCCGTTGAATACTCAATCGTGAAATAACCGGAATTAGTAAATGACGTGACAAATCCACGGCTGGAAGCAGTCTTGTCAAGATCGCACAACACTATCGAGACGTTTTTTACATCCAAGGATGCGGCATAGCCCATAAATACCAGTTGCGCCACCGGCGCAACAAAGACGAGAGGAAGCAGTTTCTTGTCTCTGAAGAGCTGACTGAATTCTTTGGATAGCAGCGCAAGAATGCGTTGAAAATTCATGACATCACCCGATTGTTTTCTTGAAACGGCGGATGCTGATGGTCAACACCACGACAATGAAAAGGATGAGATAGAGCGTTTGGTCCCAAAATGCTTCAAAACCAACCCCTTTCAGGATGATGCTTCTGAGGATAATGAGATAATATTTTGCCGGCGTTATATTGGTGAGCATCCGCAGCCACCAAGGCATGCTCCGGATAGGGAACATGAAGCCCGAAAGAATCATCGTCGGGAGCATGGAGGCGAGTGACGCGAGTTGAAACGCCACCTGCTGGCTGTCGGCGACCGTCGACACCAGCAGCCCGATCGCCAGCGCGCTGATAATATAGAGAAGCGTCGCGACAAAGAGATAAAAATAGTTGCCTTTGACTACAACGTCAAACATCACGTTGGCTGCCAGCAAGACCAGCGCCGATGCGACAAGCGAGATGATGGTATATGGAATCATCTTGCCGATAATCAGCTCATAGGGACGAATAGGCGAAACGTCAATCTGTTCAATGGTATTGCGTTCTTTTTCGCGCACGATGGAAAGGGACGTTGCTATGACGGCGGTAATTGCCAGAATAAAGGCAATCAATCCGGGCACAAGAAACTTTGCACTCTTCAGTTCCGGATTATACCAGATGCGGGCATCGTATTGCAGTGGAATGTAGCTTCCACGCCCCATCTTGGCCAGGCTGGAGAGCATGATCTTCTGTGAATATTGCAGTGCCACCGCCTGTACATAACCAACCACCGTCGATGCGGCATTCGCATCCATTCCGTCGACAAGTACTTGCACGTCGGCGCCGCGATTCGAGAGCAGCGTATTCGAAAAATCGCTCGGCACAACGATCGCCACTCGGAGCTTTGCGTCGTCTATGCGCTGTGTAGCGGCTTCAGACGACGGCAGCGATTCTACGTACGAAAAATACCCGGATGTCACGAAAGAGTTGATGAATTCCCTGCTCCCGGCACTCTTTTCGTTGTCAATCACTCCCATTCTGATGTCCTTGACATCAAAATTGAGAGCATAACCGTTCAACAGAAGCATTACCGCCGGAATGAAGGTCAGAATCAACAGCACGCGCCGGTCGCGTCGAATCTGAAGCAATTCTTTTTTCATGATTGGAAGTAAACGCCGGAAGAGCGTCATTTTTTCGCCTCCTGATCGAGAAGATAAATGAAGACGTCTTCCAGGGACGGCGAAATGCGTTCGATGCTTTCCCATCCGACATTGTTGCTCGAGAGCAATTGTTCGATTTCATGCCGTGCTGCTTGTTCATCTGCCACGCCAACATGGAGATAGCTTCCGAAGACAGAGGTGTCCAATGCCCACGGTTGCCGTTCTATCAATTCCATTGCATCGACAACTCTCCTGCTTTGCACTTCCAGAATTGGATTTTTAATATGATCTTCTTTCAACTGTTTCGGGCTGCCGTTCGCAATAATCTTTCCTGCATTGATGAGAATAATGTCGTTGCAATATTCCGCTTCTTCGAGGAAGTGTGTGGTGACAAGTACGGTCACTCCATTAGCCGACATGTCATTGATGAGTTCCCAGAAACGACGCCGCATGATCGGATCGACGCCGCTGGTGGGCTCATCCAGAAAAATGATCGGAGGCCGGTGAAGTACCGCACACCCGAGAGCAAGCCTCTGTTTCCATCCGCCGGAAAGCGTTCGGGTGAGGCGCCGTTCCTCTCCTTCCAACGAGGCTATGCGCAGAACCCATTTCTTCCTCTCGACCAATGCGGTCGAAGAAAGGCCGTAAATACGTCCGAAGAAGTTGATGTTTTCTTCAACAGTAAGATCTTCATATAGAGAAAATTTCTGCGACATGTAGCCAATGTTTTCTTTGACCTTGTCCGGTTCCTTGTTGATATCGTAGCCGCCGACAAGAGCACTCCCCTCCGTGGATTGAAGGAGAGCACAAAGCATGCGTATGGTAGTGGATTTGCCTGCTCCGTTGGCACCGAGAAATCCGAAGATCTCCCCTTTCTTGACATCGAAGCTGATGTGATCTACAGCCGTGAAGGAACCGAATCGCTTTGTCAGCCTTTGGACGACGATGGCATTCTCACTGCTGATCATGTGCCTCTCCTCTGCCAACTGCTTTCTCCAGTCGTGCGATCGACAATTCGTAATCGACGAACGCCTGTGTTAATTGAAGACGCGCCTGTAGCTGCGCCGCCTCGGCATCAAGCAATTCGGAATTCGCCATCAGTCGGACGGAAAATTTTTCTTTCGCCACCCGCAGATTCTCTTCCGACTGTTGCACGGCAAGCTGCGCCAGCGCAATGCGTTCACGATTTTGATTTACCTGCAGATACGTTTGCGTGACTTCCAAGGTAATGCCGTCGCGGAGCGCTTTTATGCCGTCTTCCGCCTGCACATATTGTGCCCGTGCGGCATCTGTTTGATAGACCGTGGATAGATTGTTCCACAGATCAAATTGGAGCGAAACACCCACGTCCCATGTGTCTTTGAATTCGTCTAGCGCCGGGAAAATTCTCGAGTTCGGCCGGGAGTAATAATAGTTTCCGGTAAGATACAGCTGAGGCAGCCAACCGCCGCGTGCGGCAGCCACGCCGCTTTCCGCTCCCCGCTTCCGCCACTCCATGCTGCGCAGATCCGGACGGTTCTCCATGGCTTGCGTCAAAAGCGATTGCATAGGTGTGAGCTCCTTCGACACGGGTGTCAGCGGCGACGTCAACACAATGGAGGTGGACAACGGTATTCCGAGTGTCGCATCCAGCGAAAGCACCGCCATTCGGATGCTGTTTTCGGCATCGCTGTCGAGAATTTTTGCATTGGAGAGCTGCACGCGTACTTTCAGCACATCGTTGAGCGTCGCCATTCCCTGCGCCTGCATGCTCTCGATGTCTTGAAGATGGGAAACCATCTGCCGGACATTTTCTTCTGTCACCTGCTTCATTTCCCGGGCACGATATACATTCCAGTAGGCAGCGGTGATCGAATAAATCAGCTCGGCTTTGTCTTGTGCTAGATCAGTGCGGGATGCTTCCGCGGAGAAGGAGGCGGCATCAGCCGCACTCTGTAATTTCCCCCCCGTGAAGAGCGGCTGCTGCACGGTCGCTTTGGCGGAATATGCATTCAACACAACGGGAAATGATATCGGCGCCATGGGAATGGGAATGGTGAATGACGGAACGTCGCTCAAACGCTGGTAACCCGCCTGCACTTTCACCGTCGGATAGAGTCCGGCCGCTGCCTCACTGGCCTTTGCATCCGCATAGGAATATTTCATCTCTGACGAATGAAGTGACGGACTGTTCTGCAATCCCAGAGCGATGCTTTCGCGCAGACTGAGGTGTTGCTCTTCAGCAGCGGCCGCCCCTTGGACAGCCATCACTGCCGCAACAATGACAAGCGCACGAATGAACTTTTTCATACCACTGCGACTTCCTTTCTTTCAATCCCAGCATGTTGTTCGGACAAGAGTGAAATGAAGACGTTTTCGAGCGACGGCTCGACCATTCTCCATCCTGTTATCGTGACGCCGTGCACTTGAAGAAAAGCCGCGACTGCCGGCATTTCTTCGTTGGCGTGTTGCATCAGCACATTGACACGGTCACCAAACGCCTGAACCTCCTGAACGAGTGTCGACCCTTTGAGCAGGGAATACACACGCCGGATATCAGCGGAGATTATTTCAACAATTTCTCCCTTCATCACCTTCTTCAATCCCTGCGGAGTGTCGGTCATGAGGATACGTCCGCCGTTCATGAGCGCAACGCGGTTACAGCGTTCTGCCTCATCCAGATACGGCGTGGTCATGAGGATCGTGATCCCGGATTTCAGCAGACTCGAAAGGACTTTCCAAAAATCCCGTCGTGAAACCGGATCCACGCCGGTGGTCGGCTCATCCAGGAAAATGATTTCCGGAGGATGAATGAGCGTACACACAAGCGCCAGTTTTTGCTTCATCCCACCGGAAAGCTTGTCTGCAAAGCGGTCGCGGAACGGCGTTAACCGGGTAAATTCCAGGAGTTCATTGCGCCGTGCATGAAAGTTGCGGACACCGTGAATCTCAGCGAAGAATTCAATATTCTCATCGACGGTCAAATCACCGTACAGGCTGAAGCGCTGTGAGAGATATCCGATTCTCTTTTTCACCTCTTCCGGTTGTCGAAGAACATCGTAGCCCAGCACTGAGAGTGAGCCGGACGAGGGCAGCGTAATGCCGCATAGCATTCTGATGATGGACGTTTTGCCGGCGCCGTCCGGGCCGACCAGGGCAAACATTTCTCCTTTTTCCACGCTGAGCGAGACATTGTCCACAGCTGTGCGGTCGCCGTATTTTTTTGATACTGATTGTAGTTCAAGTGCTTTCACTGCAGCATCTCCCTGCTTACTTCACATAGGCATCTGCGGGCATCCCGGATTTCAGGATACCGTCGGTGTTGCTTACTTCGATCTTGACACCAAACACGAGCTTCGTTCTATCCTCTTTGGTCTGGACGTTCTTCGGTGTGAATTCTGCTATCGGAGAAATGAACACTACTTTCCCCGGAAATGTTTTGTCGGCATACGTGTCGATGACAACTGAAGCGGAGGAACCAAGTTTCACTTTTCCCAATTCGGTGTCACTGACGTAGATCATCAGATTGAGAGTCCCCAATTGAGAGATGGTCACGATCGTTCCCCCATTGCCGACCAGTTCTCCCTGTTCCACCGGCTTATGCGTAACTGTACCCGCAACAGGAGCAACCACATACGCGTCGCGAATCTGTTTCTTGAGCAAGTCGGCTGCAGCCTGCGCTTGTGCAACGCGCGCTTTTGCGGCAGACAAATCCTCCGGCCGGGCGAATCGCTGAACCTTCTGGAGATTCTGTCGTGCGGAATTATCTTGCGCCTGCGCGATCGTCTGGCGGGAGTCTGCGTCATCAAACTGCTTCTGAGGAATTGACTGCGATTCGAGCAACTGTTTCATCCGTTGCCAATCATCTTTTGCACTTTTCAGCGACGATTCAGACTGCCGCAACGCTTCTTCCCCCTGACGAAGGTCCTCGGAGCGCGCACCATTTTTCAACAATTGATATTGTGCTTCGGCAAGATCGACACCGGCTTGCGCCTGACGCAATTGGAGCTCGATCGACGAATGATCGATGATGGCGAGAGTATCGCCTGCCTTCACCTGCAAACCTTCGCTCGCTTGAACTGAGATCAGTTCGCCCGCAATTTTCGACGAGACGTTGACATCCACCGCTTCCAGAGTTCCGCTCGCCTCAATCGTTCCTTTGTTATTTCCCGAGCAGCCCGCGATGACGATGGCAGTCACGACTGCGCCGAATGTCAATAGATGTTTCATGAGTGTATATCCTTGATGTTTGGATGAATTTCTGAAAAAAATTTCTTGCCGTCTTCCGTCAGAATTCCTTGGAATACAGTGGTAAATATCGCATGCAACGCGTCATCGACAGAAAAAGAATGCTGCATCAGTACTTCCGGGGTAACAATCCCCTGTACTGCGGAGAGAAGTATAAGGGTCACAAGTTGGTCCGGGATATCCTCACGAACAAATCCTTCAGCCCGGCCCTGGGCGATAAGGCCCCCGAATTTCGTCAAAATTTTTTCGCGACGAAAGGTTTCTATCCTTGCCCACTGTTCCGGAGCATTTCTCTGCAGATCGCCGGCCCCGATTTTGCTCAGCCGCCCGAACTGGCTGCCGATGAGTGTCACCAGAGAAGCAACCTTCTCCGTGAGGGGCATCTCTGACGAAACGATTTGATTGCTTTTCTCATCGATCGTTTGCATGGACCGGGAAACACAGTCCGCCAGCAATTGCTCTTTACTCTCAAAATACTTGTAGAGCGTCTTCTTGCTCATGCCCAGTTCGGAGGCAATTTCATCCAGAGTCACTTTTGAAAATCCGGATTGCATGAATTTTTCCCTGGAGAACTCCAGGATTCTGTCCCGTATTTCTGTTTCTTGTGTCATGGCCATACTCTTAAACACTAATTTAGTTTTTTCGGTTTCCTGAAGGTTGAAAAATAATCCACATTTCTGCGGACTATTCTTAGGAAACCATATTGGTTTCTATGGTTTCCAATATACGGCTTCCCAGAGAGTTTGTCAAGGGCTTCAGTAACTTTCTTCATCCGAAGGGAATTTCTTCTCCTTCACATCCTTGATATAGGCCTTGAATCCATCTCTCATCGTCTCGGCAAGCTTCGCATACGTTCTCACAAACCGCGGGTGAAATTGCTCGTTCATTCCTAGCATATCGTTGGTCACCAGCACCTGTCCATTGCATCCCGGACCTGCACCGATGCCAATCGTTGCCGCATGAACGCTCTTGCTTACTTTTGAGGCAAGCGCTGCCGGAATTTTTTCAAGCACGATTGCGAAGCACCCCGCCTTGTTCAGCACTTTTGCATCTTCAATTAACTCTTTCGCCTCTTGTGCGTCTGTCGCACGGACTTCATACGTCCCGAATTTATAGATCGACTGCGGAGTAAGTCCAAGATGACCCATGACCGGAATTCCGATGTCGGTTAATTGGAGAACCAGATCCTTGATTCGTCGACCGCCCTCCATCTTTACCCCTTCCGCACCCGATTCTTTCAAGACGCGGCCGCAATTGCGCACCGCTTCTTCAGTGTTCACTTGATAGGACATGAAGGGCATATCGGCAACAAGCATCGCACGTTTCACAGAACGCCGCACCACTTTCGTGTGATAAATTATTTCGTCCAGCGTCACCGGAACGGTGGATTCCAAACCCTGAAAAACATTTGCAACAGAATCCCCGACAAGGATAATGTCGACACCCGCTTCATCCAGCAGCTTCGCCGTCATTGCATCATACGCGGTAAGCATCGCGATCTTCTCGCCGTCCTTCTTCATCTGAAGAATGACCTTCGTTGTGATGCGTTTGTGGTCCTGTGCAGATGCGCTCATGGCAGATTCCTTTGAGATGGAAACATGATGTGTAGAAGGTTGCTGAAAACTCAGGAAATCGCCATTGCGAGGAACGGAGTGTCGAAGCAATCTTACTAATTCGAGCAAAAGACAAGTTTGCTTCGCCAAAAAACGGCTCGCAATGACTTCTTAGATAGTTTTTCACCAACCTGCTACTGCTGGAACACAATGTTCCAGCATTGTTCAAATCCGGCTTTGATTGCTGCCGCCGTTTCGTCAAACGTCACCCCACGTCCAAGCACCGACGAGAGTTCAGTTGTCTTCGATTTCAAGTCTTCGAGGATAGTGGCAGAGACCGTATCATCTTGAACGGCAAGCAACTCATGCAACCGCCGATGCTCGGGTCCAAGAAGCAGCGATCCATGCTGCAACACGACTTCCGTTGCATCCACACGCACATATCGTCGCTGCGCGCTGCCTACAAGTTTTTTTCCCTGGAACTGAATCTCATACCGCGACGAACTGGCAAAACACGGGATTGATGTTTGTTGCCGGTACAATTGGGAAAAATTCGGCTGGGACGTTGCATACTCCACGGAAGCTCCCAGAAATCGAAGACCTGCAACCAATGCGGTGCTGATGTCCGCATACACGTCATTCACGTTGCGTCCATCCGCCTCCATGACCACACAATAGGTCAACTCGTCGGCGTGAAGGATGGCACGCCCGCCAGTGGGCCGCCGCACGATATCGATTCCATATGCCGAGCATTTATCTTCATCAAAGTCGTGCCGCCGCTGATTATATCCGAGAGAGATAGCGTGAGGTTTCCAGCCATAGACACGAAGTGCCGGTCCGCCTTCACGCCGGACCATTTTTTCCGCGAGCGCAATATCGAAACGCATGTTTTCTTCGCCCGGCAAAAATCCCGAATTGATGAATTTCCATTCCGCCGGACGAACCGATGCAATCATTGCCGGCTGCGCGCCGTAATGATGCCGCGCTTGCTCGCGGCGATGAATGCGAGCACTTTTTCGATTTCCGGAGTCATTAGAAGTTCCGCACGGATTTTTTCAACGGCCTGACTGACATTTAATTTTGAGAGGTAAAGTCTGTGATAGGCATTGGTCAGCGAGTCTATCGCCTCCCGCGAGAATCCCCGGCGGCGCAACCCGACAATATTCAAGCCTTCATAGAGAAGCGGAGTCCCGCCGGCGAGGATATAAGGCGGCACGTCTTTTACAATCCGGAATCCGCCGCCGATCATTGCGTGATTGCCGACTTTTGAGAATTGGTGCACAGCCGTCAATCCGCCAAGAATAGCCCAATCTCCGATTTCCGTATGGCCGCCCATCTGCACACCATTCGCGAGAATGACGTTGTTTCCAATGGTGCAATCATGCGCAACATGCACATACGCCATCAGGAAGCAATTGCTACCGATGGTGGACTTCATATGCTCGGTGGTGCCTCGGTTCAGCGTACAGAATTCGCGGATGGTTGTATTCTCTCCAATTTCAAATGTCGTTTTTTCTCCCTTGAATTTCATGTCCTGGGGAGGCGTTGCGACGACGGCACCATTGTGGATTGTGCAATTCTTGGCCAATCGAGTACCGTCCGCGAGGTAGACATGCGGGCCGATGTTGCATTTGTCCCCCACGACAACGTCGGCGTCAACGATCGTATAAGGGCCGATGGAGACATCATTTCCGAGTTCCGCTTTCGGATTGATAAGAGCCGTAGGATGTATAGAAACGCTCATAAAAACACTCCGGTCATTATTCGTTGCTTCGCAGCCATTCAGAGTTCAACAGAAGAAGAGCCGCAGTACGATTTGTTCTGCCCTTTTTTATTAACGCCGCGAACCAAGATTCGAGCTACATACTTCACATTGCATTAATTCGTAATTCATGATTCATCATTGCTTTTTCGGCCCGTCAATCAGCGTCGCCATCATCTCCGCCTCGGCCACAAGTTCTCCGTCCACATACGCTTTACCGGCGATCTGACAGAGTTTCGGTTTCCGGTACACCATCTTCACTTCATACACGAGTTGATCGCCGGGCACCACCTGCTTACGGAATTTGACATTGTTCATCGACATGAACAGAACGAGTTTCCCTTCCTGATTGTTGGTGCCGTCCAGCAGAAGAACGCCGCCGGCCTGCGCCATTCCCTCAACAATCAGAACACCCGGCATCACCGGATAGCCCGGAAAATGTCCCTGGAAAAACGGATCGTTGAAGGATACATTCTTCACACCAACGATTTTTTCATTCAACTGAAAGTCGACAATCTTGTCGACCAGCAGGAACGGATATCGATGCGGTAGGATACGCTGCAAGGCTTCGATGTCGAAGACGACGCCTTGTTTCTTCTCGTACTGATATTTTTTGACGATCTTTTTCTGCTGATACAGCTTTCGTACTTTTTTTGCAAATTCAACGTTGCTCGCATGACCCGGACGCGCGGCAAGAATCTGTGCCTTCAACGGCACACCGATCAGCGCCAGATCGCCGATAAGATCGAGCAGCTTATGGCGCGCGGGCTCATTCTTGAAACGGAGCGTTTTGTTATTGAGCATGCCGTTTGTACCCAGCATGATCGACTCGCTGATGCCCAGCCGATCGCCCAGACTTTTCAAATCTTCATTCTTGAGATCGCGATCGACAATCACGATGGCATTGTCAAGATTGCCACCCTTGATCAATCCCTGTTCGTGCAGCATTTCAACTTCATGGAGGAAACAGAAAGTACGGCAGGACGCAAATTCCGGAATAAATTCCTTTTCCAGATCAAACAATCCGGTGTGCTGGCTTCCGAGCGCCGGATTGTTGTAATCCACGAGCACGGTCAGACGAAAATCATCGGTCGGCAGTGCAACAATATCGACCCCTTTTTCTTCGTTGTGATACTGAATCGTCTGGTCGATGACCAGATAGTCCTTGGGAGCGTCCTGTGCAACAAATTCTGCGCTAAGGAGGGTCGTCACATACGGCATTGCGCTGCCGTCTCCGATGGGAGGCTCGATTCCGTCGACCTCAATCAGGATATTGTCGATTTGCAGTCCCGCGATTGCTGCGAGCACATGTTCCACGGTATGGACGCGCGCTTCGCCGATGCCGATGGTCGTGCCGCGCGATGTGTCAATCACATGATCGACAATCGCGGGGATCTCCGGATTACCGCCAAGATCAACGCGTCGGAAACGTATGCCAAAGTCCACCGATGCCGGTTTGAACGTCATGGTACATCGCGAACCGGTATGGAGTCCGATGCCGGACATGGACACTTGATTCTTAATCGTTCGTTGCTGAACGAGCATTACTCCTCCTTCTTCGATTGTTCCATCGCCGCCTTCAACTTCTGAATCTCCTGTTCCATCTGCCGGACTTGCGTGAGCAGTTCCGGAAGCTGCCGGAGTGCGCCTTCCATGCGTCGCGCTTTGCCTATTTCCTTGGCCGGGTAGCCGAAAACGGTTTCGCCTTCTTTGGTAATCGATTTTGAAACTCCCGATTGTCCCGCAATAATAACACGATCAGCAATACTCAAATGGCCGACAATACCAACGTTGCCTGCAATCATCACATGATTGCCGACCTTCGTGCTTCCCGAGACTCCCGTTTGCGCGGCAATGACTGTGTCTTCACCGATCACCACATTGTGTGCAATCTGTACCATGTTATCGAGTTTTGTCCCGCGGCGTATGCGCGTCTCTCCCATGGTGGCGCGGTCGACGCAGCTGTTCGCCTGTATCTCGACGTCATCTTCGATCACAACAATGCCGCGTTGCGGAATCTTTTGGTACGTGCCGTCCTTCTTTGGCGCAAATCCAAAACCATCCCCGCCAATCACTACACCAGGTTGAAGAATAATCCGGTTTCCCAGAACGCATTCCTCACGAATTGTCACATTGGGATAGATCAGACAACCCTCGCCAATCGTCGTTCGATTGCAAACGACTGTATTGGGAAGGATTTTCGTGTTTGCACCGACACGACAACCATCGCCGATCACTACATGTGCACCAATAGCACACCCGTCGCTGATTGCTGCTGTAGCTGCGATCACTGCACTTGGATGAATACCCGGGGAAATCGGATCCGGTTGAGGATTTAGCCGTTCCAGAGCGATGACGAAGGAGGTATAGGGATCCGGCACCCGAATGAGCGCCGGAGGCAGGGAAGAAAATTTTTCGTACGCAATCGCAGCCCCCAGAATAACGGCAGAGGCCTTCGTCAATTCCAGGTATCGTTCGTACTTGGGATTTGCAACGAAAGCCAGATCTCCCGTTCCTGCTTCCTCCACCTTTGCAAGTCCGGTGATAACGATCGAGCCGTCCCCAACGACTTCGCCATCCAAAAAGGCTGCTATCTGCTTGACAGTCATTTCATCTGAAGTTTGGCAAGCACGCGCGCAGAGAGATCGTACTTTTCGTTGGCAAACATCAACAACGTTGTGCTGCTCTTGTCGAACACATAGTCGTAGCCCCCTTCGTCGGCGATGTCTTTGATCGCCTTAAAGATTTTATCCTGGATCGGCTTCATCAACTCGTTCGTCTTGGTGTACAGTTCACCGCTTGTGCCGAATTTGTGGGTGCGGTAATCGACAATTGCCTTGTCCGCCTCTTGGATTTTCTTTTCCATTTCCGCACGGCGTTCGTCGGACATGGTCAGTTTCCGTTTGTCATAATCATCAAACTTCTTCTGCAGATCCGCCTGCATCTTATTTAGCTCGCCCTGCCACTCGGCCACCACGGCGTCCAGCTGCTTCTGTGCGTCTTGCGCCTCAGGAAGCTGCTGCATAATCGACTCGGAATTTACATAGCCGATTTTCATGTCAGCGGCCCGAACTGTCATGGCTGCTCCCAGAAGGAGCAACACCAGGATTGTACGTTTCATCACGTCCTCCTTGGAAGATTACTTCTTGCCCGCAGGTTTTGTGCTTTTCGGCTCGGCCTTCACATCTTTGATCAGGCGGTTGAGCACTTCGTAGGTATAGTCGGCCGACTTATCTGCATACAGCAGCAGCACATCGCCCGCTTTGTCAAACATGAATGAAACCTGTTGTTCTTTTGCAACAGTTTCGATTGTCTTCAGGATTTTTTCGCGGATCGGAGTCATCATCTTCTCTCGCTGCACGGCAAGTTCGCCTTGCTGACCGAACTTATCCTGGCGGTACTGATTCACTTTCTGCTCCTCGTCGATCAATTTCTTCTGTTCTGTCTGTTTTGCTGTCTCAGTCCACATCGCTGACTTCTTCTGGTAGTCTTCGTATTTTGCCTGCAGGTCCTTTGACATCTTTTCAAGCTCATCCTGCCATACTTTGACGATAGTTTCAAGTTTTTGCTGAGCGTCCTTCGCTTCCGGTAGTTCCTTCAGAATCGTTTCAGAGTTCACGTAGCCCAGTTTCGGCTGTGCGCTCACCGGCTGTGCCAACAGTGCAAATGCCATAAGTGCTGTCAGGACAGCAACGCCTCGTACAATCGTTGAGTGTTTCACGCCTACCTCTTTCATGTTGATAGTTTGTATGTTGTTTAGAGTACAACCGTATTCATAATTCGTAACTCTATTAGAAAAAAGACTTTAGCCACAGAGAACACAGAGAATATCATGTAATGAAAAAGATTTTGCATGAGTTCAATACCGGACAAAGACTCTTTTCGCCGTACGTGCAATCATCATTGTTCTTTCTGCACTCCTCCGCGACACAATCACGAGAAGCGATACGTGGCTACCGTCATTCGTAATTCACAATTCCGATCAAAATCCTTTGCCGAATTGGAAATGGAAATGCCATCCGTCCGGTTTGCCATCGCCGTTCGCGTCATCAAATCCGTACCCATAGTCGAAGCCGAGCAATCCGATCGGATTGATCATCAAGCGTGCACCAAGACCTGCCGACCGCTTCAAGTCAAACAACTCCGTTGTCTTGATATCCGACCACACATTGCCCGCTTCTGCAAAGCCCAGCAGATAAATCGGCACTGGATTCAGCGAGACATTGAAACGCAATTCTGCGATTTGTTTTTCCATCATCAGACCGGGGAGCACCTGCTTGGAGGCATTCAATGGGCCAACGCCGCGATCTTCATATCCGCGCAATGGCGTTGTCGATACCATGCCAAGTCCTGTGCCACCCATGTAGAACATTTCGATAGGCGGAATGTAGGAAGCACTCCCCCATCGGAAGACGCCGCCCAACTGCGTACCGAGATAGAGGGCAACGCGCGAGCTATTCAGCACCGGAGTATACCAATCGATGGCGAGGATTTGCTTAATATATTCGGCATCCCCCGGAAGAAGCGGCGGGCCGGAAAGTTCCATCGACCAGGCAACGGTGCTCCCGCGGGAGGGGAACAACGGATTGTCAATGCTGTTACGCGTGATGGTTTGCATCACGCTGTACTGGCGGTGAAAACCGGCATCGTAGTAGTAACTGGCGCTCACCACATCGAGTTCCTGAAATCGGAACGTCCAGTCCGCGCGAAAATAATCATCCGGCCAGCGGAGACGGCGGCCGAGGCTGATGGTCCCGCCCGTCTGGCGAAGATCGTAGTAGTAATTCTGCCGCGTATCATAAATGCTGAAGCCCAACGAGGTCGGGGTGTCGAAAAGCCAAGGCTCGCGGAACGAAATCGAAAATGTCTGATAGCGGCTTGCCTCGCCAAACTGCCAATCGAATGCGAGCACCTGTCCGCCGCCACCGGCTAGCGGATCCGACAACGAAAAATTGTTGAACGTCAGGCCGAGCGCACCGGTAAAGCCATAGGCACCGCTGTAGCCGACAGACATGTTGAAGGTGTCGGAGGATTTTTCCTCAACATCATAGACAACATCCACATTCTTGTCGTCCACAAAGCGTGTGTCGGGTTTGATCTTTTCCGGATTGAAATATTGGAGCTGTGACAATTGACGGATGGAACGAATGATGTTGCTGCGGCTGAAATAATCCCCCGGACGCGAATACAATTCCCGACGGATCACTTTTTCCTTTGTTTTGGAGTTGCCCTTGATTTCGACGCGGGAAATTCGGAATTGATTGCGCTCACGCACGTGGATTGTCACGTCCAGACTGTCTTCCCCCACCTTCGTTTCTTCCGGTTCAATGGAGACGGTAAGGTATCCGCTGTCGAGATACAGCGACGCCACATCGGTTTGATCCTGATTGTTGCGGAGGTTTTGCTCGAACTTCTCCATGTCGTAAATCTCACCGCGCTGAAAGCCCAGGCGCTCCGAGAGCGCTTCGGTCTTGAAGACAGTGTTCCCTTCCCAGGTGATGTTCCGAAGTTTGTACTGCGGTCCTTCAAACAGGAAGAGCGACAGCGTCATACGCTCCTTCTTCTCATCGTACGAAATGGAATCAGCCAGGAGCTCGGCATCGCGGTAGCCATTCTTCTTATAGAACGCAATTAGCTTTTTCTTGTCATCCGCATATTTTTTCTTGTCCAGCTTTGAACTGCGCCAGAACTTCCACCAGACTTTTTCGTGCGTATCATCCAGTTCGCCTTTCAGATCGCCGCTGGAAAATGCTTTGTTGCCATAAAATATGATGGCACCGATGCGCACTTCATTTCCTTCATCAATCACCAGGCGCAGAACAATTTTCCCGTGCGCCGCGCTATCGGGGTTTTCAATGAGTTCCGGCGTAATCTCGGCGCGCATGTAGCCTTCTTCTTCATACGCCTTCTTCAATGTCTTCACGATCTTATTCAGCTCAAAGGGGGTCACTACTTGTCCCTTCATCAAGCTGATTTTTTTCTGCAGATCATCTTCACTGAGCGCATCCTGCCCTTTGAACTCGATCTTCTCAAGCCGCGGATGCTCCTTCACTTTAATGAGCAGATACACGCCGTCACCCACGGTATTTTCGACGAGCAATTGAATGTCAGAAAAAATGCGAAGTCCCCAGAGGCGCGCGATGGCGGCACGGGTCTGATCGCCGGGAATGGTAAATTCCCCACCCACCTTCAGACCCGAGTTTGCGATAATGGCAACGCTCTCCGCGGACTTGTTGCCTTCCACCGAAATGCCGAGAATCTTGAATTGTTGTGTTTGCTGCGCAGACGTAACAGCGGTTGCGCAGACCAGGAGCAGCATGATAGAACGAAGGTTAATTTCCCGAGACACTCTTCAAAAGCCTTTCTACATACGATACGGCCGCATGCTTTCGTTTTGACTGAAGTTGTTCACTCACCATCCCGAAGCGGCGTTCGCGCTGCTGGAAGGAGGCGATGGCATCATAGAGTGCCCTGCGCCGGAATGCAGGCCACAGCAGATCTGTGATGTAAAACTCGGTATAGGCAAGCTGCCACAAAAGGAAGTTGCTGACTCTCATTTCCCCGCTTGTCCGGATAAGCAGATCGGGATCGGGAATGCCTTTCGTCGACAAATGATATGCAATCACCATGTCATCAATCTGATCCGGGTTGATTTTTCCGGTTTCCACTTCCCGCGCAATCAGCTTCATTGCATTCGCAATGTCCCATCGGCCGCTATAGCTGAGTGCCAATACGAGTGTTAGACCGGTATTGTGCTTCATTAGTTCCATCGCTTCCCGCAATTCGCTCTGAATATCCTTGGGAAGCGCCAGCAAATCGCCGATAGTTTTCAATCGAACATTATTTCGATAGAGGCGATCGCGTTCGTCATGCAGTACCTTCAGAAGCAGCCGCATCAGTACCGAAACTTCATCCTTTGGACGACGCCAGTTTTCGGTGGAGAATGCATAGATCGTCAGGAAACGCACACCAAGTTGCCCGCACGCTTCGACGATATCACGCACCGAATTAACGCCTTCGTTATGCCCGGCGACACGCGGGAGAGTATGGGATTTTGCCCAACGACCATTTCCATCCATAATGATGGCAATGTGTTGAGGAATCTCTCCCTTCTCGCGGAGTCTTTCCTGCAGCTTTTTATCTTGGCCAGAAGGCCGTACCGGTCCCTTTATCAATCTGCCAACTCCTAATAGCGGTAACCTGCAAAATGAATAATAAGATAAGGCTTTTGCTTGTAAATCACAACGGATTTGGGGGGAATTTGAGGAATCGTATTTGGTGAGGACTGGGAGGGCAATGCGATGCGACAGAAAGGCAATCGCCCGGGACGGGATTCGGCGCTCCGCCCCGGATGGCTGCTCAATTCACTTTGACTTCGATGAGCTTCTCTTTGGCCTCTTCCTTTTTGGGGAGAGTGATTGGCCGAACTCCATCGACGTAGGCTGCATCGATTGCATCGGGACTAACCGTTCCGGAAAATCTCTCAATGCGGTGATAATTCCCCTGTTTTCGGTCATTCTCGGCCTTCTTTTCCCCTCTGATTGTGAGGATGTTGTTGTCAAAGGTGATTTTGACGTCTTCTTTTTCTATTCCCGGCAATTCTGCCTTTAAGACGTATGTATCGTTCATCTCTTCGATGTCGACGGCCGGCAGCCAATTCCGATCGAACTGAGATCCGGTTGCGGTGAAATCATCATGGAAGAATTCATCGAACGCACGATTCATCTCGCGTTGCATTCGTTCCAGCCTCTGTATGAATGGGAAGCCGGATCTCCACAGACCCACTTTTGGGGGCGTCGTTCGCTTCATGAGTGACATAATGGTTCTCCTTTCCAGGATTAGTTCCCTCTTATTGGACTGATATTTCTTTCGGCAAATACTGCTGTTTCTTTCTTAACGTCACGGTCAGGACGCCGAATTCATATATGGCGTCCACACTCTGGATATCGACATTATCCGCGAGGGTAAATTCGCGGTGGTACTCCGTTGCGACAGAATCATCATACAATAGTGTAACATTCGGTTTGAAGTGAGCAGGAGCCGTTCCGGAGACAGTCAGCACACGTTCATTCACATGTGCCTTGATTGCCTCTTTTTCCACGCCTGGCATATCGAGACGCAGCACGTAGGATGTCGGCAATTCCTGGATATCGACTGCGGGAAGCGCGGTTTGCACCGTGCCTGCATCGGTTTCTTTCATTTCCTTTTTAAAAAACATAGTTCGTTCTCCTTTAACATTAACGGATTGAAATTTCACGGGGTTTGGCTTCTTCCGATTTCGGAAGTGTGATGCGAAGAACACCATTGGAGTATTCTGCATTCACATTGTCTGCATTGACACGATCCGGCAATTCGATGGAGCGAGAGAAGCTGCCATAAACAATTTCATTGCGAAGCCATGTTGCTTTTTCAGATTTGGGGGCTTTTCGCTCGCAGCTGATCGTGAGTACTCCATCATGAAATTGCAGTTTGATGCTCTCCTTCGGAACGCCGGGCACTTCTGCAACAATCTGGATCTCATCCTTGAGTTCAGCCACATTTATGTACGGATATCCGGAATTGCTCGCGGCCGCCGCAAGCGGGTGAGACTGCATTTCGTCTAATACACGATCTATTCCAAAGACTTCGTTGAAAAGTGATGACATTGATTGGACTCTGACTATCATAACTCCTCCAAAATTTTTTGAATACTGTTAGTTGATTGATTGTCTGTTTATGTAGTCTCAATCAACATGCCAAGTCTCAACTGCTAAAATTTGCAAATTTTAAGCAGTTCTGTTTTTATTACTGATGTCAATATGGCACAAAATATGCCATCAAGACGGTCTGGTATGCCGTTATGCCATATTTGCGTCATTATGGCGTGTACGATTTCGGGTAGCATAATGGCGCACAATTTCCGGCGCAATATTGATCGAGAAATGCGGGCACGAAGTCCTCTCCGTACAAAAGAGGATCGGGCACAAAATCAAAACCATCTGTGTCCGTATCACCATTCACAATGACTCTCTGTTCGAACTATTCCTGCGCATCCGTCACGGACACGGAGAAAACTCCGTGCCTCGAAATAAATTATCTGGCTGCCGGGAAAAAAGTACATAGAAAAGCCCCGGATCTTTTTTGAATCCGGGGCCTAAAAATGCATATGAGAGAAATTATTCTTCTGCTTCTAAAAATCTCTCTGCATCGATGGCGGCCATACAACCGGAACCGGCTGCGCTGACCGCCTGCCGGTAATACGAATCCGCAACGTCACCGGCCGCGAAGACTCCTGGAATATTTGTTTTCGTCGATCCGGGCTTCACCACGAGATATTCTTTTTGATCCATATCAAGGATCCCTCTGAATAGCGAGGTGTTCGGCTGATGCCCGATCGCCATGAACAAACCGTCTCCCTTGACCGCGACAATTTCGCCTGTCTTCACATTCTTAATCTTTAATCCCGTCATGGTCTTTCTTCCATTCTTCACTTCACCAAGCACTTCATCGACGACTGCATTCAACATGACAGAGACTTTCGGGTTCTTCATCACTCGATCCTGCATAATCTTCGATGCACGGAATTCGTCCCGACGATGAAGCAGGGTTACCTTTGCTGCAAACTTGGTCAGGAAATTTGCTTCTTCCATCGCAGTATCACCGCCGCCGACGACGAAAACTTCCTGGTTCTTGAAAAAGAATCCGTCGCACGTGGCACACGCCGATACTCCATAACCCATGTACTCCGTTTCAGAAAGAATATTGAGCAACTTTGCCGACGCACCGGTTGCCACGATGACGGTATCTGCCACGTATCCTTTCTCATCGACCCATATTTTGAATGGCCGTCTGGAGAAATCAACCTTCGTGACCGTTTCATATTCAGATTCCGCGCCAAAGCGAAGTGCCTGCTTGCGAATCATATCCATCAATTCCGACCCCATGATTCCTTCCGGGAATCCTGGAAAATTTTCGACCTCCGTCGTAATCGTGAGCTGTCCACCGGGCTGCATTCCTTCCAGAATCAGCGGGCTCAAATTAGCGCGAGCCGAATAGAGTGCAGCCGTTAGTCCTGCCGGACCGGAACCGATGATAATGACTTTTCTGTGGTTGCTCATAAGGAAATACTCCTGTTGCTAATGATACGTAAGTAATTCATTCTCGATTGATCGCTATTCCATCGTCCCGCGTTCCTCCGCCAGCACTCTCTGTGCGTTCCGCATGAGTCCTGCCAATTTTGTGCGTTCAACGGGGGAGTCATGAAACCGGCGATCAAATTCTTCTTGACTCATACCAGCAATATCTTCCAGGCGAGGAGTCACATTGCCCTCACGCGGACGGAACTCCGGATGAGGCGTTTCCTGTTCAAATCGGTTCCAAGGGCAGACTTCCTGGCAGACATCACATCCAAAAATCCATCTGTCCAGTTTCATATCTATCGATGATGCAAACTCTCCCCGGTGCTCGATGGTAAGGTATGCAATACAGCGGCGCGAATCGACAATATACGCTTCCACAATGGCTCCGGTCGGACACGCGTCGAGACACGCTGTGCATGTACCGCATAAATCCGTTGCGGGCGAGTCAGAGTCCAGATTCAGTGATGTAATGATCTCCCCGAGAAACACCCAAGAACCGAATTCACGCGTAATAACATTGGAATGTTTCCCCCGCCACCCAACACCCGTCATCTCCGCCCACATCTTTTCCATGATTGGGCCTGTATCCACGTAACTGCGCACTTCCACCGCCGGCTCCAATGCCTTGATGTAGTCTGCAAGCATTTCGATTCGCCGCAGCGAATGAGTATGATAATCGCTTCCCCACGCGTACCGAGATATCTTGCCAGCCTCACACTCCGCAGAGTACCGGTCGGAAGAATAATAATTGTCGGCAAGACAGATGACCGATCTTGCTCCGGGCAAGACATTCTGAATATCAGCGCGCCGCTCCGGCCTCTTCGTCATCCACTGCATCGAGGCGTGATAACCGCGGGCAAGCCAACTTTGAAAGCGGGCATATTCGTCGGGATGTTCGGCTGCAGGCGCAATGCCGACCTTTGCAAATCCCAGATCCAGAGCTTTCCGTTTGATCTCTTCAGTCAGTGTCATTGTTCACATCTACAAAGATGAGGCCGTTCGAAACCCTTGCAGGAAACATCCGAAGCACACCCGATCCAATGACCGATTTCCCTGTAGCTAGATCGTACGACCATCCATGCATCGGACAGGTAATCACCGTTCCATCCAGCGGACATTCATGAAGCTTCGAGAAATGCTGATGAGGACAATAGTTCGAAACTGCGACGACCTGATTGTTAATCAGGAACAATGCGACGTCTTCATCTCCGCATTGCGCTTGCATTCCCCGCCGGGGGGTCAGATCGGAAATTCTCGCCGCTTTGAATTCTGCCATTACTCACTCATTCGCACGAATTGATCAACGCCGATACCTTTATCGACTTGCTTCAGCGTGACAGCTTCCACATGCGGGTCGTGTTCAAGAAAGAGTATCCAGTTGTTCTCCTGCGCGCGGGGCAAAATCTTTTTCTTTTCCTCCAGCGTCACCAAAGGACGGACATCGAATCCCATCACATACGGATATGGAAGATGGCTTGTGAACGGAATCAGATCGCATGCATACAACAGCGACGTCGTGTCGTCACTGATGAGAGGAAGCTGCTGCGATGCAGTGTGCCCATTTGTCACCAGCACTCGGATGCCGGAAAGAATTTCCTGCTCGCCATCCACCAGATAGAGCAAACCTCTTTCGTTCAGCAAAACGAAATCGTTATTCATGAAACTGGCTCTGTCACGCTCCGTGGGATGCTGGGACAAGTTCCAGTGTTCCCGCTGCACATAATGGCGCGCGTTCGGGAATGAGGGCACAAGTCTACCTTGCTCGATTCGTGTGCTGCCGCCGGCATGATCGAAGTGAAGATGTGTGAGAATCACATCGGTGACATCCGCAGGATGAATACCGTGGGCACGCAGCGAAGACATCAAATCATTTTTTGAATTGTCGAGCCGGAAGATATCCTTCTGCTTATCGGTAAATTTCGTTCCGTTCCCGACATCGATTAAAACGACGCGATTGTCCCCGACAAGAAGAAGACAGCGAGCTGCGAGCGTAACTCGATTGCGCTCATCCGGCGGATTCGTTTTGCTCCAGAAGACCCAAGGCACAACGCCGAACATGGCGCCGCCGTCGAGCGCAAAGGTTCCTGTCTCGATTGAAGAAAGCGCGTAGGGTCCGATCTTCATACAATCCGCCTAAAAATGAAAAAGCCGATTCATCTGTAACGATGAACCGACTTTTGAAGTTCAACACCCCGCTAGTTATGCGCGAAAGTGCGAATTTGTTGCATCCATTGCTGCGAAGGTGCGGTCGGGATGAAGAGCCTTTGCGCGGGCCAGAAGAGTTTCTTCAGTCTCGGTACGATCCGTATCCGGCACGCAGCAATCAACCGGGCATACGGCAGCGCATTGTTCTTTTTCAAAATGGCCGACGCATTCGGTGCACTTTTCCGGTACGATGTAATAGAAATCCTGCGACAATGCGTCAACCGTGGCGCCTTTCAATTCATACTGTGTTCCGCCAGCATAGATAGCTGTGTTGGGGCATTCGGGTTCGCATGCGCCGCAATTGATACATTCTTCAGTGATCTTCGTTGCCATACTCTGTCTCTCCTTCTTACTAAAAATTCACAAATGTGTTGATTGAAAATGTATGTGAGTATACTGAATTCCGTCGGCAAAATCAAATGTATTTATGATCCAAGATCGCCCCTTTTTCATCGAAAACATACAATAACGGAGCGCCGGTCGGGATATTCAGCTCCAGAACTTGTTCTTTGGTCAGTTTGTCCAGCTGCATGACGATAGAGCGAAGGCTGTTGCCATGGGCGGCCACGATCACGTTCTTGCCGGCCAGAATCTGTGGGAAGATCTTCGCGTCCCAATATGGCAGCGTGCGCGCGGCAGTATCCTTCAGGCTTTCGCTGACACCATCGGGGTTCAATTCTGTCTTGTCTTTGGGCGGCGGGACGTCGTAGCTGCGGCGCCAGATGTGTACCTGTTCTTTGCCGTACTTCTGTGCAGTCTCTTCTTTGTTCAAACCCTGCAGTGCACCGTAGTGGCGCTCGTTCAATGCGGTGTCGTATTCGATTGGAATCTGAGTCTGTCCGATTGCTGTGAGAATGAAATTGAGCGTGTCCTTCGCACGCTTCAACTTTGAGGTAAAAGCACAATCGAACTTATATCCTTTCAGTTTTTCACCGGCATTCTTCGCTTCCTGTTCGCCTTTGGGAGACAGCGGCACATCCACCCAGCCGGTAAAACGGTTTTCGAGATTCCATTGCGATTCGCCATGACGGATGAGGATAACTTTGGCCATAGTTGTATTCCTTTGATCTGTTCATTGATGGTTCGAAGTGGGGCAAAAAGAAATTATTGCCGGGTTTCAGTTGTTGCCTTTTTTTTGCCACAGAGATCACCGAGGGTATTTCCCCAGCATTTTCTCTGTGATCTCTGTGTCCTCTGTGGCCTGTTTTTTATGTCGGGCGATCAGATATTGAAATAATGCGCTTCCGGATGATGCACGATGATGGCATCCGTCGATTGTTCCGGATCGAGCATAAATTCTTCCGTGAGATGCACACCGATTCTCTCCGGTTGCAGCAGCTCGAAAAGCTTTGTATGATCTTCGAGATTCGGGCAGGCTGCATATCCGAAACTGTACCGGGAACCCTGATATCCCTGACTGAATAATCGCTTAATCTCCGGTGCCTCTTTCCCGGCAATGCCAAGCTCTTTGCGAATCCGCTGATGCCAGAGTTCCGCCAAAGCTTCGGCACATTCAACGCTCAACCCATGAAAATAGAGATATTCTTTGTAACTGTTCGCTGCGAAGAGTTTTGCCGAATGCTCGGAGGCCGCTTTTCCCATTGTTACCATATGAAATGCAACGACGTCTTTTCTGCCGGATGCAACGGCAGCGAAATAGTCGGCAAGGCAGAGATGGCGGTCCGCCGTCTGTCGCGGGAATGTGAACCGCGTTCGTTCCGTCTTGCAGTCATCATGATAAATGATAAGATCGTTGCCATCTGAATTACACGGGAAGTAACCGTAGACGGCACGCGGCTGCAGAAGCATCTCTTTCTCCGCTTCCGCTTTCAATCGCTCGAGTTCGGGATAGACTTGTTCTTCCAATTGACGGCGGTATTCTTCTTCCGTACGCTTTCCTTTTCGTACTTGCCACTGCCCTTTGATGAGCGCCGCTTCGTTGATATAGCGATAGACCTCTTTCAAGGATATCGCATCGGCGACCTTTGCTCCCCAGAAAGGAGCTGCAGGGATCGTCACTGCTGCAGACACTGCGGAACGCTGAACGCTATTTTCTTCCTTCATGGCCAGAGCAATTTTTGCTTCGGAGCCGGTCAGGAATTCTTCCCCGTCTTCAATATCGGTTGACACCGGACGCCGAGCGGCAATACCATCAGCACCGCCCTGTTTTAATTTTTCCATAAAGCGAAGCCCGTCAAATGCATCATTGGCATAGGAGACGACACCTTTATAGAGCGGCTGCAAATCCTGATCCACATAGCGCCGGGTGAGCGCCGCACCGCCAAGTACCACCGGAGGATGCAGCCCACGCTCGTTCAGCACTTCCAGATTTTCCTTCATCATGAGCGTCGACTTTACAAGCAATCCGCTCATGCCGATGGCATCGGCTTTGTGTTCTTCAAATGCACGGATAATATTTTCGATCGGCTGTTTGATGCCCAGATTGTAGACGGTATAGCCGTTGTTCGTAAGAATAATATCGACCAGGTTTTTGCCGATGTCATGGACGTCCCCTTTCACCGTGGCGAGCACCATCGTGCCTTTGGTAGACGATTCGGATTTTTCCATGAACTGTTCGAGGAACGCCACGGCAGTCTTCATCACTTCCGCAGATTGAAGCACAAACGGAAGCTGCATTTCGCCGCGCCCAAAGAGTTCGCCGACGACTTTCATGCCGTCGAGCAGAATCGTGTTGATGATTTCGAGCGCTGGATACGTCTTGAGCGCCTCCTGCAAATCGATGGTGAGATCCTGCTTGTCGCCGTCGATGATCCTGTTTTTCAGGATTTCTTCAATGGTGCCCGTGCGCTCTTTTTTCTCCGTCTTGACGCTGTGTTTCTTGTCCGCATAGTATGCCATGAGTTCCATCAGAGGATCGGATGTGCAGCGGTCGCCATCCCATACACGCTCGTCAAACACCAGGCGGCGGCAGAGCTCGCGTCCCTTCTCATTGATCTTGTACAGCGGAACGATTTTCTGCGCATTGACGATCGCCATATCGAGCCCTTCTTCCATTGCATAATGGAGGAAGACCGAATTCAGAAAATGGCGGATGTGCGGCGCCAAGCCGAACGAGATGTTGCTCACGCCCAGAATCGTTTTCGCTTCAGGAAATTCTTTCTTAATGAGATGAATCGCTTCTATCGTTGCGAGCCCGGCTTTGCGAAATTCCTCATCGCCGCTGCCGAGCGTGAACGTCAACGTATCAAAAATAATATCATGCGGACGCATTCCGTATGTGTTCACCAGCAGATCGTGCATCCGGCGCGCCACTGCCAGCTTCGCCTCTGCAGTTTTCGCCATGCCGTTTTCGTCGATCGTCAGGGCAACAACTGCCGCACCGTATTGTTTGCAGAGCGATGCGATGAGGCCCAAACGGCCTTCGCCGTCTTCCAGATTGACGGAGTTGACGATGCACTTTCCCGCCAGAAGCTGTAGTGCCTCTTCAATCACCGGCGGTTCAGTCGAATCAATCATCACCGGAAGAGTCACTTGCGTGTTGAAACGATAGGCCGTCTCGCGCATGTCCCTCACTTCGTCCCTGCCCACATACGCAACGCACAGGTCGAGCACGTGCGCGCCCTCTTTCACCTGCTCCTTGGCCATCGCCACCATGGCATCATAATCTTCAACCTGAAGCAGGTCACGAAATTTTTTCGACCCGTTTGCATTGGTGCGTTCGCCGACAATCACTGGAGGCGGATCCACATGAAAAGCAGACAACGTGTACAGACTCGACGCCGATGGGATAAATTCCGGCGTCCGTTTTTTCGGGGCAAGGTCGCCAACGGCATTGACCACCTGCCGCAAATGTTCGGGGCGCGTGCCGCAGCATCCGCCCACTACCCCAACACCCAGATCTTTTACAAAATGGCCGAGGTAGTTTGCCATTTCTTCCGGCGTGAGATGATAATGCGCATGCCCCCCAATATTTTCCGGAATACCGGCGTTCGGAAGACAGGAAACTGGAATGGGAGAATTGCTGCACAAATAACGGATACTCTCGGACATCTCCTTCGGACCGGTGGCGCAGTTCATGCCGATCACATCGATGTCGTACGGCTCCAGTGTCACAAGTGCAGCGGCAACTTCCGTGCCGACAAGCATCGTCCCTGTAGCTTCGATCGTGATGGACACAACGACCGGCACACGCATTCGCTTTTCACGGAATGCGTTAAAGATCGCCGCGAGAGCGGCTTTGGTTTGAAGCAAGTCCTGACAGGTTTCCACCATCAACAAGTCTGCGCCGCCATCGAGCAACCCATTCACCTGATCCAAATACGAGCGGCTCATATCCCGGAACGAAATATGACCGAGCGACGGAAGTTTGGTTGTCGGGCCGATCGATCCGGCAACGTAACGCTGATGGCCGGAATGCGAGAAATCGTTCGCAATCCTTTTTGCAATTTCTGCCGATTTTTTATTCAACTCATACGCCATCGCCTCCAGTCCATATTCCGCGAGGACGATGGAAGAGGATCCGAATGAGTCTGTCTCGATAACATCAACACCGGCCGCGAGAAAATCTGCATGGACATTCTCGATGGCTGACGGTTTTGTGTGCACTAGGTATTCATTACATCCGTTGAAATGCTCCCCGCCGAAATCGTCAGCCGACAGATTCTGCACCTGAAGATTGGTGCCAAGTGCGCCGTCGAATACGATGATTTTTTCCTGCAGGGATTCTCTAAATGCTTTCACCAATAATCCTGTCTGTGAGAGAAACGCTTAGTTTGTAAATATCGGAGAAGAATCCGAAAGTCCGGCCGTTAGAGCGGAGTGCCACTCGAAGGTGAAGGAGTAAAATGAGACTCCCTCCGTAAACGGAATAAACATCAGCTGGTGCTCTTCAAGTTCTTTCAATGCAACGATCTGATACAATTTTGGGCGGTCGATGACAACGGTCGTCATGCCGCATTCCGAGCGAAGAATATCTTTCCCGCCTTGAAGGGGAGTAAGCGAGATGCCATCATGCCGAATTTCCACGACGGCACCCGGCGTCAGCGAGCCCAGCACTGCCTGCACACTTCTGCCGATATAGCGAAACACCAGATGACCGGCTTCATCGCCGCCAAATTCGAGAGACTCCGCCCGTGCCGTCCACTTTCCTTCAATATAAAATTTTCCTTCCACCTGATAGCCGCGGTCAAGATATTGTGCGGGCAATTCAGGGCTGTATCCTTCCATGTTTCCGAGCGCTCCATGAAGATAGCCTGTACGCATCGCCGGACTCGGCCGCTGGTATCCTGTAGACTCTTCAGAATGAAATTGACCGAGCAGCGTGGGAAGCTCGCCATAATTTCCCATCTCTCGCAAGAGCACATGAATGGATCGCTCCACCTGTTCACAATTGTGCAAACCACCGAAAACAGAATAGATGCTTCCGTCTCTACCGATCAGAACAACCGTCGGGATTTGCTGCACCTGGTAGGCATAGAGCATCGAACGGGTATTGTCAGTTGCAACCGGAAAATCAATTTTCAATGCTGCAATTGCAATATTAACTTCGTTTTCATCGCGCGCAAAATCAAATTCCGGAGAATGGATGCCAATAACATGAAGTCCGGCGCCTGCGTAGCGTCGATGCCATTCCTTCACGACGGGAATTAACTCCAGCGAAGCCGCCGAGGTATAGTCCCAGAACACAAGCAGGACGGCGCTGCCGGCAGCATCCTGAATGCGAAGCGGGCGGCTGTTGAACCAGAAGTCCGCGCGCAATTCCGGAGCATGAATTCTCTGTGGCGGTGGGTACATCATGTATTGCTCTCTATAATGATAACATACTCCCCCTTCTTCTCGATCTTCGAGAAGCGGTCAAAAAGGATCGGGGCCGTGCCGTGAAATATTTCCTCATCCGGCAGGGTGAGATTGAACGCAACACAGAGCCGGCGTCCGGAGCCGAAAACATCCGCAATGTCTTTCAATAGAGCAACCAGCCGGTAGGGTGTGTCCATCAGTACAATAGCGCGCTTCTCCCGTTTGAGTTGCTGCAATTCCGCAATGCGCCGGGGGCGCTTCGGCGACAGCCATCCGTAGTACACAAACTGATCGATCGAGAATCCGGAGACCGTGAGCGCCGGCATCAGCGACGAAGCCCCGGGTACCGGCACGACTTTGATACCGCGCTCCACCGCTTTGCGTACGAGCAGCTGTCCTGGATCGGAAAACACCGGCGTGCCGCAATCGGAGACCACCGCGATATTTTTCCCGTTCTTGAGATGCTCCAGAATCTGGAACGTCGCAGCCGCTTCATTGTGCTCATTGAGACTATCGACCGGTTTTTCTATGCCAAAATGACGAAGGAGCCGGCCGCCCTCTTTTCGCTCCTCATACACGACGATGTCAACATCCTTCAGGACCTGCACGGCACGGAACGTCATGTCATCATAATTGCCGATGGGGGTGGCCACCAGATAGAGCACTCCGTTCATGCGGGCTCTTCCTCTCCGATGCGGTCTTCAAGTATGGGTGCGATCTGCGATTCCTTCGTCCGCGTCCGATCCCACTCTTTGATGAACACGATAATAATAGCGGCAGCAGGAATGGCAATCAGCAGACCAATGAATCCCATGAAGAAGGAGAATGTCAACAGTGAAAGGATCAGCAGCACGGGATGCAAACCGATTTTCCCGCCGATGATGCGCGGCGAAAGGACATATGTTTCCACAATATGCATGACGGCAACGGTGGAAAGTGCAAGCATGAGATGCAACAGCACCTGGCCCGGACTGAGCGTCGCCACGATCGACGAGAGCAAGAGCATCGTCAGGAAACCAAAATAGGGAATAAAACTCAGCACGCCGGAAATGATCCCAAGCACCAACGGATACTGGATTCCGATCTCCCAAAACATGCTTGTGATGCATATGGCATCGACAATCGCAATCGTCGCAGTCCCACGGATGTAGCGGCCGAGCACTTCGTCGATATACCGATAATAGATCCGCACCCTTCCCTGCTGCTGTTTGGGAAACAACAGGATGGCACGGTGCTTCACCAGCGGAAAGTCTTTGAGAAAATAAAATGTGATAAACGGAATGATGACAATGTTCACGATACTGGAGACAATCGCCGACAGGCCGCTGAAAAGTCCGAGAGTCCCCTGCAGCAGCTCTTTGATAATGTCTTCAATATGCTTGGTAACATTTTCCGTCGCAAATGAATGAAGCTGTTCTCCGGAAATTCCGTAGCGTGCCAGGAAGGCCGCCATCGGCGCGCTTGCAAGCCATTGCGTGAATTGCGTCACCATACCGTTCATTGCCTGAAAGATCGATTCAAATTGCTGGAATGCGAGCGGTACGACGAGTATGATCGTCGAAATGACAACGGCGACTGTAACGATAATAATCACGAGTGATGAGAGCCAGCGGGGTACGCCCCGGTTTTCAAGCCGCGTGACGAGAGGATGAAGAATATAGGCAACGAAGAGGGCGACGACAAAAGGGACGAGCACACCGCCGAGTACGTTCAAGAACCAGAAGAAAAAGAGAACCGCCGCCAACCACAACACATTTCTGGCAAGCTGTGAGGCACGGAGGGGATACAGCAGAAATACAGAGGCGCCGAATATCACAAAGGGCGACAGAATATCCTTGATGACAAAGAGAAGCAGAAAAAGAAACGCAATGCCCGCCCCGAGCATCAGAATTTCAACCTTGTTCAGCTCAATTTCTTTCTTTGCTGTTCGTTGCATAGACTTTCTCCCGCCCTCCCAATGAGCGCGATCTGTTAGCGGCCTGTGTGGCCGAATCCGCCGGCGCCTCGATTAGTCGACTCCAGTGCGCCGGTTTCCTCCCAATGCACCCTCTCATACCGGGCAACGACCATCTGCGCAATTCGATCCCCCTGATGTACGACGAATTCGTTCTTTCCAAAATTTGTCAGAATCACTTTCACCTCGCCTCGGAAGTCCGAGTCAATCGTACCCGGCGCATTCAGGATGCCGACGTTGTGCTTAATCGCCAGTCCACTGCGTGGACGGACCTGCGCTTCATATCCCTGCGGCAGTTCAATCGAAAAACCCGTCGGCACGAGCACCGTCTCGCCCGGGTGCAGGATGAGGTCCGTATTCACGGCCGCACAGATGTCCATGCCGGCGGAACCGGCGGTCGCATAGTGTGGCAGCGGGATGTCTCCTGTTCCTGGTGAAAGGCGCAGTATTTTTACTGTGACTGACATTTTGAGAATCCGTATTGCTCTTTTAGTGACTGAAGTTACACAAACCAATTTTGGTAAACATCAGTGGTTTGGAAAACTCTTTTCGTAACTGCTCAGAGTGATTACTGTTATGTCCCGTTTCAAGTGGTCTGTCATGCCCGAACGCTTTTGTCGGGCATCTAGAGAAAAACCTGGATTCCCGCTAGAAACATGCGGGAATGACACGCTCCATAATCAGTTGTGGGGCCATTACCGTCGCGAACCGAAGGTTCGCATTACGTTTTTTGCGTACCATCAGTAGATGACCTTGTTCAAAGGATATTCGATAATCCCTTCCGCTCCAGCACGTTTCAACAGAGGAATGATCTTGCGCACCACATCTTCCGCGATGATAGTTTCCAGAGCAACCCATGTTTCATCCGCGAGCGGAGAAATGGTCGGATTCCTGAGTGCCGGAATCAATTCGAGGATACCGGAAAGATCAGCTTTCTTGATATTCATCTTGAGCCCCACCTTACCACCGGCATTGATTGCTCCCTGCAGCAGCATTGCGATATTTTCGATCTTTTCACGTTTCCAGGGATCCTTCCAGCTCTCCTTGTTGGCAATCAACTTGGTATTCGATTCGAGAACCACATCGACGATGCGTAAGCGATTGGCACGGAGGGAACTTCCTGTTTCAGTCACTTCAACAATTGCATCGACAAGATCCGGCGTTTTCACTTCCGTGGCGCCCCAAGAAAACTCCACATGCGCCTCGACACCGTTCGCCTGCAGATATTTCTTCGTAATCTGCACCACTTCCGTGGCAATTCGTTTTCCCTGCAGATCTTTGACCGTTTTGACGGGCGATTCCTCATGGACCGCCAGAACCCATTTCACTTTGCGCATGCTCTGTTTTGAATAAATCAGGTCGGACACAGAGACGACGTCGACGCCATTTTCGACTATCCAATCATGGCCGGTCAGTGCCGCATCGAACACACCATCTTCCACGTACCGCGGCAGTTCCTGCGCACGAATCAGCATCCCTTCCAATTCGGGATCATCAACGGACGGAAAATAGGAGCGGCTGCTGACAGAAAAATTGAATCCGGCCTTTGCCATGAGCTGGAAGGTCGCATCCTGCAGGCTACCCTTGGGAAGACCGAGTTTCAATTTCATAGCACATATCCTTCAAAAATGAGAGTTCAATGGAATACTGTGCGACGTTAGCCGCAGAGATAACAATCACCCTAGATCAGGAAATCGTCATTGCGAGGAACGAAGTGACGAAGCAATCTTACCAGTTCGACAAAAACAAGATTGCTTCGCCCAAAAACGGCTCGCAATTACTTCTTAGGCAATTTTTCAGCAACCTGTTAGGTGACACTTGTCCGATATCATCTGTGCGGGTGAGGCAGCGGATGTCCGTGCTTGACCTCCACCAGGGAGAGAGATTACAACGGAACTCCGTTATAAAACACAGCGTAGAGAATCCACATTACCAAACCGATGGACAATGGGATGGAGAAGTTGTCGTCAATATGGATGGACGTCAACTCCACGACGGCTCCGACCAATGCACCGGCGGCACCGATGGCAAATTCGCCCCAGCCCAAGCCGTACTTCGGCGCAACGGCAACCACCAGCAGGGCGGAGACAAAGAACGCGAGACTTCCTTCCCAGCTTTTGGAGAGCAGCGGACGCTTTCCCCAACGGCGGCCGATGAGAGCCGCCGCCGAATCGGACATGATGAGAATCGCGAACGCTGTAACTGTGATCAGCTTTGGGAAAATCAACACAGACAATGTTGCGGAAAATAAAACGTACGTCGCACCGTTCAAACGCTTGCGTGTGCCGCTCACTTCATGCGAGCGCAACATCCATCCAAAGTACCGGTAAAAAAGCTTTGCTGTTGGCGGATGATAGTATCGTGCGAGATCGACCGCCAAAAAACCGGTCGCAATGGGAATCAGAATCGCAAGCGCCGCTTCCCGTGAAATGAAAAAGTAAATCACCGGTATGCTGAGCGAACACAGATGTATTGCCTTGCGCAGCAATTCTGCACGATAGTTGATATTCTCGCGTTCGACCATGCAGCTATTTCTTTCCCCGGCCTTTTCCTTGTGCGGGCTTTTCCGCCTGCACCGGAACCGGAGCACTCACGGACAGCGTGGCACCATTGTCGTCTTTCTTTTCGAGCGGCGGTAGAGTTTCGCCGCGCAGCACGCGGTCGATTTCCTCGCCGTCCAGAATTTCCCGTTCCAGCAGCGCATTCGCAAGAAGGTGCAGCTTGTCGGTATTGCCTTCGAGAATTTTGTCCGCACGTTTCATGCAGGCAGTCACGATTTTTTTCACTTCGTCGTCGATCACCCTTCCGGTATCTTCTGAGAAGTCGCGGTGACGCGTTATTTCACGCCCGAGGAAAATCTCTTCTTCTTTCGCTCCGTACGTCAACGGACCAAGTTTGTCACTCATACCCCATTCGCACACCATCTTTCTGGCAAGCATGGATGCGCGTTCGATGTCGTTGCCGGCTCCTGTGGTCAGTTCGTCGAAGATCAGCTTTTCCGCGGCACGCCCGCCGAACGCATAGGTGATCATCGCCTCCAGATACTGCTTCGAATACGTGTGCTTCTCATCCATCGGCAGATACGTGGTCAATCCAAGGGCGCGTCCGCGCGGGATGATTGTCACTTTGTGCACCGGATCCGCTTCCGGAATCATGCGTGCCACCAGCACATGGCCGGATTCGTGGTACGAAGTGATTCTCTTTTCACGATCGGAAATAATAAGACTCTTCCGCTCTGTTCCCATCATCACTTTGTCTTTTGCCGCCTCAAAGTGCTTCATGGATACTGCCTTCTCGTTCTGGCGGGCAGCAAGCAGTGCCGCTTCGTTTACAAGATTTGCCAGATCCGCGCCGGAGAGTCCCGGGGTTCCTTTGGCGAGCGTTTCCAGATTAACATCTTCGCCGAGAGGAATGTTACGAACGTGCACCTTGAAAATGCCTTCGCGTCCACGCACATCCGGACGGTCGACTACGACCTGGCGATCAAAACGTCCCGGACGGAGGAGGGCAGGATCGAGCACGTCTGGACGGTTGGTGGCAGCAATAAGAATCACACCGGAATTCTGTTCGAAGCCGTCCATCTCGACCAGCAGCTGATTGAGCGTCTGTTCGCGTTCATCATGTCCGCCGCCCAAGCCGGCACCGCGATGTCGTCCGACAGCATCAATTTCGTCGATGAAGATAATGCAGGGCGCACTTTTTTTCCCTTGCTCGAACAAGTCGCGCACGCGGCTTGCGCCGACGCCGACAAACATTTCCACGAAGTCAGCTCCGCTGATGGAGAAGAACGGAACTCCCGCTTCCCCTGCGACGGCACGGGCCAGCAGCGTCTTTCCGGTGCCCGGAGGGCCAAGAAGCAACACACCTCTCGGTATCTTGCCGCCCAGCTTTTGAAATTTGGTAGGCTCTTTGAGGAATTCGATGATTTCCTGCAGCTCGGCCTTTGCTTCGTCTGCACCGGCGACATCGGCAAAGGTGACACGTATTGCACCGTTACTGAGCAGTTTTGCACGGCTCTTGCCAAACGAGAAGATTCCCTTTGCACCGCCGCCCGCACCCTGCATACGCCGGAAAATGATCAGCCACACTCCGAGCAGGAGAATCCACGGAAGCGCTCCCACGAGGGCATTAATCCAGATGTTGTCTTCTTTCGAGATCGTAAAATTGATATTGTGTGCTGTCCAGTGGGCGATTACCGCCTCGTCGATATTCGTATAGGGCAGCGTCAGAGTGAATTTCTCGACGCGCACCTTCTTTCCGCCCTGGATCTGAATTTCCTGCGGTTCCGTCAGCGTGCCGTGAAAATCGAAATCGTTGAGATTCGATTTCTTGACAATTGCCTTTGCAATCTTGTTGTTATTCAGAAAATCCTGGTACTGGGTAAAGGTCACCTCGTACTCGGTACCCTCCTGCCCCTTGAAAATCGTCATCACGAGGAAGACGGCCATGATAATCGCGGACCATCCAAGTACGACACGTAGCACCTTGGTCCAATTGAAATCATCGCTGCCGCCTGCGGGTTGTTTCTGTCCTTTCGGACCACGCTGCGGCAGTATCGGTCGTCGCCGTTGTTCAGGGTTCCTTTCGTCAGCCATTCGTCATTTGCTCCTATTGCGCCAATTTATAAACCGCACGCAGGTTGCGCACCTTTTGTGCATAGTCCAATCCATATCCGATCACAAAATCACGTGGGATGATAAATCCAATGTAGTCGATCGGATTTTTGAGTTTCACAGCATCTTTTTTGTATAACAGGGTTACCACAGTAAATGTGCGCGGATTGTGTGCAAGCACCAACCGCTTGATAAAATCAATGGACAAGCCGGAATCGACAATATCCTCAACGATGATGATGTCCCGTCCCTCGATCTGGCAATTCAGATCTTTCAGCATGGTCACATTTCCGGAGGAGATTTTGGCATCACCATAGCTGGAGAGTTTCAAAAAATCGATTTCGCAGTCGATGGTAATTTCACGTATCAAGTCGGCTAGGAAGATGAAAGAGCCGTTCAGGACACCAATGAAGATGGGAACCTTGTCTTTGAAATCGCGATTGAGCTTCGCCCCCAATTCCTTCACCCGTTCGCGTATTTTCTTCTCGCTGATAAATACTTCGAACGGCTCTTTATTGACAATAATTTTCTTCTTCATTGGTCCTCGAAGGTTAAGGTTCAATGTGTCGCACCGATAACCGCAGGACGGTGCGTGTTTGTTTCGTAATTTTGCAGCGATTGTCAATCCGGTATCCTGCAATCCAGATAATGGTATCACCGGACAGAATCACCGGAACACTCGCTTTCGCTCCGCGTGCGATCTTTGCATCTACAAAAAAATCACTCACCTTTTTATCGGACGTCATGCCAAGCGGAATAAATCGATCTCCCGCGCGCCAGGATCGAACATGAAGCGGAAATTTCACCTCTGCCGCATCGACGTACTCCGTCGTTCCATCCTTCTCGAATCGTTCCGGTGCTTCTTGCTCTCTCTGAGCGGTCAGCATCTGATTGCCGAAGAGAACAGAGCCGCCGTTCTCCAGCAGCAATTGTTTCGCCCGCCTCGCGGACTTCTTCCGAAAAATTAAAGAACTGGCGGTTCGCTCAATCATCCACGCACCGCATTGGAAGCAGCTGCCCGCCTGCTTCCGTACAAGATCCCACAACGCCGCAATCCGTTCTGCGCTCGGCTCAATGCCGGATTCCTGCAGTGATCGATGAAGCACCATGTGCCGGACGTATTCCGGAAGCCGCTTCAAACCGACTACCCGAATAGAGATGCCCGATGGATTCTTCAAAACAACTTTTCCAACCGCTTTGTTCACTCTTTCGTCCAGCACTTCTGACGCCGATCGGACGATACCCGCCGCCGCCGCGATATGCTCCACCACTGCCGGCTGGAGGTTCTTCACCGCCGGAGCGATGATTCTGTGGCGCACAAAATTGCGGGCGTACTTGTCGGTTGCATTTGATGCATCTTCCCGATGCCGAAGCTTTCGCGCGGTTGCATAGGCGGCAATTTCTTTTCGCGTGGCAAACAACAGCGGACGAACCACCGGAATATCCCCACGACGCAGCGGAATTCCCGCCAAGCCATCGATGCCCGTGCCGCGAAAAAGGTTCAGAAGGACAGTTTCGGCGACATCATCCGCGGTATGTGCCGTAACGATGACGTCTGCTTTAATTTTTTTTCGCTGTCTGGAAAAGAACTGGTAGCGCGCATCGCGTGCCGCCACCTGGATTGACACTGACTTTCGTCGTGCAAGATTCTTTGTGGCACACGTCAACACATAAACCGGAATCTTATATTCAGTACAACGCGCTCGCACAAACTGTTCGTCGGTCGATGACGCCTTGCCGCGAAGCGTATGATTCACATGCAAAACGGAAAGCGTCAACTTCCATTCTTCGCGCAACTGTGCCAGCAGATCGAGCAAAACGATGGAATCAATGCCGCCACTGACAGCAACCGCCACATGCTGGCCGGGAACTATTAGACCATTGGCAGCGACAAATTGCTTCGTCTTTTGAAAAAGAATTGGCGGTCTCTGCATAAAAAAAATCCTTTCAATCGTCCACGGCGTTGCTATTGACTGATCGAAAGGTGAAAAAACGGTGAATACCGCACAGTTTAGAGCCGCATTCGATGCTTTCCGACCCGGCAGAAAGAAACGCAGCCTGCCAACACTCGAATTCACTTGCCAAATTTACAAAAAAAGATACCGATTCGCAAGGCAGGGATTGCGAGGTGTATAGAGCCACTAATCCGCCTGAAATAAATCGGAGAACTAGGCTTTTCTCCTGCATTTTGGGAAGAACTCAAGCTCCGACGTCGCGTACAAGGAAAAGCCCCGACGTATTTCAGGGCGTTGTAAGGTGATCTTCAAATGTTGGAAATTATGTTCTACTCCGACAAAGCGTACGAGATCCCACATTCAAGCCTAATATCCCTCGTCATTTCGTCACTCTTCATGGTTGATATTTTCACCAAACCGAAAGAATACATTAACGAACCCACGACGTATATATTGGAGCTGATCTGATATTGAGTCGCCACGCCGGCATCAGCAGAAATATCATACGCTTTATAGAAATCCTTCACGTCACCGGACCAGTTTCCAGACGTGCTGGAGTTCATCTTTCCGATCGAACTCATCAAGTGGGAAAAAGCCGGACCCGCAATGATGGAGAGCGGAAACTTCCAGTCAAAAAGCCGGTACTTCAAATAGAGAGGAACCTCTATGTAGTTAATGGCCACGGAACTGGTTAAATGTCCGTCTAATGGCGTGTCAAATTCTGCATCCGTTCCTTTCTGCACAAATCGGATTTCCGGTTGCAGAAACAGACCCAACCCAACATCAACTGAAGCGAATGCTCCGCCGACAATGCCCGCCCTCGTTGTCCAGACCGCCCCCGCCACAAGGTTTCCCGGATTTGAGAGATTTGCGAAGTTGACCCCACCTTGAATTCCGATTAAATCTTGCGCCTTTGTCGATACTGCTACGAAAAAGATCAGTGCTGCGATCACATTTTTTTTCATGGTCATACTCAGATACTGAGAAAATAGAAGAGAGTCCCGGCAAACACGCCGGGACTTCTTTTCCAGAATAGAAACAAATCATTTCAAAAGCAACATCCTCTTCACGTCAGAATATTTTCCCGCATTCATTTTGCAGAAATAAATACCGGAAGGATGGCGGGTTGCATTGAACGATACCTCGTGAAATCCGGCGGAGACATTTCCATTGACCAACACATCTACCTCTATCCCCGTTTCATTGTACACCGCGATCCGAACATTCGATGCTTCAGGCAAGGCATAGGTGATAGACGTGGTTGGATTGAAAGGATTGGGATAATTCTGTGACAACGACAGTTCGGTTGGAAGTGTTGCGGGCTTTTTTCCAGCTTGCTTGTAGAAAATCTGTCCTGCCTGCAAGGATACTTCTGAGCTGTATGCCGAATAGAGATCCCCATCTCCCTTTGCGCGGAGTTTGTACGTAACCGTTTTTGGATCACTCGGATTTGGGACAAAATCAGGATCCTCAAAGGAATTAGTTGTGCGGGTCGCTATCATGGTCCAATCCTGCACAACGATTCTGCCATGCACTTCCGTTACCATACGCCACACTTCCCAGTATTGAAAACCAGTCTCCGAGGTATTATCCCAAGACAGGTTCACGCGATAACTATTTTGAACAATTGCAAGATTTTGCGGCTGTGACGGTTGCTTGTGGAAATTGGCTTGATAGGCATATGCCCCCGTAATTGTCGCTGTAGCAGACAAAGAGCTATTTTGCTGAAAATTAGGATCTGTGCCATTCCAATACTTGAATGTTCTCAAAAGTCCATCGGCAGGGGTTTGATTGTCAACAGCTGTGAAACCTAGTGTAGCATTTTGATGGACATTGTAAACGGTGATTCCGTCAGCGGTTACATTCGGATAGAGGGTACCTCCAATATATAATTCCCCTCCGGCGAAACCATTCTTCACCGTCACGTTGAATGAAGGATATACGTAGACGGTTATTTGTGTCGTGGGACCTTGATATACCCCGCCCAGAATATAGGCTTCGAATAGCGTGATGCTGATAGTGTGTGGACCGAGCCCGAGGGTCTGTGTTGAATACGCAGGGTTCCAAGGTCCGCCATCAATTTGGCCTGTCACATGGTCGAATATATAGTATGGATCCGTTATGGTGTAGTTAAAGTAGATACCTATCCCGATCGTCGTATGACCTGCAAGCGCATAGAATGTCTGATTGTTACTCGGATTCGTAAAATGTATTTCAGTGGAAAACGCCGTGCTTGCAACAAGGCAGACGCAGGCAACAGCTATTGCAGAACAGGATCTGATCATAGCCTCTCCTTTGTTTGTTTTTGTTTGAATTTTATTGTACTTTTTGTCAAAGAAAAAGGAATGGCGCCATTATTGGCGACATGAAAGGTTACCAGCCTTGCCTTTTCTTTGCGTTACGGGTTGCATAGGTACGAACTATGCAACCCTTTCTTTTTTTAGTGATCGCGCTCCCTATTTGCCATGAAATACATACGATCTTGCATCGTCATGCCCCACAATGAATACTTCGTTTTCGGTACACCAAACACCATAGAGACACAGCGTTGGATCCGGCGAAGGGATGCTGATCTTGGACCAATCCCGTCCATTGAAATGAAAGACTGAACAATAATTGCCCACAGCGAATATGTGTTCATTTCTCAGTCCAAACACTCTCCAAATTCCAAAATCTGATTGAAAAAAATGGTTCCAACTCTTACCGTCATATTGATACATGCCAAAACTACCGGAAGAATAGAGCTGATTGCTTGGACTTGTCCACATAAATGGTCCGAATTTCTCCTTGCCGTTCTCAACGACGAATGAATCCGATTGGGCCCATCCACTGTCTGTCAAAATGAGACTCATGAGTATGCGACTCGACTCCGAGATTGTGAAGATCATCGCCATGGCCATAGTCTGTCCTGCCGTCACCCCAATGCTTCGTATGCCAATATTCGTGTATACCTCATTTGTATATTTCTTTGCGGATGTATCAAGACTCCATCGCAGTCCGTCAAAATGATAGATCGAACCACGATAGCCCCCACACCAGATATTCTGCTTTGAATCACATGTGAGACAAGTCAGGTCTTCAGCACGCGCAGGCAATTGCTCTTCGCGCCATTGCTTGCCGTCGAATTTGATAATGAAGCTCGAATCCAACATAAAGGGAAACGTCTGCGAAAACGTCTGATAGAGGCGAGAACCCACAGCATAAATCGTCGTGGAGTCGAACCCTTGAACAGAATGTAAGTCGAAAGGTCCTTCAATTACTCCACCGTGCTGAGTATTGAGGCCGACCTTCTGCCACGACTTCCCATCATATTTCCACATGGATGCAGAACTCCCGGACGCCTCGTGACCCGCGGCGTAAACATTCGTGGCCGATGAACCCCAAATAGACTCCATTGAGGTTTGTTCACCATAGGGATAATAGAGTGTGTCAACAGTCCAGACATAGTCCCGCTTGCCCGGAGTGCCCAATGTGGGCGGATCGGGAGTTACAATCTGAGTCGGCTTCTCGGCACACGCGGCAAGACAGAGCAATGCTGCGAAGAAAGCAATAATGTAGTTTTTCATAATCATCCTGATGCAGGCTTTCCAACAAAACAAAAACCGCCAATCGATGACGATTGAAAAAAGTGCTAGTAGAGTAGAGAGTAGAGAGTAGAGTAGAGTAGAGTAGAGTAGAGTTTGCAGTGCAACTCTCCCACACAAAATCCCCGTCAGCAAACTTTAAGCAACTCATGCAAAACTTGCTGTCAGATAATAGGCGATTTCTTGTTCATTGTCAAGAGGAGTTTGAAATATATGAAACGGAATAAAAAAAATGGCCCCTCGACAAGCTCGTCAAATGGCCGATTGTTCCAAAAAAATCTACCACCGCAAATTCACCGCACCAGTATCATCTTTTTTGCCTGATGGAACGCACTGCAGGTCAGCGTGTAGTAGTAGACGCCGTTGGCGAGTTACGATTCAGCACTACATCATCATCTATTTCAGCGCTTCCTTCAGCGTCTCCCCAAGAATCTGAATACCTCTTTCAATCTTATCTTCAGGCGTGTGTGAGTATGAAAGTCGGAAATGACTGTTGTCCGTTCCGTCCGGATCGAACGTCTTCCCGATCACAAACACAGTTCCTTTTTCGATGCTCGCTTTCAGCACAGACATGATATCGAGCCGTGAGGGCAATTTCATCCAGAAATAAAAGCCGCCGCGCGGTTCGGCCCACTCGATCTCTTCAGGGAAATATTTGCGAACAGCCGCAGCCATGGTATCTTTGCGTCTTCTGTAAATGCCGCGCATTTTTTCCAGATAGGCATCAACCAGGCCTCTCTTTAAAAACTCATTTGCCAGAACTTGTGTAAAATTCGGAGAACAGGCGTCGATCGATTGTTTGCACAACTCCGCCTTTCTATAAATATCCTGCGGGACAAGCATCCATCCCAATCTGAATCCAGGGCCGAGAATCTTCGAGAAGGAACCTGTATAGCAAATCGTGAGTTCCTTGTCGTACATCGCCTTCAGCGGAATAGCACGCTCGTGCGCTTCTTCATCAAAATATAGGTCGCCATAGGCATCGTCTTCGATCAGAAGCATCTGGTGCTCCTGCAATATGGGCACGAGCTCTTTTTTTCGCTGCTGCGTGTAAAGTATTCCGGCGGGATTGTGAAAGTTCGGCGTCAGGTAAGCAAATTTCGGTGGAACATTTCGATTCTGATCTAAAAAAGTCTTCAACGATTCAATGTCAATCCCATCCTTATTCAAGTCTATTCCTTTGAGGACTGCCTGATATGACTTGAAAGCGGAAATCGCGCCGATAAAGCATGGATTTTCCGTCAGCACCACGTCTCCAGGATCGATGAACACTTTTCCCAGAATATTGATGGCTTGAAGAGAACCGGTTGTGATCATCAGATTGTTTGTGTCGACCGGAAGCTTCTTTTTTCTTAGAAACTCCGTGAGCGACTCAAGCAGCGGCGGATAGCCGGACGTCGGACCATATTGAAAAGCCGTCTGCTTAATATCCAGCGGCAGAGAATTATAGATTTCATCAATTTCTTTAACGGGGAATAGTTCGTTTCCGGGCATCCCGCCTGCAAATGAAATGATATCGGGACGTGTGGCAAGAGACATCAAGTCCCGAATTTCCGATGTGCGAAGTGAGGAAACAGCTTTTGAATATTGAGTCAATTTCTTCTCCTGAAATGGAAACCGCTACGCTTTGGGAAAAAGATCAGCCAACGCTCTCTCCCGCAGCTAAATTTCATAAATATCGCTTGTCTTGATCAGTTCCATCTTATGGCGCTCGAGAGCGGCTATCGTCTGCTGTATCGCATCTGTCCGGATGACCACGGTGGCACGATTGCTCAGTGCAAATGCATACATGTATTCTATGCTGATGCCTTCGGAGGAGAGAATTTTCAGCGCCCGATGCAATCCGCTGGGTTCGTGCGGAACTACCAAACCAATAACCTCCGTGATGTGAACGGAAAAATCCTTTTCTCTCAATACTTTCTCGGCTTCTTCGGGTTTATTCAGGATAAGCCTGAGGATGCCGTAGTCGGTGGTATCGGCAATACTGAAGGCGATGATATTGATGTTGGCGACCGCCAGTGCTTCCGTCACATCCGTCAAGCGGCCCGATTTGTTTTCGAGAAATATGGAAAGCTGTTTAATGATCATAGGTCCCTACCGTAATTTTCTCTTGTCGATAACGCGTTTTGCCTTGCCTTCACTGCGTTCGATCGTTTTCGGTTCCACAAGTTTAATCTGCGCACCGATGCCGAGGGTCGATTCAATGTTATGCTGGATTCTCTTCTTGAGGTCTTCCAATTTTTTGATTTCATCGGAGAAGAATTGACCGTCGACCTCAACCCAGACTTCAAGAATATCGAGATTATCCACTCTGTCAACGATGAGAAGGTAATGCGGTTTTGTCTCGCTCATCTCAAGCAAAACAGCTTCAATCTGTGACGGGAAGACATTAACGCCCCTGATGATGAGCATGTCGTCGGATCGGCCAAGACATTTTTGCATCCGCACGATGGTTCGACCGCAGGAACATTTCTCTGCATTCAAAACGGAGAGATCCCGCGTGCGATAGCGAAGAAGCGGCAGCGCTTCTTTTGTAACGCAGGTGAATACCAGTTCACCGAGCTGGCCGTAGGGAAGCACCTCGAGCGTCTCCGGATTGATGATTTCCGGAACAAAATGATCCTCGAAAATATGAAGTCCCTTTTGGTGCATGCACTCTGAGGCCACTCCCGGCCCGATGACTTCACTCAATCCATAGATGTCGATCGCTTTGATTTTCAGCTTCTCTTCAATCTCCTTGCGCATTTCTTCGGTCCATGGCTCGGCTCCGAACACGCCCGCTTTTAATTTCATTGATCCGGCCGAGATCCCTGCTTCGGCCATCGCTTCGGCAAGGAACAGCGCATAGGAGGGAGTGCAGGCAATAATGGTGGAGCCGAAATCCTCCATGAGCTGAAGTTGGCGCTGCGTGTTGCCACCGGACATCGGGATGACCGTGGCGCCGATTTTTTCAGCGCCATAATGAATGCCCAATCCCCCGGTAAACAAGCCGTACCCGTAGGAGATATGGAGCACATCGGTTTTTCCAGCGCCCGCAGCAGTCAACGTGCGCGCCACAACCTCAGCCCAGATATTGATATCTTTGCGTGTGTAACCTACAACAGTTGGCTTTCCAGTTGTTCCGCTGGAAGCGTGCAACCGGACAACTTCCGACTTGGGAACGGCAAAGAGGCCGAATGGATAATTGTCGCGCAGATCCTGTTTTGTTGTGAAAGGAAGATGCTTCAGTTGATCGACACTTTTAATGTCGCCCGGCTCCATCCCTTTTTCCTGAAATCGTTGCCGGTAAAATGGCACGTTATAGTACAGCCGTTCCACCATCGCGGCGAGGCGTTCGCTTTGCAGTTTTGCCAGCCGTTCTCTATCCATGCATTCAACAAATTCATTCCAGATCATTTTGAGAAGTCCAATTGTGCCGAAAGCAGCCATTTCAAGTTTTGCCGTGCAACAAGAAAAATAGATAATGACTATGCGAGTGTCAAGCAAATAATTCGAGACTTCTCATTGATCGCGCACATTATAAGGCCAGGTCACTGAGCGGAGCCGAAGTGACCCGGCCTCGACTCCTTGCGATGGCACCTTGGCTTCCTGCTTTGAGCGAAGTCGGAGCGCACTCGAGATAGGCAGTCGAAGCGGAACGTGGAGTGATCACCTCACCAGCATCATCTTCTTTGTCTGCTGGAAAGTGCCGCAGGTCAGCGTGTAATAATAAACGCCGCTCGCGAGTTGTGGAGCGTTGAAAGATGCGGCATGTTGTCCGGCTGTCATGTAGCCATTCACCACCGTCGCGACTTCCCTGCTGAGAATATCGCTTACTTTGAGAGTTGTGAAACCAGCCATTGGCATGCTGAAGCGAATGGTGGTGGATGGATTAAACGGATTCGGATAATTCTGCTCAAGTCCGAAGGATGCCGGAACATTCTCCGATGGTTGTGCGCCAACGCCGGCTATAACAGGCCATTGAGTTTGAACCCGAATCCCGTCGATGATCAGGTCTGCGGCCGCCGCAGCGCTGCCCTGCCGTAATGTGACAAAGCCCAGATCGGTAGCATCCGTTTTTGCATTTGTGTAGGCACCGATTTCCGCGACGGACGGTTCCGTCGCAGGCATAGCGGTTCCAAAAACATAAACTTTCAGAACATCATCGGTGGTAGTCGCCACCATAAAATCATAGCGGACAATAACCAGGTACGTTTTACCGAGCGCCAAAACTGTTGTACCGTACACAGCGCCGGTGGTTTCGGTAGACTTGCTGATTCCAATCAGGCATCCGCTACCGAAAGATTTCAAATAGACGCGTCCGAAATAATTTGTTTGTGCCGTTGAGGGCGAGAGGGCGATGAAATAATCGCCGGTGAGCGCGCTTTTAACATTCATCATAAACGAAAGATAGACACTGCCATCCACAGCCGGCGTGAAGTCTTTGTCAACATCCTGTCCCGAAGTTAGAAGTTCCGCCGCATTGCCGACATTGGAACTGCTGTAGCCGGAGAACGAGAGACCGGGCTGCACGGTTTTGACCGGACTCGTTGCAGTCGATCCGGATTGTAACCAGCCGGATGATGTCAGCAACGCACCCGCGGAATATTCAAAGTCTTCTTTAAAGAGGCCCCCGCCCGGAATTGAATTCGCGATAATGTTGATTCCGTTCGTCGTCGCGCCAGCGGTGACGGTGACGGCAGTCCGCTCGGCCGGATTATCCTTCGTTGCGTCGCCGGATTCGTTTGCACCATTGTAGTATTCGGGCGTCACTGGATTGATGAAAGAAAGGCCGGTAAGATCATCGGCATAAGGCCCGACACTTGATCCGCCGGTGAAATCCGTGCTGATGGGTTCCATCCGCACCCAGTATGAACCGGCCGGCAGTCCCTGGAACTGATAGTTTCCATTCACCTGCTGGAAATAGTCGGAGATCGTGGAATAGACATTCATCAATGTGTCCGCACGATCAATCGCTATCACATTCACGCCGCGCACCACCGCACCGTTAGATCGCGTAATGGTACCGCTAATGCCGCCGCGCGACGCAAGGAATCCCGCTTCCGGATAGAGAAGCGATACGGCAATGATGTCGTCCGGATTGAGACTGGAGAGTTCAGCATCGTTCACGGTGGACGTCGGATACATTGTCGGGATATACTTCGTTTTGCTGGAGTCCATTACGAACTCGCCGTTCAGCTGTGTGTGGTCCAGTCCGATGAAGTGTCCGAATTCATGCACGAAGGTTGATTTGAATTCATCCAGCGTGAACTTCCAGTGCGTGGGATCATAGGTGCGTGTGGTGAAGCATCCATTCATCACAGATTCGCCCTCGATGAAGTAACCCGCACTTGTCCCAATGTCCGAATAGGCCGATCCTGCGAATCCGATATATTCATCCTTGGCGCCCTCCCCGAATAGTGAGTCCGTGATCGCTCCATCGCTGTCAAAGATGATCGGGCTGATTCCGTCAATAACGAAGTCTGTCGCTGTTGTGTACCTATAAAAATTGGTCCCATTCACATCCTCGGGCAACTGGCCGTCATTCTTGAATGTAATGGTCGCTGTGGGCACATCCTGCCAGATCTGGAAAGAGGAAACAGCAAGCGTCGTGGCTTCGGCTTCCGTGAAGACGCCCAGCGGACCGCGGTCGGTTCTGAAAGTCACCGGCGAGTTTTTATAGATAACAGCTTTTCCGTTGAACGTATAGAGCGGCCCGCCGGCAAAGAGTGTCAAGCTTCCCATCAGTGTTGCAGCAAAAAAAATTATAATACGTCGTCGCATGATCGGCCTCACTTCTTCAGTTGTTGGACAAGGGTGCGGAGCGTCTGGGCAAATTCTTCAAATTGCACCGGTCCGGGATCTGTAGTGGCATTCTTCTTCGCCAACACCGATGACGATTGCATGCCTGCAAACAATCCACGATTGTTGAGCTGATTTGCGACAACTCTTGCATTTGATTTTGTGTCGGTGGAGACGGAAAAAACTCCCTGCTGCATGCCGACGGGGCTTTGCAATCCGCTGCTGCTTTTCGAATAGAGCAGAATGACAATCTCGTCCCCCGGCTTGTAACGCACCATACCTTCGGGATAGAAATGATGTCCCTGCTCCGATCCGCCGTACTGGCGGAAGGAATATATTGTATCGGACCCGCCGAAAAAATTTTCCTTCACATTCAATGTCACCTGCGTGTAGAGAAGGTGCGTACGCGGATCGCGCGCCGATTCCGTTTTTGCCACGGTTGCGTGGACGATTACACCCGCTTTTTTCACCATGTGTTCAAGGTTGACCGGCACCGTGCGCTGTGCAAAAAGCGAAATGCTGGCCAGGATGCCAATGGCTGCGAACAACGCAATTTTCTTCATCGATTTCATCTGCTGCTTGTTCCTTTCTTGCCTGTAGAAGATGAGCTTCCTTACAATAATCAAAACGGCGATCCGAAGATCGCCGCCCTCAAACTACAATCGTTCTTGAGAAATACAGCCACTCTGAAATCATAATAGATAATTCCGGCGGGAAATGCAATATCCACCCCACGTCGCCTGTGATGCCGCACACGAGCAACGCCGACCGGGCTATTTCAGAAGAAGAAGCCTGGCGGACATTCCACCGCTCCCGGTTTGTAACCTGCAGATGTAAACACCACTCGCCCGGTTCGATCCATCCCACACAACGTCATGAATACCGGCGTCCGCATTTCCATCAACAAGTGTCGACACATTTTCTCCGAGGATATTGTAGACCGCAAGATGAACATAACCGCGCTGCGGAAGTGCGTAGCGTATCTGTGTAGCAGGATTAAACGGATTTGGAAAAGCTGTGAGCGCAAAGGCGGATGGTATCACGGAAACTGTACCGACACCGGTAACGGCGTTGGCTCTTCCCGGCGACGGCGTCATGGTGCGCCATTGCGCTCCCCCGTCCGGTGAGCGGCCGAAGGAAATATTTTTCGCCTGCGGTCCGAAGGAAATCGAATCGATCACGCTCACCCCGTCCGTATCGACGATTGCCGCATATTCGCCGTTTGCACTCAGTTTGAAGTTGGTGTGAATGCCTGCCTGCGTCGTCTGGTCATCGCACCACACAAGAAGAAACTCTCCCGGATTGATGGAGAGATTCGGCTGTGCGAATCGCCATTTCGATCTTGCAGTCGGATTATCGGTCAAATATTTACCGGTCAATGCAATGGCTGAAGACCCGACATTGTAGAGCTCGATCCAGTCGTCATATTCTCCATTTTGATCAGCTATGACATTTGTATTGTCTGCGAGCAACTCATTGATCACCAACCCCGTGCCGGATTGTGTTTGCGTTCTGATCGGGATCGCTGCAAGATGGGGCGAAATCTGCACTTGGGCAATGTTGTCCTGGAGTTCCAATGTGAAGCTCCCGCGCGCTCCGGCACCCAGCGGCGGAAGGGTCACAATCCATCGATCGGCTTTTTCCACAACGGGAGTTCCATTGATCGGAATATTGACCATGGGAAATCTCCGCACGGAATCCGATCCGACAGCGGTATACAACAGAGTCACGCGTTGTACCCCCATGGATCCGAAACAGGCAGCGGTCACGACAATCGAATCCTCACCCCGTGGATTTTCGGGTGTGACCGCGATGTTGTATGCCGTGGGCGGGGCATTGGTGAACGCTAGCTGCGTTGGCAAACTGGAATTCCGCAAATTGACAAATTGCTTCAACCCAAATTTTACATGCTGGTTGCTATATGAGCCCGACGTGTACGAATTGATAAAATCTGCCGCGGTGAAGTGATAGTCAAGCATGCGCATTGAATCCTGGAGGGCTGCGGATGTGATCGTGTCCCGGATTCGGTCGATACGTGACTCCCAACGAGGAAGAGCAAGCACATTGGTGTTGTAGTAGCTCAGAAAATGAGTGAACAGATCTCGATAAGTATTTTGTGCGAGCAGCACCTCGGAAAGCGGCCTCACCCCCGCCTGCACTTTGGGGTAGTTGTACGGATTCGCGGTGGACCAATTGATGGAAAACCAATCGACACCGAACGTGTTGTCGTAGTCATATGGTATCAAAGTGAATCGGTTCTCAATCCGCATGTAATAGAGATAATAATTATTCATCAGCGACCGATACTCATCCCATTGTCCCACCAGAACATCCATCGCAAAATACTTGAGTACGGTGGGAACATCGAGAAGCGATTCGAGAGAGTCTGCCATGGCTGCAGGCGGAGTTTTTGACAGCATCCGGATAAACCGCGCCAGCGGAACAAAATCTTCGCCCTTTGCATTTGTCTCCAGTTCATACACCAATGCCGCACCATTCTTCAGCCCCTCGTACACCGCTGGATCATCACTGATATAGTGCAGATCCGCCGGATAGAGACATTTCCAAAGGATACCTGTATCATCGCCATAGTTTCTGGAGAGCAGCTCTTCATCCACATTTTCGACGGAAATGTACAATCCGTAGTACGCACCATTGATGTACACTCGCGTATGACTCGCTCGGGGTGCGATCACCCCAACATCATGGTACAGATCGAAACTCAGTTTGCTTCGGATGATCGACGGATCGTTGTGCTCACCATTCAGATTCAATTTCTTCACACCATGGAATCTTCGTCCCTTTGTGAAGCTATTGAACGAAACCTTGAATGACTTTTTAAAGGCTTGACGCGATGTCCCACCCCGAAGACGAAAGCCGATGGAATCCAATGTCTCGTCAAACCACTTGTTCCGAAAGCGAATTTGAGCCACGTGTTCGCTGTCGCTCTCGACATTCGCGTACATCCACTGCAGCGATACCGGATTGACTGTGATATCCACACGGGCGACGCCAGTGTCGTCGTACACCTTCCAGCTCTCATCAGACTGTGCAAGCACCGAGCTGGATGTTAGTCCCCACAAAGCCAAATAGAAACAAGAGAATAGAATTCGGTCCTTCATGTCTTCTTTCAGAACCTCTCCGATCTCCGTGAATAACCGGAGAGCTCAGCATGGCGAACATTACAGGGTGAAGAGAAAGATTATGCCAGGTTTTTTTGACTCATATCTCGTAGCTGCTAAGCTTGATTACTGTCATGTCCCGTTTCAAGGGGCCTGTCATGCCCGAATGACACACTCGATCAATACGTTAAGCAACTACCATATATCAATATATGATTTGTCCCAAAGTATTGCCAATGGATTGTACAGACCAGATCGAGCGCTGGGATGCAAAATCCAGCCGCGCGTATCTGAGAAGGGAGAACACGAGCCCGAAACTATGAGCTGAAATTATCAGGTGAAGATCACGTCGTGGACGAGATGACCTTCCCTGAGACCCTCACTGTCCGTTGATCTGACAAACCGCAGAAACCTTTGCGCTCACGCGATGTGCCGACTGTCCGTGCTGGCGGATCAAGCTCAATAACTGGTTTGCGTCACAAGTTCCCTTTTGGAGGATATCGTGTGCCGCCCCGGAAAGCCGCTCATGCTCGCTTTTCGAGAGGTCTCTGGATGTCAGGATGAGGACCGGAATCCTGCTCCACACTTCGTTCTCTTTGACAATTTTTAAGAACTCAAATCCGTTCATCGTCGGCATTGCCAAATCAAGAATGATGATATCGTACGGTGTCCGCGCAAGGATTTCCAGCGCCGTCTTCCCTTCGGCTGCTGCCGCCACTGACCATCCTTCCTTCGAAACGAGCCGTGAAATCAGTTCACATTGTCCGGGATCGTCGTCCACAATTAAAAGTCTTCTGCGATTTTTGTCCAGATCGTACTTCCTTAAGACATCGAAGAGCGCTTGTTGATCGACCGGTTTCATAAGGTAGTCGTTGGCTCCCAGTGCAATCCCCAAATTGCGGTTATCGATCATTGTATGCATGATCACAGGAACCGATTGGAGGATGGGATCGCTCCGCAAATCGCGGAGAACCGCCCACCCGTCCTTCTGGGGCATCAAAACATCAAGCAGGATTGCGAGGGGCAAATGACTGCGTGCGGCCTTGATGCCTTCCACCCCGCCGGATGCAACCTCGACTCGATATCCTTCCCTCGTAAGAATGCGCGCCATAATTTCACGCACATCCGCATCGTCATCAATCACCAGAATAGAATGACCTTCCGAGATTGGCGCAACAACCGGCGGCATATCTCCAGACTCCGTTTTGTTTTGTCGGAGAGCTTGATCATCCAAATGAAGCGGAAGCCTGACGACGAATGTCGTTCCCTCGCCGGGCGCGCTCTTGACCGTTATAGATCCCTTCATCATTTCGCAGAATCTCTTGGAGATTGCAAGCCCCAGTCCGGTACCACCATATTTTTTTGTCGTTGAGCTGTCGGCTTGGGAAAATTCGGCAAACAGTTTTTTCATCTGCTCGGGAGACATGCCGACACCGGAGTCCTTCACGGAGAAGATGACTGCGTCATAATCGTCGGAGCTCCGTGAACCGTCGGTCCCGACGGAAAGTGCGATTGTTCCGCTCTCGGTGAATTTGCAAGCATTGCTCAATAGATTTAAAAGGATCTGTCTCACTTTTGTCTGATCGAGACGCACCTTCAGCGGTGCATCCATCTCGTGACAAACGAATGTGTTTGCTCTGTTTTCGAGGAGCGGTTTGATAATTCCGTCAATCTCCTGTAGCAATTCAGGCACATCGAATTCTTCCAGAAAGAGCTCCATGCGGCCTGCTTCGATCTTGGAGAGATCGAGCACATCATTGATCAACGCGAGAAGGTTTTTGCCGGCAGTTCGGATTTTTTCGACATCGTTCCTGTAACCCTGCTGCCCGACATCCTCCATCTCTTCCAGCAGAATCTCGCTGTAACCGATAATTGCATTGAGCGGCGTACGCAGTTCATGCGACATATTGGCCAGAAAGGAGCTTTTCGTTCTATTGGCGTCCATCGCCTGATCCCTGGCTGCCGCCAGCAGATCGTTCTGTTCCCTAATTGTCACCATCTGCCGGCGAATTTCATCTTCCGCCTTCCTGCGATCCGTGATATCGCGAAAGATGCTCAGGAGCAGCGGCTCGGAACTAACGGAATCGAGAAATGCATTCGAGAGCTCTGCATAGACCCCGGATCCTGATTTGAGTTTGAGGGTTGCCTCCAGCCGTTGGCCAATAGCTCGGTCGTTGAATCTTTTTCTGTAATGCTCAATTGCTCTCTGCGCACTCTCTTCCGATGATTCATATGCGGTCGTAAACATACGTCCGGTAAGATCTTCTTTCGTGGAATCCATGAGAGCGCAGTACGCACTGTTGACGGCAACCACTCGCCCTTCCCGATCGGTGAGCCGCATGGCATCGGACGATCCGTCCCACACCGAACGAAATTGCTCCTGAGATTTTTTCAATTCTTCTTCGGATCGCTTATGTTCAATCGCCAATGCGATTTGTCCAGCCACCGACTCGAGAACTGCAACATGGTCGGTGGTGTAGGCGTCCCCCGTCTTGTAGTTCCGGACAGCCATCGCTCCGATAACATCACCGCGCACAAACAATGGTATCCCGAGCCAGCATTGCGGAGCCGCTCCCCACGCTTTGGTGGCACCGGTAGCATACCTGCGTTCCAGTTCTTCTTTCCCTAAAAGCAATGATCGTTTTGTTTTTATGACCTCGACTATCAGGGAACGCGGATCATCCAGTTCGATCGGAGAATCCTCCGGATCTTTTTCATCAACGAGATATGGAAAACGGATTTTGCGGACGGTGTTGTCGATGAGCCCAATGTAAAAATTCTCCGCGGGAATAATTGTGTTTAGGGCCCGATGAATATCCAGATAGAGCTGATCGAGATTGTCGGTCGAGTGAACAGCTTCGGAAACCCGGTAGAGCGCCCGGGTCAATTTCTCCGCTTTCGTCTGTTCGGTAACGTCATGAAAGAACTCAAGAATTGCTTTTCGACCTTCGTACATCATGCCGATGTGGCTGACCTCAAATGTCTTCCCCCCCATGACGCCACTGCATCTGAGTTTCCCGCTCTTTCCGCACTCGATCCCACTGAGAAGTGGACAACCGGGGCACTGCCGGCTATCGTCCCGATATACCTGCCAACAGCGCATGCCAATCCTGTCAGTACCGACGAAATCCGCGATCGCCTTGTTCGCGAAGAGGATTGTTCCGTTTTCGTCAACGACATCCATGCCGAACGGTATCGCATAGAGCATGGATTGGTTGAAATTGCTGCTCTCGACAAGCTTTTTCTCAATCGCCTTTTGTTCACTGAACAACTCTGCATTCTTGAGCAACAGCCCCAGTTGTTCCCCAAGCATGGAATAGAATTCGATTTCCTGTTCTTCAAAGTGATGGAGATCCTTCGTATGGTCGAGCCGGAGCACACCAATTGTTTCTGTTTTCGACCTGATCGGGATCGCGATCGCGGAGCGAAGTCGAAGTTCCTCCACAAACCTCTGCGGTATGATGTCGCTCTTACCACAATCGTCGATCGCAATGGGCCTCGATTCCTTGAAGCACTTTCCCGAGAGACTCCAACCGGAAGGTTGGTACGATGGGGAATGGCCTGTTCCTGTAACACCGATCATTTGATCACTGACCAGGGAGTCTGATTCCTTGTCGTACAGCAAAATATTTGCCCGGTCGACTCCCAAAACCCGGGGAATGATCTCGTACATTTTCTGAATGACGATGCGGGGATCGAGTTCTCCCTGAAACATCGTGATGATATCCCGGAGCAGCTGCAAATGATCGATGCGCTTCTTCAGCTCCCGTTCGATCCGCTTGGATTCCGTGATATCACGAAACGTCAGGACGACGCCGATCGGTTCAGCGTGATCATCCAGAATCGGAGCAAGACTTCCATCGACCGGGTTCGTGCGTCCATCCTTTGAAACGAGAAGAAGATTTCCTGGAAGATTCCGTGTACCGCCGTCCGACACATTCACTGCAATCGGATTTGGGACTGCACATCCGTCCGTGCCATCGACGAGATGAAAGACTTGCTCGACGCTGATTCCTTTCGCGTCATCATTTTTCCACCCGCTGAGGATTTCCGCGACTCGATTCAGAAACGTTACGCACCCCGACATATCTGAAGCGATGACGCCATCGCCGATGCTCGCCAGTGTCGTCGCGTACCGGCGTTCACTCTCCTTCAGCCGTTGATCTGCTTGATGCTTGAACAAAGCCATCGCAAGCGTTGTGCACAATTCTCTCTGTTCAAACGGTTTCAACAAATAGCCGAATGGATCTGTGATCTTTGCGCGCTCAAGAGTTGCAGGATCGGAGTTAGCCGTGCAGAAAACGATCGGCAGATCCAGGTTCTTCTTGATTTCCTCAGCAGCCTCTATCCCGTCGACCCTGCCATGCAACCCAATATCCATCAACACGAGATCGGGGCGTTCGGCGGTTGCTTCCTTCACAGCATCTTCTCCCGTAACGACACACCCCACGACCTCATGGCCGAGGTGCTCTATCTGCCGTCGCAGGTCTTTCGCCACAATCGCTTCATCTTCGGCAATCAGGATTCTATATCGCTGCATATTTCCCTCTACCTATCTTTGAAAAGACATTTATCGATAAATAATGGCACAATGGATGCAGTTCCCTTTTGGCTAAGCTGTCGGCCACGGACTTGCCCTAATCCAACAATTGCACATCTTACGTGCCACATTTGCATAGAAATCAGATGGCCAAAAGGTTGCGGAGAAGCTCCAAATCATTGATGTTATGGTACAGAAGAAGCCATAGAATACTCCGAGTGGCGAATATTCGCCAAGTGAGCGAACAGGGAAGACCACGGCAAGCTCTGTGGCGTCTCTGGCTATCGCTTGATTCGTATATAGAAATCGGTCGAAAACTTCCGCCACAAACTCGATCCTCATGATGTCATTGCGAGGTACCCATCTCGATTTTATCAAGAACATTCACCGCATGAGACATCATCACACGGATGGCATTAGTAGCTGTGTCATTGCGAGGCGTTTTCTGCCGGAGCAATCTCGCTTTTTCCTTAAAGGTTGAGATTGCTTCGCATCAAAAAACGAGGCTCGCAATGACGCACAATTGGATTTTTTCAGCAACCTGTTGCCGCGATGTCATTAGTAGGAATCCGCCGTGGGCGAGATAAACTCCGTGACGAAGCCATTTTTATCATTTGAGCAATTAACAAGATTGCTTCGCCCAAAAACGGCTCGCAATGACTTCGTAAAATAGTTTTTCAACAACCTGCTGGAAATCCAATCGAAATAGTTGCAACACCCAACGGGATCCCAATGAAATGCATTCGACAATAAAAATGAGAACACAGTGAAGGATTCCTTCGGAATCTGCGTTCTCTGTGGCAGTAATTTTTTTCTTTGCGGCAAGGCAGGCTATGAGCTTGTACCCACCACCACAATTCAGAATAATGTCTTATATTGAATGAAATGTTGCTCATTCAATAGCATGAACAATTCCAAAGAAAGACCTCAGAAGGCTGTCGTCTCTTTCCCCACCTCGGTGAAGGAGATGCACGCGCTGGGCTGGGACCAGCCAGATGTTATTCTCTTTTCGGGCGATGCCTTTGTCGATCATCCGGCATTCGGGCCTGCGATTGTCGCACGTGTACTGGAACGTGCCGGATACAAAGTTGCAATTGTGCCTCAACCCAATTGGCGGGATGACCTGAGAGATTTTAAGAAACTGGGAGCACCGCGGCTCTTCTTCGGAGTGACCTCGGGCAATATGGATTCGATGGTCAACCACTACACCGCCAACAAACGCCTCCGCTCCAACGATGCATACACGCCCGGGAACCTTACCGGGCAGCGTCCCGATTACGCCGTCACTGTGTATTCAAAAATTGTAAAATCGCTTTTTCCCGATGTTCCACTCGTTCTCGGTGGTATTGAAGCATCCCTGCGCCGGTTGACACACTACGACTATTGGAGTGATTCGCTCAAGCCATCCATTCTGATAGATACCGATGCCGACCTGCTGGTCTATGGAATGGCGGAGCAGGCCATTGTGACAATCGCCGACCGGCTGCAGAAAGGTCAAAGCATCGGCTCCATCGGAGACGTTCCACAAACAGCGTATCGATCTACGTCGCTGCCTGATGGAGAAGAGAATCGCGCTATAACGCTGGCATCATTTGAAGAAGGTCTGAAAGACAAAAAGGCATTTGCGCAAAACTTTGTCCTGGCAGAAATAGAATCCAACAAACTCGCGCAGCACTCCATCGTAGAACCTTCTGGCGATTCGTGGATTGTTATCAATCCGCCAAACCCGCCCCCCTCCTCTGAAGAAATCGATTTCGTCTACGATCTTCCCTTCACGCGCCGTCCACATCCGCGCTATGAAGGAAAAGGCCCGATCTCCGCCTACGAGATGATCAAAGATTCTGTGACGATTCACCGGGGATGTTTCGGCGGATGTTCATTTTGCACGATCTCGGCACATCAGGGGAAATTTATTTCCAGCCGCTCGAAGGAATCGATACTCAAGGAACTCCGGCGCATTTCGGCTGATCCCGCATTCAAAGGCCATATCACAGATCTTGGAGGCCCCTCCGCAAACATGTACAAGATGGAGGGAATCGATCTTGAGAAATGCGCTGCATGCGAGCGAGCCTCCTGCATCTTTCCTGCGGTCTGCCGGAATCTGGAAACCAACCACGATCCGTTGATTGATCTCTATGCGGACTCGCGATCGGTGGACGGAATCAAAAAAATCACCATCGGCAGTGGCATCCGCTACGATTTGATCATTGACAGACACAATAAGCCGGTTGACAGCTCTTCACTCAGCTATCTGAAAGATTTAGTCACGAAGCATGTTTCTGGAAGGCTCAAAGTCGCTCCGGAGCATACATCGGATAAGGTGCTGAAACTTTTGCGTAAGCCTTCGTTCACGCTCTTTCGTTTCCTGCGCGAACGGTTCGACGACATCGGAAAGGAACACGGCTTGCGGCAGCAGCTCATTCCCTATTTCATTTCCAGTCTTCCCGCCAGCGAACTCGACGACATGGCAGATCTCTCGATTCAGCTGCGTGAACTCGGATTGAATCTGGAACAGGTGCAGGATTTTACTCCCACACCGATGACGCTCGGATCGGTGATGTATTACACCGGATTGGATCCCTACACCATGAAAGAGCTGTACATCCCACGCACTCCAAAGGAAAAGAAAATGCAGCAGCTCTTTTTCTTTTTGTATAAGAAGGAAAAACGCGCCGAATTGAAAGCCGAGCTCGCCAAGACGCGGCGTGACCTTGTGAAACGGCTGGGATTATAGGAGAGTATGCTATGAATAGATTGTTGCTGCTTTGTCTGATCGTCCTTTGCCTCCATTCGCCTTCCGCAATCAGCCAACAATTCTCAGAAGCAATCGAGGACAATTCTTTTTGGATTGAAGAGGCATACAACCAGGACGCACGGGTTGTCCAGCATATTTCCACCGGATTCTATCAGCGTGACTCTAAGAACTTTCTCTTCACTTTTACACAGGAATATCCTCTCGGCGGACAGACACATCAATTGAGCTACACCATTCCGTATCAATCTCTGCATGCAGGATCGCAAGGAATCGGAGACATCCTCATCAACTATCGATATCAATGGTGGGATGGGCACGATTGGTGCTGGATTGCTCCCCGCTTCTCCCTAATCCTTCCCACCGGCAATTCCTCCAGCGGACTGGGATCGGGAGTCGTCGGTTTTCAGGCGTGCCTTCCAGCGAGCAAGCGATGGAGCGACCAATGGGTCACACATGGAAATGTCGGTGTGACATTGCTCCCCAATGTTGAAGGGACGGCATCTTCGGAAAAGTCTGTACATCACACCCTGCCTTCTTTTTTCATCGGCGGAAGTTGTATTTGGCTGCTAAACAAAATTTTCAATCTAATGTGCGAGGTACTGGATAGCTACAATAGCGCTATTGATGCCTCCGGCAGCGTTCACTATGAGAATCAGATGATTATCAGTCCGGGGGTGCGCTTTGCCATCAATGTGGGAACTCTGCAAATTGTCCCCGGCGCCGCACTTCCTGTCACGGTAACGTCACAGAGCACGAAGCTGGACGTCTACGGATATCTTTCCTTCGAACATCCGTTCTAAGCACTGCTCTTTTCCCGTATTCTGAAAGGATCCCCCCATCAGGAGATTCTTTCATTGTTACACCAGTCTGATTTCACTACTTTGTCTTGTCGTTTCTTGCTTCTCACTTTCACAGCGCGCTCATGAAAATTTTCCATCTGAACAACCCTGTCTCTGGCCACACCAACGGCGCGAAATTTTTTCCGCGCATCTCAAAGGCGCTTGCCGCGCGAGGCATCGAATGCGATTTCGCGCAAACGGAATATGTCGGCCACGGAACTGAGCTGGTGCAAAAACTTGATTTCGATCGCTACGATGCGATCGCCGTTTCCGGCGGCGACGGAACTTTGTTTGAAGCCCTCAACGGATATTTCGCAAACACTTCCGCAAAGAGAATCCCGATTGGTGTTATTCCAATCGGGCGCGGCAATGCGTTTGCCCGTGATCTTGATCTTATTCCGGAGCGATGGGAAGAAGCAATCACCGCGATACATGGATTGAAAATCAGAAAAGTCGATGTCGGGAGATTCACAACCGGGGAGAAAACTTTTTACTTCATCAATATTTTGGGATTCGGTTTCGTGACCGACATCGCGGCGACTGCACTGAGGTTGAGGATGCTCGGAGATCTTTCATATCTCATTGGTGTCTTTCACCGCACCATCGCGTTGAAACCGTACAACCTAAAAATGGAATACGACGGCAAGACCATCGAACGGGAAAATATCTTTGTGGAAATTTCGAATTCACGCTACACCGGCAAGGATTTTCTGATGGCACCGGAAGCCAGCATCGACGACGGACTTTTGGATGTCACATTGCTCAATAAGGTGACACGTCGGAGATTGCTGCAATGCCTGCCGAAAGTATTTACCGGCACCCACGGCACAATGGAAGAAGTCGAAACATTCCGCGCACGGCATTTAAAAATCCAAACATCCCCCACCAAAATACTGACGCCGGATGGCCAATTGATGGGCTCAACGCCGATTGAGGTGGAATGCCTTTCCGGCGCAATCGATATATTGACACTCTGACGTACAGCCGAGCTCCTGCTCGGCCAATCTAAAAACCGCGGAGCAGAGCTCCACGCTACCACCTAATTCCCACCTCAACATAAATTCGATAACTATTCATCGTCGAGTCCCAAACGCTGTCGAAATTCAACGATGAATACAAATTGCGCGAGATCATGCAATAAATGTCCGCAGTCGCGGTGTACGTTTTGTAGGTTTGATCATTCGTGAGAAGAGTGTACGTGTAGTAGTCAAGTCGCAGAGCCACAGTGAGCGAAGTGAAAAAAGTCTTGTCGACGTCAAGTGTTGCGTCGGCACCGTTGTTGTACACACCATGAAGATTCATGTACCGTACCTCGGCATTGTAATCACTCCCGCCGATTCCGTTGAAACGAAAAGATGTGCCCAACGTCCGCGCAGCACGAGGATCGTCCTTCCTCGAGCGAAATGCTCCATTGACGGACATCACTATCGAATTCGAGAGTCTGAGCGTAGCATTCGCACGATATCCCTGAAGATAAAACTTGTCCAACAGAGTGTCGGAGAATGACTTCATCGATTCAAACAAATAGACAGTCTCGCTTGCATCGTAGCCGGCATTTGCCGCCAGCCAGTCGAGCGGATAATAATTGACGGAAAGAAACATGTTGGAGAGTTTGGGTGATGTCGTCCGAACGCCGTTGCTGATCTGCTGTGTTTCGATCTCGGCGCTATGGTAGAGATTGATCTCGGGACCGAACGCTGCCAGATTTTGAACATAGAAGAACTCACGATCGAGCCTCCCTTCGTATAATTGACGCGCATAGGCGATCGTTCCGTCGTACAGATGAAGAAAATCCGACCCGGTATGATAGTTCACAAAGAAAGCTCCTCTTCTATCATCGCCATCGATCGCCATTGTCCGATCTGCTACCTTTGCGCCATAGAGTATCCCCGACGTGAAGTGTCCCATCCGGTAGTAGAATTGTCCCCCGTCAAATGTCCCGAACCCGCCGACGAATCTGGAGGTGACTCTGCCGGCGGAATATCCGAACGTCGCATCCGGTTGCTCGTCGGAAAGCGCAAAGTCATACATTCTTACCTGCAGCCTCGTGCTGTCGCCGTAGCGGTTGAAGTTAGCAGAGAGATCGTAGTACGACCGCCCATAGATCGAAAACTTCAGGCCGGTGCCAAATAACCTCCCCACATCCAGCCTCATCAACATGGATGGTTGGCTGATATTAAAACGGGAATCTTCTGCCAGAACTCCGGAATATTGCAATGCGACTCTTCCACTCACGATGTTTTCTGCCGAACTTGCGTCCGCGGCCGGCCGGTTCTCACGTTGCGGCACAGACGGCAATGGATTCTTGAGCAGCACGGAGACAGTATCCCACCTCGGCTCTTCTGCCACCGCCAGAACCTTCGTGATGGTGGCCATATCGCCGACCATAACCGAATCCGTTCCCCAAATAATTTGTGCCGCGGTGGACTGGCGCGAAACAGCAATGGTCGTTGCTTTGCTGATCTGCTTGGATGCATGAATAATCGACAAAGTATCGCCGACGGCAAGGCTATCATCACTTCCCGCACCGATATAGACGGCCGTGGAGGATACATAGGTAACGGGAAACGCCATCTCTTTGCGAACCTGGCCCACGGACGGGAGACTACAGAGCAGTATCCCTGCAACAAAGAAAGTCAACTGAACGCGGTGTGCCGTAGTCATTGATTTCCTATTTACGGGTGCGGATGACATCGATAGCATGCGGAGCTCGCGTAGGTGTAGCCGCTTCTGTTGGCATGACTGGCATCGGTCGAAGATTTACTATGATGATGGCAATAGATACATTCGAACGAGGAATAGTTTGAATTCTGAAGATGACAATCTTTGCACGTGGTCCACACACCCGGCGAATGCCTGTCTCCCTTTGCAATCGGGAAGTACGCGGCGTGTGGGAAGAAAGTGGCTGGAACCCATGTAAGAGCACGGTGACACGTCGCGCATTCAGTCGAGAAGCCCGCCGTCGCATGATTGGGATCTTGAGCAGAGCGGTATTCGTTCAGGTGACAGGAAACGCACTGCGACGAGACTCCGCGAAAATGTCCATTCGTATGACAACGGGAACAATCGACCGCTTCATGAGCGCCGCGCGTGGGAAATTCTGTTTTATTATGATCAAAACTTTCGCGCCAGGAGACGGCCGTTGCACGATGGCAATCTTCGCATTGCGTGCTGAATCCTTCCACCCGGTGATTAACCGCCGGTGCACTTTCAAAATCCCGGCGATGGCATGAAAAACATTCCGTAGAGGTTTCGCGGAACCTCAGCGTGACGTGGCACTGCCGGCATTCCGTGCTCTTGTGTTTCCCTTGCAGCACAAACGCTGTTTTGCTGTGATCGAAATTCATCTGCGCCTTTGTTTCCTTCCACGAAGTTGTCGTGTGACAATCCGTGCAGGGCAGAGTAATCTCACCATGCGGCGAATTCTGGCCCAGAAGAACCGGACAGATTGCGAAAAAGAGTATTACATGGAGAAGATGACTGGCCGGACGCGGTGATGTAAGAGCGGTTTCCATCCTATTCGGATTGCCTCGTTCTGTAGTGGGGTATGTTTAATATAGCGGGACTGAACGTCTGTGTCAATTACAAGAATAAAAGGACAGCAACATCGAAAAGATGAGGTGTGACATCAACAACTTATGGCGCGATACCGGAGAGGCTTCCTTCTTAGCGATGTTTAGATATCTGATTTGCAGCTGGTTCATAGGAATCAATGATGAAATCATTCTCCAGGTTCTCTCTGCGTGAGGTCGGAGTTTGTTTGCCGTTTGTCAGTTGCTGCACACGCCGCGTTACGTACTCCTTCAGTTCGGAGACGCTCACCCGGCCATCTCTGTTGAGATCGGCGGATTTGGTTCGTAGACCTTCCAAAAGTGCATAGGTAAAGACGCCGTTTTTCCATTCGCTCGATTCATACGCAAATTCCCGTCCGCTGGCAGAGGAAATGGCAACAATGCCGTTACCGTTTTCGAGATCGGAGAACAATTCCTGCATGAGTTCGAATGAACTCTTCAACGCGAACGATGCCCGGTGTTTGCTCACCACAGTTTTAAATCCACGAGATGTCACTCCGGATTGTTTTTCCAGCGTACTTGCCGCCAGCAGAACCTCTTCTTTGTCAACTTGTCCGGAATGGCATGCGTCGATCAAAAGAAGTCTCTTTCGGGCAGCAACATCGTCAAAGAGTTGTTCAAGTTCATCATAGGAAAGGCCGCGATCGGACGGATACGTGAAATCGACGTCGGTAGTCGCAAGATAGTAATTCAATGCATCATCAAATAGTCCATGTGTGGCGACGAAAATAATAACGACATCGTCCACCGACGACTTTCTGAGTGACTCCCGGCACGCACGTATATTCTCTTTTGTCGCCGCCACATCGGTGAGCACAATCGGCGTCACTCCGGAGAATGCATTGTCTGCCCCGAACAATCGCCCCAGATCGGTCGCATCTTTTGATGCATAGGAGAGATTATACTGCCGGTCCGAAAATTCCGACACGCCTATGCTGACAAGATATACATGGGGCGCGTGGGCAACGGAGTCTGTTCGCACGATATCAAGCGTTTGATAATATGATCTCGTCCCCTTTTCGTTCGTCGCGGATACTTTGATTGAGTTCTTTCCTTGAGAGAGAGGAATCTTCACGGTCTTTTCAAAGCGATCACTCGATCCGCCGCCGATAGGAAAGCCTACGTTGCCAAATAATGGCACGTTGTTGACGGAAATATCCAGACGTTTGAGAGGAACTTGTTGATCGATGCATAGAACGGGAAGATCGATCGTTTTTTTCAGCGTACTAAACGGCAGATTGTGCTTGTCAATTGTCACAGTCGGAAGGTGGAACGTGCCGGAAGAATCGACAGACTCCAATCCCGCATTGCGCAACCGTTTCTGATACGCCGCGGCGAATGCAGATACGATGGAAGAATCCGGCATACCCAGCCGGGACGTGACGAGATCCGGACGATTGTACCGCAAATCGACATTTTCAAATGTAAAATATTGAGTTCCCCGCGTAAACTGAACCACATTCGACGCGTGCTTTGTTGCCGCATAGTAATTCGACGGAAGCACAATCGCATATTCATCTTTTCCACCAACGACAAACGACGCAACAAGACGCCCGGTTTCCAATTCCCACAGTTTGGTGGTCCCATCGCCGCTTGCCGAGGCAAGATACTTGCTGTCGGAAGAACAGCCCATGGTAAAGATCTTCCCCGAGTGCCCACGCAAAATTTGGCAGAGAGTGCCGCGCGCAATGTCCCACATGTGAATGTCCGGCGAAGACGAACCGACGATGAGATACTTGTTATTTGGGGAGACGACCGTGCACAAAGGCCAGGAGGTGCTCCCTCCAATGCGTCGCGAACTGTCGATAGTGCGAATCACATCTCCTGTGGATGGATCATGAAGAACAAACGCATTGCTCTGCAGTTCTACGAGCAATGTTGTGTCCGATGTGCAGAGAGGCAAAATGTCTTTCTTCGGCACCAGTGTTATTTTCTCGTGAGCGGCAGAATCCCAGAGATCGATGCCGCCTTCACTCAATAATTTGAAAAGGTCCGTCACATTATCGCGGTAGTGGACCGGCGATCCAGTGGCCGGAAACCGCTTCCCGACTGCTTGGTACCATCTCCCGGTCCGCACCTCCCACGCCTTGAGCAACGAATCGGAAGATATACCTAAAAGATATTGCTCATCATTGGTAAAACGAATGAAGCCAACGTCGCGCGTCAGAGACGGAAATGTAGTGTATTCCTTTCCTGATTCAATTTCAAAAACCGTCGGATCGAAATTCCTATTCCGAACGAATAGATACGTACCGTGCGGGGAAAAGATCTCTGAGGCACCTGCCATACTCAGCAACCTGGGCTGTTTTTTGTCCACCAAGCTCGACTGATCAACTGGAATAACGAGTTTGTTCCTGCCGGTTGCCCTGTCCCAAACTGCTATTGAACCGAATCCGCTCGTTGCAAGATAACGATTGTTATCCCCGAAGGACGCCGCGGGAACAAAGTATGTTTGCTTCCCGAACGTACGAATTTCTCTTCCGTTCTCCATATCGATGACGGTAATACTGTTATCAAGACCCCCGATGAGTGCGAGAGTGCCGTTTGACGAGAATGTGCACGATGAAGGAAATGATCTGTTGAATGCAACAGTGTGTACAATCTTGCCGGTATTTCTCTCCCGAACAGTTAGCCAAGATTCGAATGTGGCCTGTTGAAAACGAACACGGCTCTCACATGTCAGTATCGAGGTATCTCCGGGCGGAAGAAAGATGGAGGAGACTTCTGACTCCTTACGTATATCGTTGCAAATGCTGAATGTGGAAAAAATATTCTTTTGTATATCGTGCACAACAATGTCGTCTTTCGTTGCATATACGAGAAGCCTGTTTTCGGAAGAAAATGCAGCAGCAGTAATATTGGATTTGCCTGGGAGCTTGACATGTGAATCGGTTGAGTTGTCCCATAAGAATCCCCCTCTCCGAAGATCAAATACCAGAGCATATTGGCCATCATGGGACAGATAGAAATTGTCGAATTCAAACTGTCTCAAAGTCGGTGTTCTGTTCCGGGCGAGATCTTTCGAAACGGAATCCCCAAAAGCCTGGAGAAAATCGAAGGAGCCGTTGGGCATGAATGCAAGTGAATATGCCGGAAGAGCGCAACGGAGGGTTTGAATGATGGTTCCTGTTGCAACGTCCCACAGATGCACGTTGCCGTCTCTATCCCCGGAAAGAAGTTGTTCGCCTGTCGGGGAAAATAGCAGACTTTTCAGTCCCGTGGTGTGGCCTGTAAAGGACCGAAGCTGCCGGCCGCTCTCAACATCCCAGAGTATGACACTGCCATCGTAACCGCCGGACGCTGCAAGCCGGCTATCAGGTGAAAGCGCCAGCGTTGTTATGCCGGACGAGTGTCCGGACTGAACGACAATATCGATTGGGAGACCACTTTCGTCACCTTCACCTTTATGAGATGCCGAAACTGTACCGCACGATAACGAAAGAAAGATGGAAATAAGAGCACAGCCGACAAACAGAGCGGTTCTGAGAAGGAAATAAGCAAGTGAGAATCCGACATCTTTCATTTTGACCTGGCATGATGATGAAAAACGTTGAGTAGTTACAAATCGAGCATAGAAAATGCACGAGCCTCTGATTTGTTCCTCCCCTTTGCGCACCAAAGAGCGATTCGGACATTTACCCCAAACAAGCTCAACGGTACTCCACTCGGACGTGCTGCTCATGCCGCACGATTCGCCCCCACCGGACATTCATACAACTCCCGGAATGAGGGATTTTGTATGTACCATATATTCTTCATACTGTTTGCCGAACGCAGCACGAAGAAGAATTTCTTCGCATCGAATTCTGTATATGATGGCACTTGTTATTGGAACTACTATCAGTATTACGCTCACCCACGTGCCAAAATACACAGCCAGCCCGGTAAACTCGATCAGAAGTCCCGTATAGGATGGATGCCGAACATATTTATACATTCCCCGATGCACGAGGATATGTCCTTTTTGAATGGCGACATCGACAGTAAAATATTTCCCCAGCGAAATAATGGCGAGCCAGCGAATGATAAGTCCCCCAATCAGCAAACACAAAGCAATCGCATTGATAATCGACTTCGGCAACTGAATTACCGCTGCGGGAGACCATTGAAGGAGTATGGTGAGACAAATCGAAAAAGCAATTGTTGACCATAATAGCCGCAGCGAGCCGCGATCTCCTTTTGTTGACGATCGTTCTTTGGATCTTTTAAACACTAAAAGAGCAATCTCAGAGCACGGGAAGAGTATGACAACGTATGTGAGAATTGATGTAATATCCATACCAATGCTCGGTCCTAAAAATAGTGAATGGTTTTTTCCAGCCGTTTCCTGCCAAGCTTGAAATGAAGCCATCGTCACATTCGCTTGGGATGGCGGCACCTACATCGCACGATTCTTCAGTGAATTTACGCAACTCTTGATCCAAACACCACCTTCTTAACTCACTGCCCTGCTTCGACGATGAGGTGCTTCCGAGCCGTAGCGAAGGGTATCGATGACAGGTTGAGAGAAACTTTGGGCACTTATGATCAAAGATGGTGCTGAAAAGGATAGGACAAATGCCGATAAGGCTCTTGGTGTATAGAGCGTGGATCAGCTTCACCGGTCGGCATCCAAGTTTATGCTCTGATAATTCGCTGGGTCTGACGTGCCGGCATGCGCGCGCGCTTAACGATAAGCAGGACGCGCACGATAATCATGTTGCACCAGACATATAAGCAGCCCCATCACTGGCTGCTTTTTCTTTTCGATTCAATGTTCACACAGTAGAGGTTAGAATTTGCAGTGGGGCCCATCAGACGGCGCGGGATTTCAATCAGCCACCTTCGGCCTCGGGACTTAAAGGGTCTCGTCTGTAAGTGGAAAAATCACAACGATCCTAGATTTTTTCCTTTGCCCTTTGTTCTTGCCTCTTACAATGGGAGCGGAAACCCAGCTAACCTCAGTTCAGTCGTTGGAGACCTTTCGCGACGCCAGACAATTTCCTTTAAAAAAAATTCCACTTGATTTTGCTTGAGACATTTATTAGAATTAGACCGTAATACGAAAATGGTCGAATATGACAGAACTCAATAAAGATGATATTGTGCGCGCAGAAATCCTTAGGGCTGCTGAGCATGTGTTCCAGAAGTGGGGCAGCAATAAGACTACCATGGAAGACATTGCCCGCGAAGCCGGAAAAGGAAAGAGCACGCTCTATTATTACTTTCAGAGCAAAGATGAGATCTTTGATGCTGTAGTAAAAATCGAATTCGAAAAAATCCGTTCAAAGGCAAGAGATGTGGCGCAGGAAGCTTCGACAGCAAAGGATAAGCTGACCAGGTATATCGTGGAATCCATCAATGAAATGAAAAACACGAACAGCGCATATACTATCATCCATGAAGAAGTGAGGAGAAATCAAAATTTCATCAACAAATGGCGCGCAGTCTTCCAGGCAACGGAAGAGCAATATATTCAAGAAATCCTAAAGACTGGATTGAAAAACAAAGAGTTCACATTTATTCATGAAAGTGAAGTAACGACTGCCGCAAAGACAATCACGGGAATGATTCACGCACTTGAGCTCTATTTACTACTAGAAAATGACGACGACGCTCAGATCGACATTGCTGCTCGTCTTATAGCAAACGGACTCTAATTTTTTTTGTCAATAATTCGACCAGAATACCGTATTGGTCTAATAATCCAAAGGACTAGATTATGAAAAATAAGAAGGATCTTCTTGTCATCTTCTTTGTTGGAATCGCATTTTCAGTATGGAGTTGTTCCAGTAATTCAGGTAATCAAAATAATGCTCCTATTAATGTACGGATCGAAAAAGTGAAACCCATCGACGTAAGTGAGGAGCTCGCCTACAGCGGCACCATAGAAGAAATCGAGACGATTCCGTTGAGTTTTTCTTCGGCAGGGAATGTGTCGCAAGTACTTGTTTCCGAAGGTGTGATGGTGGCGAAGGGACAACTTCTTGCGACACTCAACAATGCAACGTACGAGAACAACTATGCGATCATGCAAGCGACACAGCAGCAGGCAGAAGATGCCTACAACCGCCTGACACCCATGCATAAGAATGGTACGTTGCCGGAAGTAAAATATGTAGAAGTGGAAACCGGTCTGCAGAAAGCAAGAGCGGCAGCAGCGATTGCAAAAAAGAGTCTCGATGACTGCAATCTCTATGCAACAACGGATGGCTATGTCGGCAAACGATCGATCGAACCCGGATCGACTGCGATGCCGGGTTTTGCCGCGATTACGATTGTGAAGATCAACAAAGTGTTCGCCCGCGTATCGGTTTCAGAAAACGAAATCGCCCTGATCCATAAAGGACAAAAAGCGAACATAACTGTTGGAGCTTTGGGATCCGCGACCTATAACGGTGCGGTGGAAGAAATCGGTGTCGTTGCAGATCCAATGGCTCATACCTATAAAATAAAGATCGGAATAACAAACAAAGATTTGCGTATGAAGCCGGGAATGATCTGTTCAGCAACCATTGAGAGCCCAAGTGCAGTGCATGGTGTGGTTGTTCCGAGCAGTTCCGTTATGGTTGATGAGTCAGGAGAGAATTTTGTGTATGTCGTTTCATTACAGAATAAAGCGATTCGTAAACATGTTGTAGCCGGTCACTTGTTGAACAGCGGTATTGAAGTGCTGGAAGGGCTACAAATAAACGATGCAGTCGTTGTGGCGGGCCAGCATAAGCTGATAGATAATGCCTCTGTGCAAATTGTAAATTAGTGGCAAAGGGAGATTCCATGAGTATCAAAGAGAAATCTACATTGCTCGAAACGCTTCTGAGATATAAACAGGTAATATATATCTTCACCGTCATTGCTGTTCTTTTGGGGATCGTGGCTCTCTTCCAGATGCCACGCGATGAATTCCCCGCGAGTCAAGTGCCGGTAGGACTTGTCGTTGGTTTGTTTCCCGGCGCTTCGTCTCAGCAAGTAGAAGAACAATTGACGACGAAAGTGGAAAACTATCTGTTCCAATATAAGTCGGTTGATCGTGCCAAGACGTATTCTGTCTCCAAAGAAAACTTCATGATTGTCTATGTCGAGGTTTCAGATAAAGAAAAAGACGTGGATGGGTTTTGGCTCAAACTTCGTCACGGTTTGAATGAATTGAAAGGAACACTCCCTTCGGGTGTGATTTCTCTGACAGCGAATAACGATTTCGGCAGTACCTCTTCAGTGCTGCTTGCTGTTCAGTCCGAGACAAAGACGTTCAAAGAACTTGAAGAGTTCATCAGGTCATTTGAAGACGATGTCCGAAAAGTACCTTCAGTCTCACAAGTGAAGCACTATGGTTTGCAAAAAGAACAGATCAGTATCTACATGGATGGTGCCAAGCTTGCGAATTATGGCATTAAACCGATGCAGGTTCTTGCTGCTCTCAAACCACAAAGCACAGTAAACTATGCGGGGGAGATAGATGATGGTACCTCTGTGCATCCCATTCATATCGCTTCAAACGTGAACACTGAACAGGATGTGGCCTGTCAAATTGTGTATTCTGATCCACGCGGCAATATTGTACGCGTCAAAGATATTGCAAAAGTGGTGTGTGAATACGACGATCCGGATTCACATATCCGGGTGAACGGAAAAAAGTGTTTGCTCGTTTCGCTCGAAATGAAAACCGGGGAAAATGTTGTCCACTTCGGTAGTGAAGTACAAAAGGCCATTGACAAGTTCTCCACTGCGCTTCCGCCTGACGTAAAGATCATCACCATTTCCAATATCCCCGATGTCGTGTCGAAATCTATTGCGAACTTCCTCAAAGAATTTGCCATTGCACTGATGGCGGTCATATTGGTTACGGTCCTTCTGCTTCCGATGAGAATCGCCCGTATTGCGGCCATAGCAATTCCAGCTTCTATCTTAACGACTATTGGAATCATGTGGGCAAATGGAATGGATCTGCAAACCGTGTCGCTCGCAGGTCTGATTATTGTCCTTGGAATCACTGTGGACAATGCCATCGTCATCGTCGATAATTATGTGGAGAAACTGGATCAGGGCATGTCCCCGTTCGATGCAGGAACAAAGAGCGTGACTCAACTCTTTGGTTCTGTACTTTCCGCTACGCTCATTGTCATTGTGTGCTTTCTGCCAATTCCGTGGTTCATGAGCGGTACTGGTGGCGACTTCACCCGATCTCTTCCGGCGACCATTGCCTATGCACTCATTGTTTCATTGGTGGTTTCGGTTACTCTCATACCATTGTTGAGTTATACCTACATCAAAACTGGAGTAAAAAATAGTACGGCACAAAAAGGGAAGCCGACATTTCTCACGAGACTTCAGAATCTCTATGACGGACTTCTCGAGAAAGCATTCAAAAGGAAACAACTGGTGGCTCTTGCTGGAGGTCTTTCGTTCATCATCGGACTTGTACTGATTGGCATTACTCCGCAGCAGTCATTCCCACAAATAGAGAGAAACCAGTTCGCGGTGGAGGTATTCCTTCCCGTCGGAAGTTCACTCCGGCAAACAGACTCGATCATGACAGATCTGGAAAAGACACTGCAAGCGGATCCGCGCGTTCGCGTAGTAACGTCATTTGTCGGAACAAGCTCGCCCCGTTTCCATGCTCTCTATGCGCCTAACTTTCCGGCAAAGAACTACGGGCAGTTGGTCGTGCTTACGGAATCGAACGAAGCCACTGTTGAGATTCTTGACGAGTACAGCAAGACGATGGAAGGCAGATATCCTCTCGCCAATATCATATGGAAGCAACTGGCGTTCGTCATATATAAAGCTCCGATTGAAATCCGCATTTCGGGCGATAGCATCCAGTCAATTAAACAGGTGGCACATCGCGTGTCTGATATTGTGCGGCAATTCAAGGATGTTGAGTTCATACGCACTGATTATGATCAGTCTTTGCAATCTGCCGATCTCGTGTTAAAGAAAGATGAGGCGGCGCGTCTTGGTTATTCGAATTCGCTTCTCGCCTCTTCGTTGATGATTGGGACCAGAGGATTGCCGGTCTCAACGGTATGGGAAGGAGATTATCCTGTTGATGTGAAGTTGAAGATCGACAAGAAGACGAAATCGAGTCCCGGCGATATCATGAACCAATATGTGACCTCTCAATTCATGGTATCCTCTGTCCCGGTTCGTCAGCTTGCAACGATACAGCCAGGTTGGACAGAAGGACAGATTGTGCGGCGTAACGGTGTGCGAACGATCACTGTCCTGGCGGAAGTAAAAAGAGGACTTTATCCTGCAACGATATTTAATAAAATCAGACCTCTTGTTGACAAGATGGACTTACCACCCGGTGTTTCTATCCAATACGGTGGCGATTTTCAAATGAGCGATGAGAATATTACACCGTTTAAGTATTCACTGGCTTTCAGCCTCGTTGCTATCTTCCTGATTCTGATGTTTCAGTTCAAAAATGTCAAATCATCACTTCTTATCATGGCGACACTTCCATTAAGTGTTTTTGGTGCCGCGTTCGGAGTATTTGTAACAGGATATCCATTTGGAACGACGGCCTTTATCGGATTGATCGGCTTATTGGGAATCGTTGTCCGTAATGGAGTAATATTCATTTCGTATGCAGAAGAACTTCGTCACGAGCATGGGCATTCGCTGGAAGAAGCTGCAATATCTGCAGGGAAAAGGAGAATGCGGCCAATATTCTTAACGTCGGCTGCAGCAGCTGTTGGGGTCATCCCTATGATCTTAAGCCGCTCAGCGTTGTGGGGTCCGCTTGGTGCCGTCATATGTTTCGGACTG
>Ga0182027_10000412_pt1 | contig 73730 bp, 73 predicted proteins | sample 712E1DmetaG_FD_121300 | JGI IMG/M metagenome (GOLD analysis project Ga0182027, IMG submission 121300) | Permafrost microbial communities from Stordalen Mire, Sweden - 712E1D metaG (Illumina Assembly) | ecosystem: Environmental > Terrestrial > Soil > Wetlands > Permafrost | place: Sweden...
AGGTATTGCATACGCGCAGTGTAGTTCGGCATGTTGCCCTCCTCTTTGCATCAAGAGTTGGGTAACATTTCTCACTGCACAACAGCTTTCGCTTCGGTAACATCTTAGACTGCTTGATGCGCGTGGGATATGGCGCCGTGGAGATTATGTAGAATCAAACGGTGACTGACCTTTTCGATTTGACGATTATTGGCGGCGGTCCGGCCGGGCTTTATGCCGCCTACTACGCCGGTTTTCGGACGCTCAAGGTCAAAATCCTGGATAGCCTCGAAGAATTGGGCGGCCAGGTGACGGCCCTCTATCCCGAAAAACAGATCTTTGATATCGCCGGCTTCCCGAAAATCCTCGGGAAAGACCTGGTTGAAAATCTCGTCGAACAGGCCATGCAGTACAAGCCGACGGTCTGCCTGGGCGAAAAAGTCCTGATGCTTAAAACCAATCCGGACAAGTCCTTCCAGCTCCTGACGCAGAAGGGCATGCATTCCAGCCGCTCGGTCCTGATCACCGTGGGTGTCGGCGCTTTTAATCCCAAGCGTATCCCGGCGCTGGGGGCGGGAAAACTTGAAGGCAAAGGCGTGGCCTATTTTGTCCCCGATATCGGCCGGTATGACAAGAAAAAAGTTGTGATCGTGGGGGGAGGCGATTCGGCGGTGGACTGGGCGCTCAATCTCCTGCCGCAGGCCGCTTCCGTCACGCTTGTGCACCGCCGTGACGGTTTCCGCGCGCATGAGGAGAGTGTGCGCCAGCTGAAGGAGTCCCGGGTTGCGTTGAAATTGTTTTACGAAGTGAAAGAACTGCGCGGCGGGGACCACCTCGAATCCGTTGTCATTTTCAACAACAAAACGAAAGCGGAAGAAACCATCCCCGCGGATGAAGCGCTCGGCTGCCTTGGATTTGAAGCGAGCGCCGGTCCCCTGGCCGAATGGGGGTTAAAGCTTCAGGGCAATGACATTCCCGTGACCACGAAGATGGAAACGAACCTCTCTGGAGTCTACGCGGCCGGGGATGTGGCCGCCTATTCCGGCAAGGTGAAGTTGATCGCCTGCGGATTTGGCGAGGCCGCCATCGCGGTCAATAACGCCGTCGCCTACCTCAATCCCGGCGCGAGCGTCTTTCCCGGGCATTCCAGCAGCCAATCCAAATAAAGGAGGCCGCCATGACCGTATCCTGGCAGGGACAGGCCTCCCGGCAGATCCGTTTGCTTGTTCCTCCCGGCTCGCGGCTCCTGATTGCCGTTTCCGGAGGCCCGGACTCCGTCGTGCTGGCGCATTTTCTCAAATCCCAGCCCTATCGGCTGATCATCGGCCATGTTGATCACCGTCTCCGCAAGGGGTCGGCGCGGGATGCGCAGTTTGTCAAAAATCTCGCGAAACAGTGGGATATTCCCTTCCGCGTCACAGCCGTGAACGTCAAGGTCCTTGCCCGACGCCGCGCGCTGGGAGTCGAAGAAGCGGCGCGGGAATTACGCTATCAGGCGCTGTCGCGAATGGCGCGCCAAAGCCGGTGCACGGCCATCGTGACCGCGCACACCGCCAGCGACCAGGCTGAAACCGTGCTGATGAATTTTCTGCGCGGAGCGGGACCGGCCGGTCTGGCGGGCATGCCCGACGTCCGGTATTTGCATCATTCCGGAAAGGTCCCGATCGTCCGACCGTTTCTCGGAGTCTCTCGGCGGGAGGTCCTCGGCTCGTTGAAAGCGCTTGCGCTCCCCTGCCGGCAGGACCCGAGCAATCGTTCTTTGCGCTTCATGCGGAACCGAATCCGGCATTCAACGTTACCTTCCCTGGAGAAACTGTATCCTGGCCTTGCCGGCCGGCTGGCCCAAAGCGCCGATATCTTCCGCGGGGAAGAGGACTTCTGGCGGAGTCTTGTTTTGTCTTATTTGCGCAAAACAGTGCGAAAGAACGGGCGGAAGATCACGGTTGTGTTGCCCCGTCTTTTACGCTATCATAAAGCTCTTAGTCGACGGATCTTGCGTCATATTCTTCCGGGCTTATCTTTCCAGGACATCGAGCAGGTGCTGACCCTGGCGCGGTCTCCCGAACGGACGGAGTGGCTCAGGCTTTCAGGGCGTCGACGCGTGAGGCGCAAGAAAAACACATTGGTTGTGGCGTGAAAAAAAGAGGGCTGGATGAATAACAAAAATTGGCGCGGCATGGTCATCTGGCTGGTGCTCTTCGGCGGCCTTTTTATTTTATTCCAGGCGACCCGCACGTCCACCCAGGACCACGAGATCAGCTATTCGGAATTCAAGCACCGCCTCCATGACGGTCAGATTGAAAATGTGGTGATGCGGCCGGATCTGATCCACGGCCGTTCTCGCGGAGCCGACGGGAAAGAAGAAAATTTCCGCACGGTGCCGCTGAATGATCCCAACCTCGTGGACGATCTGGAACGCAACAAGGTCCGGGATTATGCCGGAGAGCCGGACCGCAGCTGGTTCGGCGCCGTGATCATGAATTTTGGGCCGGCGCTTGTATTTCTTTTCTTCTGGTTCCTGATGATTCGCCAGATGCAGGGCGGCGGCAAGCAGGCGATGGCTTTCGGCCGCAGCAAGGCCAAGCTCCAGTCCGGGAAAAAGTCCAAGATCACCTTTGCCGATGTGGCGGGATGCGACGAGGCGAAAGAGGAGCTCCGGGAAATCATCGAATTTCTGAAAGATCCGGCCAAGTTCCAGAAGCTGGGCGGCAAGATCCCCAAGGGCGTCCTTCTTTACGGCGCGCCGGGAACCGGAAAGACGCTCCTCGCCAAGGCCGTGGCCGGCGAAGCGGGGGTGCCCTTCTTCTCATCCTCGGGAAGCGAATTCGTGGAAATGTTCGTCGGCGTCGGCGCCAGTCGCGTGCGCGATCTTTTCGATCAGGGCCGCAAGAACGCGCCTTGCCTCCTGTTTGTCGATGAAATCGACGCGGTCGGACGGCACCGTTTCGCCGGCATCGGCGGCGGTCATGATGAGCGCGAACAGACGCTCAATCAGCTCCTCGTTGAGATGGATGGTTTTGACACGAAAGAAGGGGTGATCCTCATCGCCGCGACCAACCGTCCGGACGTTCTGGATCCGGCGCTTCTGCGCCCGGGCCGCTTCGACCGGCATGTCACTGTTCCCTCTCCAGATTTGCGCGGCCGCGAGGAAATCCTGCGCGTCCATGCCAAACAGGTCAAGCTCGGCCCGGAGGTCGATTTCAAAGTGATCGCCCGGCGCACGCCCGGCTTTGTGGGGGCTGACCTCGCCAACCTCATTAATGAGGCGGCGCTCCTGGCCGCCAGGCGCAACAAACCCTATGTCGAGCTCCCTGAGCTTGAAGAAGCCATTGAGCGCGTGATCGCAGGGCCGGAACGCAAGAACCGGATGATCACCGAGCGCGAAAAGAAAATCGTGGCTTATCATGAATCGGGGCATGCTCTGGTCGCAAAACTGACCCCAGGGACGGACCCGGTTCATAAGATCTCCATTATTCCGCGCGGTCCCGCGCTGGGCTATACGCTTCAGCTGCCGACCGAAGATCGTTATCTGACCAGCCGGACCGAACTGAAGAACCGGCTCTATGTTCTCCTCGGTGGACGGGCGGCGGAAGAGCTGATCTTCAAGGAGATCACGACAGGCGCCTGTGATGACCTCTCGAAGTCGACCAGCCTTGCTCAGAAAATGGTCTGCGAGTTCGGAATGTCGGACAAGCTGGGCCCGATGACCTTCCGCAAAAAGGAAGAGGAAATCTTTCTTGGCCGCGATATCAATCGGGAGACCACCTTCTCCAATCAAACGGCCGAGCTCATTGACTCGGAAGTCAAGAAGCTGATCCTGGACGCGATGACCTATGTGCGGAATCTTCTTGCGGATAACCGGCCAAAACTGGACAAACTCGCTGAACGGCTCATGGAAAAGGAGATATTAGATAGTGAAGAAGTCGATTCCCTTATCCGTGATGGTGGCGGAGCAGTCGCTGGCGCCTGACCTCTCTTTCCTGGCAGACCATCGTCGTCCCTGGGTCATGGGAGTGCTCAATGCCACCCCTGATTCATTTTATGCTCTCTCGCGCAGAGGGACGGCCGACACGGCCGAGGCTCTGGCCGGCGAAATGGGTGTGGCCGGTGTCGATCTGATCGATATCGGAGGCGAGTCGACACGGCCCGGCGCGCAAGACGTCTCCTCCGACCGCGAGCTTGAGCGGATTCTTCCGGTCCTTGAGGCGCTCCATCGGCGCTGGCCCCATCTCCCGCTTTCGATCGATACGCAAAAAAGCGCTGTCGCCCGCGAGGCTCTGGCGCATGGGGCCGGCCTGATTAATGATATCTCCGCCCTACGTCATGATCCGGAGATGGCCGCTGTGATCGCGGCGGCGCAATGCCCGGTTATTCTCATGCATATGCAGGGAACGCCAACAACGATGCAGCAGGAACCCCGCTATGCTGACGTCGTCAAAGACGTGAAGGAATTTTTTGAAGAGCGCCTCGCCTTTGCCATTGCCCATGGCATCCGCGAAGAGCGGATCATCCTGGATCCTGGAATTGGTTTTGGGAAAACGGTTGATCATAACTTGATAATCCTGAAGCGGCTGAAAGAATTTCAGTCTTTCGGGCGGCCGCTTCTGGTCGGCGTCTCCCGCAAATCATTTATCGGGAAATTACTGGCACCCTCATCCCCCGACCCCTTCTCCCTTAAGTATGGAGAAGGGGGGGGCCTCTCCCTACTTAAGGGAGAGGGTGGCCGAAGGCCGGGTGAGGGTGTACTCCCCCCGGAAGAACGGCTGGAGGGATCGCTTGCGGCGGCGCTCTGGGCGGTCCAGCAGGGTGCCAGCGGCCTCCGGGTCCACGATGTCCGGTCGACGCGCCGCGCGCTGTCGATCTGGGAAAGTATCCGGACGGCTCCATGCTGACCGCGGTCTGGTTCACATATCTTTCGCCGGCGATCGATATTCTTCTGATCGCCTTTGTTTTCTACCAGGTGCTCCTCCTGATCAAGGGGACGCATTCCGTCCAGGTCGTGATGGGGCTGGCGGTCCTCATGGGGATGACGCTCGTCATCCGGCACTTCTTGAAGTTGCCGGCGGCCACCTGGCTGCTCGAAAATTTCTGGTCCGGCGCGGTGGTCCTCCTGGCGGTCGTGTTTCAGCCGGAACTCCGGACGGCCTTGGCACATCTGGGCAGCCGTCCCCTGGGACGCCTGATCCTGCCGACCCGGCTCACGTTCATCGATGAGATTATCGGGACGGTGGAGGAAGCGATGAAGCGGCAGATGGGACTGCTCCTGGTTCTGGAGCAGGACGTGGGCCTTCGCAACTACGCCGAAACGGGGACGCTGATCAATGGGGAAATTTCCAAAGAACTTCTGATGGCGATTTTTCATTATCGTTCGCCGCTCCACGATGGGGCTGCGATGATCCAGAATGACCGCCTGATCGCCGCCGGCTGCCTTCTTCCGCTCTCGAACGACCCCAGCCTCGCCAAAATTCTGGGGACCCGCCACCGGGCGGCGGTGGGGCTGTCCGAATTTACCGATGCCTGGGTCATTGTCGTTTCCGAAGAGACCGGTGTCCTTTCTTTGGCGCGCGGCGGCCGGCTCGAGCGGGAACTGACCGTCGATGACCTGCGCCGTCAGTTGCGTGAGTTGTATGAAAGCCGCGCGGAAAAGACCAAAAATTCATGGGTGAAAAATCATGCCTGACTGGAAAGAAAACTGGGAACTGAAGCTCCTGGCGCTCGTCATGGCCGTTCTCGTCTGGATTTTCGTGAAGCTCAGGACGGCCGGATGAGCGGAGAGGCTCCGATCCTTTTTGGTACCGACGGGATCCGCGGCGTCGCGGGGGAATTCCCCCTGCAGAAGCTGTTCGTGCGCAAGCTCGGCGCCGCCGCCGCGACCGTCTACTGCCAGGAAGTCCGGGACCGCAAACCGGTTTTCATCCTCGGACGGGACACCCGCCAGTCCGGTCCTTGGATCGCCCAGGCCTTTGCCGAAGGAGCGTCCCTCGAGGGTGTTCAAGTCATGGATCTGGGCGTCACCTCCACGCCCTCCTTGGCCTATCTCGTACCCAAAAGACAGCTGATGGGCGGTGTCATGATCTCCGCGTCCCACAACCCCGCTGAGTTTAACGGGATCAAGCTCTTCAGTCCTCTCGGCCGCAAATGCCCGGACTCCTGGGAACGCCTCATCGAAAAGCGCGTCACCCAGATTCTGGACCCTGAACCGCGCCATGTTGTCCTGCGCAAGGATTCGAAGGGCATCAAAGATTATCTGGAGTTTCTCAAGCGGTCACTGCCTCCCAAGACTACGTTTAAAGGGCTGACCCTGGTCGTCGATTGTTCGCATGGATCGTTGTCGAAGATCGCCCCCGCTTTTCTAAAAAGCCTCGGCGTTCGCGTGATCGCCATCGGGTCCGCGCCCACCGGGAAAAATATTAATGCCGGCTGGGGATCCCAGCACCCGGAAAAAATGCAGCAGCTGGTGCGCCAGAGAAAAGCGGACGGGGGAATGGCTTTCGACGGGGACGCCGACCGCATTATCCTCTGTGATGAGACGGGGGAAATCCTGGACGGCGATTACGTCATCGCCTGCGCCGCGCGCTGCCTCAAAGAAGAAAATCGCCTGGCTGGCAATATGGTGGTCGTCACGGTCATGGCGAACCTCGGCCTAATGAAGGCGCTGCGGTCCTGGAGCATTGATCCGATGGTGACTCCGGTCGGGGACCGGTACGTTTCCGATAAACTGGAGGAATGCGGCGGCGTCATCGGCGGCGAACAGTCCGGCCATATCATTTTCCATCACCTGTTGCCGACAGGCGACGGCCTCCAGACGGGCCTGCAGGTCTTAAGCATGCTGCGGGCGCGCCAGAAGCCGCTTTCCTGGATCCGCACGCTGTTCTCCAAGTACCCGCAGGTGCTCGAAAATGTGCGGGTCCGGCAGAAGCGTCCGCTCGAGGAATGTCCGGAAGTCCAGGCGGAAATCAGTCATGCCGTGTCGGAGCTGGGCGATGATGGGCGGGTGCTCGTCCGCTATTCAGGAACGGAGCCGCTCCTGCGCGTCATGATGGAAGGTCCCAGCCGGTCAAAGCTTCAGGAATTGACCGGGCGCATCGTGGAGAAGGCGCGGAAGGTTCTAGGCGCCGCCTGATGAGGCTGGGTGTCAATATTGATCACGTCGCGACGCTTCGCCAGCAGCGCAAAGAGAGCATCCCTGATCCGGTGGACGCGGCGCGGGTGGCCCAGGACCATGGGGCGGACAGTATCGTCGCTCATTTGCGGGAAGACCGCCGCCATATTCAGGACCGCGACATCCGGCTCTTGAAACAGACGCTCAAGATTCCGCTGGCGATGGAGATGGCGGCTACCGACGAGATGGAGCGCATGGCTCTCGACGTTCAGCCGCGGCGCGTCTGTCTCGTTCCCGAGCAGCGCCAGGAACTGACGACCGAAGGCGGGCTGGACGCGATCGCGCATCAGGCGTCGCTCGAAAAAATGATCCGGCGCCTGTCCGCGAAAAAGATAGAAGTGAGCCTGTTCATCGATGCGGACGGGGACCAGATCCGCTGCGCAAAATCTCTTGCGGCGGATATGATCGAGCTGCATACTGGTCGATATGCCACTACGACGGGAGACGAACAACAGCAGGAACTCGCGAAGCTTTTACAGGCTTCGGAACTGGCGGTCAAGCTCCATCTGCGCTTGCATGCGGGGCATGGACTCGACTACCGGAATGTCGGACCGGTCGCCAGCCTGCCGGGTATGGAAGAGCTGAATATCGGATTTTCGATCATCTCACGCGCTGTCTTCGTCGGTTTAGGGACCGCGGTGAAAGAAATGAAGGAGCGAATATGTGCGGAATAGTCGGATATATCGGGATAAAACAAGCCTCGGACATCTTAATTAACGGCCTGCACCGCCTCGAATACCGGGGGTACGATTCGGCCGGCGTCGCCATCTTAAACGGCGGGGCCATTCAGTTGCGTCGCGCTCCGGGGAAACTGTCGGTTCTTGAAGAAAGTCTGAAAAAGAATCCCATCGCGGGCACGATTGGACTCGGGCATACCCGCTGGGCGACCCATGGCCGTCCCTCAGAGGAAAATGCTCATCCGCATACCTGCTGTAAAGGCGAGATTGTGGTGGTCCACAACGGGATTATTGAGAATTATGTCGAATTAAAAAAACGCCTCACGCAGGCTGGCCACATCTTTAAATCGCAAACGGACACGGAGGTCCTGGCTCACATGATCGAGGAAGCGTACGACGGTAAGGATCTCTCCGGGGCCGTCCGCAAAACGCTCAAACAAGTCCATGGATCTTATGCGATCGGGGTCTTGACCTCGAAAGATCCCAGCCGTTTTATCGCGGCCCGCAAAGATTCGCCTCTGGTGATCGGCCTGGGAGAGCACGAGACGTTTATCGCCTCGGACGTCCCGGCCATTCTTGAGCATACCCGAAAGGTGATTTTCCTGGAAGACGGGGATGTGGCCGAGCTCATGCCGGAAGGCGTGAAGATCACGAATCTGGACAACGAACCGGTTGAGCGGAAGGCCCAAACCATCATCTGGGATGCGGTCATGGCTGAAAAGGGCGGCTACAAGCATTTCATGCTGAAGGAAATTTATGAGCAGCAGGTGACGGTCCGCGACACCTTCCGAAGCCGGATAAATATCGAGGAAGGCCGCGTGGACCTGGAGAACATTCTGCCGCTCGAGGTCGCGAAAAAACTGCCCAAGATCTGCCTCATTGCCTGCGGCACGTCCTACCACGCCGCGCTCGTTTCCCGCTTCTGGTTTGAAGAACTCTCGGGGCTCCCCTGCGATGTCGAAATCGCCAGCGAATACCGGTATCGGCGCTCCACGAAGGAGCCGGGAACGCTGGTGGTGGCCATCAGTCAATCCGGCGAGACGGCCGACACTCTGGCCGCCCTGCGCGATTCTAAAGCGAAAGGACTCCCGACTCTGGCGATCTGCAATGCCGTGGGGTCGACCGCGACCCGCGATGCGCAGTACACGCTGATGACGCATTGCGGGCCTGAAATCGGTGTCGCTTCGACAAAAGCCTTTACGGGTCAATTGACGGGACTCTTTCTTCTGGCGCTCTATATCGGGCAGGCGAAAGGCGTGATTAAACCCGATATCTTGCGCGGATTGCTCCAGGGCTTGTTTCATCTGCCACTGGCAATCAGCGGCGCGCTCGCCGAGGCGCCCGAGGTAGAGAAAGTGGCCAAGCAATTGTTTCGGAAGACGAATTTCCTTTACCTGGGCAGGCACCTCAATTACCCGATCGCGCTGGAAGGCGCGCTCAAGCTCAAGGAGATTTCCTACATCCATGCGGAAGGCTATCCCGCGGGGGAGATGAAGCACGGGCCGATCGCGCTGATCGACGAAAATCTACCGGTTGTGGCCATCGCCACGGAGTCGTCGGTCCGGGACAAGATGCTCTCCAATATGCAGGAAGTCCGAGCGCGCGGCGGGATTGTCGTTGCGGTGGCTCATACGCCGGATCCCGACGTCAGCAAACAGGCGGATTACGTGCTGCATGTGCCGACTGTCAATGAAGCGCTGGCGCCCATCATCACCATCATTCCTCTTCAGCTTCTGGCCTATTACATCGCGGTCCTGCGCGGCTGCGACGTCGATCAACCGAGGAATCTCGCCAAAAGTGTCACGGTGGAATAACGTCTCAAAGGACAACGATGTCCATCTCTAGCGCGCTTCGCTCCAAGCGCGAGGAGATCGTTCAGTCGGCGATCCCGATCCTCATCGCCTGTTTCCCGCTGATCTGGCTGGCGCCGATCCATCGGCATTTTCACCATGCGGTGGCCGATTGGGACAATACGTTGTGGATGATCGGCTATAACGGCGAATATTTTCGCCGGCATTTGTCCTTTCCCCTGACGTTTAACACCGATCAACTGGTTGGAATGCCTAACCCCTTATTCTATGGGAGCCTGTTTTTTCCTCTGGCGGGCCTCCTGAGCGCCTTCTTCGGATCGGCGCTGACCCTGCGCATGGTCGTGGTGGCTCTGTTCTGGCTGCAGACGACCCAGATCATCCGGACGGTCAAGGCGGTCTATCAGGATTCGTATGCGGCGTGGGCGATCGCCGCCGTGGTCGCCTTCGCGATTTATCCCTTGACCAATCTCTACAGCCGGTCGGCCCTCAGCGAATTCGTGGCGGTCTCCTTGCTGACCTCTGCCTGTTGCCTTTGGCTTCGCGCGATGATCGAGGGGCCCCGACAGAGGACTTGGTCCAGCGCCTCCTGGGCATGCCTGCTGCTCGCTTTGTCCGCCGGCACCCATTCCATCACCGCGCTCTTCGGAGGCCTGTTCTTCGGTATTCTTGTTATGGCGGGAATTTCGGGATCATCCGATGGTGTCCGAAGAACCAAGTTCATGGTTCGATACACAGCCCTCTACTGGATGACCCTGTCCCCGTGGTTGTATGTCGTGGTTCACTATTTCTCGCGTCTGAGCATTGCCAGGGTTTCGACGGAAGGAACTCTTTTTTTCAGGAAATCGATTGATTTGTGGTGGAGCCGATTACTCCCGGTCCCCTTCGATATCCGGACCTTAAGCGGCGGATTCTTGTCGGAGGTGTCGACGCCCTATTTAGACGCGCAGATCAATTTCGGGCTCCTCTTGATCGCTGGCTACCTGGTTTTTCAAGTCGGTCGCCGGTTCCGTGCAGGACGTTTGGACCGTGGACGCGTTATTCCGGCCGCGGCGCTATGCCTCGGAGCGTTTTTCGCAACGTTTTACCTTTCTGTCTCATCGCAGGCCTGGTGGTTCGTCCCGCGATCCCTGCATGTGGTTCAGTTTTTCTACCGCCTCGTGAGTTACTGCGATTTGCTCCTCTTTATCCTGGTTCTGTTATTGCTGAGCGCCTTGAATAAATTTCGCGCGGAACTCGAAAGCACGTTCAGGATATGCCTGACCGCGGCGGTGGTTTTGATGACCCAGGCCGTCCTCGTAAAATTTAATCATGCGGCATATATCCAGGAAGACAAAATCGTGGCCGGGACAGTCCTGTTTGGCGACCGCACGGCGCTGAAAATCTTGCCCGCGTCGTTTTATAACCCCAGAGACTACGTCGTACAAAATGGATACGCGGGAGTGGCTCCAGCGCTGCCGCTTCTGAGTTTTTTGCCAGCCACCGGGGCGCGTTTCGGCGAAGTGCCAAGCATCAGCCTGAACGGGCTCAAAAATTTTGAGACCAATATCCTGGCATTTCCCTGGAACAGGCTGGTGATCAATGGCAAGCTGTTGCCCTCAGCGGAAACGTACATTTCGGCCAACAATACGCTGGCGTATGGTGATTTCGGCCGGGGGGCTGCTGACGTTGGCTATCTTTTCGTGCCAGATCGGAAGTATCTGATTCTGAGATCGGTGTCAACGGTGGTTCTATTCATTTGGATCGGGGTTCTTGTCTCGACAGCCTTGTGGCGACGACGCACGATGATCTTCAGCTCGAAAACGATTTTCTCGGGGCTGATATTCCTTTTGATCGCCGTCATTGGGAATGCATTGCCCAGGATAGCGGCGCCTCGTTCGCTTGTGTCAATCACTCCTGGAGTTTTGTTGCCGGAGGATTTATCCGTGGGGGCGAGGGACCTTCCGGCTTCCCCTCCGGGAAGGGTTCCGGCCGTGGTGATAAAGATGCAAGTCCAGTTCATTCACTCCGGGCACGACAACTTAGGAGCACAAGCCGCAGGTCAACCCATGGCGGAGCCGCTGGTGGTGACAGGAGTGCCCGGTGCCGCCGACATGCTGGGGATCCTCTACGCTGAGGACGGCTCTTTGCGCTTTCAGATTGACCACTGGGGTGCGCCGCTCGTGACAAGCAACCCAATAAAGATCATGCCTGGACAAATCTGCTGGGTTCAGGAAATCCTTGGTCCCCGCGGGGTTTCCGTGGGCGTCGATGGCGAGGAGATCATGAGATCCGAGGTTCCAGCCTATCCGACGACCCGACAGCAAATCACCATCGCTCATAATAACCTCGGGGGCACCACGACGGCCGCGCAATTCTCCGGCAAGGTGATCAAGTCTCTCATTAATCTAAAATAGGGGACCTATGGACGTCGGTATCGACATCGTCGAAATTGACCGCATCGCTAAAACCGTGCGGAACCCTCGTTTTTTGAAGCGTGTGTTCACGGCACAGGAAGTCGCTTACTGCCGTTCCCGTAAAAATTCCGCTCAGCATTTTGCCGTACGCTTTGCCGCGAAGGAAGCTGTTTGGAAGGCGGTCGGAGAACCGAAGCTTCTGCACCGTGATATTCAAGTTCGTAACCGTGCCAATGGGAAACCGGAAGTCATTTTTCCCGGGCGATTTGCGAAGCTGGCAAGACGAGTATCCATCTCTCTTTCTCACGGTCGCGATTACGCGGTCGCGATGGCGATCTTCCTGTGAAACCGCAGAAATTGACCGCGGCCTGGGTTCGTCGGCGGATTCCCCGAAGGCCATCCAATTCCCAAAAAGGCAACAACGGGCATGTGCTTCTCGTCGCAGGCAGCCGTGGCATGGCCGGCGCTGCGATCTTGAGCGGGTTGGGGGCATTAAAAGCGGGAGCTGGGCTGCTTACAATTGCCTTGCCGGAATTTATCAGGAGGACAGTTTCCAGTCGGTTACCTGAAGCCATGACCATCGTCCCCGGTGAAATTTCAGCCTATGTTTCTCGGCGAACCATAACGACCCTGGCGGTTGGTCCCGGTCTGGGACAAGGGGTGGTCCAGCGCCACTTGGTTCTGAGGCTACTCGGGATGGAGTTGCCGATCGTTGTGGATGCCGATGGTCTGAACAATCTCAGTCCCATAGACCTCAAATATTGTCCCGCCGTGATCACTCCTCATCCGGGCGAGCTGGCAAGACTGCTTGGGAAGAGCATAAAGGAAATTCAAAAGGATCGAGTTAAGATTGCTGTCGAAACCGGTCGACAGCTCAACGTGATTTGCGTCCTGAAAGGTCATCAAACCGTCATTTCCGACGGCGTACACAGCTTTCTCAATACAACGGGTAACCAGGCCATGGCGACCGGGGGTATGGGGGATGTCCTCACTGGCATGATTGCCGGCCTGTTGGCGCAAGGGCTTTCCCTTCTGGATGCCGCTTGCGCGGGGGTCTATCTTCATGGACTCGCCGGGGATCTGGCACGGGTATCCGATCGAGGTCTCCTGGCTACGGATGTGGCGGCGCATATCCCCCAGGCGCTTAAGAGAATCGGAATCCGCTGATATGTCAGGTGCAAGAGGAAGTACGTTGTCCTACCTTGGGGAATATGGCTGGTTGAAGAAGCTTCTTCCACGACTTTATTGGCCTTCGTCCCTGAATTCACAATTGTGCATAGGGCCTGGGGATGACGCGGGAGTGCTGAGAACAAAGGCGGGACGAGTTCTTGTGGCCACCACGGATGCCATAGTGGAAGGGATTCACTTTGAACGCGAATGGTTCTCATGGGAACGGCTTGGAGAAAAGGTTCTGGCCGTAAATTTAAGTGATTTAGCGGCTATGGGGGACGTCAAACCCCTCGCTGCACTGATTGCTGCGGCTTTCCCTGGGGATACCCCTGTGGATTCTGTGGATAAGTTTTACAAAGGTCTGGAAAACTGTGCACAGCGGTGGAAAACCGGTCTTTTGGGGGGGGACACTGTCGGGTCAAAAGGGGGCTGGTTTGTTTCAGTCACTGTCCTGGGCGAGGCAGACCCTCGAAACTTGATTAAAAGATCCGGTGCCCGAGTCGGTGATTATGTTATTACAACGGGACCCTTGGGATTGGCGGCCGCCGGACTCGAGGTGCTCCGGTCCGGTCAAACGGCCAAGGCCTGGACGCGGCCGCTCGTGCGGGCCTTCTCCCAGCCTCAGCCTCGGTTTGATGCGGGCCGTCTCATGGGACGTCAGCGCCTGGCCACCAGTTTGATGGATAGCTCGGATGGCCTGGCAGCGTCCGTCAGGCATCTCGCCGAGGCATCAGGGGTCGGCGCTGAAATCCGTCTGGCCGATATTCCCATGGCGGATTCGCTTCTCCAATGGGCTGGAAAGCACCACCGGGATCCCTGGGATTATGTTCTCCATGGGGGCGAGGATTATGAATTGATCGCGACCGTTCGCCCGTCGCGCTGGGATGCGGTCAAGCGGCAAATTCCTGGAGCGGTCCGAATCGGCCGGATCCTTCCGCGACGGGAAGGGCTTCGGATTGTTTCTCCTGAAGGGAGACGTCCTTTGAAAGGGTATGGGTTCTCACATTTCGGTGTTCAATAGTCCCTCCGAGATGGAGGCCTGGGGAAAAGGTTTTGCGCGGACACTTCGTCCCGGAGACGTCGTAGGGCTCGTCGGGGAACTGGGATCGGGGAAAACAACGCTCGCGCGGAGCATTGCCGCCGCCTGGGGATACGCGCGCGGCGCCAACAGCCCGACATTTGCTTTGGCCAATGAGTACCAGACGGCGCGGGGAACGATCTATCATATGGATATGTACCGTCTTTCGCCCAAAGAGCTGGCGGGTTTTCCTCTCGAAGATTATTGGGGGCTCGGTCTCTGCCTGATCGAGTGGGCCGATCGTGTCCGCGATCGTCTGCCAGCCGGGACGATCGAAATCGATTTGAAAATAAAAAATGAAACAACCCGCGTTTTATCCGTCAAAAAGATACCTGGCCATTGAGACCAGCAGCCCCCGGCTCTCCCTGGCGCTGGGAAATGAAGAGCGTATACTGGCTGTCTACTCAGGGGCGCATGACTGGCGCCATGCGGAAAGTCTGTTTGAGGGGATTGAAAAACTTCTCCGGCACAAAAGGTGGTCCATCCAGTCATTGTCAGGAGTGGCGGTTTCCGTCGGTCCGGGGAGCTTTACCGGCATCCGGATCGGCCTGGCGGCGGCCCGGGCTCTGGGACAGGCCTTGAAGATTCCCGTGGTGGGCGTGAGCGCCCTGGAAACGATGGCGGCGGGCGCGAGGACCCGGTCGCGCTGGCGCATGCCGCAGATCGATGCTCTGCGCGGCCAGATTTTTTCCGCGCTCTTTGAAAGGGATTCGTTCGGTCGATTGAACCGCGTTTTTGCGGAAAGCATGGTCTATCCGGAGCCTTGGAAGAGGAAGATCCTGCGGCACATTGGAAAAGATCCTTTTTGGATTTCACCGCTAAAAGGATGTTATCCTGATGCCGGAATCCTTCTGCGGCTGGCGGTTCCCAAGCTGGCCAGTCGGGGCGCGAAATCCTACAGATCGGTCCTCCCGCTCTACATCAGGCAGGCGGCCGCCGTGGAACGAAGACCATGAGAGTGATTCCGATGGAACCCGGGCATCTTGATCAGGTGGCGGCCGTCGAGGCGTCCGCCGGGGATGTCCACTGGACGCGCGATCAGTTCGCGAAAGAGTTGCAGGGAGAGTTCCGCCGTTTTTTTGTGGTTGTGGAAGATGAATCCCCGGATGTCCTGGCCTATGGAGGTTATTGGAAGGCCGGGCCGGAAGCGCAGATTACGAATCTCGTCGTCCGTCCGGAATCCCGCTGCCGGGGAATCGGCCGTCGCATTCTGGAGTTTATCATGGACTGCGCGCGTGGAGAATCCTGCTCGGCCTGCACGCTGGAAGTCAGGCAAAGCAATCAGCATGCGCAATCCCTGTACAAGGCGGTGGGATTTATCGTCAGAGGAACCAGGTCCAAGATATATCAGAACCCCGTCGAGGACGCGGTCCTGATGGAGAAAGCATTATGAGCAGGAAATTTTTTATCGTTTTTACGCTTGGGTTTTTCTCTTTGAGCGCGGCGCATGCGGAATCGGAAGCCTATTACAACTACCTGCGCGGGCTTCTGGAGGAGCGGGCTGGCCATCCGGCCAAGGCGCTGGAAGCTTACGAAAAGGTGGTTCAAGAAGATCCTCAGGCCCTCGAGGCGTTTCGCGATATCGCGGAACTCCGTCTGCGGATGGGCCAGCCTGACGCCGCACTCCAGGCCGCGCAGCATGTCAAAGATCTCGCCCCCGGCGACCCCACGACCTTTCTTTTTCTCGGGAACGTCTTTGTCGCTCAGGGGGATCTGGCGAAAGCTTCGGAAGCGTATGAAAATACGCTGAAGCTCGACCCTGAAAATCTGCGGGCGCTGGAAAATCTTGGAAATTATTACGCGATCCTCGATCCCGACAAGGCGGTCTCCTATTATCAACGGTATCTGGACATCGATCCGCGCGACGCCGATATCTGTTTTCAGATGGGACTTGTGTATCAGAAGCGGGGGAATTTGAAAAAGGCGCAGGAGCTCTATCAGAAATCCCTCGAGCTGGATCCGCACCAGCTGGCGTCCCACCTGGCCATGGCCGACCTCTATGAGGAGCAGAAAAGCACGGCGGCGGCCATCGCCGAATACGAGCAGGCGGTTCAGATCCAGGATTCCAACCCAACAATCCTTCTCCGGCTGGGGAACCTTTATTATCGCGACCAGAAATGGGAAAAAGCGGAGAAGGTTTTCGCGGACATCAAAGTGATATCCCCTCAGGATCCGACGGTCCATTACTGGCTGTCGCGCATCGCCGAAGAGAAAAAAAACTGGAAAGACGCCGCCGCCGAGGCGACCAAAGCCTATAGCCTCAGCCACGATCCGCAGTTTCTCCCTCTCATGGCGTATTACCTGACTCTCGACCGACAGCTGGTGGAAGCGGTCAAGGACCTTGAAAAGGCCCGGGAAACGGATCCCAACGACGCCAATGTTCTTTTGTTCCTGGGAATGGACTACCTGGATCTCGATAAGCCCGAAAAGGCCAGAGAGGCTCTCCTCAAGGGCGTGGCGCAATATCCGAAGGATCCGCAGATGCGGTTTCAGCTGGCGATGGCCGAAGACCGCCTGGGTCATTTCGACGACGCGGTCCGTGAATTCCAGGATCTCCTGACCGTGGATCCGAAAAACGCGGCCGCGATGAATTATCTCGGGTATTCCTGGGCGGATCGGGGAATCCGTCTGGAGGAAGCCGAAAAGCTCGTGCGGCAGGCCGTCGCGATCGAGCCGACGAGCGGAGCGTACCTGGATAGTCTGGGCTGGGTTCGCTACAAACGCGGCGATTCCCGGGAAGCCAGAAACTATCTCGAAAAGGCGGCGCTCTACTCTCCCGACCCCATCATCTTCGAGCATCTCGGTGACGCGTGCCAGGCCGATCAGCATTCAGACGCGGCCCTCCAGGCCTGGTCCAAAGCGCTTTCGATGGATCCTAAGAATACGGATTTACACAAGAAAATCGAAGGAACAGCCGGCCATGTGTTTTCCTCGGATGAAGCGCGAAAATATTCGAAATACCTGGAAGGGAATTTTAAGCAGGCACAATCCTTGAGAGGGCATTTTGTTTTTCAGGGCGAACTCAATAAACGGTCGATCGGCGCTGAAGGGGATCTTTTCTATGCCCGGCCGGATGTTGTTGAACTCCATGTGAGCGCGACGAAGAAGATGAGCGCCCTGCAGTTTCGGATCAGAGGGAGCGAGCGTAAAGTCGAACCCCCCGGAACGAATCCCGTCCTGAGTCAGATGGCGTTTGAGGGCATGACATCGCTGGCGCAGCTTTTGTCCGGGAAAGTGACGGATTCTCTGCAGGCGGTCGTTGATCCCCACATCGGAGTAAAAGCGCAGTTTTCCAGGCCGAATCCCAGTGGAGGGCAGGATGACATGGCGATCGTGGCTTATGACTTTGTCGACGGGCTCTGGCTTCCGGCCGATATCCGCTTGACGAATTCCACCACGGGCTGGCAGGCCCGGCTGAAATTATCCGGCTGGGTCGTGAACCCGGAAGACCACGCGAAATGATCCGCGTTACCGCGCCCGCCAAAATTAATTTCTTCCTCGAGATCACCGGCAAACGCCCGGATGGCTACCACACCCTCTCCATTGTTTTTCAGACCATTTCCCTGGGAGATGGTCTGACCTTTCAGCCGGCGCGGGACCTTTCGCTGGTGTGCTCCGATGTCACGCTTCCAACGGATGAAAGGAATCTGGTCATGAAAGCGGCTCTCCTCCTGCGCCAGGCACTCAAAGAACCTCAAGGCGCGAAAATCCATCTGGAAAAAAAGGTTCCGGCGGGAGCCGGCCTGGGTGGCGGATCCAGCGATGCCGCAGCCGTACTCCTGACGCTGCCCAAATTATGGAAGCGTGACGTGCCCTTGGATCACCTGGCGGAACTGGCCGTTCAGCTTGGAGCCGATGTGTCATTTTTCTTGAAAGGCGGACTTTGCATGGCGTCGGGGATCGGGGAAAAGTTGACTCCTCTGCCGCCGCTTCCGGAAACCTGGCTCGTTCTGGTCTATCCTGGATTCGGCGTTTCGACGAAAGAAGCCTACGCCAAAGTGAGGCTGCCGTTTAAGAGAGTCGTCATGCCGGCGAAAGCCGGCACCCAGTCGATCTTCTGGGCCCCGGCTTCAGCCGGGGTGACGTCCGAAGACCTCTTCAATCGGTTCGAAGAGCTTGTCTTCCCCGACCATCCGGAGCTTCCCCGGCTCAAAGAACGGCTTCTACAGGCCGGCGCGACGGGTGCTTTGATGTCGGGATCCGGGTCGGCCATTTTCGGTCTGGCCAGCTCCCGGGTGCACGGGGAGCAAATTCTCGCTCAGGTCCAAAAGACATATAATCAGGCCTGGCTCGTGCACACAATTTAAATTCTTCGATTTATTCCCGGGTGGTGCGGTTCGACTCGCCCGGCGCTTCGCTTGGCCTCGCTCACCGTCGGCGAGTGACATGGAGATCAAGATGGCATGGGTCGTCTATATGATTGAATGTTTGGATGGATCCATTTATACGGGAATGAGTAGCGATGTGGAGCGACGTTGGAATGAACACAATGACGTTATGGGGTCAAAGTATACGGGGTCCCATCGTCCCGTCAGGTTATTGTGGACTGAAACACACAATGACAAAGAATCGGCAGAAAGGCGCGAAATGCAGATTAAGCGCTGGACTCATCGCAAGAAACTGGCGTTAGCTTCAGGTGATCTGGCTCTTCTGAAGAGGTTGTAGATACCGGAAATGATTCGACGTGCTGATTCGCTTATAGATGGTGAGCGAGCGCAGCGAGTCGAACCATTCCCGGGTGGTGTAATGGTAACACTCCACCCTTTGGAGGTGGCATTCTTGGTTCGAATCCAAGCCCGGGAGCCATTTGAATACTCACGTCAAAATAGACTCGTACGATTATGCGGGCGTACGATGCCGTCCAGGCGGATATGCTTTATTATTCCTGTTCACAAAGTACGCGGGAGATCAAGATGAAAATTAAAATCGGAGTTTTCCAGGCGATCGCTTGTCTGGTGATTTTGTCCAAGTGGTCTTTTGGTCAGGACGATGTCACCAGAATTCAGGAGCTTTTAGCAAAAGCCCAAAAAGTCCCTGCTTACCAGTGCGATATGGTGACATCCTCATTTATCGTCGTCAAGACGCAACCCACAAAGTCTGCGCCTCCGGCGATGTCGAAGATTTGGCGGAAAGGACCTTACAGTAAAACCGATACGGACTTCGGTTACGCAATGGTCACGGGGCCAGATGGGGCTTATGATTATTTTGTCGGGAAAGACCAATATTCCAGGCACAAGGGAAGCTTTGGCCCGCCATTGACCGAATTTGCTCCATTCGTCGAAGATAAAAATTGCAAACTAGCGATCCTTGGAAATGAAGCGGTGAATGGAATGAATTGCACTGTTGTCAATGTCGTCGAGCGGAAGAATCCAAAGCCAGGCGTCTCGCTTTCCACAAAATATTGGATTTGGAAAGATAACGGATTGATCGTAAAGATTGAGCAGACTATAAAGAACGGGCATACCATTTCTAAAATGCTCACTGAAGCGAAGAATTTTAGATTCGGGGACATCCCTGATGATGTATTTGCCGTGCCTAAGGAAAAAGTTGTCAATAATAATTCTGACACAGCCCCGAAATAGGCAATAGGCAGGTAGGGGCCGCATATGCTAATCGCGGTTTTGGTTCTGGTCTTCATCGTGATTGACTTGCTGGTCTTCAATTGGATGTTGAATCAGATAGTCGGCGGCGTAACAAGCTTTACTGAGGTGTTCTATTATTACGTCCTTCCCAATTGGTGGTATTATTTTCTTGTGGCGTCGGAAGATGAACGCCGATCGCTGCGCCGAGCATTTGCTATTCAAGTCTTATTGGCTTTACTTATCGCGGCTGAATGGTGGGTCATTAAGAAGGTGACTTAAAGGGCGGTCCGGGGGGGGGGTATTCAGTTGTTTGCCGATTTTAACCGGACAGCTGTGTTCGCGCATGTTTCTTTTGGAATACAATACGCATGTATGATATCCTATCGCAATGAGTAAAGATCCCTCAGGGCAATCTTCCATCCTTATATACCAAACCGACGATCGTAAAACCCGGCTTGATGTCAAACTCCAAGATGAAACAGTTTGGCTCACTCAAAAGCAGATGGCGGATCTCTTCCAAAAGGATGTCCGGACCATTAATGAGCACATTCAAAATGTTTTTGAAGAGGACGAATTGGCTCGGACGGCAACTATCCGGAAATTCCGGATAGTTCAAAGTGAGGGGGACAGAGACGTCGCCCGCGAGGTTGAACACTATAATTTGGATGTCACTATTTCTGTCGGCTACCGAGTCAAATCTCAGCGTGGGACTCAGTTCCGCATTTGGACGACACAGCGTCTACGGGACTATCTGGTCAAGGGGTTTGCCTTGGACGATGTTCGGCTGGCAGAGGGGGGCGTCCAGAATCGCTACTTCGATGAGCTGCTCGAACGTATCCGGGCGATCCGGGCTTCCGAGCGGAATTTTTACCGCAAGGTCTTGGACATCTATTCGACCAGCATCGACTACGAACCTAAGGCGGAAATCTCCCAGACTTTTTTTGCCACAGTCCAGAACAAAATGCATTGGGCTGTTCATGGCCTAACGGCTGCTGAAGTCATCGTGCAACGGGCGAATGCCGACAAACCCAACATGGGTCTTACTTCTTGGAAAGGAAAACGCATTACTCCTGCAGACGCAGGCGTCGCCAAAAACTACCTTGTAAAGGACGAATTGGAAATCCTGAACCTGATCGTATCGCAGTACTTGGATTTTGCCGAACTCCAAGCGCGGTCCCAAAAACCGATGTCGATGGGGGATTGGATACGCAAACTGGATGACTTCTTGAGACTGAATGAGCGTCAGGTTTTAGCGGATGCTGGGAAAGTATCCGCGAAGCTGGCCGAAGAGACCGCAGCCCGCGAATTTGAAAAATTTCAGAAAAAACAGGCTATCTTGGATGCCGACCAAGTCGATAAAGATTTTGAGGAAGCGGTTAAGAAGATCAAGGCACCAAGCCGGAGAAGGAAACCATCAAAGTAAGTACTGGGTCACCGATTTTGCAGCCGTTTAAACTCTTCAAGCTGAAGGTTCTGATCGCGGATCCGGGCCAGCCTCATCCATTGGAGGTCGCCTATCAGGTGAGGACGTCTGATGGGCGATAGATTCTGGATGAAGGTTTGGATTGAGGGAGCCAGGTTTAAGAGATTAAGGATTTGCGTAATACGGGAGGGATCCAGATTCAATTCCTTAGCCAAAGCCAAACGCGTTAGCCCAGGATTGGTATCCAAGCGTTGCTTTAGCTGGACGGCTCGTAGAAGCAGCCTTTGAATTGCGGGTGGGCGAGTCGTACGGGTCTGTTTGATGAGAGTTGGGTAAGGGGAGCCACTATAAAATATGGGCGACAAAGAAACACCATTTCGGTCCTGGCCCGCCGTCCTCCTTATCCTCGTTCCTCTGACCTGGCCGCATCTCTTCTTCAAGGGGCAGGTGCCTGTCGACGGCAATACCCTGCGGCTCTTCTACCCCAGCTGGACTTTTCTGCACGCGCATCCGCCGACACTCTTTCACTGGCCGCTCTGGAATCCTTTTCGCAACATGGGCGAACCTTTTCTGGCCGATCCTCAAAGCCTGGCGGCGTATCCCCCGATGTGGTTCCTCTGCCGCGTGCCGAGTTACCTGAACTTCGTGCGCCTCTGGATCTTGGGCCACACGCTTCTCGCCGGATATTTTATGGGCAAGTGGGTTCTGCGTTTGACGGACGACATCGCCGCATCCGTTGTTGCGGCCATCGTTGTCGCACTGAACGGCTACTTCATGGCGCATGGGACTCTCCCGAATCACTTCGCGGCGGCGGCTTATGTCCCCATGGCGTTTTATTTTTTTGAATGCGAACACTCGATCACTCTCGGCGCTGTCCTGGCTCTGCAGTGGCTGGCCGGATTTCCGCCGTTTAGTTTATTGACCGGTCTCGCTCTGGCGGTCTGGAGCCTTTTTGCGGGGCCCGCCAAGCGCGCTCTTTTATGGAAGAGCGGTCTTGTCGCTGCGGGTTTAGCCGCATTCCAGATTATTCCTTTCGTGGAGCTGCTTTGCCACTCAAGCCGGCCGGTATTCCTTGATTGGGTGACGGCCACGGCTTTCTCGGAACCGTGGCGCGAACTTCTTCGGATGCTTTTTGTGCCGCACTGGTTTGCCTGGGATCCGCAACTGTCGGGCGACCAGGCCGTGACGAGCTTTTATCTGGGCCCCTTCGCGCTTTTGTGTTCCGCATGGGCTGTCTGGAAAGGGGCGGCCCGCGAGCGCGCATTCGGCTTGGCAGTCCTTATTTGTTTTGTTCTCAGTATGGGTTCTTCCCTGCCAGGCGTCGGACGGATTTTTGTCATGCGGCTCTTCCGTTTCCCGGCGAACTGGCTTCTTCTCGGCATGGTTGGAATGGCCTTGTTGAGCGGTTGGGGCGTTTCCCGCATTAAATCCGTATGCTGGAAATGGATAGCCGCAGCGCTCGTGCTGGCGGATCTTCTGGCTTTTGCTCAATATGTCCGTGTTCCCTGGTTCCAGCCCGATTATCTGACGGTGGCGCCTCCTTTGGCACGAACGCTACGGCCGTTGCTGAAAGAATCACGAATGTATCATGTGCCCGTCGTGACACGGAATCTTGAGGGTCGCGGCATGAGAGGCTTGGGAGACTATGGATTTTTTAAAGAAGCGCTCGTCCCTTCCTATGGAATGGCGTTCGGCCTGAGAGAAGTGGACAGTTATCAGGAATTGAAGTTGAAGCGGGCTCGCCAGTTTCAGGACAGATTGGCCGCGGAAGGCCCCTCGTCGCCATTGGCGCGATGGGCTGGCATTTCAACGGTCATCACGCGAAAGCCCGGCAATGAGCCCTGGGGTCCGCAAAATATTCAGGTGGTCTCGATGAAGACCTATAACGCACCTGTTTTTTTTGCAAATGGGTCACCGCCCGCGAGGGTCGATCTCTCTGTTCTTGAGCCCGATAAGATCGTTGCGCTGGTCTCCGCCGATAAAGCTGACCGGCTTGTCTTCTCGGGGATCTCCTATCCTGGCTGGCGCGCGTTCGTAAATGAGCAACAAGTCGAACTGGAGGTGTTTGAAGATACATTTCTGGCGGTCATGCTCCCTCAGGGCCGGCACAAGGTTGTATTTGATTACCACCCACTGACTTTCCGGGTTGGGTTTTGGATTAGTTTAGGAGTGCTCATTCTTCTTGGGGTTGTTCTATTTCGTCGCACGATGCCGGTTTCTGTGTTGCGCAAGCCTTCTCAGACGTAATACAATAGGAAACGTTGAGCCCCCTCCCGGGGGTATTTTTCACGTCAATCGGCGAATTCCTTGTTGATGGATTTAATGCGTCGTTGTGCATGCGTTCTGGCTGTGGCAGGCGCAATCATTTTTGTTTTGGGCACCTCCTGGGCGGAGCAGGCGGTTTCGACCGCCGCTTTGGGCGCGCCAGCGACAGGAGCTGTGCTGTTGACTGAGGATCCATTTATCTGTCCCCTGGCGTCCAGGGAGGCGGATATTGTCAGCCCGTTCGGGAACAGGGAAGTCCTGGCATCGCCGACGACAGGCATGGCGGAATCGCCGGCCGCGAAGGTGGAGATCCATGAGGGGATCGACTACGGGGCCAACCCGGGGACCCCGGTAAGGGCGTCGCGGTCCGGGAAAGTCATTTTTGCGGGTTTCTCGAAGATGTATGTGAGCCGGACGAACAAGAACGATCAGCACCGTTTCGTGATCATTCGGCACGCCGACGGGATGAGCAGCCGGTATGTGCACCTCAATGGCCTCCGGGTCCATCCGGGCCAGGATGTTAAAGCCGGGCAGGTGCTGGGAGTTGTTTCGGAGTCGGATGAATGGGTGGCTCCCGTGCTCCATTTTGAAATTCGCAATATACAGGGTCGTCCGATCGATCCTGAAAAAGTGATTAAGGAAGTCGAAAATCCATGAAGCCGCTTTATATCCTGGTGTTGGCCGCCGGTCAGGGAACACGGATGAAATCCGCCCTGCCGAAGGTGCTCCACCCCGTGGGCGGGCGTCCGTTGTTGGAGCATGTGCTCAAAACGGCCGAAGCGCTCCCATCCAGGGAACTGGCTGTCGTTCTGGGTGTTGGACGCGAACGCGTTCAGCAGGAGCTAGCGCAGCGGGGCTGGAAGAAAGTTCACTATGTCGTTCAGGCCAAGCCGAAGGGCAGCGGCCATGCGGTCCTCATGGCGCGGTCATGGCTGAAACCCAAGCGGGGATCGCTCCTGGTGGTGTACGGAGACACGCCGCTTCTGACGGCATCGACGCTGCAGCGTCTGGTGGAACATCATGCGGTGTCGGGAAACGCGGCCACCTTTCTGGCGATGGATGTTGCCGATCCGTTTGGCTACGGGCGAATGATCCTCGATCCGTTCGGATATCTTGAACGCATCGTTGAAGAAAAGGACGCCACGCCGGAGGAGCGGGCCATGACGCTGGTCAATTCCGGCGTCGCCTGCTGGGACATTCAAATGCTCCTCGCGGTCCTGCCGCGGTTGAAAGCGGATAACGCCAAGCGTGAATACTATTTGACGGATGCGGCAGCTCTTTTAAGAGGCCTCGGAGGCCGGGTCGGTGTAGTCCGGGCCCGAAATCCCGACGAGACCCACGGCATTAATACGCGGGTGGATCTGGCGCGGGCGGAAGCGATTTTTCAGCAGAGGATCCGCGAACGCTGGATGCGGGAAGGCGTGACGATCGTGGATCCGGCGTCCACCTACATTGATGCGGAGGCGGTGCTGGCTCCAGATACGCGCTTATGGCCCGGGACCATTATTCAGGGCGCTTCGCGGATCGGCTCCAACTGCGAGATCGGCCCTTACACCGTCGTGGAGTCCTCGGTGGTTAAAGACGGCGCGAAGGTGGGGCCTTTCGCGCGGTTGCGTCCCGGCACGGTGCTTGAAGAGGGTGCTCGGGTGGGAAATTTTGTGGAAATTAAAAAGTCGACGATCGGCAGGGGATCGAAAGTGAATCATTTGACATACCTCGGAGACGCCGAGGTCGGCAAGAACGTGAACGTCGGAGCCGGGACGATCACCTGCAATTATGACGGTTTCGCGAAGAGCAAGACGCACCTGGAAGACGACGTCTTTGTCGGTTCGAATACGAATTTAGTGGCGCCCGTACGGGTCGGGCGCGGCGCGATCATCGCGGCCGGTTCCACCATCACGGAAGACGTCAAGGCGCACGCTCTGGCTCTGGGCCGCGCGCGCCAGACGTCCAAAGAAGGGTGGGCGAAAGTATTCCGCCGCCTGAAAAAAAAGGGGCTACATCATGACTGAGCGACTGAAAATCTTTTCAGGCAACGCGAACGCCGAACTCACCGAGGAGATCTGTGAGATTCTCCATGTCCCCCTGGGGGAAGCGACGATCGGCCGGTTTTCCGATGGGGAGATCCGGCTGCAGATCATGCAGAACGTGCGCGGCGATGACGTCTTTCTGGTTCAGCCGACCTGTCCTCCGGTGAATGATCACCTGATGGAGCTCCTGATCATGGTGGATGCCCTCTGCCGGGCTTCTGCGCGGCGCATCACCGTCGTCCTGCCCTATTACGGCTACGGCCGGCAGGATCGCAAGTCCGAGCCCCGAGTCCCGATATCCGCGAAATTAGTCGCCAATCTCATCACGGCGGCCGGCGCGGACCGCGTTCTGGCGATGGACCTGCATGTCGGTCAAATTCAGGGATTCTTTGATATTCCCGTGGATCATCTCTACGCCATGCCGGTTTTTCTCGAGTACATCCGTGAGAAGCATCTGAAGGATGTTGTCATTGTGTCTCCCGACGCGGGCGGCGTGGAGCGCGCACGCGCTTTCGCCAAGCGTCTCGACGCCGATCTCGCCATTATCGATAAGCGGCGGCCCCGCGCGAACGTGGCCGACGTCATGAACGTGATCGGTGATGTGAAAGGGAGAACCGCGATTCTTCTCGACGACATGGTAGATACGGCCGGAACGCTTTGCAAGGATGCTGAAGCGCTCAAGAGCTTCGGAGCGATTAAAATTTATGCGGCCACGTCGCATGGGGTCCTGTCCGGACCCGCCATCGAGCGCATCAATAAATCACCGATTGAAGAGCTCATGATTTCAAATTCGATTCCACTGAAGGGGAAGTCCTCCCCGAAAGTGACGGTCCTTTCAGTTGCGCCTTTGCTCGCCGAGGCGATCAAGCGCATCCATGAGGACCAGTCGGTCAGTCAGTTATTCGTCTAAATTAAGGAGAAATGTCATGAACGAGATCGTCCTGGAAGCAGAGCAGCGTCCTTTGGGTACCAAAGGATCCGTTAAAACGATGCGCCAGAAGGGGAGAATCCCCGGAGTGGCCTACGGAGACAAAGAAGCGCCCGTGATGCTTTCGATCGATGAAAAAAGCGTGCAGGCCATCCTTCATTCGAAAGGCGGCCGCAACGCCCTCATCAGCTTGAAGCTGGGCGGAGCGACGCATCCCGTTCTGATTAAGGAGATTCAGCGCCACCCGATCACGCGCGCGTTGTGGCATGTGGATTTCCACCGCATCTCTCTCAAGAAGGAGATCGAGACGAAAGTCCCGCTCCATGTCAAAGGGGAAGCGCCCGGCGTCAAAGTCGGCGGCGGCGTGCTCGAGTTCCTGGTGCGCGAAATCCGCGTGCGCTGTCTGCCCACGGAAATTCCCGCGTCTCTGGATGTGGATATTTCCAGCCTCCAGCTCAACCAGGGTCTGCGTGCGAAAGATCTCGTTCTGCCCAAGGGTGTTGAAATCCTGATGGACGCGGAGAGCGTGATCGTGCACGTGCTGGCGATCAAGGTGGTCGAAGAGGCGCCGGCGGCAGATGCCGCGGTGGCCGGAGCGACAGCGGCCGAACCGGAAGTCATCAAGAAGGGCAAAGTGGAAGAGGGCGAAGAAGGCGCGGTCCCCGCGGCGGGAGCCAAGCCTGCGGCAGCCGGAGACAAGAAGGCGGCAGCCCCGGCGGCCGGAGCCAAGCCCGAGGGCAAGAAACCCGAAGGAAAATAGTTGCTGATTGCCCACTACAAAGCGCCTCTCCCCCCTTGCGGGGAGAGGATGGCCGGAGGCCGGGTGAGGGGGACGCAACTGGACCGTTATGTCGATTAAGCTGGTGGTGGGATTGGGAAATCCTGGGGAGAAGTATAAAAGTACAAGACATAATATTGGTCGCGATCTTGTAGAGTCTTTAAGAGGCGATCCTCCACCTCTGCCGACTCCTGTTGAGTGGTTCGTAACGCAAAAGCGTTATATGAATGAAACAGGCATCGAAGTGGCGGAAGTCGCTCGATATAAAAGAATTCGATCCGATGAAATCCTTGTGATTATGGATGAGTTTCAAATTCCATTCGGGCAAATCAAAATTCTCAAAAACGGATCTGACGGTGGACACAACGGACTTCATTCGGTTTTGGATTCGCTAGGTTCTCAAGATGTGCCTCGTATACGAGTCGGAGTAAAGGCAGACGAAATGTCGTCCTATAAGGATCCGGCGGACTTTGTCCTGGCGAGATTTTCCAAAGCTGAAACGCGCCAGCTTGAGCTCCGAAGGCCAAAGTTAGAAACGGCGATTTTCATGGCCATTAACCAGGGGTTGGATTCGGCGATGAATAAATTCAATGGAGTATGGCTGGATGCCGCATAAACTGTCCATGTTTTCTGCCCCCTCACCCGCGCTTCGCGCGCCTCTCCCCGCAAGGGGGAGAGGGGAGATTTGCGCATGAAAGTCAAAGACGTCATGCGTACCTCCGTCGTTGTCCTCCCGCAGAACGCGACGCTCAAGGACGTACTCGATCGCTTCATCAAGCATCATCTGGATTCGCTTCCCATCATCGATGCCGCCCAGCGGGTGGCGGGCTTTATCACCATCGACGACCTGATCGACATTTTTCTGCCGCGCTATTACGAGATCCTGCGCGATTTTTCCGCCCTGGAAGATAAAGGGCAGCTCGCCTCTCTTTTCAACCAGGCTTTCCAGGGGCTGGACACGCATCACGAGCAGCTGATCCTTGCGGCCGATGTGATGAATTCCGACATCCACTGGGTGTCCGCCGAGGACTCGTTGGTGGAAGCGGCCGCGCATCTGCAGGCACAGAATTTTGAAAGGCTGCCGGTGATCGACAGAGACCGCAAGCTGGTCGGCCTGATTTCCGATTTTGAAGTGGTTCTGGCGCTCCTGCGCGGCGCCCCGGCGGCCCCCGCCGTCTCGAAGAAGTAATCCGGCAAAAGGACGTTCATGGATTCGTTTGTTCACCTGCATTCCCATTCCGAGTATTCGCTTCTCGACGGAGCGGCCCGCCTCACCGACGAAAAAGGGAAACCCGGTGAGCTTTTAAAGCGCATCAGCGAGATGAAGATGCCGGCCCTGGCCGTCACAGACCACGGCAATCTCTACGGGGCCATCGAGTTCTACCAGGCCGCACGTGCGGTCAACATCAAGCCGATCATCGGCTGCGAGATGTATCTGGCGCCCAAGTCCCGCCACGACCGGACCTCCACCAAAGGGCAGGAAGACGCCTACTACCATTTCACGCTTCTGGCGCGCGACAATGAAGGCTATCAGAATCTCATTCAGCTCTGCTCCATCGGATTCCTCGAAGGGTATTACTACAAGCCGCGCGTGGATAAGGAAGTTCTCGCGAAATACTCCAGGGGACTCATTGCTCTTTCGGGCTGTCTGAAAGGCGAGCTGGCCGAAGCGGTCCTGCGCGGAAAAGAAAAAGACGGCCTCAGGGTGATTGAAGATTATCAGGCGATCTTTGGTAAGGAAAATTACTACCTGGAACTGATGGACCACGGGATCGCCGACCAGAAGCGCCAGAATGAAAAACTCCTGGAGCTGTCAAAGAAAACCGGTGTTCCTCTGGTCGCCACCAATGACTGCCACTACGTCAAGAAGGACGACGCCTCTGCCCACGATGCCCTTTTGTGCATCGGAACGGGCTCGACGCTGGTAGATCCAAACCGTCTTAAATTCGAGGAGCATGAGTTTTACTACAAATCACCCGAGGAAATGCACGCCCTCTTCAAGCATTGTCCTGAAGCCGCACGTGAAACACTGAAGATCGCCGAACGTTGTCAGGTCAACATCAAGCTGGATCAGATGCTCCTGCCGCACTACGAAGTTCCCGCTGGACAGAACGCGGACCAATTTCTTGAAAAGCTTTGTCTCGAAGGTATGCAGCGGCGCTACGGCGCCGAGCAGATCAAGCACATGGAACGGCTGAAGTACGAGCTTTCCGTGATCCGCAAAATGGGATTTTCCACCTATTTCCTGATTGTGTGGGACTTTGTGCATTGGGCGAAGAACCATGGCGTACCGGTCGGGCCCGGTCGTGGATCCGGCGCCGGCTCCATCGTTTCTTACGTCCTGGCCATCACCGATATTTGCCCCATGAAATACGGGTTGCTCTTTGAGCGGTTCTTAAATCCCGACCGCCGCAGCATGCCCGACCTCGACATCGATTTCTCCGATGAAGGGCGCGAGCGCGTCATCCAGTATGTGCGCAACAAGTACGGCGAAAAGAGCGTGGCGCAGATCATCACCTTCGGATCCATGCTGGCGCGCCTGGTGGTGCGCGATGTCGGCCGCGTCATGGGCTTTCCGCTTTCCGAAGTGGACCGCATCGCCAAGCTGATCCCGCGTGAATTGGGGACCACCATTGAGATGGCGCGAAAAAATGTCCCGGAACTTCAGCAGGAGTGTAAACAGAATCCGGAAGTCGAGAAGCTCCTTCAGGTCGCCCAGAAGCTCGAGGGGTTGAAACGCCACACCGGTGTCCATGCGGCCGGGATCGTGATTGCCAAGGGAGATCTGACGCAGTACGTGCCGCTCGCCAAGGGTTCCAAGGATGTTATCACCACGCAGTATAACGACGAAGCCCTGTTGAAGCTTGGCATGCTCAAGATGGACTTTCTCGGGCTGCGTACGCTGACCGTGATCGACCATGCCTGCAAGCTGGTCCGGGAACGCCATAAGCCGGGGTTCGACATCCGGGGAATCCCGCTGGACGATGCGGCCACTTTCAAGCTTCTTCAGGACGCCAAAGCGATCGGAGTGTTCCAGTTGGAAAGTACCGGTATGCGCGACCTTCTGCGCAAGCTCCATCCCTCCGTCTTCGAGGAAATTATCGCGCTGATCGCGCTCTACCGCCCGGGACCCATGGGCGCCGGGATGCTCGAGGAGTTCGTCAAACGCAAACACAATCCCGCGACGATTAAATACGACCACCCGATTCTCGAGCCTGTCCTGAAGGAAACCTACGGTGTCATTCTCTATCAGGAGCAGGTCATGCGCATTTCGCAGGATTTTGCCGGTTTTGCGCCCGGGCAAGCGGATGTGCTGCGTAAGGCCATGGGGAAAAAGATCCCCGAAGAGATCGAAAAGCTTCGCGGCCTTTTCATGGAGGGGGCCAAAGCCAAAGACATCAAGGAAAAAACCGCGCATCACGTATTTGAGCAGATCGTGACGTTCGGCGGCTATGGTTTTAATAAATCGCACAGCACGGCCTACGGCCTGGTGTCGTACCAGACCGCGTACCTGAAGGCCAATTACCCGATCGAGTTCATGGCGGCTCTTCTCACCAGCGAAATCGGGCACAGCGCTATCGGCAAAGAAGAGGATTCCAAGCTGGTGGTTTTTATCAATGAAGCGGAAGCGATGGGGCTCAAAGTCCTTCCTCCCGACGTTCAGAAGTCCTTCAGCGCGTTTGCGATCGAAGAAGTTGCCTCACCCTCGGCTGGCGCGGTCCCTCTCCCATCGGGAGAGGGCGGCGAAGCGGCGGGTGAGGCGAGGTCCTGCATCCGCTTCGGCCTTCTGGCGGTTAAGAATGTAGGCGCGGGAGCGGTTGAATCCATTGTTGAGGCGCGGAAAGCCGGCGGGCCTTTTACGACCTTCGAGGAATTTTTTCAGCGCGTGGATCTCCACCAGGCCAATCGCAAGGTCATGGAATCCCTTGTCAAATCCGGCGCATTTGATAATTTTTCCTCGGAGCCCACCCAGCGCTCACGGCCGAGGTTTCTTCTCGAACTGGATTCGGTCATGGCGCGCACGGCCAAAATGCGGGAGGAGGCCCAGAGCGGCCAGGACTCCCTTTTCGGGTGGGACGAAATGTCTCAACCGCAGGCCAGAAAAAATGGAGAAAGCGAGAGAGCCAAGGAGCGGGGGAGCGAAACAGATTCTCGAGTGGGTTGGTCGGAGCATGAACTGCTGGCCAATGAAAAAGAGGTGCTCGGTTTTTATTTGTCCGGGCACCCTTTGGCGCGTTTTCAAACGGAGCTGAATCTTTTTTCTTCCCATCGGTTGAGCAAGCTGCCGTCCTCGGGCAGCGTCGTCCGTGTGGCGGGAATGCTCTCGAATGTGCGTCGCCTGGTGACAAAAGCGAAGAAGGAACCTTATGCGCGGTGCCGATTCGAGGATCTGGACAGTGAAGTGGATCTTATCGTTTTCCCCAAAGCGTACGCCTCCGGCATCTCCCAATTTCTGAAGCCCTCGGACATGGTGGTCGTGACCGGCAAGGTGAACCGGCGCGCCGACGATGGGGCGCCGGAAATCCTGGTGGAAGAAATGGTTCCGCTCGCCAAGGCGCGCGAGCAATATGTCAGCGAACTGCTGGTGCGAACGTCTTCCGGGGGAACCGACGAGATGGTTTTGCGGGAACTAAAAGAGGTCCTCTCGCGTTACCCAGGGAGGTGCCGTGTTTGCGTGGAGGTCGAGACTCCTCCTCAGGGGTCTGTTATTGTTGAAACGGATTTTACGGTCAAACCGAGTGCCGCGCTTTTCGAAGAAATCGAACGGCGCCTGGGACATGAATCCTGGAAAATTACGAAAATAGGAAGATGACCAAAGGAGGTCGTATGGATATTGAACGCAAGAATGGAACGACATTAAAAGGCAACCCTTTCACTCTGATCGGGCCGGAAATTAAAGCCGGCCAGAAGGCCCCCGATTTTACGGTGCTGGCCGGCGATCTGTCTCCGGTGACACTCGCCTCGAGCAAAGGAAAAACGCGGCTGATCGTTTCCGTGCCGTCTTTGGACACGCCAGTATGCGACGCCGAAACCCGCCGGTTTAACGAAGAAGCCGCCAAGTTTTCCGGCATCGAGACTCTGGTCATCAGCGTGGACCTGCCCTTCGCACAGGGTCGTTTCTGTCAGACCTCCGGAATCAAGAATGTGAAAACGCTCTCCGATCATCGCGATGTGTCTTTCGGCAAGGCCTATGGCACGCTCATCAAAGAATTGCGCCTCCTGTCCCGCGCGATCTTTGTCGTGGATGCCACGGACACCGTTCAGTACGTCGAGTACGTGAAGGAAGTCGCCAACCACCCGAACTACGATGCGGCACTCAGTGCCCTTAAAGGCAAAACCGCAGCCGCGCACTAACCTGTCGCGGCTTGATCGCTTCTTCATAAAGAGGTATTTTTACTCTTGCCAGTCAATTCCAGGAGGAACCCATGTCTGACACCGGAACAAAACCGCCCATATCGGAAACCAGCCAGATCCAAATGATTGCTCTTGCGGAAATTCAGCCTTCAAGTCACCAGGTTCGCAGGGATTTTGATGAAGAAGGCATACGGAGTTTGGCGGAATCTATCCTGAAGGAAGGCCTGATACAGCCTGTCACGCTAAGGAAAGTCGATACGGGATACGAATTAATCGCCGGCGAGCGGCGGTTTCGCGCGGTGAAAAGTCTTGGTCGGGAAGTCATCGAGGCCCGCGTGATTGCTGTCCCGAGTGAAGCAGCCGCCTCCGCCAAAGGATTGGTCGAGAACCTTCAGAGGCAGGACCTGAATCCCATAGAGGAAGCTGAGGGTTTTTTGGCTCTCAACCAGATGGATCCGAAATACTGGACCCAGGAGCAGATCGGGCAGGTAGCGGGGCGGGATAAGGGCTATATAAGCCGTTCTATCAGTCTTTTGGGTCTTCCGGAGCCCATAAAGGAAAAGTTGCGGGCCCGCAACTTTTCAAGAAGCCATGCTGTTGAGTTTCTCCGACTCCCATCCCAGGAAAAGCAACTTGAAGCGATGCAAACTGTCCAAGCTAACAAATTGAGTTGGGAAGCGACTCGCAACCTCGTTGATGAGATGCTGGGAAAGGAAGCCCTGCGACCTGAAGGTCAGCTTCGAAAAGCCGGACTCAACGAAAAAGATCCTTTAGCTTCTGTATGGCCGAAAGTGCTTGGGAATCGCGCCATTGAAGCCATGGGAGGCTGGGTCGTAACCTATAAAAAGGAACATTGGAATTTCTCTGTCAGTTCTGCCGCCATTCCTTCTAAGGAAGCGTTGGCGGCCTGGTTTATCCAGATGGCCAGCGCGCTGACCGTGGCGTCCAGTGAAAGCGATCTATGATATTTGTCATACAAAGGATTTCGTCTAAGAGGTAACGTGCTCATGATGTTCACGTCGCAGGCGTGCCAAAGGAGGCAAGCCGTGCAGGACGATGAAGAAGCGCAAGACGTCGTGGACGTGCAGCCATGTCTGGATGCCCCTAGAAAAGCGTCCCGCGCTTTTCCATGGGCTGTGCTGATCGTCGGAGTTGTCGTTTCGGCGGTTCTCATGGCCGCGATCACAATCTCGACAGTCCCTCTATCCTTCGTAACAGCCCACACAAAAAAACGCTAAAATCTGCAACGGCTTTCTTCGCATATTTTTTCGTACGATTATTTTTACTGAAACATATTCAGCGCTCATAGCGTCTAAGGGAATTATGAAAGCACACTTCATTCTTTTCGTGACCGTCCTCGCCGCCGGCCAAATGGTTTTCGCTGATTTTCCCATGTCGACAACTCCTACGGAAACGACCTCCTCACCGCAGGCCGCTTCCATGACACTTGAGCAAATCGACAGCCTCATCGCTCCCATCGCGCTTTATCCAGATGAACTCGTCAGCCAGATTCTGGTCGCTTCGACTTATCCGCTGGAAATTGTCCAGGCCTATCAGTGGCTTCAGCAGCATCCAGATCTGAAAGGTCAAGACTTGACCGCGGCGGCTCAGAAGCAAAGCTGGGATCCAAGCATTCAGGCTTTGGTGGCTTTTCCGGAAGTCCTTAAACGCCTGAACCAGGATGTAACCTGGACGACCAATCTCGGAAATGCCTTTCTCGCCAATCAAGCCGGGGTCATGGATGAAATTCAGAAGATGCGTTCAAAGGCTGAAGACGCTGGCAAGCTGACGTCCACGTCGCAGCAAACGGTGACACACACCGTTGACAACGGTCGTCCAGTAGTTCAAATTGAGCCTGCCAGTCCCGATGTGATCTATGTCCCGGATTATGATCCTGTATGGATCTGGGGCCCGGCCTCGGTCTATTATCCCTATCCGTCTTGGTATTATCCTCCTCCACCGCCTTTCGGGGTCTGGTGTTGGTGGGGGCCCCGCATCTCACTGGGGGGGCTTTTCATCGGCTGGAACGGTTGGGGAGGATGGGGATGGCATCCGCACTGGTATGAGCATGATGTCATCATCAATCGGTCATTCGTGACCATTAACCATTTCAACACGGTTCGTGTCGTCGATGTTCATAGGGGATCCGTCTGGCAGCATAGTCCTGATCATCGCATTGGAGTTGCCTATCCGAACAGGGCCCTGTCCAGGGATTTCCATGCCGCGGGACACCCCGGATTCGCTCGCATGTCGGTGGCTCAAGCGAGACAGCAATTTCAGGCGGCTGCTGCGCGTCTGCCTGCCGGCAGGCAGGCTCAGCCTGACCGCTTCGGCAGCCACCAGGTGGCGCCCGGCGTATTTAACCGTAACCGTACGGCTTTTGGCGGTATTGAAGCAGGCGGAGCGGCCCGCGCGCACAGCAGTCGCGGTTACTCCAGTTTAGGACATTCGGGCACCGGTTCCGTCCGAAGCGGTGGCGGCCATACCGGCGGAGGTCCCGGTGGAGGAGCATGGGGTGGTGGCGGAGAACGTGGCGGCGGGGGACATCGATGAAAATAGCATTTTTTCGCCTGGGACGGTATAGTCTTTCCCTGCTTGCGGTATTCGCTCTGCTGCATGCAGCCTCTTATTCGTCTTATTCCTCCTCTACCGCTCCCGAACCGCAAACGACGTTCACGACTCCCAAAGAAGCCGTCAAAGCTGTTATTGCGGCCTGCAAGAGTAATGACAAGGACGCCTTGTTGAAGATTTTCGGGCCGGGCGGCAGGGATATTGTTGAATCAGGAGATCCCAGCGATGACGCGGACCGGCGTGCCGCCTTTGTCGAGTTGACGAGCCAGACATATAAATTGGTTCCCAACCCCATGAATTCCGATGTCTTCATTCTTTCTGTTGGCAAGGACGATTATCCGTTCCCGATTCCTCTGGTGCGCCAGGCTGGCCGCTGGTTCTTCGATTCTTCGGCCGGACGGCAGGAAATCCTCGCTCGCCGGATTGGCTCGAATGAGCTGAGCGCCATAGAGGTTTGCCGCGCCTACGTGGAGGCTCAGTTTGAGTACGCGCAGAACCATAGGCAAAATGGTGCCCCCTTCTATGCGCAAAAAATTCTGAGTTTACCCGGAAAGCAGGACGGGCTGTACTGGGAACCCTCCAAAGACGCGCCCGAATGCGAAGTCCCCAAAGGATTCGCTCAGGCCGCCGCCGGCATGTCCATGGAGAAACGCGAGCCTTATCGCGGATATTATTTCCGGATTCTGACGGCGCAGAGTCCGGCGGCGCGCGGGGGAGCCGTCAATTATGTGGTGAACGGATCCATGATCGGTGGTTTTGCTCTCATCGCCTGGCCGGCTGAATACGGAGTATCCGGAATTCAGACGTTTATCGTCAACCACGACGGAACCGTCTATGAATCTCGTCTCGGAACCGAAACCGGGCGCACGGCGGCGGAAATGACGGAATTTAACCCTGACGCTTCCTGGCGTCCCGTCCAGTCAGACCAACCGTAGCGTCAGGGTTTCTGCTTATCGCAGGGGGGAGCTTTTACGGCGAGGTAAGTCCTTGCGATAAAAACGCTGTGCTTGTTTGCAAATGGTTTCCAGACTAACTCGCTTTCGCAGGTGCAGCCGAAAAGAGTTCTCTGCGCATCGTTCAGAAGTTTTTCAATCGTCGTGTGAGGCCCTTCCAGGTCCAGCTTAATTTTTCCATCCGGGGTCATTTCCATGATGCCTTTTATCCCGGTCTTCTCAATGAGATTGGCCGCCCTGGCGTAATTTGACGGGGAGAGATTGCAGCAGCGCAATTGGATGGTTGCTCCACGAGAAGGTCCGGTTTCCGGTTTAGAGAAAAGATTAAAGAGGGACATACGACAACCTCGTTGTATTCTAACGCTTTTTGCTGATCGTTGCGCTACGAATCTTATCCATATCGGCTAACCACCAGCGGGACGGCATGCACCGCCAGAACCGAAAGATCATGGCGCACACCCACCGCCCATCACGGGTTCTGGATCTTTGACGTCATCGTTATGGCCAACCATCGCATCCAGCGCCGGACGCACACCGCTGGCCGGGCCCCTGTATCGCAAAATACCGAATTCGTCAATGATGACGGTTTCCGGGGTTGCCGTAACCTTGAACAAAGCGTCCGCGGTCTTCCGGTCGTCGCGCAGAACCGGCCAGGGAATCCTTTCATGTTTGAGAATGTCCGGAAGCGGCAACGGAGACTCTCCTGCTTCCGTGCTGACCGCCAGAAAAACCACCCGCCAATCATGATAGTTCTCCTGGAGCCGTCGGAATTCAGGCCACAAAGCCTTCTGGGACGCGCAGGGGACGGAAAAGAATGTGATGACCAGGATGTCCAGAGCCGATTGATACGAGAGAACAGACCTTCGGGTGGCGGACTCATTGTCCAGCACCAGAGACTCGGGGACCTTGTCTCCGATCAGAAGAGGATGCCAGGTTTCGTGAGCGGTCCCGGTGGAGACGGAGGTCGGCGGAAGCATCCCCTGTGCCTTGAGGACAGAACTGAGAGTAAAAACCAGAAAATACAATTGGAAGATACGTATCTTCATCAAGGTTCCTGCTCCGAGCAATAGCCGCCGGCGTGGCCGCAGGGGATGGCGGCCTTCTCGACCCCGAGGTCCTGCAGAAGCTTATGTGCGGTTTCCTGGTCGGCGCGTGTTTCCGGTATGGCATCCGCCGGCGGAGTGAGGGTCGTGATGGTCTGCAATTCCTTGATGGCGTCTTCTTTCTGTCCGCGATCGAGATCGACGCGGGCCAGAATGAGATGATTGATGGCGTGCTCCGGACCGCATTCGACGGCAAGCCTGGCGTGTTCGTACGCTTTGGTTTTGTCCCCGACCGAGATCACGCCGGGGGCTTCCCGATAAAACGAGGCCAGCAGCATGTGGGCATAGGCATCTTTCGGGTTCAGGGAGACCGCGTGCTTGAGCGCGTCGACGGCCTGACGTACGGCTTTAAGGCTGTGGACTCCCTTATGCGCGTCGGCCCATTGCCCGAGAGCTTCTCCATAGGCGGCGTAGGCGTTGGAACTGGACGGGTCTTTCTCGACAGCTTTTACCGCCGTGCTGCGCGCGCGTTCCGTCCATAAGCGGCGCTCTTTCAGGGTTTTGGCATGGCGCGCGGCCCTCCCCATGGCTTTGGCCAGTGCCGCCCATAAATCTCCCCGACTGGGTTCAGCGCGTACGGCCTGTTCCCAGAGATGGATGGCCTGCTCGGTCTGCCCGGGCTTGTCGCGTTCCTGCCAGGCGAGTTCGGCCTGATGCGCCAGCGAACCTGTTCCAGCCGCCAGTGCCGTCATGGCGAGGACGGGCAAAGCCCGTATAAAGCAATCTGTCAACAGGACAGATCGCCACGCTCGCTTCGCTCGCTCGCGATGACGGCCGTGGATCATTCCAGAATCCCGTCCAGATCTCTCACCAGCTGACGTGCGTCGATGAACTGGTGTGCGCGAATTCCGAGAGCTTTCGCCGCCAGGACATGACTTTCCACGTCGTCGATGAAAACCGCCTGGGCCGGTTTCGCCTCTGCCATATGGAGAGTTGTGCGAAAGATATCGAATTCGGGTTTCCTCTGCCCGACCGAACAGGAGGCAATCGGATGATCGAACCAGCTCATGAAGTCGTGTGTTTCAATGATATGGTCCCAGTGCATGATGTTCACGTTGGACAGAAGCGCGATGCGGTATCGCCCGCGCAGGCGCTGAAGGATGCTCACCGTATCATGTTTTTCCGTGAAGATACTGTTCCAGAGGGGGGTAAAATCCTTAAACGAGAGATTTTCGATATGCAGATCTTTGCTGAGCTGCTGAAAAAAATCCTTCGGTTCGGTCTGGCCTCGTTCGAAGGTATCCCAGAGCGGCGTCTGCAGGAAGAACCGGTAAATCTGCTTTTCCGTCAGAGGCGAATAGCGTTTGAGGTTGCGCACCACCTTGCTGAAGTCAAAATCCACAAGGACGCGTCCGAGGTCGAAAATAATCAGGTCAGGTTTTTTCATTTTTTTCCCGTTCTGTCCGTCATCCCCCGCGGTTGTTGGCGGGGGATCCATGGATCCCCGACAGAGACAATCGGGGATGACGTCCCGCTGCGGGACGTCATTTTTTCACCAGAGAGATCGTTTTTTTCATCTGTGGATGGACCAGCCCGAGAATCGATTTCACCAGGTCTGCCGGCCATTTCCCTTTTTTCATCGCAAATTTCAGCATGGCGCTGTTGACGGTTGAGACGTCTTCGAGCTTTCCCGCATTCTTTAAAGTTGTTCGGAGCAGCTCCCAGGCGAAGGGATCTTCTGATTTGGTCGGCGCTTTAAATTCCTCTTCACTGCGGAGCAAAAGCCGGTGTTCGGGGCCGTCGATGGTGACGACGTTTTCCTTCTGCGCCCAGGTGACGGCGGCTTCCTCAATTTTCGCCTGCTCGGCGGCCAGCGTTTTGATTTCTGCCTGAAGATCCGCTTTGCGGGCATCCAGGTCGGCGTATTTCTGGACCAGCTGGACGCCGGTATTCTGGAGGTATTCGTTCGGCGCAAGCGCTTCCATCGCCGCGGGGTGCTTCCACGCCGGACAGATGGATTTGTACTCGCACCAGTCGCACAGGCGGCTGACGCGGACATCCCAGCGGCCCAGCTTCGTTTCTTCTTCTATCCGGTGGATCACATCAATGACTTCGCGCTCGAGGACCGCCAGATCGGCTTGCGTCCGCGACGAAACAAGATCCTTATCGGCGGCCAGATAATGCCAGACGAGTTTGAATCGTTTGGCATCCGGCCAGCGTTGCATGATGCCGAGCTGGTAGAGCGCCAGCTGCCGGTCCTGGTCCGCGTCTTCCTGGGTCGGCACGCTGCCGCCGGTTTTATAGTCGTGGATTTCGTAAGTTTCCGTTTCCGGGACCCAGGCCAGCCGGTCGATATAGCCCTGCACGCTGACGTGTTTGTCTCCGTCCTTCAGTTTCATCTCGATACGTTCTTCGAGGCCCAGAGTCTTTCCCTGGTTGAACGGATGGAAGCGCTTGTAGTAATCGGTGAGACATTGCTTTCCTAGCGCGAAGTAATGGCCCGGAGTGATGCCTTCCCGGACGATATTCACCTTCCCATGCCAATTCTTTTCCCATTCGGATTCATAGAAGGAGAGAAGGTCGTCGAGGGTGGCGAGCTTGGCCATCTTCAGGTCGCGGTAAAGTTTTTCGAGGGCCTCATGGACGCGCTTGCCGACGAACGCTTCAATGCCCTCGGAGTCGGTGCGAATGTTTTCAAGATAGCGCAAACGGTATTTGTGCGGGCACTGCTCAAAAGTCTCGATCCGGGAGTTGGAATACACTAGGCGTCGATCTTCTTCGCTAACTCAAAATCGAGAGCGGTGAGGCCTCCGGCGGAATGCGTGGAAAGCGTCAAGGTGACCTTGTTGTAATGGATGAGGATGTCCGGGTGGTGGTTCATCCGTTCCGCAAGATCGGCCACATGGTTCACAAAAGCCATTGCGGGAATAAACCCGGAAAAGACGTAATGACGACAAATCTTCTGGTCTTGGCGTTCCCAGCCTGGGATTTCATTTAATTTTGCGCCAATTTCATTGGCTTTAAGCACTGTGGGCATCTTGGATCACCTCTCAATTCATTATAAAATCTACCCGATGAGAAACCTAATGGCATTCCTGCTTGCCGGTCTCGTACTTTCCGGGTGTGCGACGGTCCCCTATACCAATCGTCATCAGTTCAATGTCGTATCGGAGGATGAAGAAAATCAGATGGGCGCGCAGGCCTTCGCGGAGGTCAAAGCCAAGAACAAGATTTCAGCAGACCCTCAGATGAATGCCCTGGTGGTTCGCGTAGGTAAGAAAATTGCCGCGGCGGCTGAAAAGCCGGGGTGGGACTGGCAGTTCATCGTCATAGATGATCCCCAGACCGTCAATGCTTTTTGCCTTCCCGGCGGGCGTATTGCGGTTTACACGGGGATACTTCCCTTGACCAAGGATGAAAATGGATTGGCGGTGGTTCTGGGACACGAAACATCGCATGCCTTAGCGCACCACGGGGCAGAGCGCATGAGTGAAGCGAGCCTGGTCAACGCGGCGATGGGAATCGCCAGCCAAAGCGGTGCCAGCGACACTCAACTTCAAGGTTTCAATTTGGCCTATGGCGTTGGCCGGGGTCTGCCTCATAGCCGCAAGCAGGAATCAGAAGCGGACCATATCGGGCTCATTCTGATGGCCAAAGCCGGATACGACCCCCAGTCGGCTATCGATTTCTGGCAACGCATGGCCCAAGAGATGGCAGGCAAAACGCCCCCGGCGTTTCTCTCAGATCACCCCTCGGATGACCAGCGGATCCGGAAAATTAAAGACGGAATGCCAGAAGCCCTGCAGTATTACCGCCCGTAATCATTCCAACCATTTCTTCCGTAATTCTTCTGTAATGGAATCCGTATTAATAAGCGGAGGGGACTCTGGGGGCAGCGGCTTTCTGGCTTTTCCCCAGAATTCACGGCTTCCAAGTCCCTTGGCCCCGGTGCCCCGGATGAGGCGTCTGAGCCCCTGATCATCAGTTACGACAATAAGGACACGTGGGTTGACGGCGCGGCGGACAAAAAGGCTGATCCAGTCGTCAGCGGTTTCTCCGGCCGTGTAGGCGACCTCGATGGTCCCGATCCGCGAATGGCTGCCGGATCCTTCCCGGCTGTCAAAAACCACTGTGACGCGGTTATTTCCTTGAGGCTTTTCCCGGGCCAGTTTCTGCAGGAGAGCCGTGCGCTTGGCTTCCCATGAGCCCGCCGGCATCTCGGGCAGCGCGTAAAGGAGGTTGTAACCGTCGAGAAGATAGTGCGAGGACACGTCAGCGGTTGGGGTGGTTAAGCCCGATCCAGTATAACCCCAGCTGAGCGATCGAGTCGGCGAACTTTGAGAAATCGACCGGCTTGACGATATAGCTGTTCACTCCCAGGCGGTAGCTTTCGATCACGTCGCGGTCCTGCTGCGAGGAGGTGAGCATCACCACCGGGATGGATCGCGTGCGTTCATTGGCCTTGATCTGGTGGAGTACTTCCATCCCGTCCACTTTTGGAAGTTTCAGGTCTAAAAAAATAACTCTCGGCATCTGATGCGTGCGGCTGGCGAAATGCCCCCTGCTGAAAAGGTAGTCCAGCGCTTCCGCGCCGTCCTTCACGGTCTGGATCGTGATCGAGACTTTATTTTTTCGTAAGGCGCGCAGCGTCAGTTCGAGGTCGTTCGGATTATCCTCGACAATGAGCAGGTCGACGGATTCCGCCAGAGTCATCCGGCACGCTCCATCTTTGGCAGGGAAAAATAAAACGTGGCGCCTTCATTCAGACGCGCTTCCGCCCAGACCCGCCCACCGTGCTTGTGGATGATGCGCTGGACGATGGCCAGGCCAACGCCTGTTCCCTCAAATTCCTCCACACTGTGCAGCCGCTGGAAGACGCCGAACAGCTTTCCGATATATTTCATGTCAAACCCGACACCGTTGTCGCGGACGTAATAGATGGTTTCGCGCTTGTCCTCTCGGGCCCCGACCGTGATTTGTGGCGACGGGTTTTGGCGGGTAAATTTGAAGGCGTTGGATAGAATATTCGTCCAGACCTGCCGCAGGAGTGCCGCATCTCCATAGGCATCCGGCAGCTGCTCAATCGTGACTCCGGCGGCTTTTGATTCCGTCTTCAGATCTTCCGCCGCCAGGTTGGCCAGGTCCTTCATTGGGACGCGCTTTTTGATGAAATCTTTACGGGCGATTCTCGAAAAGGAAAGTAGATCATCAATCAGCTGGGACATATGCAGGCTGTTCTTGCGGACCACCTGCAAAAGGCGTTTGGCTTCCTCATCCAGGGCATCAGCATGATCCTCCAGCAGAATGCCTGAGAAGCCTTCGATGGCGCGCAACGGAGCCCGCAGGTCGTGGGAGACGGAATAGCTGAACGCTTCCAGCTCGTTGACGGCCGCCTTGAGCTCGCTGGTGCGCTGTTCCACTTTCTGCTCGAGCCGTGTATTCAGGGTTTGGATCTCGGCCTGCATGCGTCTGCGGCTCGTGATATCGAAAAACGAGGCGACGACGGCATAAGGCTTGGACTGTTCCGGCCGGAAGAGCGGCTGGGTGTTTCCATTCAACCAGACCAGCTGGCGGTCGGCGCGCTGTAGACCGATGAGCGCATTGGCGATGGGCTTTCCGGTGCGGAGGCTGGCGGTGATGAAGAAATCCTTCAGATCGGCCGGGAGGCCGTTTTCATGCAGGACACCCCAGCGCGGATTGTACATGGAGAACCCGATCAGGTCTTTTTCCCTGTATCCCAGGATGCGCTCGGCGCCGGGGTTGACGGAAATGATGTTTCCCTTCGCATCAATCATGACAACCCCTTCGACCAGCGAGGACAATAGAAGGCGATATCGCTCCTCGCTTTCGCTCAGCGCCTTGTTGCTGCGGGAAAGTTCCGCGGTTCGTTCATGAACACGGGTTTCCAGGTGATCGTAAGCTTTGCGGAGCGCTTCCTCGGCGTTCTTCCGGGCGGTGATGTCTTCGGAGATGCCGAGGAGATAGCGGGGTTTCCCGGAGGAATCGAAGAGCGGGATCTTCTTGGTGTGCAGAATACGGATGCCGCGCTTAGGGGTGTGGATCGGCTCTTCGGGAATATCCACCATCTTCTGCCCGCGGAGCACGGCGCGGTCTTTGCGCGTGAAGTTATCCGCTTCTTTCTTCGGAAAAAAGTCATAGTCGTTTTTCCCGATCATGTCCTTCATTTTTCTGCCCAGCAGTCTTTCGCCTGCTTTGTTGAAGCGCACAAACCGGAGATCTTTGGCGTCTTTGACGAAAATCATGTCGGGGATGTTATCGAGGACGGACTGGAGAAACATCTCATCTTCGCGACGTTGCGGGTGGCGGCGGTCTTTCTTCGCCATAATCGACATTATACTGTGGAAACAGAATCAGAAGCGGGCGTTGAGGGCGAATTTGAGGGTGGCGTGGTCCATGGCCTGGCGGTTCATCGAGACCTCATAATCTCCCCAAGCATTGCGGCTCCAGTCCAATGTGGTCAGATTAGGCGCATGGAATAATGGAATGTTGATCTGGGAAGAAAGAGATCCTGACATGGGCGCGATGTAGCTCAGTCCGATCATGCAAGGTTCTGCTTTTGTCGTACGGGTTTCGTGAGTACGGTGATTGATCCGCAATTGGTCGGGTGACAATTTGACGATCGTACTCTGGCCCAAAAGCAGAGTCCTGGGGAGCTTATTAAGGACCGGCACCATCTCGATCATGTCTTCCGGTGACCGGTATTTTGTTTCCTCGGCCTTTACCGCGGAAGCATAATTGGCTGTCTCGCCTCTGGCATGGGCAACAGCTAAAAACCAGCCCGCCGCGATGATATAACCCCACGTGAGAAGTTTGCCTTTTCGAATCTTCATAGACTATTGGTAACAGATATATGTTACGGCTCTAGTGCTATTGGAAAACGAATCTATTTTTAGATTCGTTATATTCAGGCCAATTTTTTCTTGAGGATTTCGTTGACGAGCTGGGGGTTGGCTTTGCCCCGGGACTTCTTCATGACGAGGCCGACGATGGATCCGATGGCGCGTTCCTTGCCCCCTTTGTACTCCTCAACCGCCTTGGGCATTTCAGCGATGGCTTCTTCGCACCACTTTTCAATCGTGGCCGTGTCTCCCACCTGAACGAGCCCTCTGGCCTTGACGATGGCTTCGGGGGCCCGGCCGGTGTCAAACATCTCGCTAAAGACATCTTTGGCGGTTTTCCCGGAGATCGTGCCTTCCTGGATGAGGACCACAAGTTGAGCTAAATATCTCGGGGAAACGGGGGATTCCTGAATGGACTTTTTCGAGGACTTTAATTTGCCGAGGAGTTCCGTGGTAATCCAGTTGCAGGCGGGTTTTGCGCCCTGAGCTCCCAGCACAGAGGTGGCATCTTCGAAATACTGGGCCAATGCCTGGTCACCGACAAGAACAGTGGCATCATAATCGGTGAGCTTGTAGTCCGTCACGAAGCGGTCTTTCTTCTTGTCCGGCAATTCGGGCAAAGAAACGCGGACTTGATCCAGATAGTCTTTGGTCAGCTGAATGGGAATCAGATCGGGTTCTGGAAAGTAGCGGTAGTCGTGAGCCTCTTCTTTCGAGCGCATGCTCACGGTCACACTCTTCTGATCGTCCCAGAGACGGGTTTCCTGGATGACGCGGCCCTGAGTATTCAAAACTTCAGTTTGCCGCTTGATTTCATAAAGGATCGATTCTTTAACGGCTTTAAACGAGTTCAGATTTTTGATTTCCGCCTTCGTCCCCAGTTGTTTATGGCCCACCGGGCGCAGGGAGACATTGGCGTCGCACCGGAGAGACCCCTTTTCCATGTCGCAATCGGAAATGTCAAGGTATTGGAAAATGGCCTTGAGCGTCGTCAGGTAGGAGTAAGCTTCTTCCGGGCTGCTCAGGTCGGGTTCGGAAACGCATTCCGCCAGAGGCACGCAGGCCCGGTTCAAATCCACCAGGGAATAATCCAGCTCCCGCGACCCAATCGCGTGAAGAAGCTTGCCGGCGTCCTCTTCCAGGTGAATACGGTGAATGCGGATGACTTTCGGTTTTCCATCCGGCGTTGTGATCGTCAGGTGCCCGTTGATCGCCAGGGGTTTGTCATATTGCGAGATCTGATAGGCCTTGGGCAAATCAGGATAGAAATATTGTTTGCGCGCAAAGAGGGAGTGTGACACGATCTCGCAGCCCACGCCAAGCCCGGCTTTGACCAGGAGCTCGACGGCTTTTTTGTTCAAGACGGGAAGCACTCCCGGATGGCCGCAGCAGATGGGGCAGATCTGGGAATTCGGTTCGGCGCCGAAGGCTGTTGAACAGCGACAGAACAGTTTCGACTCTGTTTTGAGCTGAACGTGGACTTCCAGGCCGATGACAGGTTCCAAGATCATTTCAATTTCGCCAATAATTTCTTGTCCGACTTATATTTGACGCGTTTCTGTGCTTCATCCATCAAGACCCATTCGGTTTCGAGGATCTCCTCCGGGTCGTGCGTTCCGGTTTTTTTCACTGGCGCCATTAAAAACCAGGCAACAGTTTTCCTGGTCAGCTGGCCGTCCCTCCGAAAATAATACTGTACGCGCTCGAAAGGTCTGACGATCTCGCACCGATAACCGGTTTCTTCTTCGACTTCTCGCAGCGCGGCCTGCGGGGCCTTCTCGCCTTTTTCAATGTGTCCCTTGGGGAACGTCCAGATCTGATCGCCTTCCAGATTCTGTACCTTCACCATCAACAGGTTCGACCCATCCTGGACCACGCCGCCCGCCGAAAATTCAAACCGCGATCTCTGGAGCTTCTTTGTTCCACTGCTGGGTTTGTTCATAATGATGCGCCGCTGACAAAAGGGTTCCTTCCTCAAACGGGCGGCCCAGGAGCTGCAGCCCGATCGGTAGTTTGTCGCTGGAAAATCCGCAGGGCAGGCTCAGCCCCGGGAGGCCCGCCAGATTGCAGGAAATCGTGAAGATGTCGGAGAGATACATCTGCATCGGGTCCGACGATTTCTCTCCGATCTTAAACGCCGTGGAAGGGCTCGTGGGCGTGGCGATCACGTCCACATCTTTGAACGCCTCGTCGAAATCCTGCTTGACGAGCGTCCGGACCTTCTGGGCTTTCGCGTAGTACGCGTCATAATAGCCCGAGGAGAGCGCATAGGTTCCGATCATGATCCGGCGTTTGACTTCCGGGCCAAAACCTTCTCCGCGGCTTTTCTCATAGAGCTCGAGGAGGTTCTTGGCGTCTTTGGCTCGCCGGCCGTAGCGGACGCCGTCAAAACGGGACAGGTTCGAGCTGGCTTCCGAAGGCGCGAGGACATAATAGACGGCCAGCCCGTGGTCGGTATGTGGAAGCGAGATCGCGCGTGTCGTCGCACCGAAACTTTCCAGGACCTTCACCGCTTCGCGGACCGCTTTGTCCACCTGGGGATCCATGCCTCCGATGAAATATTCCTTGGGCAGGCCGATCCTCAGGCCTTTCAACGATTTCCCGAGGAAGTGCGAATAATCGGGAACCGGCTGGTTGATGCTGGTGGAATCCCGGTCATCATGCCCGGCGATCACCTGCAGGAGAAGCGCCGCATCTTCGGCCGTGGTGGCAAAAGGGCCGATCTGGTCGAGAGACGAGGCAAAAGCAATCAGCCCGAACCGCGAGACCAGCCCATAGGTTGGTTTAAAACCCAGGATCCCGCAAAGGGCGGCAGGCTGCCGGATGGATCCGCCCGTATCAGAGCCTAAGGCCAGTGGTGCCATGCGTGCCGCCACGGCGGCGGCGCTTCCTCCGGAAGATCCTCCCGGGATGCGCGAGATGTCCCAGGGATTGCGGGTCGTACGAAAAGCGGAGTTTTCCGTTGAAGATCCCATCGCAAATTCATCCAGGTTGGTCCGGCCGAGGAAGACGGCGCCGGCCGTGCGGAGTTTCCGGACAACGGTGGAATCATACGTTCCGACAAAGCCTTCTAAAATTTTAGAGGAACAGGTGCAGCGCTCGCCGCGGATGAGCATGTTGTCTTTGATCGCAATAGGAACTCCGGCCAGGGGACCGACCGTTTCGCCTTTGGCGATTTTCGCGTCCACCTCCCTGGCCTGTTGGAGCGCGCGGTCGGCAAAGACTTCATTGAAAGCCTGGATCTTCGGATCGAGCGTCTTAATCCGATCCAGGTAGGCGGTGGCGACAGCCTCGGCCTTAAATTCCTTGGTTTTGATTTTCCGGGCGATTTCGGAGGCGGTGAGGGATGTGAAGCTCATGGTTCGACTCCGCTCACCATGACCCTGAGCGAGCACGATATGCGAGTCGAACGGGTCATTCGATGACTTTCTTGACCTTGAAAAGCGGCCCTTCACGCTCCGGCGCGTTAGAAAGGATATCTTCCGGAGATCCCAGCGTCTGAGCGGTGCTCGGTTCCATCTTATCCTCGCGCCAGACGTTTGACAGCGGAAGCACATGCGATGTGGGGGGAATGTTGTCGGTATTCAACTGGCTCAGCTTTTCCACATAGCCCAGAATCTGGCCCAACTGCGTTGTATAGCGGTCTTTCTCTTCTTCCGTTAACGCGAGCCGCGCCAGACGGGCGACATGCTCCACATCTTTTTTCGTAATGCTCATGTAAAGCTATTTTAGCTTGATTAGACGGAGGGATGCCAGACCAGATCAGCCCCCATGTTACACCCCCGTAACAATTCCTTAATGACAGTGTCACATTCAGGAGGTATACATAAGAAAGTGGAAATTCGATTTCAGAGACTACCCGGGGGGCTGGCTGTTTTTCTCTCCGTGGCCCTTCTGCTCAACAGCACCGGTGACCTGGCGGCCGTGATGGCGCCACGCCCCTGCCAAAACCTGCCCTCCCTTTCAGAATCTCCGTTCGCAGGCGAGGCGATCGTCATGTATACCTGGATCGGCAGGCTCTATACGCGGGTCGGGAATTCCCGTATTGTGAGGCTCGTTGCACATTCTGAGATGAAAAAGCCCGGTCCTGCTGCGAGGAGCCGTGGGATGGATCGGCGTGGATTTCTCAAGGGAGTCCTTGCTTCTTCCGCCCTGACAGGCCTGTCGTTGGTTGGCGAATCCGTCATTGGGAACGTGGCGACGCTGGTGGCTTACGCGGCGAGTACTTTCAATGCCGCGGTGGTTGAAGCGTGGTTTGACTCCCAGCAGCTGGTGGATTCCGTGACGGGCAAAGCGACCGCCTTAATCCGCAGCTTCCAGACCAATCCTCCCGACCCGCGCGTCCCTGACTCTATTCAGCAGTATTCGACTGATTTTTCCAATACCTATGACAATGCTGTTTTCGGCATTAACGAGCTCGAGAGCGGACGTCCGGACGCCATCGCTCACGTCCGCGCGATCCTGACCTATTTCCAGGCCCAGGGAATTCCGAACCGGTCGAATAAGGAACCGTTTATCTTCACGGGTGAGGCCATGTGGGCGGGACTTCTAGCGCTGCATTATGCGCGGATCACCGGCGATGACCAGTTTGAACCCCTCCTACTGGCGCTGGACAAGTATGTTCTTGATGACAGAATGAACTTGAACGGCGCCGTTATGGGCACCCCTGGCCTTCAGCCTGGCGCGCAATGGGCGTCGACAGAGCACAATCTGGACGTCCTTCAGTACCTGCAGAACCGCTATCAGCTGCTCCTCGAACGCAATCTGGCCGGAGACACCGACCAGGCCACGAAGGTTCGCGCGCTCCAGACCCGTGTGGCCGGCTGGCTGGTCAATAAAGCCTACATCCCCGTCCAGCAGATCCCCGATCCCTCGGGATCGGGACAGATGATCAACGATCCCAACACGGGCTGTTTCCTGCGCGGCGATGGCGACACGCATTTCGCGGCCGATACGCATTTCTGGGGAATTGATATCCTGACGAACATTAATAATGCCGATGGCCAATTTTTCAAAGACAGCGGCCTGGCGACGATCGATCTGAAAACGCTGATGAGGGTGGCGGAGGCGAAATCGCGCGTCGACAACTACACCTATCAGCGGCTGGATGGCACGGCGGTGATCCTGACCGGCTTCACCTATCAGGACCGCGCCTCCAACCCAACCTCGCCGATGAGCTTTGAGTGGACAGCCATGGCGGCCCGCGCTTACGCGCAACTGGGCGAGACCGACAATGCAAATCTGATCCTCTATGGGAAAACCGATGGAAGCGGCAACAAGATTCTCGGCGGCCTCCAGGATGCGATGTTCCTGGATGCCAACGGCCTGCCTCAGAGCCTTGCCTACGCCGATCAGCCCGGCTATCCCTTCAACGATAATCCGGATTGGTTTGCCACGGCCTACCCGTCTGTAGCGGCCACTTCCTGGGCGACGATCGCACTGCGCACTCTGCCGCTGAACATTCCTTTCAGTTTCGGAGTCCCGGTGCTTCAGCCTGCATCTGTGGCCTATCCGCCGGCGCCGAGCAACGTGGTTCCGATCATCGGAGTGCCGAATGTCGTTCCGGCGTCCGGCGACCCGGTGCAGGATTGGGTTTCTGAGGCCGGCAATCTGACGTTCGATTTCTCCGGGTTACAGAAACTGCGCATCACTTTTTCTCCGGGAAGTTCTGGGAAATATTTCCGGCTCCGGCTTCTTCCACAGGGGGCGGATTCTACCGCGGACGATTGGCTGAATCTCAAACTGTACCGGGTGCCGGATAACGGAGTCCTTGAGATTTCGCTGGACGATTTTGCCACGCAGGACGCCGTCCTGCAGAATGGAAAGTTGCTCACGTCCGATCAGTTGAAGTCCATCGCCTCGATCACGCTTTACTCCGGGGACGGTAGTGCCTCATTTAATGGCGCCCATCCCATCACGACCGGGCAAACGGCCAAAGACGTCGTGTCGTTCCTGCGTATCCAGGGGATACCGCCTTCTGCTCCCGTTACGCCGCCGGTAGTAACGGTAGTCACCAAGCCCATTGCTACCGGGGTGAGCGGATCGAACACCAATGCCTCCTGGTTTAATGGCCAACCGACGATGGACTTGACCGGGCTCCAGGGGCTTCGGTTTTCGGTCACCGCATCAAATATGCCGCGCAGATTTTTACTTCGGCTCCTTCCTCAGCCTTCTCAGGGGGCGCCGGATTATGGCTCGGAAGCCTATGTGCGCGATCAGTACTATGAAATCCCTGCCGGAGCGGACCACATCGATATTCCCCTTTCCGATTTTACGAATGCGGATCTGCATAGCGGACGCCCCTTGTCAGCCGCCGGGCTCGCGAATATCGTTCAGGTGTCACTGCATGCGGGTGATAACCCCTGGGGCGATCATCCACTCGGCCAATCGGCCGATACGGTGATCATTCCGACCAGGCTGGACGGGATCGTTTCCGGAATGACAGCGGCCGCTGCAAAGCCCCAGGCCGTCGTGCAGTCGGAAGCTCTGGCCTTCGCCTACGCGCGAGCCGAAGCGGTCGTCGAGCGCGCTCACAGGGAAGGGCGGCAGTCTGCGCCCCTTAATCTCCGTTATGTCCCGCACGGGGCGATTTCGTTACGGGACCATTCCCCGATCCTGCGCCAGATCCGTTATGAACGCCTGCGCTCCGCCGGGGTTCATGAGATGCGGCCGGCTCAACGGACCTCCGGCGCTTCCGTCACGATGTGGGCGCTGGTCGGAACTCTGACATCATGGCCGTGGCTTGAGCACTGGGCGAAGCCGTTTATCACCACGGCCATTCATCCGGCCACCCTGGCGGGCCTTCTCGCGGCGACGTTCATGGTGGGATGGATCCTCCATCGACAGATCAGCGCGGCCCGTACACCCGTGCGTGTCCCGGCTTCCCTGCCGCGTTGGCGTTCCTATGTCGATGCCTCAGCGTGAAAATAGAATAGTATCCTGAACGCCCGGGCTGCCGGGCTTCCGCTATAATGGCGAACATGAAGTCGCTCCCCAAGCGTTCCTCCCTTACCCTCTGCGGATTGCTCTGCGTTCTTATAGTGACGGCCGTCCCCGCCAGACCGGAAGATCGTTCCGGCCCACTCATTCATGTCCTGACGCCCGAGCAGGTGCTGGGAACGGTCTGGAACCATTTTTTGGCGGCGATGAGTTCAGGCAGTGACCGAGCGGTGCACGCGGAATGCACGGAAGCCGGGTATCAAAACCTGCTTTCATTTTTAAATGACCGCGAGCCGCATGCGGACCAGTGGCAGCGCTGGAGCCAGTCCTGGTCGAAATGGGGGCCGGTCCATTGGCAGTCGATCACGCCCATCATCGCCTACGGAAAATTGGGCCCGAAACAAAAACCAGCCACGGTCGATTTTGCGTTGACCCCTCTGGGCTGGAAGCTCGATCATTTGAGTCCGGCAGAATAAGATCCTACAACCGACTGACAAAGCGTCCTTTATGAAATCTTTTCCAATCCAGCATATTTGACAAGGAGCTTTTTCCACTGGCCGTTGTCGAATAGGACGACGACTTTCAGGCTGTCGCCGGCGCCGCTTTTTTCCATGATTTTGCCGCGTCCAAATTCCGGATGGCGAACGCGGGATCCCACGCCGAAGGCGAGAAAGGATGTTTCATCGACCGGCTCGTCCGAGTGGTGCGGACGCGCGCGCTCCAGGCTCGCCGGCTCTTCGGGAGCGGCCGCCGACATCGCGCGGCGGGGGCGGTCGGCTTCAATTTTCGCTTCTTCAATAAAGCGGGAGGGCGCGTTCCAGCGGGAGTGGCCGAACAGCCGGCGGCTGGCCGCCCAGGTGATCTGCAGTTGATGCTTGGCCCGCGTCATGCCGACGTAGCACAGGCGGCGCTCTTCTTCCAGATCTTCCTGGGAGAAATCCGACTCGCCGATGGGGAAAAGCCCCTCTTCCATTCCCGTCAGGAAGACGTTGGAAAATTCGAGGCCCTTGGCCAGGTGCACGGTCATGAGCGTCACATAATTCGGGCCGGACTCGATTTCGTCGGTGTCCGCGACGAGCGAAACCTGTTCGAGAAACCCGGCGGCGGATTTGTCCTCCGAGCGTTCAAGATATTCCTCAATCGCGTTGATAAATTCGCGGATGTTCTGCGCGCGGGTCTGGGCTTCGGCGTCTTCGTCCGCCTCCAGCCCTTTCAAGTATCCCGTGGCGTCGAGGATCTGTCGGGTTAAGGCCATCGCGTCCAGTTGGTCCCGGTTGGCCATGAAGGTGGACAGAAGCGTGTGGAATTCCACGGCCGCCTTTTTGGCCCGCGCCGTGATGTCCGGCACCTCCGCGGCGCGTTCGAGAGCGTTGAAGAGAGACAGGTTCCGGGCGAAGGCAAACTTTTCGAAGGCTTCCAGCGTCGTCTTTCCCAGCGCGCGCGTCGGGATGTTGAAAATGCGCTTGAGGCTCAGCGTATCTGCGGGATTGACGACCACGCGCAGGTAGGCGATGACATTTTTCACTTCCGCCCGGTCGTAGAAGCGGACGGACCCGATGATTTTATAGGGAATCTCGAGGCGACGAAGGGCATCTTCCAGCACGCGGGATTGAGCGTTGATGCGGTAGAAGACGGCAAAATCGGCAAATCGAGCGTCCTCATTGCGCACGCGCACGTGGATGGCGCTGGCCACCGCGAGCGCTTCTTCCCGTTCATCGCCGAATTCCGTGGCGGTCACCGGGTCCCCGGCGGTTTTTTCCGTCCAGAGTTTCTTTTCCTTGCGGAATTGATTGTGCTGGACGACATTCCAGGCAGCATCCAGGATCGGCTTGGTCGACCGGTAATTCTGCTCGAGTTTGACGACCTTGGACTCCGGATATTCCTTCTCGAATTCCAAAATGTTCCGGATGTCAGCTCCTCTCCATACATAGACGCATTGATCATCGTCTCCGACGACGCAGAGGTTCCGGTATTTGGCGGCCAATGTTTTGATCAGGACATACTGGGCGCGGTTGGTGTCCTGGTACTCGTCCACCATGATGTAGTGAAAACGTTCCTGCAGTTTTTCACGAACCTCCGGTTTGTCGCGCAGAAGTTCGACACATTTCATGATGAGGTCGCCAAAATCGAGGGCGTTGGATGTCGTAAGTTTCTTCTGATACAGCTGATAGATGCTCGCGACCATCTGGCGGAAGGGATCGGGAGAGGTGAGCGCATGGATCTGATAAGAGGCGGCGTCGATCAGCTCGTCTTTCGAGCGCGAGATCATGGACACGAGCACGCCTGGCTTGAACTTTTTGTCATCCAGGCTCAGCTCCGTGAGGCAGTCCTTGACGAGTTCTTTCTGGTCATGATCATCGTAAATGACAAAATGCTGTGAGAGATTGATCGCGTGGCCTTCACGGCGCAGGAGTTGCGCGCAAAAACGGTGGAAGGTGGAGATCAGGACGCCCCGGCCATGTCCGCCGGTGAGCGCGTCCACCCGGTTCTGCATTTCTTCGGAGGCTTTATTCGTAAAGGTGACGGCCAGAATGTGCCACGGTGCGATGTTCTGCGCGATCAGGTGAGCGACGCGACTCGTGATCACGCGCGTTTTTCCGCTGCCGGCGCCCGCCAGGACCAGAAGCGGACCCTGCGCATGCAGGACCGCTTCTGTCTGCGGGGGGTTCAGGTTTTTAAGATAGTCGTCATTCATAAAAAGTGATGCCATTCAGGATTCCCTGCCATTGGGTCGTCAATTGCCTGAAATACGCCCCGTCACCCTCCAGGCTGATGAGCCAGCGCGCTCTTGGGCTGGCCACCCAGAGGTCCTGGCCGCGGACAAAACGGCCATCCAGGGTCGCTTCGTAGCTCAACCGGTAACAAGGAAATCCGTGGAAAGGCTCGTCGGATTCCGCCGTGACGGTGTTACCCTTCTGCTCAAGGGCCTTGCGCGCCGCCGTTTTCTCATCAGGGGTGATTTCTTTAGGCGCAGAGCCCAGCACCTCGACCGCCGCCGTAAAATCCAGGTGCATTTTATCATGCGCCATCGTGGCTCCAACCTGGTGGTCATCGGCCACGCCGACCAGCCAATCCTCAGGGAACCCGATCTTGGCGCCGCCCGTCTGGTGGACCCAGAGGCCCCCATGGGCGGGGGCGGCCAACGTGCCGGATTCCTCCCGCGAGAGTCGATGGATGGAGGTGAGCCATTCCTGAAAGTCCTGAACGATCCAGGGAAAGCTGTCTCGATTGGCGCGAAGCGAAAGGACGTAATAGCGGCTTTCCATGAAAAAATAAACGGATTGGTGCTGCACAATGCCCTCGGGACCTTCACTCAGCCAGGTGACTTCATAGGCGTTCTGTCCGGCCAAAGTCCGGGCCGAGGAAGCCAGGACGCGTGAATTTTTGGACCGCAAGCTGATGTCGCCGGTGGCGAATGACTTTAGAATATCGATCGACACGTCCGCGGACAGATGGCTCTTGTCGACGGGGTCGGAAATCTGGCAAAGGATAAACGCATCAGTCCCTTCCTGCGTTTTGCGCGTTAACAATGGCCCGAACGGGAAAGAGGACGGTACGTCCCAGGGCTCCGGCACCAGAAAACTCAACCTGGCGTCGCTGAAGAACAGCCGCGGTGGTGTCTCTACCGCAGCGCAAAGCGAACAGACCAAAGCGAGCAGCGAACAGATGAATAGCCTTTTAATCATCGATGTTCCATAAACACGACTGTCTCCACGTGCGCCGTATGGGGAAAAAGATCCACCGGCTGCGCGCTCCGTATCCTATAAAAAGGGACAAGGCTCTGGAGATCCCGGGCGAGGGATTCGGGGTTGCAGGAGATGTAGGCGAGGCGCGGGGGATTCATTTCGAGGAGATTTCTGAGCGCCTGAGGATGAAGCCCCGGGCGAGGAGGGTCCACGACCATCGCGGAGAGCTGGACCGACAGCTTGGATCCGGGCAGCTTCTTCAGAAACTCCTGCGCGTCTTCGCAAACAAACTCTGCGTTCTGGATTCCGTTGAGTTCCGCGTTCTTTCTGGCGTCTTCGATCGCATCCCTGTTTGTGTCGATTCCGACAACCCGATCAAAAGAATCGGCCAGGGCCAGTGTGATTCCTCCGGAGCCACAGTAAAGGTCGACGAGTGCGCCTCGGATGTCCTTTCCCCAGGTTTGAAGCAGGGCATACAGTTTTTCGGTTCCGCGCGTGTTGGTTTGGAAGAAGGAGTAGGGCGAGATGCGATAGGTGATGGACCCCAGTTTCTCCTCGATCGTCCCGGGTCCCCATAGGAGTCTCATATCTTTCGTCTGCGCGACGTCGCTCTTCTCATCCGTGACGCCGATCCAGCAGGTTGTCAGCAGCGGGCGAAGATCAACGGGAGGTGTAGGGGCGCACCGCAGTGCGCCCTCCCCGGTCATGAGGAGTACAGCCATCCTCTGCCCCGTATTCTTGCCCTCGCGCAAAACGAGATAACGCAGATCGCCTTCATGCCGCCGGCGGTGATAACCCTTCAGGCCCTGGGCCTTGGCCCACTGCCGGACGCGGTGAAGAACATCGAGACATTCCGTAGACATTAAAAAGCATGTTTGAAGGTCGATGACCTGGTCGAACCGGCCCGCCGCCCGCAGGCCGAGTACAAGTTGTTCGTCCCATACTCCGCAGGCGCATTCCATTTTGTTTCGGTAATGCCATTCGTCCGGGGAAGGGATGATCGGTCGCCACTCTTCCACTTCATACGCTCTGAGGAGCGTGCGGACTCGCTCTTCTTTTTGAAGGAGCTCTTTCGGATAAGGCGGAGGCCGCATGGATCCCTCTCGGGATTTTTCGCAGAGACATCCGCCACAAATGCCGAAATGAGCACAATCCACGGGCAGAATCATGCCATTTTTCCCGTTGCAAAATTTCAGCATGTGATATACAACCAATCTATGCCCGCTATCGAAGATTATGGCCCGTTGACTCCCTTCCTGGCTTCCAGCGATGTTTCCGAAGTCATGGTCAATGGGCCCAATAAGATTTTTGTCGAGCAGAGCGGGAAGCTGACGCAGGTTGAACGCAAGTTCACGAGCGAAGCTGAACTGCTGCGCGTGGCCCGGCAGCTCCTGACCCTGGCCGGGAAAGCGCTTTCCCCGCAAATGCCGCTCCTGGATTGTCGCCTGAGTGATGGGTCGCGAATGACCGTCACGACGCCTCCGGTGACCGCCCACACCTGTTTTACGATCCGCCGTCCCACCTACAAAGCGCAGGATCTGAACGAACTGGTGTCCCGTAATACGTTGTCAGGTCCGATGGCGGAGCTTCTGCGGATCGCGGTTCAGATGCGCCTGAATATTCTGATTTCTGGAGGCACAAGCTGCGGGAAGACGACGCTTCTGAACGCCCTGGCGGCCAATATTCCAAAGGCCCACCGGATCATTACCATCGAAGATACTTTTGAAATTTCTCTACCCCATCCAAACTGGGTGGCGCTCGAAACTGTTTTTCAAGGGAGAGGCGAGGGCGGGGCTTTCATTGACATGCGCTCTCTGGTGTCTCATGCCCTCCATTTGCGGCCCGATCGCATCCTTCTTGGCGAGATGCGCGGCGCGGAAGCGCTGGATGTGCTCCAGGCCATGAACTCCGGCCACGACGGCGCCATGGCGACCATCCATGCGAGTTCGCCCATGGATGTGGTTTCCCGTCTGGAGACGCTGGTCCTCATGGCCGGTTACGAAATCCCTCTCGTCGCGATCCGCCAGCAGATTTCCCGCGCCATTCATCTCATCATCCAGATGCGTCGCACCGTGGATGGCGCTCGCCAGATCATCGCGCTGACGGAAGTGACCGGGATGCAGGACGGAAAAGTCACCATGCAGGATATCTTCCTGCTTGGGCGCAATCGCGCCGGACAGACTGGCTTTTTTCCGACAGGCTATGTCCCGCTTTTCATCCAGCAGGCGCCGGCACAGGGCATTCAGGTTGCCGGTAACCTTTTCGGCGCTCCCCAGCAGCAGGCCCCGGCGGCTTAATGAATTGGAAGCGGATCTGGACCGGAGCGGCTCTCGGGGCCGTTGTTTTCTGGCTTTTTGAGGTTGGGAATCTTGTTTTGACGCAGCGCCTCCTCGTGACGGAACCGAATCTCCAATGGGGCGAAATCACGTCGATTTCCGGATCTTTGATCGTTCCAAGCCTGATCTCGGGATTTCTGCTCAGCTGGCTTTATGCGCTGGCGCGTCCGCGCCTCGGTCCGGGTCCCTGGACAGCCGTTTTCATGGGCTCTATCGGTTTTTCTTTTGCCAATCCTAATTTCTTCACGTTGTCCGTCTGGATGTCTTATCCGCTGAACGCCGTGATTCAGTTCGCGACTTTATGGCTGAAATTTGCGGCTGCAACATACGTTGCTGGATGGCAGTATATTGAAAAGGCGCCTTAATACCTTCCTTCTGCTCGCCGGATTGTCCCTCTGCTATGCGGATGGAACCCCAGGGACCATTCGCGGTTTTGTGAAGTTCTCCGGGGAAGCGCCGCCGCGAAACATGTTTGCTAACGCCTCCGATCATGATTGCCCGCATGGGATCGCTCAAACGCATCTTCTGGTCAAGCGGGATTCTCTCGATCTTCAGAATGTTCTGATTGTCCTGGAACGCGAGGACCGCCGCGTCATGCCGACCCGCCTTCAGGCCACCCTGTCGTCCGAAGGGTGCCAGTGGCTGCCGCGCATCCAGTGGCTGCCTCTCGGGACAAGCCTCCTCCTCGTGAACAAGGATGGTGCCCGCCATCATCTGCATGCCTGGAAGGGAGATAATTCCATTTTTGAGGCGGAACTCGGGCCGGACCGTCCGCCCTTGCGCCGGCCCTTGGTCATTCCCGGGCTGTATAAAATCAATTGCGATAAGCATCTCTGGGAACGAGCCTGGATCTACGTGTCGCCGCATGATTCGGTGGCCGTTACGGACGCGCACGGAGAGTTTATGATGAAGCATGTTCCTCCCGGCCGGTACCGGATCCACGCCTGGCATGAAGGATGGGTGGAAACAGCGAATGACCGGAATGGGCGTCTGGAATTTCAGCCGATGCAGGAGATTCAGGATGTGAAAGTTCGGGAAAATGAGGAATCCGAAGTTCATTTTGAGGATCTGACGCCCGCCTTTGTCGTTTCCAGCCCCGATTGAGCTAGCGGGTTCAATTTGATATAAAACCTTTCCAAGCGAATTCGATTGGACAGGAGCTTTTCTTGCTTCCCAAAGCGTTGTCCGGCTGGTTGTTTTTCCCGCAAATAGGTGTTTTCCGTGGTTAGCCGAGGGCTTCGTATTTACATCCTCTTCATGGTGGCGGCCACCTTTGGCCTGGTGATCGCCGGCGGTCTGGTGACAAGCACGGGTTCTGCTCTGGCGGTTCCGGACTGGCCCTTGTCTTTCGGTCAGGTTTTTCCGCCCATGGTGGGGGGAGTCCTTTATGAGCATGGCCATCGCCTCGCGGCGGCGGCAATCGGTATTCTGACCATTGTCCTCGCGATCTGGATCTGGCTTCAGGCGCAGGAGCCCTTACTGAAGAAGGCGGGATGGATCGCGCTTGGCCTGGTCTGTTGTCAGGGGGTGCTGGGCGGTGTGACGGTCCTTTTAAAGCTGCCGGCGATGACCTCGGTCGGGCATGCCTGCCTGGGCCAAGTGGTTTTCTCTTGGATTTGCTGCATTGCCGTTATGGTCCACGACGTCATTCCGGCGAAAGCCGGAACCCAGTCGCCGGATGCTCTGGGCCCCGTCCCATTCCTTCGAGGATATAGGACGGGACTGTCCCCCGGTAGTAAGGGGGACGACTTTCGTCGGGGTGACGGCGTGAAGCTTCGTCGGCTGGCGCTGATCACAACCGGGTTTGTATTTTTACAGCTCATCTTCGGCGCCATCTATCGCCACGTCGGCCTCTTGCTCCATTTCCATTTTCTGGGTGCCGCGCTGGTATTTGTCTACGGCATTCTCCTTTATAGTCGTGTCAAGAAATCGGCGTCAGGCGATGGGTGGCTTCTGCGTCCGGCCACACTTCTCCTCGCCTTGATTTTTGTCCAGATCGGCCTTGGCCTCTACACCTGGCAGAATCCTACCGTCTTCGATGCCACGGCCCATGTCGCGGTCGGAGCCCTGATCCTCGCGATGTCCGTCGTCATCAGTCTCGAGAGTTTCCGGCGTATGACCGCTTGATCGTGCGCGTGCGCGATTATTTCGAACTCACCAAGACGTGCCTCACGGCCATGGTGATTCTGACTACCTGGCTCGGGTATGCCTTCGTCACCGGCAAGGTCACCTGATGGAAGCCGTCGTAGTCCAGAATGTCATGCACACCTATCCCGCCAAAAAGTCCCGCTCGTCCGCAGGTCTGCCCGCCGGACGGCAGGCGCTTCGCGGGGTCAGTTTCGAAATCAAGGAAGGCGAGATCTTCGGGCTTCTGGGCCCGAACGGCGGGGGCAAAAGCACCCTCTTCCATATCCTATCCACCTATTTTCCGCCGACGAGCGGGCGCGTGGAGATTTTTGGCGCCGATCTGGCGGCCGGCGTGGAAGCGGTCCGCCGCCAGATCGGGGTGGTTTTCCAGGCCCCCGGCTTGGACGGCAAGCTCACGGTGCAGGAAAATCTGAAACATCAGGGGCATCTCTACGGCCTTCACGGGGCCGCCCTGGCGGAGCGCATCAAAACCGTTCTCGCGCGCGTTGATCTGATGGACCGGGCGAACGATTTTGTGGAGACGCTGTCCGGCGGAATGAAGCGGCGGGTCGAACTGGCGAAGGGGCTCCTGCACCAGCCGAAGCTCCTGATTCTAGACGAGCCCACGACGGGCCTTGATCCCGTCGTCCGGCGGGAAATCTGGGCCCACCTCAAGGACCTTCAGCGCAGCGGCGTCACGGTCGCGCTGACGACCCATCTCATGGACGAGGCGGATCAGTGCGACCGCGTCGCCATCTTGAATCACGGAGAGCTGGTCGCCTTGGGAAAGCCGGCAGACCTGAAGGCGGAAATCGGCGGGGATGTCATTTCGGTGGAAGCTGAAGACCTGGACACACGGCGGGCGGATCTGCAGCGTCAGCTGGGGGTGAAATCAGAGATCGTTGACGGGATTCTGAGAATCGAGATGGAGCGGGGCCATGAATTTATTCCGCGCTTAGTCACCGCCTTCCCGGGTCGTATCCGGTCTGTAAGCCTTGGCAAGCCCTCGCTTGAAGATGTTTTTATCCGCAAAACAGGTCACCGCTTCGGAACCGAGGACCGTTCGTCATGACACATTTCTGGCTGGCGTCCTGGACGTTGTGCGAGCGGGAACTGGTCCGGTTCCTGCGGCAGCGCAGCCGGGTGATCGGGGCTTTTCTGCCGCCTGTGGTCTTCTGGCTGTTGATCGGGTCGGGGCTGGCGCATTCCTTTCGAGGGGCCAACTATCTGCAGTATTTTTTCCCCGGAACCATCGTGCTCATTATCCTGTTTACGGCCATTTTTTCGACCATCTCGATCATCGAAGACCGGCATGCCGGGTTTCTGCAGTCGGCGCTTGTGGCGCCGTTGTCGCGGGTGACGATCGTGACCGGCAAGATCGGCGGAGCGGCGCTGCTCGCGCTCATCCATGCGGTTCCCTTTCTGTTCCTGGCGCCGCTGGCGGGCCTGTCAGTCCCCGTCTCCGAATGGGTTCCAGTCCTGCTCCTTCTCTCGGCACTTTCCGTCGGACAAGCGGGTCTCGGTTTTTTGATTGCCTGGCGGCTGGACTCTTCCCAAGGGTTCCACGCGATCATGAACCTCTTCCTGATCCCCATGTGGCTTTTGTCCGGCGCGCTCTTCCCTCCTTCCGGCGCGGCGACGTGGATCAGCGTCGTCATGCGCTTGAATCCCCTGACCTATGGCGTTCTGGGACTTCAGGAATGTTTCTTTGCCGATGGCATTCCTCTGGGACATAGTCCCGTTTCCTACGGGATTTGCCTCGCCATCTCGGCAGGGTTTGCGGCGCTGACCATCATCGCGTCCATCTGGTCTGCCCGTAAAACAGCCTGACCGCGACGCGGCCGCTGGACGCTTCCTCTGTGGTTTTATGTGTCAGTGACGGGAGTGCTTATTTATGGAATGCTATACGGCTGATGGGACGAGACGGAAGAAAGACGATCTTCCAGGTGCTCATCCCGAATGATCTTCATAATTTCCGACTCGGCGGTGCGGATTTCCACATAAGAAGGGATCCTCATCATGCCGACCTCTTCTTGAATGAAAGCGATCGTGCGGGCGCTCATGCAGTCCTGCAGGATTTCGAGGAAGGTCTTCCCGACGGCGCGAGGATAGGCGATGACCAGTTTGGCCAGGGAACGCGTCGACGCCTTCGGCAGGATTTTTTTTAAGTCATCCTGGGGCAACGCTAATATGTCCATCATGCACGCTTCGCCCATGTGTCCTCCTCGTGCAAAGTGTGCCCCCTGAGGCGGGGGCCTTCAATATATATGTGAAAAGACTAGTCATTATTTACATAGGTTTGATAAATTAGTGATGCAATAATGAGTCTAAATGTAGAGGTGAAAGCGTGACCCGCAAACTGCTGCTTTTTGATCTCGACTGGACATTGATCTATACCGGAGGCGCGGGGGTGCGCGCTCTCGACGTCGCTTTTGAAAAAATCTTTCAGATCCCGCGGGCCATGAAAACGGTATCTCCCGACGGAAAGACGGACCCGGCCATCTGCCGGGAAATGATCCGCGTGCACCTGAACCGGGAGCCGGAAGAAGGTGAAATTTCCAGGTTGTGCCGCGGCTATCTGGCCCAATTGGCCCTCGAGATTCCGACCAGCCCCGGATACAGAATCCTCCCAGGAATCCCAACGCTTTTAGAGGAATTGGCGAGTCGCCCGGGCGTTCTGATGGGGCTCGGGACCGGGAATCTGGAGGAAGGGGCCCGGATCAAGCTCGCCCGCGCCGACCTCATGAAATATTTTCGTTTCGGAGGGTATGGGTCCGACGCGGAAGAACGTCCAGCGGTCCTGCGCGCCGGCGTTAGACGCGGGGAATCGATCCTCGGCAAACCCATGTCTCCACGGGACGTGGTGGTGATCGGAGATAATATCCGCGATGTGGAGGCCGGCAAAGCGATCGGAGCTGCAACGGTGGCTGTCGCCAGCGGCCCGATGACGTACGAGGAGCTGTCGGCGACCCGTCCGGATCATCTTTTCCACGACCTATCGGATACCCCGACTGTTTTGAGTGCTCTTACGATTTGATGGGGTTGGATGGGTCGATGTGGGTGACGGGAAGCCTGGCGTAATCCCGATCAAACGACACAATCGCCTGGAAGTGTTTTTCCTGAACCAAGGCCGCCTGATAGGCGTCGATAAAATCCACACGATACGTTTCGTAAAGCGAGAGCGCCGTCATTAGACGTTGTCGGTGCTCAAAATGGATACCTTCCTTCTGCAGGATTTCCCGGATCGCCTGGGCAATGGAGGTCGGCGGAATGTCCTGCCCTTCCAGGACCCATATCATCTCCGCGACTGAAAGGTCTGAAACGTAAAGCTCATCTTTGATGCGTAACGAACTCCGGATAAACTTTTCAACGGCGCGGACCTGAGCGGGATCGTCATCTAACAGAAGCCGGAGCAGGATATTGGTGTCTAAGAGCTTCATGCCTCTGGTCCCTGACGATGCTTGTGGTAACGCGCGGTGACATGGTGTTTGGCCTGCGCCAGGAGGGCCTCTTTCGTGAGTGTTTTATGCCCGGCATAAGGTTTGAGAAGCCCGCGCAGGCCCAGAAGATCTCCTCGGATAGGTAAGAGGATCGCCTGATGTCCGTCGGTCACAAACGTCACCCGGTCTCCCGGTTTGAGTTTGAGCGAATTTCGCACATGTTTGGGAATGGTGACCTGTCCCTTCACGGAAAGACTGGATTCGAACATGTATTTCCTCCCTCAAAAAGTATTCTTTACTAATATATCATAGGTTTACAAATAATCAATAAGTATTACTTTATAAGTAATAGTATAACTTTATGACTCCTGCCGTTAGGTCCTTAAGTCCATCTGAGAATGGAGCGTGTGTCATCGTCCTGTAACACAAATGTGTTAGCCTTGCTCCGTACGGGCGCGCAAAATAATCATGCCAAGAACTGTTATCCGCATCGTTGCCATCCTTCTGACCTCCTATCCCAGCCGGGTCCCCTGCGTGATAAAGCTCGAGGGCTACTCGGCATGAGCCAAAACGGAAAGACTGGGGTTGGTCGAATAGAAGCGGTGGGGATCACTCTGTTTATAGCGGGCCTTTTCAGCCAGGAGCCTTTGTCCCGCCGTCATATCTTATTTCCGTTGACAGTATCTTCCCGCCGCAGAACTCGAGGAGTGCAGCTGAGTCGGTCCTCATAGTTCCACGAAAATCCAATTTACTGAATTCGTCTTAAATCGATGCGGTCGGGCTGAAGCGTCGTGTCGTAAATCCCAGTTAGGGAATCTGATATCTTGTCTATGGGGCTCGGACGAATCCGAACAGGGACTCCGCGCCTCTTGACAAAAAATGCCATTTTGAGGTATTTATTTTTAAATGATTGAAGTCTCGCAACTTACTAAAACATACGGCGCTACGGTGGCCCTGGATCACGTGAGTTTTGTTGTCCAGCCGGGTGAGGTGGTGGGGCTTCTCGGACCCAACGGTGCCGGCAAGACGACCATGCTGAAGATACTCACGGGCTATCTGCCGCCGAGCGATGGTTCGGCGCGTGTCGCCAATTATGATGTTCTCGATCAATCGCTCGAACTGCGCCGCCGCATCGGGTATCTCCCCGAAACCAATCCCCTGTATGAAGAGCTGGCCGTCTACGAGTCTCTGACCTGGACGGCCCGCCTGCGCGGCATGCCGCCGGCCGATGCCGAGGGAGCGATACGCCTGGCGATCCAGGTCTGCGGTCTTCAGTCGGTGATCGGCAAGGATATCGCGCATCTGTCCAAAGGCTATCGCCAGCGCGTGGGTCTCGCACAGGCCATTCTTCATGACCCGGAAATCCTCATACTCGATGAGCCGACATCCGGCCTTGACCCCAACCAGCAGGATGAAGTGCATGCCTTGATTCAAACCATGCGGCAACGAAAAACCGTCCTGCTTTCTACGCACATTCTTTCCGAAGCCAGCCGCGTCTGCGACCGGGTCTTGATCATTCACAAGGGAAATATAGTCGCTGATGGTTCGCCGGCCGGATTCGGACGTCCGCTGGAAGATGTTTTCAGGGAATTGACCAGATCATGAAATCTGTTTGGACACTGGCTCGAAAAGAGCTCACCATCCTGTTGAACGCGCCGGCGACCTACGTCATCAGCGTGGTGTTCATGCTCATCACCGGCTGGCTGTTTGTGTCGCCGCTTTTCCAGGTGAATCAAAGCACCCTGGACACCTTTTTCCGGCCGCTGCCTCTCATCTTCACGTTTCTGGTCCCGGCCTTGACGATGCGTTCCTTTTCGGAAGAGTTTAAGTCCGGAACCATCGAATACCTCTCCACGCTTCCCCTGGAAGACCATGAGATTGTTCTGGGCAAATACGTCGCGGCGATGGGGCTGATCGGACTGCTCGTCACCTTCACCCTCGTCTATCCTCTGGTCCTGCTTCTGGTCGGCCGACCGGATCCGGGGCAGCTGTTCGGTGTTTATGTCTCGATCCTGGGGCTGGCCTCCTTTTTTACCGCCATCGGGCTCTGTGCCTCAGCGGTCACGCGCAATCAGGTGGTCGCCTTCATTCTTGGGTTTTTTATCTGCTTCACTTTCTTCCTCTTGAGCCGGGTGGCCGATTTTATGCCGGGGTTTTTGGCCGGTTTCGTGCGCGGCTTGAGCGTCGACGCTCACTTTGATGCTCTGGCGCGCGGCGTCCTGGATACGCGAGATGTTCTTTATTGGGTGACGGGTACCGCGTTCTTCCTGGCGGCCGCTCTGTCCGTGATGCAATCTAAAAAATGGCGATAACGCTCTCTCAGCGCAGAAAACAATTGGCGATCACAAGTGCCGCCGGGCTGGCGCTCACGGCTCTGGTGGCGATTCTGATCAATGTCTTGAGCAATTGGGTCTTTTTCCGGCTGGACTTGACGAGAAACAACGCCTATTCCCTGTCGCCGTCGAGCCGAAGGCTTGTCCGGGATTTGTCCGACCCGGTGATTGTCAAAGCCTACTTCACGCCGGACCTCCCCGCGCCCTATAACGCGTATGAGCGTTATGTCCGGGATCTGCTGACGGAATACCGGGCGGCGTCCCGCGGTAAAGTTCGTTTTGAATTCGCGCTGTCGAGCCCGCCGGAAGAATTCGAGAAAAAAGCCGGGGAAGCCGGCCTGGTTCCGATCCAGTTTGAAGAAAGGGGAAGCGATCAGCTCCAGATCCGCCGGGGCTATATGGGCCTTGTTCTGTTCCACCGCGATAAATCCGAAACGCTTCCCATCGTGAAGGATGTCCAGCAGCTGGAGTACGATCTGACCAGCCGCATCGCGAAGATGGCGGTGCGGACCAAAAAGATCATCGCGACGACCTCCGGCCATGGAGAAATATCTCTCCGGCAGGGCGCAGGCGTGCAGGCACCGCCCCGCCTGGGCGAGGATTTGAAAGAGCTGTACGAGTTTGCCGATCTTCCGCTTCCCTCCGGATCCACCATGCCGGTGAACGCCGACGCGCTCCTGGTGATCGGCCCCAAGCAGAAGCTGGATGATCGCTCGATCTGGGCCATCGATCAGGCCATCATGCGGGGAATCCCGACAGGTTTTCTGCTGGACAGCAAGAATCTGATGGTCAACCAGTTTTATGTGACTCCCCTCGACCATGGATTAGGAGAGCTGCTTGCACATTACGGCATTCAGCTGGGAAACCGGCTGGTCTATGACGCCCAATGCGAGACGATCGGCGTGACGCAGAATGTCTCGGGATTTGCTTTCTCGACGAGCATGCGCTATCCCTATATTCCGACCATCGACCGGATCGCCGCAAATAACCCGATGACCCGGGGATTGGATACCGTGGGGGTGCCCTTTGTGACGACGGTCGATCCAGTCCAGAGGCTTCCGATCGGGATTCATTTTGCCCCGCTCCTCTATACGTCTCCCCGGAGCTGGCTCGCGTCGGACCAGCCGTATGCCAGCGTAGCGCCCAATAACATTCCTGAGCCGAAACCGGGGGATCCTCATGGTCCCTATTCCGTGGGCGCGGTATTGGAAGGATCCTTTACCAGCTATTTTTCCGCCACTGGACCTTGGCGGACCCGCCAAAGCCGTAGTGGCGGGCAGGGCGGCGATCTTCCCGTCCCCGGCCAGACTCTGATCGGGACCAGTCCTAAAACCCAGATATTTGTGATCGGTACATCGAGGCTTCTGGATCCCAATCTTCCCCAATTCCCGGGTGGGGATGCCCTCATGAGCAATGTGCTGGCGTATCTTTCCAAGGACGAGACGCTTCTCGGGATTCGAGCGAAAGGGGAAATCATCCGGCCGCTCAAACCCGTCACAGGGTTGGAGCTCGAGATCGTAAAAGTTGGGACGCTTTTAGCCGTCGTCCTTCTCCCGGTCCTCCTCGGACTGTGGCGCTGGCGGAGCCGCCAGAACTGGCGGCGAGCCATCTCGGCCGCTTTCGCGCCCAAGGCCGCCTGACATGTCTCTCGAGACTCTTAAGAAACTGAGCGTTGCGGCCGCCATCCTCCTTCTCATCTGGATGATGTATGTCTACCGTCAGGTTCCGCATGAAAAAACACCCTTCGCCAAAATGGCTGACAAGGCGGACCAGATCATTCTCAGCCAAGGAAGTCGCGCGGTGGTCATGCGACGGGGAGCCGGCCAGTGGAAAGTCGGTCTCGCGAGCGCTCCGTTCTATGCCGCCGACTCGGAACTCATTAAGCCGTTGCTCTCAAATCTTAACGGCCTTCAAGTCGAGGATGAGATCACGGACCGGGCTGATCGTGCCGCCGATTACGATGTGACGGCGGAAACCGGCATCCATGTGCGGCTTCTCGATGCCCGGCAAGCAGGCCTTGCCGAGGGCATCTTCGGCAAGCAGGCGCCGGATTTCGGCCATATTTACTTTCGCTACTCTGATAAACCGAACGTCTACCTGGCTCGCGGGCTGATCCGCGGTGATCTGGGACGCATGGAACTAAACTACTGGCGCAGTCGTCAGCTCTTTGATATCCCCGAAGCGAAAATCCAGAGTATTGTCATTGAAGGAAAGGGATTTACGACGGACCTGAAACGGGTGAGCACCGACACTTGGACTTTGAACGGCAAGCCCGCGGACTCCGGATTCGTCAACGCGTTGATCGGGACGTACGCCCATTCGCACGTTGATGATTTCGTCGACACCGCCGCCTATCCAAACCTCACGTTTGAAGGGCTTACGTATGCGCACCTGCGCGTGATGGGGACCGATACCTCGTTCGATCTTCGCATCGGCGCTCAGGATCCCAAGACCAAGCGCTACCCGGCCTCGGCCGGAAAAGACCAGGGATTGGTCTGGTTATCCCAGGCCACCCTTGATTCCCTCCTGAAAAAACCAGCTGTCTTTAAAACAAAATAAAACGCCGGGAGGCTTTTGGCCGTCCCGGCGTTCTTTGAATCCTTGCTTCGGGCGGACGCGGAGGTCCGCCCTACAATTAGGCGATGGTGACTTTTTTGTCCAGGTAGATGTCCTGAATGGCGTTCAAGATCTTGACGCCGTCGGCCATCGGTCGCTGGAAGGCTTTGCGGCCCGAAATCAGGCCCATGCCGCCCGCGCGCTTATTGATGATGGCGGTTTTGACAGCTTCCGCCAGATCCGTTGCGCCTGAAGAGGCCCCGCCCGAGTTGATGAGTCCCGCCCGGCCCATGTAGCAGTTGGCTACCTGGTAGCGGGTGAGGTCGATCGGATTGTCGCTCGTCAGTTTTTCATAGACGAGCTTGTGGGTCTTCCCGAAATTCAAGGCGGTGTAGCCGCCGTTGTTTTCCGGGAGCTTCTGCTTGATGATGTCGGCCTGGATCGTCACTCCCAGATGATTGGCCTGGCCGGTGAGGTCGGCGGAAACGTGAAAGTCCTTTTCCTTGGTCTTGAACGCGCTTGAGCGCAGGTAGCACCAGAGGATCGTTGCCATTCCGAGTTCATGCGCGTGCTGGAACGCCTGACTCACTTCCCATATCTGCCTCCGTGATTCGGGGGACCCGAAGTAGATGGTCGCACCGACGGCCACACAGCCCTGATCGTAGGCCTGCTTCACGCTCGCAAAGAGCGTTTCATCGAAGGTGTTCGGATAGGAGAGGAATTCGTTGTGGTTGATCTTCAGAATAAACGGAATTTTGTGCGCATACTTGCGCGCGACGGCTCCCAGGACGCCCAAAGTGGAAGCGACGCCATTGGCGCCGCCTTCGATCGCGAGCTTCACGATGTTTTCCGCATCGAAATAGATCGGATTGGGCGCAAACGACGCACCGGCCGAATGTTCGATGCCCTGATCAACCGGCAAAATCGACACGTAGCCCGTGCCGCCCAGGCGGCCGTGATCCAGGAGCGACTGGAGGCTCTTTAATACCGGAGTGGGGCGATCCGAGAGGCTGTAGATCCGTTCCACATAGTCCGGGCCGGGAAGATGGATCGATTCCTTGGGAATCGTGGTGCATTTATGCTCCAGGAGCTTTTTGCCTTCAGCCCCCAGGAGTCCTTCAATATCAACGGTCATGGTGGTGTGTCTCCTTTTTAATGGTAAGAAATCAACTTCATTATACGAGATGGAGGACGGTCTTTATCTGACCGGGATCATACAGGACGGTCGACACGGTATAATGCCAATAGATGGAAACAATCGTCTTTTTGGATCGCGGAACGGTGACGGTGCCTTTCCGGAAACCGGCCATCGCGCACGAGTGGCTGGACTACGAACGCACGGCGCCGGGCGAAACCGTTGAGCGGCTCAAAGCGGCGACGGTCGCCGTTACCAACAAGGTGAAGATCGGGGAGCCCGAGTTCTCCGCCCTCCCGCAGCTGAAATTTATCGCGATCACGGCGACCGGGTATGACAATATCGATCTCGCGGCCTGCCGCAAACGCGGCATCCTGGTGTCCAACGTTCCCGGATACGCGCGCCAGTCCGTTCCGGAGCACGTGATGATGCTCATCCTGGCTCTGCGTCGGAACCTCCCCGCCTATCAGAAGGCCGTTCGCGAAGGGCGCTGGCAGCATTCTCCTCAGCCGACGGTCAACGATATCCCTGTCGAGGATCTGCACGGGACCACGCTGGGTCTTATCGGTTATGGCGACCTGGCCAAAGGTGTCGAGCGGCTCTCCCGCGCTTTCGGGATGGAGGTCCTGATCGCCGAGCGTAAAGGAGCGGCGGCGCGTCCCGGCCGAACTCTTTTTGAAGAGGTTCTGAAGCGGGCGGATGTGGTCAGCCTGCACGCACCGTTGAACGACCAAACCCGGAGTATCCTCGGGGCGGCGGAGTTGGCCCTCATGAAGGCCACGGCCCTCCTTATAAACACGGCGCGCGGGGGGCTGGTGGATGAGAAGGCGTTAGCCGATGCGCTGAAGAGTGGCCTCTTGGGCGGGGCCGGCGTGGATGTGCTCTCCACCGAACCGCCGCGCGAGGGGAATCCTCTCCTGGATATCCATCTGCCCAACCTCATCGTGACGCCCCACATCGCCTGGACCAGCCGCCAGGCCCAGGAAGCCCTGGCTGAGGAAGTCGTGAAAAATATCGAAGCCTTCGCGGTTGGAAAACCTCAAAATGTGGTCAGTTAATGCAGTTGATTTGTTAACGCATTTGTTACAAATCAGCAATATTACCGTAACGCGCCCCCTGTAAACTTCCTATATGCGAGGGTCAAAAGGCCCTTGCCATTATCATGCGCCCAAATATCACTCGACTGACCGCCTGTTCGCTTGCGCTGTCGCTGACTGCCACCACCGGCTCGCCGAAAACGCTTCAGGGACCGTTTGCGCCGAATTCTGCTGTCGTTCCCTCAGAGTTAATCACGCAACAGGCATTTCAGACGCGCGATACCCAGTTCAGGCTCGAAGGACCGCTCGATTCAAATGTGGCCTCTCAAATCAGCCGAACTGTGGCTGAGGGCGGCGTCCGCCCGTCTGACGGTGAATCGACCGCTACGGGGCTTCTCAGAAGCGCCCATCGCCTGCAAATCAATTCGAAAGCGGAGCTTGATGCGGCTTACAATCATGTCATCGATTGGCCGCAAACAGAGCCTCAAGAAGACTTTGAATTTGATGTCCAAATGACGGACATCTTCGAGCGTCTTCAAAATGAGTTTCTGAGGTATGAAAAAAGCGGCAACCCCGACACTTTGGCCTCCGAACTTGACGCGCTGGCGCGGCTTTGCGGCGAAGTGGAAGGAGAAAACTTTATCCCTTGGAGTGAACGAGTCCTTGGTAAAAAAACCGAGGTATGGGAAAAGGAAGACTGGCTCGACGCGGCGCGTCAATGGTTGAGCATTCTGAACAGAGATTCTCTCGTGCCGAAAGGATGGTTCGTCTATCTGGGACCGCGCGGGATCTTCGCAGGCCACGTGCTCCGATACGCTGTGATCTATGTCCCCTTTATTAACGCGTGGCGATTGATTGTCGAGGTGGATCACGATTCGGCAGACATATTGCCTGATTATTCCGGAGGCGCATTGGTCTTTGAGCCCTACTTGATCCTCAGCAGGCACTGGATGAATGCGAAGGATCAGGATATCTTCAAGTATGCCGTGGAGCAATCGCGCGAATTCCCCCAGGAGCATCCTTTGGAGTCGCGGTTGGCCGCATACAGTCGCGACACGTTCATAGAAGCGGCTGACCGAAAGACGCGCCGAGAAGAGTGGAACCACACGGTCGATGATCTGCGTCTGCTGGCGGTTCTCACTGAAACGGACAAGGATGAATTATCGACGGATGACTATTTAAGCATTCTGGAGTATTCAGACTCTACCGCAAGGTCACAAATCCTGCGCCTGGTAGCAGACGAAATTCGAACGGACATCAGCCGTCACCCCGCGCATCTGGAAGATCTGCTGGACGTTGTTTCAGAGGCGCATAATGTCGTCAGAGAGTTTACGGATTCCGATAGTCCGGCGGAGCGGGACTACTCTTTGTGGCGGCTTCAGAGAATTTATGAAGGAAAAGTGGGAAGAGCCGTACAAACCGAGCTGACCCTACAGCGGATGCCCCATGAAATTGCGGTTCGATGTTTTCTTTCCGCCATGGGCAAGCTCATGGTTGCTCCTCGACCCGCTTTTGGGACGAATCTGAGCTCGGACGCTCTGGATGAAATGATCCGATTGACCCCTCAGGAACTGGATCGATTTTTCAAAGGCCAACAGGAGGAACCTGCGCAACCGATTGAGGGCGGATCGACCATGCATCAGGCCGTCATCCAGGAAATAAGTGAAATGTCTGTCCCGCGTTCTCACGTGGCTTATTGGATTGAGGGGGCGCTTGAGAGACTCTTCTTAAAGCTCGGCTTCAAGCCTGATTTGTACGAAGCCATGGGGCGTCAATTCCTCAGTGTCGGAGGTTTGGTTATTCACCCCACGCTATGGAGATTGTTTAACTGGCCGGCGAAGCATAAGGGAGAGATTTTTATAGGGACTCCGCAGCAGATGCTTCAGAAAGCGGAAGAGTGGTTTGCTTCCCCCGGCCTGACGCCCGCCTCTATCGACGCAGGACTTGGTGCGCCGGGCCATTTCATGAAGTTGCTCCAGCCCGCTCTACGCCTTGGCCGGAGCTGGCAATTGGAATTGTATGATGATGCAAATGGAAATTCACATGTGCGGTATTCGAAAAAGGGTTTCATGCTGGACCGCGCCTCCTAGCCAACCCCCGCAGATTTCCTAAAACAAAGAGGTATCCAATGTCTAAAATCCTTCCTATCACACAATTAGGTAAACCGGTATTGCGCCGGGTTTCCAGGCCGGTACGCTCTGCGGTATCAGCGGCGACTGCGCGTTTGATCGATGACATGATCGCGACGATGAAAAAGGCCAAAGGGGTAGGGATTGCCGCGCCCCAGGTTGATGTTGGGCTGCGCCTGTTTATTGTCGCGCCGGAACCCAGCGTCCGGTACGGTCGGTGGGACCCACGGAAGTATCGTGAGGCCTTCTCCGCCGCCCTCAGCCACGCTACAGGAACTGTGGACGAGGGTCCGAAGGCGCCCAAAATGCCTCCCGTCGCCATGATCAACCCGGTGCTGGTGAGCCATTCCAGGAAGATGATCGCCGACTGGGAAGGATGCCTGTCGATACCGGGACTTCGCGCCCGGGTGCCGCGTTACCAGACGATTGAAATTGAATTTACTGACCGCGGCGGACGCCGCCTGCGCGGGAAGCTCACCGGATTTGTAGCCCGCATTTTTCAGCACGAGTTTGACCATATCAATGGTCATGTTTATGTGGATCGGGTTGCGGATACCAGGACCTTCATGACCGAATCCGAGTTCCGAAAACTGTGGCCGTGACCCGGTACGGCTTTTCAGATGTCTGGGAGGTTTTAAAGATCCGGGATTACCGCAATTTCCTCTTATCCCGGGTTTTCGCGACCCTCGCCACGCAGATGCAGGCTCTGGTTGTGGCCTGGCAGGTCTACCAGATGACCAAAGATCCTCTGGCCCTGGGCTTGATCGGGCTTGTTGAGGCCGTGGTCTTTATCGGTTTTGCGACCTGGGCAGGACATTATGCGGACCGGCACGACAAGCGGCAGATTATTTTTTCAACCCAGAGGCTGCTTCTGGGTTGCACGGTGGCCTTTGTCGCATTGAGCCGCTGGTCGGGACTGACCGTCCATTGGCTGTATGCTGTCGTCGCTGTGACCGGATTGGGCCGGAGCTATATGTGGCCGGCTTCCTTTGCCTACTCGGAGCTGACGGTTCCCAGGGCGATCTACAGCCGGGCGGCCAGCCTCAACTCCACCGGTTGGGAAGTCGCTTCCATCGTCGGTCCGGCGATCGGCGGATTCATCTATGCCTGGCATGGTCCAACCGTCGCCTATGGGACGGTTCTTGTCCTCCTGGCCATCGCCGCATTTTTTACGACCCGTATGGGGCCGAAACCTGCGGCGGCAGGTTCCGAGAAAGAACATGATTTCCTGTCCGGGTTCCATTTTGTATTCTCCAATCCCGTGATCCTGGCGGCGATCAGCCTCGACATGTTTGCCGTTCTTTTCGGAGGGGTCTATGCCATTTTGCCCATTTCAGCCGACCGGCTGGGCGTCGGGGCTAAAGGGCTGGGGTGGCTGCGGGCCGCGCCCTCGATGGGCGCCATCCTGATGGCGGTCTATCAGGCTTACCGCCCTCCTTTTGAACAGGTAGGCCGGAAACTTTTGACCGCGGTGTCCCTTTTCGGCCTGGCCATCATTGCCTTTGCGTTGTCCGGCAGCTTCTGGGTTTCCATGGTCATTCTGGCTTTCAGCGGGATGGTGGACAATATCAGCGTTGTGACCCGGGCCAGCATTCTCCAGGCGTTTACGCCGGATCCCATGCGCGGCAGGGTCTCCTCCGTCAACGGCATTTTTATTGGCTCCTCAAATGAGATAGGAGCATTCGAATCCGGCCTGGCGGCTAAGCTGATGGGCCTGACGCCTTCCATCATTTTCGGGGGGGCCATGACCCTGCTCACGGTGGCGTTGGTGGGGTGGAAAGCCCCGGGTCTGCGTTCCCTCGCGAGCCTTCATAAGAAGGTCCAGCCTGACGCGCGTCAAGCAGTTTAAGAATGTTACCGTAAGGTAGGGTTGTTGTGCAGTCTAAGATGTTACCGAAGCTAATCTCCTTTCTTGCTGTATTTTGAATGTCTTGAAGTATTGTCCGGTGACGGC
>Ga0182027_10000413_pt1 | contig 73704 bp, 63 predicted proteins | sample 712E1DmetaG_FD_121300 | JGI IMG/M metagenome (GOLD analysis project Ga0182027, IMG submission 121300) | Permafrost microbial communities from Stordalen Mire, Sweden - 712E1D metaG (Illumina Assembly) | ecosystem: Environmental > Terrestrial > Soil > Wetlands > Permafrost | place: Sweden...
CGGAGATAATCCCGGACTGCGTATAGAAGGCTGAGATCATCATACTGCTTCTGTCAAAGAGCTATTATTTTATTTTACGCGAGGCTTGACTTCATAACATAGAAGGGGGATACTTCCCCCACCAAAATATTAATTATCATTATTATTTTTTATTATGGTTTTTTTATTAATTCAAAATTACACACCCTCGCTTCGAAATCCCCATCCTTGTCCCTAACAATAGTGCCCTCAAGATCAAGCGCGAGCAGGACGTCGTTTCCCTCAAGTAAAGACCCGTCATAGCCCGCCTGGTGGAGCTTCTGCTGCACCATGGCCATGGTGGCCAGGTATTCGACGGGCGACAGCATGTTTTTGGCGCATGCGCTCACGCAGTCGATCGACCGGTACAGCAGGCCTTTCTGCTGGGCCACCCAGGAGTCGGGGCCGTTGTAATAACCGCGGATGGAAATGTAATTGCGGTTTTCCATCAGAATCGGATTTCCGTCCGGCCCCAGTAGGCCCTTGTGCGATTCGTAACGCCTTGGGTCCGTTGACTGCTCCACTTTTTCGCTTCCTGTCATGTATATCGCGCGCATGTACACGCACGGCACGCCGCTATCGCCTAACAACTGCGCAATGGCGAATTCCTCGAACGGGCTGTTATAGCCGTATTCCGCCGCCTTCCGGTTATGTTCTTCATCCCGGCCGCCCGCAGGCGTTTCGCCCACGCGGGACGTTTTCCACACGATATGGACATTGTCCTTTGTCACGGTATAGTACACTTCGTTGTCCTCCGAAAGCCTCCAGCTCACGGTCTTGCGCCACCGCTCGGGCAGAAAATAGTCGAACAGCCTGGCGTTGCGCCCCACCACCCACAATTGGCCGCCCGTGCTCTCCACGTGCCCGTGGATGTACGGCACGCCCAGCACCTCCTGCGAGTGGAGGTGCGAAGGCAGCGGCGTGGGCGTGAACCTGTCCCGCTGGTCGTCGAGGTACGAATGGCGGCGCACGTACTTGACTTTTTCTTCGTGGGCCTGCGTGCGTAAAAGAAGCTCGTAGTCCACCATTGAATACCGGCCCGCTTCGATGAGCCCGTGCACGAACTCCACCTGCTTTGTCTGCGCGGGAGCGCCGCCGGCTTTGCCCATTTCCGCGATGATGCCCGCGAGCTCCTCCCCCATGATGATATGCGCGGGCTTCATATCGGCGACCACGTATCCCTTTTTGTCAATATCACCGATCACCTTTTTGGTGATCGGCTCAAGCGCCGACGCGAGCGCCTCGCCCGCAAGCCCGATGTCCATGAAAATCTCCACCACATTCTTCCCGTGTATCCAGCCGTACACGAGCTTGTACTGCCGTAAGATGTCGAGGTCAATGCCCGGGTGACGCGCCTTGATCTTGTTGATCTTCGAGCGCGAGCGGCCACTCTGCCACAGCTGCATCTTTTCGGGCGGCACGTAAATGGCGAGCGGCTCCTGCGTATGGACCGCGACGTCGGCCGGGCCGTATTTCCCCTCGGCCAGCTCCATGACAAGAGAGAATTCCTCCCACGGGCTGTTGAACTCGGCGTTGATGAATTCGATGAGGGTGTGCGTATCGAGCGGAACATCCTCGCCCACGCGGCAGTTCTTCACCACGAGGTCCAGACTGATGCCGCCCACCGGCTTTGTGGGGACCCGGTACACCGCGCCTGTCCCTAAAAGATGCTCCCGGTGCCCCTCGAACCATTCCTTTTCGTACCAGTTTTCAATAGCGAGCAGCGGGGCGAGCGGCAGGCCGTGCCGCGTGTAATACATGTCGCCGCCATCGCTGGTCTTTTTATGCACATACACCACGCCGAGAATGTTGATCAGCGATTCGGGCGTGACAAGGACTTTTACGTCGACAATGTCGTGTTGTTCCATGGGCCAATAGTCTCCTGCTGCTGTTACCTGCTATTGCTGACCGCTGTCTTCCGGGAAAAACCCGCGTGTTGCGTCGCGGACATCATTCAGTTTGCACCCTGCCGGAATCGTAAACGCTTCGGGCCGTATGGCCCTGTTCACCGTTGCGCCGGAAATCAAAACCGTGTCGGATGTTATCATGCCGTTGCATTTTTTCCTTTTCATGATCCGTATGGGGAAATCATACCGTTCCTTTTTTGCGTTATACCGCATCTTCGTCTGCTCGAACATCTGCCCCTGCGCGTTAAAGCTCTCGATGCAATTGAGGGCGCCATAGTCACGGTCCTGTTCAAATACGTCGATGCCATGCCTGGAATTCCGCTCAAAGTACAATACCAGCCCGATGCTCCCCACAAGCGTGCGCGAGGCACTGTCGGCATTGACGCACCGCAAATACGAATCAAGCACATGGATCGAGCCATACAGTTCGTCGCAGCCGGCCGGGTCTGTGCCGCGGTACAGCGCAAAGCCCCTGTTTTTTTTCGTGTCTATTCCGTAAAGAACCGAATCGGTGATGATAAACCGGAAATGAAACTCCCCACTGTAATCATAGGCCGCCTTTTTTGCACATGCATCAAAATAAAACCGCCCCCGTATTACCTTCGAAAAACCGTTGTACGTGTTTTTCCTGATGAATGAGCACTCCACCATGGAAACCCTTTCGGGTAGGGTTACAAAGTCCCGCGCCGGGGAGGCCCACGGAAGCATAACCGCAAGCAGGAATAAAATATTTTTAATCGGCGCCATTGTTCACGCTTTACTTGCGGCCCCATTCAATGATACAATAAAACATCATACCGCCACTGCGGGCTTTGACAGAAACGTTTATTTGATTATATATTGCTGAATACACAATAATTACCATTTTTTTTCTTCCACTCTAAAAGGGGGTATCCCGATGCCGCGTTACAGTAAAATCTGTCTCTGCGCTGCCGTGCTGTTTCTGATGTTGAGCGTTCCCGCTTTTGCGCTGGTGGGAATAGGAGTTCACTACGGGCTTGATTATACCCTCAGCATGAAAAACACGACGGGGTATGGAGACCATGTTTCGTTCGACAGTCTCAAGATGGACCTAGCGCCGATCGGGTTGGCAGGCTCCGTATTGCTCGGCAAAAATATCCCCGCCTATGTTTGCCGCTCCGGCTGGAAATCCGATTTTACGTTTGGTGGAAAGCTATACATCGACATCATCCCGATAATCGACGCATTGGAAGTGTCTGCGGATTTCGGCGTCTGGGAATACAACGGCTCCATCAAATATCCGAATGGTTTGAGCAAGCCAGTGACCCAGATAACCGACCCCGCCGATCCGGCCAACTTCACCTATGGCGAGGAAAAATTGACACTCGATCAGTTCGGCCTGTCATATTTAGGTTTGAAAAACACACCCTATGCAAAACTGCAGTTGGATGCGACAGTTCGCAAATACCTTGTGAGGTTTCCCGGCATGTTGAAGGTCTTCAATCTGTACGCAGGCGCTGGCCTCAGCGCGCATTTTGCAACGCCCGTGCTTTCGAACCACCTTGTTCAGGACGTAATCAATGAAAACGCCAGCAGCAGTCAGATGGACCTTTCGACCCTTGTTGCGCCCAACAACCCGATCATGAAGGGTGTTGTCAACAAAATCATTGAAGGGCTTACCCAGCCCACCATAGGCGCGCACATCGATCTCGGCGTCATGGTCAAAATCCCCATCATCCCGATAGGTGTTTATGTTGACGGGAAATTCATGATTCCTTTTGCCCAAATGGACAAATATGTGGACATTGGCGGAATGGGCATTCTCCTCAATACCGGCATTGCCCTGTCGTTCTAAAAAAAGGTTAGAGCGTTGGTGCGTTTGAGCGGGGTAAGGGTTGGCGATAAAAAGCTTGGTAACGCTCGAACTCTTCAACGCTCTAACGCATCAACTGTTTTTAGGAAAGGCATTTTTTACACATGGAAAAGCTCTGGGCGCCATGGCGCATGAAATACATCAAGGAAGGCATTGACAAACCGCAAAGCGGCTGCGTCTTCTGCGTAAGGGCCAAACAAACAGACGACAAAAAGAACCTGATTCTTTACAGGGGCAAATACGCCTTTGTCATCTGCAATGCATTCCCCTACAATAACGGCCATCTCATGGTGGTCCCGTTCGCCCACACCAGCAACATGGACGAGCTCGACGATGCATGCGCCCTTGAGGTGTGGAAGCTTGTCGCGCTCTGCCGCAGGGTGCTTGCAAAGGCGTTTGCGCCCGACGGGTTCAACATCGGCATGAACCTGGGCCGCGTTGCAGGCGCGGGCATTGACACGCACCTGCACATGCATATTGTGCCGCGCTGGAACGGCGACACGAACTTCATGCCCGTATTGGGAGAAACAAAAGTGATTTCGGAGGCGCTTGAGGAGACGTATGAGGCGCTCGCGGAGGGATTTAAGGATTAGGAAAGAATCTCGGTTGCCGGCCTGTTGTTAAACCATTCAAACAACCTAATCTCCCCCTTCTCCATCTTCGCATAAGTATACTTCCGTATCCATTCCCCCGTATTAACATACACTTTTTCACCGAACTTCCTTATTTCCGGTCTGTGGGTATGGCCGAAAATAACGATATCGCTTGTTTCGAGCAGCAGCTTTGCGCTCTGCCGGTACTCTTCGAGCTTTTTTTCGGTGAGCCAGTTGGCCAGCATCTTTCTGCTGTTGCCCGAAAAGAACGACGCCAGCGGCACGCCGATGTTGGGGTGCAAAAGCTTGTACAGCCCCTGGTTAAAAGGATTGCGCAGGATTTTCTTGAGCAGGCGGTATCCCACGTCGGATTTTACGATGCCGTCTCCGTGAAACAGGTGGACCTTTTTTCCCTGGATCTCGGTTTCGAAATGGTCGTGGTGGATGGAAACGCCCACGACGCCGGAAAGGAACGGGCCCAGCGCGAAATCGTGGTTGCCGGCAAGGTAATGCACCCGTATGCCGGACTGGACAAGGGAGTGCAGTTTACACACCACCGGAAAATAGTCGGGCCGTATGGCGCATTTGTATTCGATCCAGAAATCGAATAGGTCGCCCACGATATACAGGGCTTCCGCGTCGGCCGCAATGGAATCCAAAAAGGAAAAGAGGTGGACCTGGCGGTCGTCATGGCCCCGGATGGCAATCCCCAAATGCGCGTCGGAAATGAAATAGGAAGCTGTTTTCATGCGGTCTTTCCTGGTTCTTTACGGAGGGGAAACAGATGCTTGGGTGCATCCGGCTGGGAGGGGGAGAAAAGGCGGCGGGCGAACCCCTCTGGACACGCCTCATATGCTCGTTTTACCTCATGGTGCCTGGGGTGCTGTACAACAGGTTCCCGGTCACTCCCATAAATCGTCGCTGGTATCGAGATCGCTCGCCATATCACTGAAATTGGCATTTTCGTCGTGGACCGTGCCGAAATTCAATTCCCTCATGTCGTCAGTGGCGTCAGCATCATCGACGTAATCGTCAACGTCGCGCAAAATCTCGTCTGCGTCAAACTGCTCTTCCAAAACCATGTGGTATCACCTCGCCTTCCATGATGCTGTCTTCATCTGGTGTAAATTGCAAGAGAATTATAATGGATTTTAAAAGCCTTGTCAATATTTTTTTAGAAAAATAATTCTTCCAAATCATGAGACAGGACCCCGGCAATGCCGCCACCCCGCGATGGGGTTTTGCGAGATCCCGGTAAACCAAAAACCATCTCGACCCATAATGAAAATAGAGATGTTGCCTGTGGAGTACTACGGAATACCTACCTTAAATATTCAGGGCATCCTTGTGGAACGATGTTTTTGAAGAAACGAATGCGGTGTGGAGGGACGTTGCGGAAAAATTCGCGAGCCGGATACCTGGGTGTAACGGCTAAAAGGAACCCTTCTTTTTAAATATATCATCGATTTCCTGCTGGACTTTTGCCTTGTAAAGGACTTCTTCGAGATCATGGGCGATCTGTCTGCCCTGTTTGATCGCAGCGGCACGTTTCTCCAGCAGTGCAGTTTCGAGTTCGCAACGCCTGTTCTCCTTCCTGCGCATGCGGACAACGAGAACGGAATGGCCTATGGAAAGCCCCAGAAGGATGACGAATATCAGGGCGGTCAGAAAAATGAGGTGCTCTTCAAACATGGACATTCACTCCGTGGCTGCAGCTGCGTGGATGTTGGTGCTGTTGAGTGTCTCGTATCACCCTAAAAATATCTCCGGGATCCGGCGATTTCAATATTTTTTTCGCATCATTTCCGGCACTTCCCCACCGCCTCACGACACCGGAAACGCATCGGTGTTGAAATTCATGCGGCGCGCGAACTGAATGAGCCGGATCACGGTCTCCCCGTGCTTGCCGGTCGGGTGCCGCTTGAATTCATCGTACATGGGCCTGAGCGTTTTCTCAATGATCGAGAAAAACAGGTCTTCGGTCTTGTTCTTGGAAAACGGGATGTTGAACCGGTCCACGATGTTGAGCAGGTACCGCATGCGATCGGCCGAAACCTGGCTCAGTGTTTCTGCAAAAATCTTAAGCTCGGAGATGAGAAGGTCGAGCAGGAGCCTTGAACTTTCGGAGAAATCGAGGGCTATATTGTACTTTTTCGTTTTTTTCCACAAATCGAGCAGTTTGTCATACACCTCGTCTTCGCGGCCGTAAATTTCGATTTCGTTGATGGCGGTGTTCCACTGGGCGGTGAGCACGTAGGCGATGGGGGCCGCCACAAATTGCGGGAGCGGCACGCCCAGGCTCGAAAGCGAGTCGAGGTTTTTCTCGTTGCGCTCCATCCACGACGCATATTTTTCCAGCGTGTCCTTCGACATCGCCGCGAGAAAATAGCCGGCAAGCCGCACCTTGGACTCTTCGAACATCCGCGATAAATCGAGCGCAACGCATTCCGGATGGCCCTTGAAGCTCTGCGGGTCGGCCGCGCTAAAAGCGGGACCTTCGGCCGCATCGCCGGGCACGCACCACCCCTGGAGCCGGCCGTCCTCCCGCTCCAGGCACACGGCAAAGCGGCCGTGTTCGCCGCTGTCGAGGTTGTCAATAGCGGCATTAAAGGTGTCGCACCCGTACCGGGCCTCCAGCTGCTCGCGTTTCGAAAGCGCCACCGAATAGTTGAAATAATCGAACTCCCGCGTGCCGGCCCTTTGGGGCGCCACGGTTTTTTCCGCGACGGCGGTGAAGCACAGGATCTCGAGATGGTGGAGAAACGGGACAACGCATTCGTTGTAGATCGTGGCGCCATCCTTGTTTGCGACATTGCTTTTTGCCTCCGACAGGAGCCGCAGGAAACCGGCCGTTACCCCCTCGCGCTGCGATTTGTCAATGCCGAGCGCAAGCGCCCTGCCCGCATAGGCGATGTTCTGCACGGTTTCGATGCCGCTCAGGTCGGAGAAAAACCAGCCGCACGATGTGAAGGCGAACAGCATGTATTTCTGCGCCTCGAGCAGGCGCCGGACCATCATGGCGTCGCTGTCGGCGATCTGCGCGGAAGCCCCTTCCTTGACAAGTTGCGCCTTGAATTCCCCGAGTGTGCGGCTTCTGGCCAGCCGCGGATACGCGTCGCGCAGCCTCCACGGATCGGAAACAACATTCGCGAGCGCCGATTCAAACGCCGCGTCCACGTCTTTTTGCAGGCTGTCAAACGCGCGGCGCAGCGGAGCCCGCCACGCCTGGTTCCACGACAGCGGACCGCCGGCCTTGCACCCGCAGTCGCGCGCCCACCTGCCCACGCCGTGCATGCAGCTCCACGCAGTGCCCTCGCCGAACTCGTTTTTGAGCGTGACTTCAAAAACGGGCGGATTATTTTCGAGAAAATAGCCGAAATTCACCGGGGTTATGTCCAATTCGGGCGCCACCCTGGTGAAGAAATAGGAAAGGCACATGTCGCCGAAGGGCTTGTGGTGGCCGAATGTTTCGCCGTCGGTGGCAATCACCACGGCCTGGCCGCCTGCGCCGGATGCATCAAAGCAGGAGTTGATTTTTGCGCCAAGCGTCGAGGCATTCCCCAGGAGGTCGCCAAAGCTCACCTCGCGCGACAGGCCCTCATTAAAAAAGAACAGGTCGAGGTGGCCGCCCAGGCGCCTGCCCTCGGGCGTGCGCGAAAAAACGCGGTAGGTGCGCCGCGTGTCTATGCCGCCGGCAGGTTTGAAAATATCTTTTCCGTCAAGCGGCCGCAGCAGCTCCGCCTGCGCGGGTGACAGCACCACGAACTTCACGCCTTCCTCGATAAGACACTGCACGGTCTCCATGTTGATGGCGGTCTCGGCAAGCCAGAACCCTTCGGGCTCGCGCCGGTAGCGGCTGCGGAAGAACTCCTTTGCCCACCGTATCTGCGTGAGCTTGTCGCGGCGCGAAGCGAGCGGCATGATCATGTGGTTGTACACCTGGGCGAGTGCGTTGCCGTGGCCGTTGAACCTGCCGCAGCTTTCCCTGTCCGCCGCAATCACCTGCTCCACCATCTTGGGGTGGTTCTTCTCGAGCCACAGAAACAGCGTGGGGCCGAAGTTGTGGCTCATGGACAGGTAGTTGTTGTGGATGTCAACGATCCTGCCCTTCTTGTCGAGGATGCGCGAAAAGGCGTTGGGCCGGTAGCACTGGTCGTAGATGCGTTCGTTCCAGTCGTGGTCGGGTGACGCGGAAGCCTGTTTTTCTATGATGTCGAGCCAGGGGTTCTCCCGCGGCGGCTGGTAGAAATGCCCGTGGATGATGACGCAGCGTTTTCCGGCACTAATGGTCATAATTTATTCAGAGAGAAAAAAAGGGTTGTCAGAGACGCCATTTCTTGTTGATAAATATACTTGATATTTCAAGGGTGAAAAGTTTTCAAACTGTGTTAAAGCTAGGATAAGAACTGGGCGTTCCCCTCGCAGCGCGCGGGTCGGCCCATAATTTAAAATTTTGGTGGGGCAACCCTGGCGGGTTTCCCCTGGGGTGCAGCTTCCTCCCGCCTTACGGCGTGAGGTGATCTGCACCCACACCCTTTCCAGCGGCAACGTGCGCGAGGCGCAACGCTTGCACGTTGCGCGCGTCACGTTTCCGCAACGCCTTCACAGATGAACGCCGCATTGCGGCTGTCAAGACAAAGAATCAGGACTGTACTTTGTCGTAACCCTTATACTATTAAATGCATCAACCCAGCAACTTTTTTTTATTTTCACTAAGCTCCGCGGGTGCGCCATTTAATTGACGATGGTAGATTGAAAATCCGCAATCTGCATTCTACAATCTACAATTTTTACGGAGGGGGATACTTCCCCCACCCGACTTTTATTTTCTTGGTTTTTATCTTTATCTTTTTAAATTCTTGAGTATTATTTTCGCCTTGAGCGCAAAGACATCTTCAGGATGCGTCAGTACCAGCTGCTCTAGAATTTTTGTTCCCTCCGCAACCGAACCCTGCCCGATAAGAATATCGCCGCAGTAATACTGCAATTCCGGGCCGGCCTCGCCCTGCGGCACCTGCGCCGCCGCTTTCTGCGCCTCGGCAAGCAGCTTTTTTTCGCACAGCGCGGCCACAAGCTCGCACACCAGCATCTGCCTCGCCGCCGGGGGGTAGCCGCCAAACAAAAGTGCCGCGGCCTTTTCCGGCTTGTTGAGCCAGATGGCATATTCGAGCGCGCCGAAGTCCTGGTATACGGAGGGCGCGTCCTTGAGCACCTCCAGCCTGTACCGGTACCCGAGCATTTCGCGTGCGTATTCCCACCCGGGTTTGATGGAAACGGTGTCTATCCATCCGTCAAGGTCCGCCCCGTTTCCCGAAAAAACCGCGGTGCGGATTTTCCAGGCGACCGCGGCATCGCGGTCTTTTATGGTTTGCGCAAGCTCCCTGGCGCGGGGCACGTTTCCCGAACGCAGGGCGCGGCGCAGCGCAAGTGTGTCCCGGCCGGTCCCCAAAGGCAGGGCGGCCATGAGGCTGTCTGCCCTGTCAAGGTACCCCGCGTCCTGCAGAAACGCGATCGCCTGCGCCTTGAAGCGCGCATCGGACAGCGACGCCCTCGACAACCAGAGCGCCGCGTCGCCGGTTTTGCCGAGCCGCACGAAGCACTGGTACGCGATGGTGGCGGCAAGTGATTTCTCGGGCGCGGCATCACACCGGCGAAACGCCTCCATGGCCGGCACCAGGGCGGGCGAAAAGAACCCTTGAGCGAACCTGTCGCGCGCCATTGCGAGAAAAACGTTCCCCGTTGGAAAACGCCTTGAGTCGAGCTCCCGCACAAGGTCTGTCTCTTCTGTAAACATTGCAAACGAGCCGTAGACGTGCGAAAGCCATTGCCGTATTCTCAACGTATCGCAGCCCTTTTGCGAAAGGACGCACCGTCCGTAGGCGGCGAGCGCGACGCGCTTTGTTTCAACGGGCTGGTCCTTGATGATTTCATACAGCGTATTGCACGCAAAATAGGCAAGCGAAGGCTCTTTTTCGCCCACCCTGCAGCACAGCCCGCCCGCGTCGTTATATCTCTTGAGCACCGCCTTTGCCGGCATCCATTTCACTATGTCAACAGCGTCGAGCAGGCCTGCCGAATCAGCCACGGAAAGCAGGCTGTCGGCCTCCATGAGGCTGCCTTTTTCAATGCATTGAAGGCCCTGTTCGCGTAGTGCCTTGAGCTGCGTCCTGTTTGGGGCGGGCGGGGATTGGCGCTGGGGTGACGAAGCGGAGAGGACGGAAAAAAAAATCAGCAATATCCCGAAAAAACAATGTGAAATGATTTGTAATATGGTTCGCTTCATAAGACTATTTGTCAAGAATTTAGGATTATAGTTACCGTATAAAAAATTACGCTATGCGATTTTCAGAACCCCTCCGCCTCCCTAAGGGAGCGTATTGCTGCCGACTGTTTTGTGCCCCCCTGGGGGTTAGGGGGTGAACCCATATCGACCTTATCATTTCCCCATTGCCGCCGAAACCGGGTTCATCACCGACACGTGTATCCGGCCGAGGCTCTTGGTGTCGCTGTAATTTCTCGCCCACTCTATTGCCGCGGTGCCGATCCTTGACGGGATGCGTATGCCGAGGCCGTAGCCGAACAGTTTCGTGGCGGCCGGCACGGTCAGCTGGTCTTTTGGCCCGAACCCAATGCCCGCATCGGCGAAAAGGTACAGGGCGCCTTCGGGGTTGAAATAAAACAGGCATTCCGCCTGACCGTATGCCACGGTCTTAAATGAGAATTCGTTGTCGGCGTAGCCGCGCAGGGAATTGTATCCCCCTGTTCTGTAAACTTCCGCACTGTCGAGCATGTCTTCCGGCCGGGCGATGATGGTTTTCGCCACGACCCGGCCCGCCGCGGCCCACCGCTTTGCAAAGGGTACATGCAGATTCCCGGCCGCGTCCACGTGCCAGCGGTCGAACTGGCGGCCGTTGTTTTTTGCGAGGCCACTGCCGGTGCGCAGGGTAAATCCCCTGGCAAGCTCGCCCGCGCGGTAGCGGTTTGTCTGCCGGTTGAGGATCACGTCCACACCCCCGAACTCCGATGACGAGTTGCTGGAGTCCCGGGGATACTGCACTTCGTGGCCGGTCACGGCAAGGCCGAGCTGCCAGTATGCACGCAGCTCGGTGAGCAGTTCCAGGCCGCCATGCAGGTAGCCGTACGAGTCCTGTTTTATTTCAAGGCCGAAATTGAGCGAAGCGAACACCGGGAAATCGAGCAGGTAGGGCTTTGCGATAGACAGATCCATGCGCTGCAGGTCCTGCTGGCCGTTGTAGGTAAGCTGGCCGGTCTCCCCGCCGCCGAGCAGATTGAGGAGAAACAAATTGACAACGCCGTAGAACCTGCTGGCGGCGGACGCGCCGCCAGCCTGGAAGGTCACGGCGCCGTCGAAGCCGAACCCGTTCTTGTCGGCGCAGGTAAAGGGGACTATCACCTTGTCAAGAGGCGGCGCGGCGGCATGCGCGCCCGTATCGGGCGTGAGCACCGCCGCAAGCAGCACCGCGGGGGACGACACCTCGGCCGACGTCACGTACGGCCGCGACAGCAGCCGGTCCCTCGATTCCTCCACTTTGCGCAGGTCAAAAGGCTGGCCTTCCCTGAACACAATGTCGTGGACCAGAAGCCGCCTGCTGGTCTTGGCGGCCCCGGTAATGAGCGGCGCGGCGAAAGCATAGCGGCCGTTTTCGCGTACGTCAAAAACAATGGTGAGCACCTGGCGCCGCTGCCCAGCCTTTAAAGCAAGCGAGTCCATCCTGGACCTTATCGCGAGGGAAAGGGCCGCAAACGGATACCCTTTTGTGCCGAGAACATATATTGTTTTTTTTGCCAGGGACTGGATTTCTCCCGCGTCGTAGGGGCGCGGCAGCGAAAGTTTTGTCACGGAATCTGCGGTAAGGGACACTGCATTGACAATCACAATCGAGTCAACACGGCTGCGGCCTGCCGGATCGATGCGGATGGTGTCTTTGGAAACCGTGTCGTAGGTGCACAGGAAAAATCCGAGCGAATCAAGAAGCTTTTTCACTGCGCCAGCTTTCCTGCCCGGGGCCGTTTTTCCCGCAGCGTCATGAACAAGCGTGCTTTTCAAATCACGCGATTCGGCCACCATAAAGGTACGGCCCGAATCCGAAAAAACGACGGCAACGGGAGCGGGTTTTGCAAAAACGGGCGCGAAGAGTGCGGCGGAAAACACAAGGGGCCACAGGCGCGAAGGTATACCAAGGGAAAAAAGGAAAGGGGCAGGAACCGGCGCACGAAGAATCCGGAAAAATCCTTTTCGGATTATGCTGTGCCTTTCTGTTTGCGCTTTTCTAAAATTTCTTTGCCTCTTACGGAATATTTGGCGACCGGGACCTCTTCGAGCCGCTCAACGGGTATTGCTTCTCCGGTCACCAGGCAGATGCCGTAGGTTCCCTCTTCTATGCGCTGGAGCGCCTCGTCGATCTGCTCCATGTATTTCTGCTGGCGCTCGGCCAAACCCATGGAGAATTCCCTGCCATAGGCAAGCGACGCGGTGTCGCCGAGATGGTAGCTGTAGCGTGAATTCTCGCCCGACTGGTCCGCAATGGAGGTCTTGAGGCTTTCGTTCTGTATCTCACCCATTTCCTCAAGCACCCTTTTCTTTTCCTTAAGCAGCCTGTCTTTAAAATGCTGAAGTTCTTTCCTGGTGAACTTCCTGACAGTTTTGCTTTCCTGGGACGACGTTTTTGCTTTTTTCGCCTTTTGAGGGGGCTTTGCGGCTTTTTTAGCTTTGGATTTTTTTGTCACGGTACAGTCCTCGTTTGTAAAAATTAATTTCTCAAATATAGTTCCCGAGGCACGGGAAAGACAATTTTATAATACGCAAAGGGGTTTGCGTCAATTTCACTTTCACTAATTTTATCATAACCAGATACGGGTTACCACAGAAAAGATCTGAATACTTCGCCTCCTCCCTGATCTATTTTTTATACTCTCTTTTAGCAGAAAGATCCATTCTCATGACACGCGTATCTCTGGCGAAAAAAGGTATCATTACTCCCGACGTGGAAAAGGCCGCCAGGAAAGAGGGGCTTTTGCCGGAGCAGATGCGCAAGGCCGTTTCCGACGGCACCATCGTGATCGCGCGCAATGCAAAACGGAACATTGAGCCACTCGCCATCGGCGCAGGCACGCGCATAAAGATAAACGCAAACATCGGAACTTCCTCTGCAAAGGCGGACATCGGCGAAGAGCTGGAAAAAATGCGCATCGCCTGTAAATACGGCGCCGACGCCATCATGGACCTTTCCACCTGCGGAGACCTTGCCGCAATCCGGAAAACAATCATCGGGGAATGCCCTGTGGCCGTGGGCACCGTGCCGCTGTACGAAATGGCCGTTAATGCCGCAAACAGGCGGAGGTCCATCCTCCAGATCACCCCTGACGAGATGTTCGAGGTGATCGAGCAGCACTGCGAGCAGGGCGTTGATTTCCTCACGCTGCACTGCGGCGTCACCATGGAATCGGTGGAGCGCTTCAAACATGCGGGCCGGCTGGCCGGCGCGGTGTCGCGCGGGGGCACCATCATGATGGAATGGATCCACCACAACAACAGGGAAAACCCCCTGTACGCCGACTACGGCAGGCTCCTTGCTATATGCGCAAAGCACGACGTGTGCATCAGCTTGGGCGACGCCTTCAGGCCCGGCGCGCTTGCCGACGCCACCGACCGCGTGCAAGTGCAGGAGCTCGTTATTCTGGGAGAGCTGGTGAAGCGGGCGCGCGAAAACAACGTGGGGGTGTTTGTTGAAGGCCCCGGCCACGTGCCGCTCAACCAGGTGGTTTCGAACATTCAAATCGAGAAAACGCTGTGCGACGGCGCGCCTTTTTACGTGCTGGGTCCGCTCGTCACCGACGTTTCGCCCGGCTACGACCATATCTCGGCGGCCATCGGCGGCGCGCTCGCCGGCATGGCGGGCGCGGACTTTTTATGCTACGTGACGCCGGCGGAGCACCTCCGCCTCCCGTCAATTGACGACGTGCGTGAAGGCGTGGTTGCCTCGCGGATCGCGGGCCACGCGGCAGACATCGCCCGCGGCCTTCCCGGCGCCATGGAATGGGACAGAGAAATTTCCCGCGCAAAAATTGACCTCGACTGGAAAAAACTCATTTCGCTGTGCATTGACCCGGACAAGGCGGCCCGCTACCGCGCATCGCTGCCGCCGCAGGGGGACCAGTCTCATTGCAGCATCTGCGGTGAGTTCTGCGCTATTCGGCGGTCGAAATCCGTGCAGCCCGGCTAATCCGTGACATTCATTTAAAAAGTACCGGTTATTAACAAATACTAATCAGGATTCCCGAAATTATGCGCGCCTATTGCCTTACCTGCGAACTGCTGCCCGAATCCAGCGAGCAAGCCCAGGCCATCTGGTACGGCCTCGGCATGCTGGGCTGCGAAGAGGAGGCCGTGAATGGGCGCGTCAGGCTCAAATGCTATTTTACCAGCAGCGCGTCGCTTCATACCGCCGAGTTTCATCTTATGGACCTTAACCCGTGCCAGCCGATCACGATATCGGTTGTCAAGGACGAAGACTGGAACGCGAAGTGGAAACAATCCATGAGGCCGGTGCAGGTGGCGGAGGGGATCTGGGTTTCGCCGGCCTGGCTCAGGCCGCCCGTGTCTTTGGGCCAGAAATGGATAAAAATAGAGCCGAAAATGGCCTTCGGCACCGGCCACCACGAAACAACAAGGCTTGCCTGCAGGGCACTGGCCGGCCAGATCGGCAGTACAGGGCCCGCGCCTGCGGTTCTTGACATAGGAACAGGGTCCGGCATCCTGTGCTTTGTTGCGGACCATATGAAAACGTCGTTTGCCGCGGGCCTGGACGTGGACCCCGTGTGCGCTTCGAACCTCGCGGAAAACCTGCGAAAAAACCGCCCCGGGTCACGCATTTCATTTGCCATAGGCACCCTTGACATTTTTAAAAAAAACGGGATTTTCGACATTGTTGTCATGAACATGATTTCATCCGAAGGCATGCCCCTGCTTGAGCGCATTTCCCTTTTGCTCAAGCCGCGCGGAGTTTTTATCTGGTCCGGCCTTCTCCTCGATGAAAAAAACCAAATCTTTGCCGCGATGTCAAAGAATAATTTCACGGTAACAAACGATGCCAGGGAAAACGAGTGGTGGTGCGCTGTTTTCAATAAAAACCCTGGTTAATCTCCGTTAAACATTCCCCCGGCATTTGGGGGAACGCAAAGAAACGCAATGGAAACCCCGACGTTACAACCATCCCCTGATCCGCTGGAGCGGAAACCCGGCGGGGTTCTTTCCCGGCAGGTCCCTGTTCTGCCCGACGGCTCCATGCCGGTGTCGCTCGGCTCGGGGACCATCGCGTCCGTACTGGGTGAAGGCGGGGCCGCGATCGTGTATGAGATCTGGGTGGAGAAACTCGGGATTTCCCGCGCCGTCAAGGTACTTAAGCCGAACGCCTCGATCGAAACCACGGGCAGGTTCGAAACGGAGATGCGGATCACGGCGCAATTGCGCCATCCGAACATCATCGAGATCCACAACGTGGGCGAATGGCACGGCCAGCCTTACATCGAGATGGAGAAGATCGACGGGTTCACCCTCGACACCCTCATCCACGAGCGCGGCAGCCTGCCGCTCAAGATCTGCACCGCGATCGGCATCATCGTGTGCAGGGCGCTCGCCTTCACGCACGGCCATGCCTATCTTGTCAATGGGCAAAAACACGTGGGGATCCTCCACCGCGACCTCAAACCGGGCAACATCATGATCTCCAGAAACGGCATGGTCAAGCTCATGGACTTCGGCATTGCCACGCCCCAGGGGGTGTCCCTGCACACCATGGAGGGGAGCGTGATCGGCTCAATGCAGTACATCGCCCCCGAGCAGCTTGAAGGTTCGCGTCGCGCCACGCCGCGCGCCGATATTTTTTCCTTTGGGTGCGTTTTATACGAGATGCTCACCGGCCAGCGCACGTTTCCGGAAAAAAACATGGCCCAGCTCGTGACCGCCCGTATGAAAAACACCTATAGGCCCCTGTCCGAATTCAAGGTCAAATGCCCCCGATCGCTTATAAAACTCGTCAATGCCTGCCTCACCCTTAACCCGGACAAACGCATCGCGACCGTGGTGGAAATACTCAAACGCCTTGAAAAAATCCATGCAAAGCTGTCGAGAAACAAGCCCGAAGATCTTGTTGAATATTATATCAGCAGCAGCACGGGAAAAAGTACGGTCGCTTTCAGACGCCCCCCACCATACAAAAAGACCGCGATAGCAGTATCTGCCGCCTGTTTGATCGTCGGTATTGTCTGTCTTATCTATCCTGCACGTTCTGCGATAAAGGGCCTTGTTGCGGGCCTGTGGCCGGCAGAACGTTCTCAGCCCGGGAAAGTACCTGCCGCAAGACCTCCGCTGCCCGCTGTGTCGAAGGGAATCGCGGGGAACCCGCGGCATGCTCCCGGTGGAATCTCGCTTCCGGCATTAAAACCGGTTGACAGGGAAAAAATGCAGCCTTCCGAAGAGATACAAAGCGGCGCCGTTGCGAACATCATGTCGATGCCGGCTCATGAAACCTGGTCCGCCGGGGCTTCGCAAGGCCCCGCCGACACGGGCGATCCTGTGGCGGCCCTCGCGAAAAAGACCGAGAAAGGCGACTATGCAGGGGCGCTCAGGGCGTTTGACGCGCTCGACAGGGAGAACGCCGCCACGGTGAGTGCCCGGCTGTACAAGTTGCGCGCGCTGCAGGGGCTGGGAAACAAGGAGGCGCTTACCGCATTTTTTTTGCGGCCCGACGTGCCGGACAAGGAATACTTCCTCGCGAAGGCGCAGTTCTTCAACGCGCTCAAGCGGTATGTCGAGGCGGCGGACCAGTGCGACAGAGGCCGGATTGTCCCGGCAACCATCGGCGATGCCGCCGTGCTCGACCGGACATTGTCGTATGTCAAGGCTTCGTGCCTCACGAGCCAATTCATGACCGCGCCCACCGAGGAGGCGAGGAAACAGGCGGTCGACAGCTGGCTTGAAATGAAATACCTGCTCAGGAACAACCAGGGCCATCCCTATTTCGAGCTTGCGGACAAAAATATCCTGCTTCTTTCGGACCAATCAAAGAAAACGGAACCATGATTTCCCCCCGGTCAACAATCGCCCCTCTCATTTTTTTGTGGCTTTGCGCCGGCGCCGCGCGCCTGTTGGCCGACGTGAGCGTGACGCATGGAAGCGGCCCCGACTTTCCCCTGGAAGCGGACAGCGCGTTTCTGTTCGTGTGGCACGATTCGGCGGGTACAAGCGATTCGAGCATCACCGGGCTCCCCGCGTCAACGTATGCGGAGCTGCGCGACAACATAGATTCGGTCTACAACTACGCGACCGCGCTCAGGCTAAAGAGAAAGGAGCTTTCGGGCTGCGCAACAGGGCACAAATACGGCTCCAGCCTTTCCTTCACCATGCTGGGCACGGTCACGCTCAAGCTCCTTTTTTCGTGCGGCGACTATCGGAGCGCCAAGCTCCTCACCGCGACCGACCGGTACCCGTTCGTGGTAAAATTGACAAAGGGGTTTTCAGAAAAGTTAAAGAAGCTGGCGAGAAAGAAATAAATCGAGTCCTATTTATTGTCGATAAAAAAGAGTTGGGCGTTACCCCGCTTCGCGGGGTCGGTCTCCCTACGGGCTCGGCCAAGGCCTCGGTGCCGCACTGCCCCGATGGCCCTACGGGCCGGGGTCAGGCGGCCCTGCGCTATAGCGCACCACTCCGGTCCACCTAACGCGCGGGCATGCAATAGATGCTTGGGCGGACATCCGAGACCGCATGACGTTTGCAGGTTTGCGGGACATACCAAAACTTGATAAATAATAATTTGTATTTACTGAAGATCTCATCTTGCACATGCGGAATAGTGCCAATCACGAAATGCCTTAATAGTGGTTTTCGCGCCAGGCCGGACCGGAGGTCGTGCTGGAGCACGATGTTGCCCGGACCCGCCGCTACCGCGGCATAGGGCCGTGGCAACCCGAGGCCTGAGGCCGAGACCGGAGGGAGGGCCGCCGCCGAAGGCGGGGCGCCCAGCTCTTTAATTTAGTTTTTTCTTCTCTTGTGTGTCAATTTCACCTCCCGCCACATGCCCGAATATGGCTCCTTCACGAGCTTGAGGTGCGGGGTTTCGCCGCCGTCGAAGATCATAAGTTCTTTGTCGGAGATCACGGTGCGGCCCGAAAGCGTCACGCCCATCCTGTTGATGGCGCGGTACTGGGTGACGAGGTGGTCTTTCATGCGCTCGAAATCGTCGCGGGATTCGTTGAACGAGAAGAACAGCGTTGCAACGCCCGCCTCCGCGAGGCGCCGGTACAACCGCAAGGGAAACTGCTTGATCTGCCGCCGCCGCTCATAGCTCCTCTTCTGGTAGATGGAATTTTTATCGGTAAACAGCACATAGGAGAAATGGGCGTCGGGAAACAGGGTGGCCAGCGGTGCGAACAGGTTGGTGAGCAGGTCGCCGGCGTCGATGGTCAGCTTCTCAAGCTTGCTTTCCAGGACCAGAATGTTGCGCTGCAAAAAATAACGGTAGTCGAACAGCCCGTCGAGCTCCTTGATGTTTTCGTACCCGTATTTTCCCCTGCCGGTCTTCTCAAGGATCATGAGGTTCGGGTATTTTCGTATCTTGAGGATGTACTGCTGCGTGTTGGCGATGATGAAATCGTCGCTTTCCTTGGGGTTGAAACGCCGGTCGAAGATGCCGCCCGTCTTGCCGTGGGCGCTGTGGTGCTTGAGCCAGTACTTGGTGATGCGGCGGGCGATGCGCTCCGCGATGTCGCCGATGAGGTTGCCCCAGCCGCTTGCGTCGAAAGCGTACTGCGCGCTCACAAGGTCGCGCACCGTATACAGCGGGTAGCTGATGGCGTTGATGCGGTATTCGATAATCACCTTGTCAAGGTTATGGAGGCCCTCGTTGATTTCGTCGTTGGGGTTGTGCAGCCGGTACCCGCCCCGCACGCCGTGGTCGCGCCGCAGGGAATAAATGAGGGAATCGCCGTCGCCCTTCGGGCCGCCCGCGGGGTTCCAGCCCACCGGCTCAAACTGTGAAAACAGCGAATAGGGATCGTAGGGAGCGCTCATGGCAATTCCACTTTATGGCATTTATTAATCAATTGGTAAATAGGTGACTGTTGTCGGAGATGTCATTCCCGCGAAAGCGGGAATCCATGTCTGCATTGTTGACTGGACTCCCGCGTGCGCGGGAGTGACATGGTCATCTATTTTCATAGTATCGATAAATTCAATTAGTCGGGGACAAGCAGCCTGACGGTAAAAAAATAATAGCCGCAGGCGCGTGGTGGCGGTGCCGCATCATGCAACGGCCATCTTTATTCTTGCGATGCACCTCCCCTGCGATGCATTTTTACAGAGTAAAATTTGTAAAGCATCCATCATAATATAAAGGGCAGTACGTATTCATGCCATACGACGCGGAACTGAAAGCCTGTTGCGACGCCGCGCTCGCCGCGGGGGCAATCCATCTCGAATACCGGGACAGGCTCCCCAAGGCGGAGTTTAAAAACGACGCCTCGCCGGTCACTGAGGTGGACAAAAAATGCGAGGACCTTATCCGCACCATGCTTACAAAGCAATTTCCCCGCGACGGGTTTCTCGGCGAGGAAACCGGCGCCGAAAAGGGGCAGAGCGGCAGGAAATGGATTGTTGATCCGCTCGACGGCACCCGGCCGTATTTGCGGGGCATTCCAACGCACAGCGTGCTCATTGCGCTCGAAGACGGAAACGAGCTGGTGTGCGGCTGCATGCATCTGCCCGCGCTGAACGAAACTTTCTGGGCGCAGAAAGGCCGCGGCGCGCACCTCAACAACAGGCGGATTCACGTGTCCAAAACAACAGACCTTTCCAGGGCCATGGGAAGCGGCTTCGGATTCATCGAGAAAGCGTCTTCACGGGAAACCGAAGGAATACTTTCGCTCATGAAGACCTGGGACTACGCGTACGGCTTCATGGACGCGTATTCGTACGGGAGCGTGGCGTGCGGCAGGCTTGACGTGTGCGCCAACCTGCTCGACAAACCGTGGGACTGCGCAGCGGCGGCATGCATCGTGACCGAAGCGGGTGGAAGGTTTTCCGACATCCACGGCAACCCGTCGGTGCATAACGGTTCGTTCATTTGTTCCAACGGCTTTGTGCATGATGCTGTCTTAGAGTATTTTCACTAGTCTTTTACAGGATACGACATTTTCACCGGCGATGAAATCCGGAGGATTTTTGGACAAGAAGACGGAAGCAAAACAGGAAGAAGATAAGGAAGCGCCCCGCAGGTCGGAAAAAGAGGGGATTTTCCATTTCACCAAGGACATGGTCTCGGCCCTGGTGATGGCGCTTATCGCCATCGTATACGTGATCCAGGCCTTCAAGATCCCCACGGGCTCCATGAAGGAAAGCCTTCTCGTGGGCGATTTCCTGCTCGGGCTCAAGTTCGTCTACGGCGCGCCCGTGCTGCCGTTTCTCTACGCCAAATTTCCCGGCATCACCGACCCCAAGCCCGGCGATGTCATCATTTTCAAGTACCCCGGCCTGGACAAAAAAGACTACATCAAGCGCTGCGTGGCGGGCCCGGGGCAGACCATCCAGGTGAGCGGCACCTCGGTGGTCGTTGACGGCAGGCAGCTCGTGCTGCCGCCCAGGGGCCAGTATGTGCGGGGCGGGCAGCTCGACCCGCGCATCACCACCTTCGAACCGCTCAGGGTGCCAAAGAAGGGCGACACCCTCAATTTCCAGGGCGCCGTCCCGGACCGTGAATTCCTTTTTTACAAGCACCTGGTCAAGCAGGAAAACCCGCGAAAAGTCGTGTCCGTCAAATACCAGCTCTACCTCAACGGCGAATTCGCCAACAGTCAGAAAGTCATCATCAACGGCTACTGGGAAATGCCCTTCGGGGACATCAACTTCAACCTCATTGACAACTGGATTTCCGTCGACGACATCGTGCGGCAGGTGAGCGGGCAGTTCCGCGACAAAACCGTGGAAATCCGCAAGCTGCTTGCCATTGACGGCAAGCTCGTGCCGACCTACATTGTCAAATACGACAACTACTTCATGATGGGCGACAACAGGGACGATTCCATGGATTCGCGCTACTGGGGGTTTCTCAACCGGAACTTCATCAAGGCGAAGGCCTTCATTCTGTATTTCTCATGGGACAACGCCGTCCCGCTGTGGAAGCTGCCGCTGGGGATCCGCTGGAACAGGATCGGGAAACTGATTTTGAGTTGGGACGGACAGCCTAAAAACGGCGTCAAATAGAAGTTATTTTTATTTCCCGCAGCCAGTACCCATACACATCATCAAGGGTTTTTTCGAGGGCATACCGGGGCGCCCAGCCGGTTTCGGCGCGCAGCCGAGCGTTGTCGCCGGCAAGCCGGTGGTAGGTCTTTACTTCGCGGAGTTTTTCCTTCTCCCGGACCACCGCAATCCGCTTTGAGGATTTCTTTACAAGATAGTCGAGGATTTCGGACAGTTTTCGCGTCCTGCCGGAACAGACATTGTACACCCGCGCCTTTTTTCCCTTTTCCATGATGAGCCGGTACGCGTCCGCCACGTCGCGCACGTCCGAAAAATCAATCTCAACGTCGCAGTCGCCGGTGCGCACCTCCCGCGGGCCGAGGCCGCATTCGGCCATGGCGATTTGGCGGGCCCAGTCGGAACAGACGAAAAGGTTCGACTGGCCCGGCCCGGTGTGGTTGAGTGACCGCGTGAACCGGATGTCGAGGCCGTACTGGCGGCAGTACTGCTGGCCGATGAGCTCGGTCGCGTATTTGGAGATGCCGTAAAAATTCGTGGGGTTGGGTAGGCTTTCCTCCGAAACCAAGCCCTCGGCATTGATGTCGTATTCCTTGGCCGAGCCGACAACGAGGAGCTTTCCGCTAGGGCAGAACCGTTTCATCGCGTCAATCACCGATATGGTGCCGGTGATGTTTATTTCAAGCGCGCTTCGGGGCGTGCGGTCGGCCTCGGCCGGAAAGCTCACCCCGGCCAGATGATATATCTCGTCGGGCGCGAGCCGCTTGAGCGCCTGGGCCACGCTGTCGCAGTCCGTGATGTCAACCATCTCGTACTGCACGCCGGGCAGATCGCACGTCTGCTCGATGCCCAGGCCCACAACACGCCGGCCTTTTTTTGCGAGCAGCGAGTGCAGGTGCCGGCCTGCGAAGCCGTTGATGCCGGTGATGAGTGCGGTGGTCATGGGATAAATATTTTCCTTGTTGGCTTTACACTTTTCAAAATAACCTTCATCAAAATAGATTGAAAAAAATGGAAGGTCAACTGTTGCGGGACGACGCATCTTATTTTAAGCTTCCTAATCTGTTATATAGGCACAAATTAGCTGTTTTCCTACAGAATACATTTTATTGAATAAACTGTTGCAATTTGCAGGATTAATCCGTAAATTATAAACAGGAGGGGTAATACTGTTCGCCCTACGGCAAAAGGAGAATACTATGAAATGCAAATTGTTTAAACTGGTTTTGAGTTCGGCGCTTTTTTTGGCGTTGTTCTGGCCGGTGGATATTTATGCTACCTATATTGAAGGGATTGACACCACGGATGTAAATGGCTACGGGCTTGACTCGGCATTCAGGGTGTCAAACGGCTTTATCAGCGGGCAAAATCTAGCATCCTATTGGTTTTGGAAAGGTGATGCATCCGGATATTTTAATTATTCCTTCGAAGACATAAAGACAGCCCCGGATTCATCAAGGAGAGGTCTCTATGGAACGATGAGAGGAATGGTTTACTATTGTTTTGTAATAAAGAAGAATAAAGACAGCACTTACTCCAAAGTTCAATTATTGTCACAAATTTCAGGGAACAGATTTACATATAAGTATGGTACAAACACCAATCCGAATGACCGGCTTCTTGAAAAATCTGACTATGATATAACAGTCCGATATAAACCGAACAATCTGTTTAACAATAGTAGTTATTGTTGTCCAATCGCTTACGATTCCCTATATTGGGACCCACCTATTCCCAATAACAACCATCTTCTCGGTTATATTTTTTATCGATCCAAGTCAAACGTTGTTATCGATACGGCAGCGCCGATTAACCCCGCGCAATGGGATTCTATCGCCTTCTTCACATCTACAAAGGCGTATTTCCTTCAAATTTTAACACCGGGCTATGTTAATTTCGTTGCCCTCTATGCCGAGGGCAAATCCGACTTTCTATCGGGATGGACGAGGAGCCAGTATAGTGCAGACGGTATTAAGCAAGAGCCGCAAATAAATGGCAAAGCTACCTCTTCAATACAAGTACAGAAAGTGTCCAATGGATTAGCCATCACATATCAACCGCGATCGGCACATGCGGTGCCATGTGTGATTGCTATATACAATATTAACGGCCGTGAGCTTGCCCAATTTACAGATGTCACCGGAAACAGTGTCCTTTGGAATCCCTCATCTAAAGGATGGTCCCAGGGTATGTATATCCTCCGAGCCGAACTTCCCGACCACACCGTCCTCACCCAGCCCTTCCTGTTCACGAAATAGAATTAATGCAATAGGGATTTCACCAGAGCACGGTCGCAAACGATCGTGCTTTTTTTCAACAGATGCCGGCACTTTCCGCGTTCAACCTTATCCTCATTTGAACACATCCATAGAGCTGGGCAATAACTGGTATTTGGTCAACAACCCCGCACACCTCAATACATATCCATCAAATATCTTTGAAATTAATACCGCATGGCATTAATTGCCATTGTATTGCTTTTATGGTATATTGATTGCAAAATATGGTGGTTTTTTTCCATCAGGAGGAAACAATGGCGCTGCCAATTAAGGAAACGCCGGTATTGAAAGGCCGTGACGCTGTCCGTTTTATTGAAAGAATGGTGGTGGCGGAATCGGAGCCGGTGTCTAAAAAAGAAAAAAAGGAATATAAACAGGCCAAGGAATTGTACGACAAGATCCGGCAAAAAAATAAAAGCGGTTTCTGATCGTGATCAAGTTTTCCGATTGCAAACATACAAGGCTTTCCACAGGTACCAGAATAAAATCCTTCGACTGCGGCGATCCCGACCTGAACGACTTCCTTTTCAACGATTCCCGCGACTACCTTACCGAGCTTTATGCGGTGACATATCTTTTTGAATACGGCGATGATACCGTGGCGTTTTTCAGCGTCTCCAACGATAAAATAACCTACGACGAAAAAACAATTTCAAAAACCGAATGGAACCGTTTTTGCAGGTCTATTCCCAACCTCAAACGCCGGAAAGACAATCCGGCCGTTAAAATCGGAAGGTTCGGGGTCAACAGAAAATATCAAAAGACGGGAATAGGAACGGAACTTTTAACGTACATCAAGATGTTTTTCCTCGATAATAATAAAACCGGGTGCAGGTTTATTACTCTCGATGCGTATAATACACCCGAAACAATTTCATTTTATGAGAAAAACAGTTTTATCTTTCTTACCGAAACAGATAAAAATGAGAAGACCCGGTTAATGTATTTCAACCTCAAACGGTTTGCCGATAGCGCAAATAAAACCTGACCGGAAAGTGCTCTTTTTTCCAGGGGCCTGCACGCTCCGCGCCCAGCCGTACCTCCAATACTGTCCAACCATCGGGCAATACAGCACCAATAATTTCATAGCTAACATCAACAATACCTTAGATGTACCAATCCTTCCTGCCCTTTCCCGCCTCATCCTTCGCTACTTTCTTTCCATTTTCATTGTCCTTTTGCACGCGTCAAATACTTCAAATACAGAAATATTATTCATGCAGAAATTCTTACACGCCTCCTGCGCATCTTTGCTTTTCAAACCCCTGCCAGCCGAAGAATGGCAGGGAAAACAAGAATCCTGGTTTTTAAAAACAATGTTCACTTTCTTTCCAAGCGGCTTCCAAACTACTGGATCCGAAGGCCCGAACAGCACAACGCTTGGCGCGCCGCACGCCGCAGCCAGGTGGGAAATTCCCGAATCATTGCCGACGTAGAGGCAACTGCGGGCAAATATATGCACAAGAAGCGGGAGCGCTGCATTTCGAATTACCATATCTGTTGACGGAGAAGACATGTCCTCCTCGGCCGGTCCCGCGACCCACACAATATGGAACCCTTTTTCCCTTATCATTCCCGCCAGCGCTTCGAACTTTTTTACCGGCCAGTTTTTAATTCCGCTTCCGCTGCCAGGATGGATCGCGATGAATCTTCCAATACCGTCAAGCAGTCTGTCCGCCTTGTTTTTAAAACCGGGATGCGGCACGACCGGATACCCTTTCGACCTGATCGTACGGGAATCTTTTTTGACGAGAGATAAATGATATGCGCTGATATGGATTCGTTGTTGAGGAAAAGGGTCTTGAAACAGCAGATGTTTTGTTCCCCAATCGCGGAACCGCGCCACAACCGGCGAATCATGCGAGGCAAAAAGCAGTGCGGAAGCAATTTGCAAAAACTTTTTTATAGCTGATTCGGGGATTAACATTTCCGGGGAGTACAGCCACGAAAACGCTGCGCTCTCAGCGTCCCACACTTCGTCAAACGGCCCGGCGTGGATTCCGAGAATGCCGTACGAAGGTTTCCCGAGAAGAATTTTCCTGAAACCTTTGTTCCGGCTGTTCCATGCCGAAATAGCGGGAAACGCGGTGATAAAATCGCCCAGGCCGCCGGTGTGGTAGACAATGGATAAATTAGGCATGATATTATTTCAGGAAAAAAGACCTTGGGCGTTCCCCGGCCTACGGCCGGGTCGGCCCTCAATTTAAGATTTTGGTGGGGCAACCCTATCGGGTTTCCCCTGGGGTGCCATGTAGAGATGCAAAATTTTGCGTCTCTACATGGGCACCCACACCCTTTCCAGCAGCAACGTGCGCCAGGCGCAACGCCTTCACGGTAGAACGCCGCTTAGCGGCTGTAAAAAAAAAGACAATCTGGAACGCAATTAACTGCTCCACGCGGGTGCGCCCAACGGATGAATGAAGCTTGCAATTATCGGTACCCGGCCGCACCCGGGAGGGGGTGCTGGAGGACGCCGAAGGCGGCAGGAGGCAGGGGGATACATCCCCCGCCAGGTTATTTTAATTTCAAGAATCCAATTTTAAGAAATATTCCTTTTCCCCCACAAACGATATTCCGGGATATTTCTTTTCCAGTTTCTTTACTGTTTCCAAATGCTCCCTGACGAAATTAATTGTTTCTTCACTTGATTTCTGCGTTATCCGGTGGGCCATGGCAGCCTTTATTTTTTCATATTCCACGATAAACCGTTTGGACTTATCATCAACACAAGCATCGACAAACTTTTCCCATATGTAATCTATCGCGACCCCGTTCGGGTGCGCCATGTCTTTTTCGTAAAACCGGTAATCGCGCAGTTCGTCCATCATGATTTCGTAGGCGGGAAAATAGTACAGTTCCGGAAACGCCTTTTCGAGCTCGTGCACCGCGCACGCGAGGGTCGACTTGCTCACGAGATTTTCGTGCGGATTGTCGCGCAGATGGCGCACCGGGCTTATGGTTGCGATGCAAAGGCATTTCGGACGCAGACGGTATATCTGCCCGAGGATTTCCTTGTACTCCCTTACAATTTCCTCAACAGAAAGAAGTTTTCTGGTAAAAAGACCGCGGGGCTGTTTATGACAGTTCGCCACGGTCTTTCCGTTTTCCGTCAGCTGATAAACAAAAGCGGTGCCGAAGGTGAGGATCAAAACGTCAAGGTTCTTCAGAGATTCTGCGCCGGCGATGTATTGTCTATTGATAGCGTTGAGACATTCTTCTTTTGTCGGGGAGGAAAAACGTGAATGATGGTCCCACGAATGCCACAGTCCGTCATCATGGAAAAGTTCATCCTCGGTATATGGCCGTGCATCGGCCAGCCGCCTGATGCAAGCGGCGATCGACAGGGGATTGAACAATGCTCCGGCTGGATTGACACATGCGTTAAACCTGTTTTCAATGAGTTTATCACCGATATTTTCGGCAAAGCACGAGCCGAGGCAAAGAATACTCTGGCTGTACGCCATTTGTGTTTCACTTTGCGGCACGTCAACAACGGTCCTGAACAGGGGAACGTCAGTCATTCATGCTCCTTGAGCCCGTTGCGCGCCCAATACCCGCCGGGATTGCAGAACCTTTTATATGCTTCGGCATCGTGGGGCATGGGATCGGAATGGTGAAAACAATGGTACTGCAGCGCCTCGCGGGTGATGGTCATTATCCGCACCCCTTTGAGCCTGAAGCGCTCGGTAAGATTGATGTCTTCGGCACCCCTGCCGACGATGTCCTCGTCGTAACCATTGATGGAGGCGAAATCTGATTTATACATGGAAAAATTGCTGCCTACAATCCAATACCGCTTTCCGAATATATTTTCGACCTGAAAAGAGCCCGGCACGAACAGCCCGTGTTTGCGCTGGCCTCTTTCGCAGCCGTCCCACCAGAACGACGGTTTTTCAATTTTTTTTGTTTCGACATCGGCAATCGAAATCCTTTTTGTAATGTCTTCGCCCAGCATGACCCTGCGGCCCGCAAGGACCGCGCCCGGCCGTTTGTGGGAAAAATGCCGATCGAGGAACCAGTGGTGCAGCAGGCAGTCACCGTCGATAAAAACAAGATATTCCGCCGTTGCCTGCGCGGCCGCGGCGTTGACAATGACGGTTTTCCTGAACCCCAGGTCTTCGTGCCATGCGTGCCGGACGGACAGCCCGGATTTTTTCTGAAAATCCCCTATGACATTCGCAACGTCGGGACCCGAGCCGTCGTCGGCGACAATGACTTCAAAGTCGCGAAACGTCTGGTTGCCGAGGCTTGCGAATATTTTATCGAGAAAATCCGGGTGCTTGTACACCGCGATGATGAGCGACAGGGCCGGTTTCATGCGGTGGGCTTGTCCAGCTTCTGCGCAACGATTTCATTGACGAGCTTTCCATCGGCCCTGCCTTTCACCTGCGGCATCACGATCTTCATGACCTTGCCCATGTCCTGCTTTCCCTGCGCCCCGGCCTCTGCGATCGCCGCCGCCACGATGGCCTCTATTTCCTCTTTTGTCAATTGTGCGGGAAGGTACTTTTTATAGATGTCGGCCTGCGCCTGTTCCTTTTCGACAAGATCGGCCCTGTTTGCGGCCTTGAACAGCTCAATCGATTCCATGCGCTGCTTTATCGCCTTTGCCACAACGCCGGCAACATTGCCGTCGTTCAGCTCCTTTTGCTCAATGAGCTCCAGGTTCTTGATTTCGGAATGCAGCGTGCGCAGCGCGAGCAGCCTGTCTTTTTCCTGCGCCTTCATCGCGGCCTTGATGTCGGAAAGCAGCGTATCGAGAATGGATGATGGCATACAACCTCCTTTTGATTATACGTTAATATTGAAGAACCCCGCCCCACCGGGCGGGGATTCTTCTCTGCCTAAGGAAAAGATGTTTGTAATTCGCCCGCCTACCCCGCGCTAAGCCGCGGGGATTGCGCGGGCTGTGGCATTCAAAATACTCTCCGGAATGTTCCCTGCAAGCACCGCCGCCATAGTGAACCGCTCAGATGCCAGTTCTCTGCGGCCCGCGGCCATGCAGAACGCCATGTTGAGCCGCATGAGGTTTTCGGTGACCGCAGCGGTATCGAGAACATGGGCCTGGGGCAGCGCCCGAAGGTCGCGGCCCTCAAAATTGAGCCTGCAGCTCGACGCCACGGTATTTCCTTTGTCAAGAAGCAGCGGCACGCCGTGCGTGCGGCAGATAACGGGCCGTGCCGGATATGCGATGCACCCGCCCCTGCGCAGAAGCGCGCAATTCGAGCGGGCTTTTCGCCCTTTCCCCTGCGATATCACTCTGCCTTTACAATACGAAGTCATCGCATGCGCCTCGAGCGCACATACGCTGTGAAGCTCGCAGCATGCGCTGCACCCTTTTTTACACTTCAGCTCACCCGTATAATGCTTTTGTATCGACAAAAAAAATGAATCGCAATAGCCGCAAAGCTTGCCATAATTACTGAGAATTTTCTGTAGTGCCGTCACGATGCTGTCCGTTTCGTAGCGCCTGCCGCAGGCGTCCGGGCGGCGTTTCCGGTCGCAATGGTGCACAGGCTGTCGAGAAATTCAAGTGATTTGAAATCGGCATAATGCTGAAAATGATACTGGCAGTAACGGGCAAGCTGATGGCTGATGCGCCGCACCTCCTGGCCGGGCATCCGCTCTATTTCCTCCTGATGCTCCAGGCCGGCGGTTTCGGAAAGGAGGGCAAGCACGGCCGGCGGAAGGAATGCGCCGCCTTTCCCGCACAGAGGTGCGCACGCGCCGCACAGGAGCGTCCCGCTCTCCAGAAAAAGGTAAGCGCCGTTTTTTCCGGAAAGGCGCCCTCCGCAGCTTGCGCATGTGTCAATATTCGGCCCGAACCCCATGAGCCCGGAAAAATCATACAAAAACCGCCACGCCATGCCGGGAAAACATTGCGTGTGCGGCCGGGTTTCGAGAAGGCGGAGGAAGCGGGAAAGATACGAAAACAGTTCCGGATGCGGCGAATCGGGCGACACGGTCGCGAGAATCACCTCAAAGGCCATGTCGCGCACCGCGTTTTTATACAGGTCGGTGCGGAGCCCGGGGTAATAATCGAGAATGGCGATGGCGGCAAGGGTATGAAGCTCGCGGTGCGGCCGGGTGTAGAGCAGCAGCTCTGCGCAAAATCCGCGCTCAAGGCTGGGAATGCCGCTTTTTTTCCGCCTGGCGCCTTTTATAATGCCGTGCACCAGGCCGTGGTGCTCGGTAAACAGGTACAGGATGCAGCTTGACTCGCGATAGGGGTTTACTTTGAGGATAATGGCTTTTGTCTTGTGCGGGGCCATGGGTCAGTCACGCGGGTCGTGCGGCGGGCGTTTACCCGGCCTGAAAAGCCGCCCCAGTGACGCCAGGGTAAGCGGCTCTTCGGGTGTTTCCTCGGCGCGCTCCCTGTTCTCCGCCGAAACCACGCCGCCGGACACGACAAGCTTGATGGCGGCCTCAATGCTGATATTGACATCAACGAGTTTTGATTCGGGCACAAAGATGAGAAACCCCGCCGTCGGATTGGGCACTTTGGGAAGAAACACCCCCACCATTTTTTCCCCGGTCTTGCTGGAAATCTCCCTGTTTTCACGGGCAGTGACAAAGGCGAGGCAGTAGGAGCCTTTTTCGGGAAACTCGATGAGCACGACCCTGTTGAACACTTTTTTCTTGGGACTGGCCACCGCGTCCACGATCTGTTTCAGGATGCCGTAAATCTTATTGAAAAACGGGATCTTTTTAAGAAGCGAATTGCCCGCATTCATCAGCCTCCGCCCGATAAAATTCCTGGCTATCGCTCCGGTGAGCCACGCGACAACGATAAGGGCAACAAGACCCATGCCCGGCAGGATGTGGCCCCGCTGCGACGCGGGAACGGCGAAATATGCCCACGAATCAAGCAGCTTGAAAAGTTTGTACAGGATCAGGACCGAGGCAAAAATAGGGAGGAGCAGGAAAAATCCGGCAAGGATATTGTTGCGCACCTGCTTGAAGGAATGTGTCAACCGGTGGCGCAATGCATACCACAGCTTATACATTTTTATTTGGGCTCCCCGATGAATTTATACACTTTTTCGTCCTTGCGGGCCATGCCGAGCTTTTCCCGGGCGATTTTTTCCATGTACGCGGTGTCGCTTTTGAGCCTCTGGTTCTGCACGGAAAGCGAATCCATTTCCCCGTGCTCCCGTGCCAGCGTGCGCTCCTTTTTCTTTACATCAAGGAAAGACTGGTAGATCCTTATCATGCTGGCCCTGCCGAAAAACAGGGAATACAGCAGCAGCGCGGCGACCGCAAGCGCGATCCACCTGCCTATTTTCCTGATTTTGATCTTTTTTTTAAGCACGCTTATGCCCGCACAAACTGCTGGCCCGAAACCTGCCGGATGATGCCCTTGAGTTCAAGGTTTAACAGAATATCGAACAACTCGGGAATGGTCCGCCCCGATTTTTCCGCAAGCGCGTCGAGCCTCAGCGGCTCGGTTGAAATGACTGCCAGCAGCTGCTGCTCGGCCGGCGACAGAAGCTCGAGCGGCATGGCCATGTTCAGGCCCTCGTGCGGCGCCTTTACATCGGAGACCCCCGAAAGCCTGAGGTGCTGCATGTTCTCGATGATGTCGTCGCCGCTCTGCACCGGGATGGCGCCGCTTTTGAGCAGGGCGAACGTGCCGCCGCTCGCCTCGGAAAAGATGGAGCCGGGCACCGCGAATACGTCCCTTCCCTGCTGCAGCGCGTAATTCGCCGTGATGAGGCTGCCGCTTTTTTTTGGCGCCTCCACCACGAGCACGCCCGCCGAAAGCCCGGAAATGATCCGGTTGCGCCGCGGAAAATGAAACGCCTCGGGCAGCGCCCCCAAATCGAACTCCGACACCAGGGCGCCGTTCTCCGCGATACGGTCGAAAAGCTTTTTGTTCGCGGCAGGGTACACCCTGTCGAGGCCGCACCCGAGCACCGCGATGGTGGTACCGCCGTTGTCAAGGCAGGTCTGGTGCGCCACGGTGTCGATGCCGAGCGCAAGCCCGCTCACGATTGCAATCTGTTTTTCCACCAGCCGCTTCACAATCGCGGCCGTGGCGCTTTTGCCGTACTGGGTCAGCCTGCGCGTGCCCACCACCCCGCACGCGTGCCGCGTGAAGCTATCGAGCTTGCCCTTGACAAACAGAACCGGCGGCGGCGCATATATCTCCCGGAGCAGCGGCGGATACCCGTCGCTGTCCCAGGTGAGCACCGCAATGCCCGCCCGGGCAATCTCATCGAGCTGCTTTTCGGCGGTATCAAGAAATGCCCGGGGCTCTATAGGCTCCGGTGAATAGGCCGCGGCACAGCGCAGAAGCGCCGCCCTGCCCTCGGACTCAAACAGCGACAATGGCGATCCGAATTTCTCAACAAGCGCCTTGATGTGCACCGGGCCCAGCCCCTTTATCGAATTAAGGGCGAGCCAGGCCGCTTTTGTTTGTCTCGGAACGTCCATGAATTTAAAATAATTCGTGGCCAAAAGCCGCACCGCGCGCTTGTCCTTGCACAAAGGCCTTCCATCATTATATTATTTAGTTTACCATCCAATGAAAGGACGTAACGCCGTGAAATGCTTTGAAGTCACAAAATGCTCAAAGGAAATGCAGGCCGCCTGTTATGTATGGAACAGCTTCCGCGACAACCCGCAGGACATGGACAACGTCAAATGCTGGATCCTTAAGGGCGCCTACCAGGAAGAAAGCGGCCAGCAGCTCAAGAAATGCAGGCAATGCGCCTACTTTATCGCCATGAACCGGGAAACCGGCATCAGCTCGGACATCGACGCTGACGTGGCGGTGGTCACCTGCGAGGGGCCCATCAACACCGAGCGCACCAAGGCGCTCGAAAAGGTGTGGGACAACCTCAAACAGCACAACCGGCACAAGGTCATCCTCGACATCTCGCGCGTCAACAACATCTATTCGTGCGGCCTCGGCGCGATCATCAAGATGCACAAGGAAGCGGCGGCGGTAAAAGGCATGCTCGTGGTGATCGTCACCGAGGGATATGTCACCAACCTCTTTTCCGTGACAAAACTGTCCCGCCTCCTGCGCATTGTCAAGAACCACCGCGACGCGCAGGACCTTTTCGATACCCTCAAGATAAAAGAGACCGAGGCGCAGCAGAAGGCCGCGCTTTCCGCCGCCGAGGCGGCAAAACCGCCAAAACCAAAGGAACGGCCCGCCTGCTATGTGTATTTTAAAAACCACAACCCCAAGAACGCCACCACGTGCGACGAATGCTACAAAAAGATCAAACCCACGGGCCAGCCCTGCTGGGTTGTTGACGGCATGATCGAGGGCATCTCCTTCCAGTATGTCAACGAAGATTGCGAGTCATGCACCTACTTCGCCGAGTTTGCCGGCGTGCAGGAATTGTAGCCATGGCGCTCACCGAATGTCCCGAATGCAAAGCCCAGGTGTCAGATACCATCCGTCACTGCCCGCACTGCGGGTTTCACGTTAAAAAATGCTGCGGCCATGGCCACGGCTGCTTCCCGATGCTTCCATTTATTTTCCTCGGCGCCGCGGTCATCGTTTTCCTCTTCCTCATCTTTGCCGCAGGCGTCAACGTCAACAGCAACAACGGCCTGATCAATTTCCACTGGAACAGGCGGGGGATCTTCCCGAAGATCCGGTGTTCCTGCCGGTGCGGCGGAAGGAAATAGTTGGTTTAATTGACCTGCAGCGAAAGCAAAAGTTTTCCCTCATGAAAACCTCCTTTATCATCTGTATACTTGCCCTTGCGTCTTTCCCATTGCACGCCTTCACCCTCCCCGATTCCCTTCATGTCCAGGCATGGGCAGGCGCATGGATTTCGCTGCAGCAGCCGGCGGGCCTCAAGGCGTACGAGGCTGGCATTGTCGACGCGTCTATCGCGCACTCCTTCACCGACGCGCTGTTCTGCCGCGTGGCGGTGCGCGGCACGCTCTCGTATTCCTCCCCGTTTTTCGAGGAGGTCTCCATCGATTACCGTTACAAAGGGTTTACCGTTGCCGGCGGTATGCTGTCGGCCCATGTGGGAAGGGCAAGCCTGTATAAACCGTTTTCCGCGTTCAACCCTTTTGTACGCACCTCGGTGATATGGGACTCCTACGGGTTCGGGCTGGCGCTTGACCAGCGCATGGGCGCGATGGACCTCTGCGGCGGTGCCGCCATCAACAGCCGCGAAAACGGCAGCGCATACCTCATGTGGACGCCGCTTTCCGGCGGCGTCGTGTCCGAGCGCGTGCTTGCCGGCATCCAGACGCAAGAACTTGACAACCAGGACAACAGCGTCACCGCGGGCGACGACTTCACGCTTTCTATCAGGCCGTTTGATTTTCATGCCGCGGCAAAGTATTCCTGGTATCAGGGATATGGAAACAGCACCATGAAGCAAGGCTACCTCACCGAGATTTTTGCCGAAGCGCGGCTTGCGCTCATTGCCGGCCTCACGCTGAGCGGCTGCGGTTACTTTAAGGAATTCAACAAGTCGTATTATTCAAACCAGATGCTGGCCGGCATAGACGCCCAATACATGGCGCTTTCGTGGCTGGGCGCGTATGGAGGGTACGAATTCCAGAAAAGCCTTGACACGCGCTCACATATACCGGAGCTCGGCATCGCGCTCTCGCCCATTGCGGGCCGCACGCTTGTGCGTGTGGGATGGGAATCAACGATAACAGGCGCAGCGTACCTTAACCGCATTGTCGGGTTGCTATGGCTCGCCTATTAACCGCCGCTTTTGCGCTCCTCATTTTCTGCAACGATCCTTTTTTACCGGCAATCTCCGATGTGTCCGCGCCGCTGGTGGTCATCACCTTCGATGATGCGCACGAGTCAATATACTCCTACGGTTACCGGCTTATGCGCGAGGCTGACACTACGTGGGCCGCCACCCATTTCTTTCCCAATAGCTATCTCGGCATACAGGGGAACCTGACGCTTTCGCAGGAGCGCGAGATGGAAGCGGGCGGATGGGAAAGCGGCGGCCATGGGTTGACACACGCCAATCTCACCGCCGTCCCGCCGGACACTGCCGAGGCCATGGTAAAGGCGAGCCATGATTTTCTCGTTGCAAACGGCCTGTCGCACGAAAGCTACGCTTATGCCTTCGGCATGTACAACGACACGGTGAAAGCAATCGTTTCCGGCTATTTTACCAATGTGCGCACCGTGCACGATTATTACTACCTCGACGGCGTTGACCGCACGGAGCTGGGCTACTTTGCGGTGAAAAGCGGCTTTACAACAGACGACATCGTGGCCCGCGTGGAGGAGGCGAAACGACTCGGCTCGCCGCTCGTTGTCATCGGCTTCCACGTTATTCAGCCCGACACCGCGCCGCCACTGCCTGTGTATTGGGTCAAGGAATCTGTGTTCAGGGGGTTTTTACAGTACCTGAAAAGCCAGCACCTGAGGCCGATGACGGTAAGAGAGGCAATGAGGATTTTAAAAGATTAAAAATTATATCTTTTTAATTACAGGGGAGAAGTATCTCCCCCGGCCGCAGGCCGGGATGTAGCGAGGGACAGCGCCCGCCCAACAGAAAGGGCGGAAAGCGCACTTCCCCCAACAAATTATTTTGTGTTTATCGTATCAATATTCTCAAGAAATCTTTTAATCTCTCCTGCCAATTTTTTTGGTATCCCCTTAACTTCCGCTATTTCCTCAACACTCGCTTCCTTTACCCGTTTGAGCGACCCGAAATGGCGCAGCAGTTCCACCACCCTTTTTTTGCCCATGCCGGGCATTGACTGCAGCACCGACGTTCCTATGCGGTGGCCGCGAAGCGTTCGGTGAAAGGTGATGGCGAAGCGGTGCGCCTCGTCGCGTACGCGCTCGAGGAATTTGCGCACCGGATGTGTTGAGGCCAGCCGCACCGGCTCTTTGCAATACGGAGAATAAACAATTTCTTCCCGCTTTGCAAGCGACACGATCATGGGCGGGTTGTCTATTGCCGCCAGCGGCTGCATTGCCGCGTGCAATTGCCCGGGCCCGCCGTCAATGAGATACAGATCAGCAAACTGCTGGCCCTCCTCTTTCTGGCGGGAAAGCCTGCGTGTCACCACTTCCATCATCATGGCGAAATCATTCTGGCCTTCCACGGTCTTTATTTTATAGCGGCGGTAGCCGGACTTGTCGGGCTGGCCGTTGTTGAAACGCACCATGCCCGCTACCGCGTTTGTTTCGCCGAGGTTCGAAATGTCGAACGCCTCGATGACATGCGGGAACCTTGGCAGGCAGAGCAATTTCTGCAGGTCGGCCAAATCGTCGAGCGCGCTGGGCGGCAGCTTCAGCATAAGGTACAAACGCGCATTTTTCACGGCCATGGCGGCCAGCTCGGCCTTGGGCCCTTTTTGCGGCACAATCACGCTCACCTGGCCGCCGAACTGCGCTTCCAGGGCCTTCTGAACTAATAACTGGTCTGCCCCTGCGGCCTCGTGGATGAGCACCTCGGGCGGGGGACTCTGGCCCGCATCAAGATAAAACTGGAGCACCAGCGTTTCCACGCCGGCATGCGACGCCTCCCAGGCGGCCCTGTCAAAGGCAAAGCACCGGGCCGACAGCAGCAGCCCCTCACGCACATGCAGCGCGGCAAGGCACATGGAGCGGTCGCCCTTGTAAACGCCGAACACGTCGCAGTCGAGGTCGGGCGCGGCGAAATCCACCTGCTGGAGCCTTGATGCGTCCCTGATGAGCCGTATCTGGTCGCGGACATTCGCCGCGGCCTCAAAAAGCATGAGGCCCGACATCGCCTCCATTTTCTCCTGCAATTCCCTGATGAGGTCCTTCCGTTTTCCCGAAAAGAAACGGATTACCATATCGACATTGGCCCGGTATTCCTCCTGCGGGATCTTGCCCGCGCACGCGCCGCTGCACCGGCCGATGCCCCAGTTCACGCAGGGACGCGCGGGTTTTTTGAGCGGCAGCGCCTTGTTGCAGTCGCGAATCCTGAAAATCCGCTTTGCAAACTGGACAAGCCTGCGCATGGCGCGCGCGTCGGTGTAGGGCCCGAAATACCGCGCGCCGTCCCCCTCAACCCTGCGCACGACGAGCAGGCGCGGGAACGGCTCGTTAACCGTGATTTTGAGATATGGATAATGCTTGTCGTCCTTCAAATCAATATTGAATTTCGGCCTGTGCTTGCGGATCAGGTTCGCCTCGAGGATAAGCGCCTCGGTCTCGTTGTGCGTGGCGATCCAGTCGATGTGATCGAGCCGGGCGAGCATGAAGGGGATGTGCGGCCGGTCTTCGTGCGTGTCAAGAAAGTACGACTTCACGCGGTTCTTAAGATTGAGCGCCTTGCCGATGTACAGCACACTGCCCGCGGCGTCCTTCATGATGTACACGCCGGGGCTGGTTGGAAACCGGTCGAGGGAATCTAAAAGGGCTTTTGAGGGCATGGAGGGAAAATACAATAAAAATTACAGATTGAAGATTGTTGAAAAATAAATAAAAAAATCTGGGCGTTCCCCGGCTAAGAGCCGGGTCGGCCCTTCTTCCGGTCTCGGCCTAACGCACGGGCGAGCGACAGATGCGAGAACGGAGGCTAGTGAGCATAGGGCGGTGCAATAAACAAAAAGGCCTTGTTCCTAATTTACAAAATAGAAATTTCCATCATCGTCAGATACCGACATGGCGGGTTCTAAATTTCAGTCTCTTTTATTTAATGCTCGTGGGTGCGCCTAGCAGATGTGTGAATCTTGAATTAGGTGGTACCCGGCCGCACCCGGGAGAGGGGAGTGCCGAGGACAGTAAAACTGGCCGAGGCCGGGGGAGATACTTCTCCCCCGGAAATTGTATTAATTAAAACATTAATCTCTTCTTCGGCGAGACCTTCTGCTCCTGCTTTTCATTCGGCCCGAACATGTTCGTCGTGTTCGAACTTTTTGTTTTTCCGGGGCCGTGCATGTCGCATTCCCCGGGCTGTTTTCCCTCAACAAAATATTCGTCGTAGGGCTGTGGGCAGTACGGCGTGGCGATTTTGTGGGACACCGGGCACACCTTGAGGGTGACGATGCTGTCCGGCTTGTCAAAGCCCTCCGGCTTTATGTGGCGGTGCAGGGCGATCATGGCCTTGACATACAGGGGAATCGCGCCGAGCGCGCCGGTCACGCCGTAGCCGAACGACCGCCGTTCGTCCATGCCCACCCACACCACGCAGGCGATTTGCGGGGTGAAACCCACGAACCAGGCGTCGGAATAATCGTTCGAGGTGCCGGTCTTCCCCGCCGACGGCCGGGCAAACCCCAGTCCCGGGATCGCGGCGCCCGTGCCCCTGCGCACCACGCTCTGGAGCAGATCGCACATCATGAACGACGTCTGCGGCGACAGCACCGGCGTGGACACCGGCGCGTGCTCCTCGAGCACGTTTCCGTTTTTGTCAACAACCCGCTCCACGAAGTATGGCGCGACGCGCACGCCCTTGTTGGGGAAAATGGCGTAGGCGTCGAGCAGTTCGAGGGGCGCCACCTCGCACGAGCCGATGGCCAGCGACGGCACCGGCTCCATGCGCTGCTTGAGCCCCATCCTGTGGGCGTAATTGACCACCGTGTCGCCGGTGACCTGCATAAGCACCTGGATGGCCACGAGGTTGAGCGAATGCTCGAGCGCGTAGCGCACCGTCACCGGCCCCTGAAACGTGCCGCTGAAGTTTTCGGGACGCCATTCGCCCTGCGGCGTCATGAGCGTGATGGGCTGGTCGAGCACCACGCTCGCGGGCGTGAAGCCGTTGTCGATGGCGGCCGTGTACACGATGGGCTTGAACGCCGAGCCCGGCTGCCGCACCGACTGCACCGCCCGGTTGAACTTGCTTTCGAGGAAGTTGCGGCCGCCGACGAGCGAAAGGATGGCGCCGCTTTTCACGTCCATCGCAATGAGCGCGGTCTGCACGATGCGCAGGCGCAGGGAATCGGGCAGCGCGTCGCATGCTGCCTTGTTCGCGGCAAACACGGAATCGAAATGCGCCAGAAAGGTCCCGCGCGGGATCTTGAGCTTGCGGCAGATATTCGAGCGGTCGAGGAAATAACTGTTCATTCTGCGCTGGAGCGTGTCGAGGTGGGGGACCTTTGCCTTGTCGATGGAATCCTGCGCCGGGGGATCGAGTGTGGTGTAGATGGTGAGGCCGCCGTTGTATAAAAGATCGTCGCCGTATTTCTGCTCGCAGTACTTCCGGACCATTTCCACAAAATAGGGCGCGCGCTTGGAAACATCGCTCTGCGGATTTGAGGGGAGCCCCTCCTGCATCACCTCGGCCGCCGCTTTCTTCTCCAGAAAATGCATGGACACCATTGACTTGAGCACCTGGTCCCGCCGGGCAAGCGTGTTTTTGGCGTTCGCCGGTTTATCGGGCCTGTACCGCTCGGGTAGCTGGATAATGCCCGCAAGGACCGCACACTCGTTGCGGGTCAGCTTCGAAACGTGCTTGCTGAAATAACACTGGCTCGCCGCCTCCATGCCGTAGACGCCGGCGCCGAGGTACACCTGGTTCAGATACAGCTCGAGGATTTCGCGCTTGGTGTAATACTGCTCGATCTGCACCGCGGTCATTGCCTCGCGCACCTTGCGTATCATGGAAGTCTTCGACGACAGGTACACGTTGCGGGCGAGCTGCTGGGTGAGGGTGGAGGCCCCCTGCGCGGCGTGCCTCCTCCGGACATTCACAAACACGGCGCCGATGATTCTTTTTATGTCAACGCCCCAGTGGCCGTAGAACTTCCGGTCTTCAATGGCGATCACCGCGTTCACGAGGTCCTGCGGTATTTCACCGAGCGGCACCCACGAGCGCTTCTCGATGGAAAACTCGTGGATGAGCGAGCCGTCCTTCCCGATCACCTTGCTCGAGAGCGGCGGCTCGATGTTCTCGAGCTGGTCGAGCGTGGGCAGGGTCTGGTACATCCGGTAGAGGAACCAGGTCCCGGCGGTCACGGCGCACGCAACGGCAAAGACCAGCGCCAGCACGATAACGGCGAGCGTCCTGCCGCGCATGGGGGCGGCTGGCAAAACAGGAGAGGAGGGAGGAAGCGGCGTCTGGTTCATGAAATTGCCGGCCTTATTACTTTAATGTAAATGGACATTCGTTCTCTAAATTATTTTATCACCGTCATGCCTTTGTCTTTGTTGCGGCTTATGTAAAAATACATGGCCTGCCTGCTCGATGAAAACAAACTTTTATAGCAGAGCTGCCATTGCCCCAGGAAAATTCGGACACAAGAAAGGTCATTATGAAAAAACGCGCCTTCATCACCGGCGTCACCGGCCAGGACGGCTCGTACCTTGCCGAGCTGCTTATCCAGAAAGGGTACGAGGTCCACGGCATGATACGCCGCGCCAGCTCTTTCAACAGGAAACGCATCGACCACCTGTTCCGCGATTCGCACAACAAGGACGTCAACTTCTTCCTCCATTACGGCGACATGTCGGACTCGAGCAACATGAACCGCCTGCTCGAAAAAATAAAGCCGCACGAAATTTACAATCTCGCGGCCCAGTCGCACGTGGCGGTGTCCTTCGAAGTGCCCGAATACACGGCCGACGTTGACGCCACGGGAACGCTCCGCATCCTCGACGCCATAAAGGAGACCGGCATCCAGACGCGTTTTTATCAGGCTTCTACTTCGGAATTGTTCGGCAAGGCGCGGGAAACCCCGCAGAGCGAGACAACGCCGTTTTACCCGCGCTCGCCCTATGGCGCGGCAAAGCTGTACGCCTACTGGATCGTGGTGAATTACCGCGAGGCGTTCGGCATCCATGCGAGCAACGGCATCCTTTTCAACCACGAGTCGCCGCGCAGGGGCGAAAATTTTTCCACGCGCAAGATCACCATGGCCGCGGCCGCCATAAAGGCAGGCAAAAAAGACTGCCTGTACATCGGCAACCTCAACGCGAAGCGCGACTGGGGTTATGCGCCCGACTACGTGCTTGCCATGTGGCTCATGCTGCAGCAGAGCGAGCCCGACGATTTCGTGATCGCCACGGGCGAAACGCACTCGGTGCGGGAATTCTGCGAAAAGGCCTTTGCCTGCCTCGGCATGACTATTAAATGGTCGGGAGAGGGCGCGACCGAAACCGGCGCCGATGCAAAAAGCGGCAAAACTATCATCCGCGTCGATTCGAAATACTTCAGGCCCACCGAGGTCGACATTCTTCTTGGCGACCCCGCCAAGGCAAAAAAGAAACTCGGCTGGCAGCCGTCGGTCTCTTTTGACAAGCTGGTGGAGATCATGGCCCATGCCGACTGGGACGAAGCGCAGGGAAAATAACGCGGTAAAAAGGACCGGGGTGTTCCATGGAAAAAAAATCGAAAATCTTCGTTGCCGGCCACCGGGGCCTTGTGGGCTCGGCCCTCGTGCGCAAGCTCGGGGAGAAAGGGTTTGCAAACCTTGTAGTAAGGACCCGCAGCGAGCTCGATCTCACCGACCAGCCTTCCGTGGAGCGGTTTTTTGACAAGGAAAAACCAGAATATGTTTTTCTCGGCGCGGCAAAGGTGGGCGGCATTTACGCGAACGACACCTATCCGGCCGAATTCATCTTCAGTAACATGCAAGTGCAGATGAACGTGATAAACTCCTCGTGGAAATTCGGCGCCAAGAAGCTGCTGTTCCTCGGATCGTCCTGCATCTACCCGAAGTTCTGCCCCCAGCCCATGAAAGAGGAGCACCTGCTTTCCGGGTATCTGGAGCCCACCAACGAACCCTATGCCCTTGCAAAAATCGCGGGCATTGTCATGTGCAAAAGTTATAACCGGCAGTACGGCACCGACTTCATTTCCGTGATGCCCACGAACCTGTACGGCCCCAACGACAATTACCACCCGAAAAATTCGCATGTGCTGCCTGCGCTCGTCCGCAGGTTCCATGAGGCCAAGGTAAATGCCGCGCCCACCGTTACGATCTGGGGCACGGGCAATCCGACGCGCGAGTTTTTATATTCCGACGATCTTGCCGACGCCTGCATTTTTCTCATGGAGCGGTACACCGGCAACGACATTGTCAATATCGGGTCAGGGCAGGAGGTCACCATCCGCGACCTTGCGACCGCCGTCAAAAACGCCGTGGGATATCAGGGCGCCGTCGAATTCGACCCGGCCAAACCCGACGGCACGCCGCGCAAGCTTCTTGATTGTTCAAAACTTCATAATATGGGATGGCACCATAGTATTGAACTTGGGGATGGAATCAAGCGCGCGTATGAGGATTTTAAGAAGATGCTTGTGGACAAGAGTTTTTCGAATAGAATGTAAAAGATCTGTGTTCCGATAAATAAATTTTCTTGGTGGGGGATGTATCCCCCTCGCTTCATCCCGACCTGCGGCCGGTATTCCGCTACCCCCTCCTGGGTGCGGCCGGGTGCCACCTAATGCAAGATTCACACATCCGTTGGGCGCACCCGCGAACTTCATCTGAAAACCCCCGGAAACTATAGTGTTTTGCCAGTTTCGTGGACGGTGATCCGATTGGAGTCACAGAATATCGTTGACAAATCGAAGGTTTCTCGACGCGCCAGTGTGGACTGGCGTGGTGCGCCAAAGCGCAGTGCCGGCAGGCCCTTCGCCATGGTCGTCGAGTAGCCGATCCTTGGAGCGGCGTATCGAGACGCAGGCGAATTAGGGCTGATCGGCAGCGAGGCCGCACGGCCGAGCCCAAAAGGAGACACGGTGCCGAAGGCAGGCGCCCTGGTTATTATTTTCCGTGATTATATATAATTGAAGCTCCCTGTTTTTTTGTCATAAACATTAAAATATTCCCACTTTTGTAAACTTCCCCTATTCCAAATTAGTCAAGAAATCGGTTGATATTTTAAACAATTTATACTAAGATATATAATGGTTCTTTTGTCGTTTCATTGTGTTAGTGCCGATTGCCCTGATAATCACATATCATTCAAAGCCTTACGGTATACCGTCCTTTTTTCGGAAACGCAATGGAAAACCTAGATAATAATCTGAAACAAAGCGAAGACGCTGAAAAGGGCGGCCCGGTTGCCTTTAAGCGGGTGCCCCATGTGATGATTCTGCCCGACGGCTCAAAACCCGATACTCTGGGTTCGGGCACCATCACCTCGCTTCTGGGCGTCGGCGGAATGTCCAACGTTTATGAAATCTGGAACAGCCATCTTGAAATGAAGCGGGCGGTGAAGCTTCTTCATCCGAATTATTCGCAGGATTCCAAGGAGCGCTTTGAAACCGAAATCAAAATAACCGCCAAGCTCGACCATCCCAATATCGTTGAAATCCATGCGGTGGGCGAATGGAACGGACTTCCCTACATCGAGATGGAGAAGATCGAGGGCGTCACACTTGAAAAACTGGTGACCGACAGGGGCGGACTGCCGTTTGACGTGTGCACGTCCATCGGCATCATGATGAGCCGCGCGCTGCGCTATGCGCACAACCACCAGTATGCCCTGTACGGCGAATCCTACCACGGCATCATCCATCGCGACCTGAAGCCGAACAACATCATGGTGACCGGCGAGGGTAATGTCAAGCTCATGGACTTCGGCATCGCGCGGCCCATAGACGCGTCGATCCACACTACCGACAGCTCGGCGGTCATGGGCACCATGCAGTACCTGTCGCCGGAACTTCTCGAGGGAAAGGCCCCGGACGTCCGCACCGACATCTATTCGCTCGGCGCAATCCTCTACGAGGTGGTCACGGGCGCGAAAGCGTTCACGGAAAGCAACATTTCCAAGCTGATGCTTTCCAAAGTCAGAAACGAATTCAAGCCGCTCGACTCTTTCAAGCTTAAAATCCCCCCCCGCCTCAGGAGGCTCATCAGGAAATGCCTGAGCCGCGAGCGGGAAAAAAGGCCGCAGGACGCGGCCGACATGCTTGCGGAACTCTTGAAAATCCACAGGACGCTTACCCCGCAGTCACCCGAGGCGGTCATGCAGGCGTTCATGGGTACCGAAGGCGGCGCCAAAACCGTGGTGGGCATCAGGAGGCGCATTCCGGTTATTGCAATCGCCGTTTGCCTTGTTGCGGCAATTTTAATCGGCGGCACCGTAATCTCGTATCGCATTACCGCCAAACGCCGCGCCGCCGCGCCGCCGCCTGCCGTTGTCAAAACAGAACCGATGCCTGTTTCTGCGCCGGCGCCAGTCGAAGCAAAAAAAACGGCTCCCGGCCGGACGCGGGAAAGAGCCGTCGTACCGGTAAAATCAGCTTCGCAGCCCGTTGTCATCGCAAAGGCCGCCGTACCGCAGAACACCGGCGCCGCCTTCATCGACGAACTCAAGAACCAGTTCGGCACACAGGACATTCTCGACGTTTTTGTCAAGGAAATAAAGCTCGGGCGGTACGAGGAGGCATCGAAGGTCTTCGAATATGTTCCGCCCGGGGAACAGCAGTCTAAAACCGCCACGCTCTACCGCATGCGGATGTTTGAAGGGCTTGGCGACAAAACCAATCTCGAACAGGTATTGCTGACCCAGGCCGTTGACGACGGCGAATTCTACCTTGCCAAGGCCCGGTATTATTACGGCGCCGGCAATTCGGAACAATGCCTTGCCTATCTCGACGCCTGCGCCAAATCACGGTGCGAAATCCTGGACCCCCTCACGTTGCGTCAGGACCTTCTCTACTACAAGGCGCTCTGCTATTCAAAGGAATTCGACGGCCACCCGAGCCGCGCCACCATGAAGAACGCCCTCGACTCGTGGTTCGAGGTCAAGCTGCTTTTCCGTTCCACGCCCGGGCATGCTTATTTCAAAAAAGCCGAAAACGAAATGCAGAGGATCGGCGACGGGGCAAAGGCAATAAAGGGATAATCAATGGGCGCCATGAAACCACAACACGCTCTGTATGCCGCGGTCTTCTGGTGCGCGGGACTGTTTTTTCAGGCCGCGGGCGCGGATTTCCGCACGCTCCTGGGCGATCTGCCGAAAACGGTTTTGGCGGAAACCGGGCCCTACCTTGTCACGTCGGACATCTATGTCCCCGCCGGAAAGACCGTTGTGGTGGAACCGGGCACCGTGTTTCTTTTCAAGAATTTCACGGGCCTGCATGTGCAGGGGACGCTCGTTGCGAAAGGCACGGCTGAAAAGCCGGTTGTTTTCTCATCGGAGAACGACAAGCGCTTCAACAGGGACGCAAGCCTCATTCCCAATCCGTACGACTGGAACGGCATCTTCATCCACAACGACGCGATCGGCACCGACCTGCGGCATATCGAGGTCGTCTATTCGGTGTACGGCATCAACTCGCTTACAAAATTTTTCCGCATCCTTAACGGGGTGTTCAGGGAAAACGGCCGGGCAAACCTCACCATCGAGGGCCAGGCGCAGGCCGTGACCGCCGAGCCGTATTCGTATTCCCTTTCGGTGAAGAACGCGGCCGTTGACGGCGTGCCGGTGAAAATCCTTTCAGACCCTGACGCGCCCCGGCGCAATGCCTTGCGCTATTCGGGCGCCTCGGTGCTGGCGGCGGGAATCGTTGCCGGCGCGGTGTTCACCACGCAATGGGACGCATCCAAAAAACGCATGGGCGTGGTGGCGAACGACCTTTTTACATATAAGAACTCCGATTTCACCGCTGCGCAATCGGCACGGAACACCAATGCCGCGCTCATGACCGCGGGCTATGTGCTCGGTTTCGTCGGCGCGTGCGGCTTTTGTTTTTCGTTTACGTTTTAACTGGATTGATTCGGGGAAACAGGACAACGGAATATGAACCAGCAACGCACATTTCTGTTTTTTGCCGCATGGCTCGTGCCGCTGTTGTTTGTGTTCTGCTCGAACGACTACAACCCGTTCACCGACCAGTCAAAGGCCCGCGCCGTTGTCATCCGGAAAACATTCAACGACGTTGACACGCTCGCCATTTTCACCACCGAAACGCTGGTGGTGGCCATTGCGGTCCGCGAGCTGGTCGACTCGTTTTCGGTGGTCGCGCCGTCGAACCGCCGCGCGGCCGACACGTTCGTGGTGAGAAAAACAGCCGGCCAGGTCCTTTCGGCCGGGCCCTACACCTGTCTTGTCTCCCTTACCGACACCGGGTGGAAAACCATTACGGTAAATACGTTCAGGAACAACGGCGAGCGCGTGCCGCAGGATTTCTCCGTCTACTGCCGCTCGCCGCTCGGCCAGAACGCCATCACGGGGGCCTACGGCGACAGCGTGCGGCTTTCAACCGCGCCCGTGGGCGACGTTGATGTGACGTATCACTGGGACTTCGGCGACGGCGTCACGGTCACCTCGGCGCTGCCGCAGACATTTGCAGTTGTAAAGATGCAGTCGGTCATGACCACGGGGGCGCTGTGGGTCTCCGATCCCTCAGGCCTGCATGTTTCGCCGCGCCGTGCGTTTTCCTACAACCTCACCGACAACACGGCGCCGGTCATCGTGTGCGCCAACGAGTCGTACAAGGGAAAAGACACGATTGTCACGGGCGATACGTCCTTTTATTTCAAGGTAAAAATCTGGGACCCGGCCCAGGTGCAGCCCATGTATAGCGCGACCATAAACGGCCGGCAGTTCGACATCAACGACGACCCGTATTATGTGAGGGTGTTCGACCGGATGGATTCGTTCAAGGTTTTTTCCCCGGTCGTGGTGACGGCCGTTGACAACCAGTATAATCAGAACTCGTCGCAGAAGACCTTCTGGTTCAGGTTCAGCGACACGCTTTCCCACGGCAGGGGGACATTCATCACGGTGAGCGATCCGCAAGGCGACATCTCGGCGAGCTCACTGCGCCAGAAATCCGTTTTCGGGTACGTGGAGGATTACGCGCACGATTCGATCGCCGTGGCCGTGAAACTGTTCATCAACGACGTTGCGACCGGCCAAACATATTCGGCGCGCGGCAAATACACCGCGCTGTGGAATTTCGCGCTGACCTTGAACGACGGGGCGAACAGGATAAAACTCGTGGCATATTCTCCGGGCAACGATTCCCTTGCCGAAAAATCCATCACCATATTTTATGACCCCGGGCTTAAAGACACGGTGCCCCCGGTCATCCTCGAAATCACCGCGGACGGCAAGGCGGCGGATTACCACTACGTCACTGGAAACGCTGCCGCAATCAGGATCATCGCCTTCGACGAAGGCTCGGGCATTGATTCCCTCACGATCAATGGAAAGCCGCTATCCATGACTCCCGAGGGATACGGCTTTATCTGGTACGACACCGTGCCCGTTGTCCACCGGACCTCGGGAAACCTGTTCTGGGTGCGGGCAAAGGACAAATCGGGCAACAGGGATTCCGTTTCGTTTACCTTGTATAAAAACAACCCCCCGGAAATAATCCAGGCCCCGCCCGCGATACAGCAAATTTCCCCCGGCACCGTCTTTACAGGCAAGATACTCTGCATTGACCAGGACTATGATACGCTCGTGATACAGAAAAAGGACGGCCCGGCCGGGCTCATGGTAGGCGCGGACGGCAGGATATCATGGACTCCCCTCATGGCCGACTCGGGCATGCATACGGTCGTGATACGCGTTTCGGACGGGTATCAGGACGTCTTGTACTCTTTCCAGCTGAACGTGGTGACGCAGTCGGTGCCGTCGCAGGCGGCGCGGATCGACACGCTGCTTACGACCTGGGCGCCCTACCTTGAAGCGGGAAAAGACAGCCTTGTTGTATTTGTCAAAACACTCCACGATACCCTTGACACGCCGCTCGTCTTTTCGGCGTTTTTGTACAATGCGCCGCTCCCCATGAACGGCCGGCTCCTCGTGTGGCACCCGGGCATCGGGGACGTGGGAAAACGCACCGTGACCCTGACGGTCACCGACAGGTTTTCGCAAAGCGACACCATGCCCGTTTCGTTTACGGTCGTGCCGCCCAACCAGCCGTGCACGCTGCACGTACGGTACACCATCCCCGTGACGCCCGGCGGCGAGCTCGACTTGTCGAGCGCGACCCAGCCTGAAACGCTGTTCTTTTCCGTAAACGACCCCGACATACAGGCCGTGGAACGGGACACGGTAAAAATCCGCTGGCCCGCAAGCCGGACCGAAATGGTGCTCGACTCCACCCGGCAGTTTTTGCTCATTCTCGCGCCCAAATCCGGATTAAAAACAAAAGACACGGTGAGCATCATCGTTTCCGACCGCGGCGGCCACGCCGATTCCATGAAGTTTTTCATCAATTATGCCGGCGCGGTGGGCCCCGGATTCACCGGCAAAATCATCATCAACACCAAGTCGGGCGGCGCGTCCATAACCGCGCCGGTGCTCGGGTTCCCGCTGCTCGTGCGCCTTGACACAACGTATTTCACCAGGAGTTTTTTCAACGCCGCGGCGCCGAACGGGGCGGACGTGCGGTTTAAAAAACCCGACGGGACGCCGCTCCCCTATCAAATCGAGCGCTGGGACAACGCGGCATGCCGGGCGGAAATCTGGGTCAAGGTCGACACCGTGCGTCCCTTTGACGACACCCAGTATGTTTTGATGACATGGGGTACCGGCCCTGCCATAGACAACTCGAACGGCAGTGCGGTGTTCGACACCGCCGAAGGATATATGGGCGTTTGGCACATGAACGACGGATCACCCACGCAGAACATCAATTCCGCTCAGGCGCAGTTCAACACGACCCCGGCGGGCGGCGCTCCAAATCCCACCATAAGCTACGGTTCGGGCATTATTGCAGGAGCTGACAGCCTGTCAAACAGCAGATATTTAAACGCAGGGGTTTTGCCCACCATGCAGACGGTCTCCATGAGCGCATGGGTCAATCCCACGGTAAGGACGCCGTGGATAAAAATCATCAGCAAGTCATGGACAAACTATGGGGCGCCGTATCAGATCTTTTCTCTGGAGGTCACGGGCCCGAAGGATTCGGCGATCCAGTTCCACGTGGGACTCACCCCGGGGTTTTCAAAATATGCCGTGAGCACCGATTCACTTAAAACAAAAACGTGGACGCACCTTGCCGGGACTTACGACGGAATTACCATACTCTTGTATGTAAACGGCGTGCAGGCAGGCGCGTATACGTGGACAAACGGCGTACCCGCGGTGCCCTCCAACCAGATGCCGTGGACCATAGGCGGATGGGGCGGGAACCAGGGGGAAATTCTTGCCGGCAAGATTGACGAACCGAGAATATTCCGGGGTGTATGGGGGCCGGACTATATCAAGCTGTCGTATGAAAACCAGAGGATTGGGAGCGCGCTATTGCAATTCAAGTAGTTACCTTTACAAAGGACTCACAAGTGCTTCGCGTACGTATCCAGCACCGTTGAAACAAAAGTCTGGTACTTGATTCCTCTTTTCCCCGCGAATCTCTTGTAACGGTCAACGGTGTCCTTCTTGAGCTTCATGGTGACCGGGATTGTTTCCTGTTTTTTCAACGAGTCTGCGACACTTTCGGGCGACGGCAGAAAGTCTTTGACCGCAACGGATTTCCCCAATTCTTCGGCAATATCGGGTGGAGCATTGGAATAGCCTTTATTCTTGTTCATATATTTTTCTCCCTTCTCGCCAGTAACCAGCCCCGATTATCCGTACTTTGCCGTCGCGAATGATGAACCTGACCGTCAAAATACGGCCATCAACCATGCCGAGACAGTAATAACGCATTTCAACGGCAGAGTGCTTTGTGTTAAAACGGATTTTGCGATTCGGGTCGAGAAACGCAAGGACAGCTTCTTCAAAAGAAACGCCATGCTTCTCGATGTTCGCAAGGTTTTTGTCTTCGTCCCATTCAAAGTCCATTGCAATGCACTATTTCTAAAATACTACTTATAAATACGATTATCAATAAAATAATATTTATATTAATCAATACTTTATTTATTTCAGAAGGTTGAAACACAGATGACGGACTGTAGAACCGTTGGAATTTATGTTATTATCTCGGTATCTCCCCCGCCTTCTTCTTCAATTCCGAAAGCATGTTGAGCGCATCGAGCGGCGTCACCTGGTTGAGGTCCATGTCCTGCAGCTGCTGGATGATTTCCCCCTGCATGGTGTCTATAATGTTAAGCTGAACGCCATCGGTGAAAAGGTCGGCCTGCTTCGCGTTTTTCTTTTCGCCCCTGTGGCGCGCGAGCACGGGCTTGTGGTCGGGCGTGAGTTCCATGTTCTCGAGGTTGGCAAGGATCTCCTTTGCGCGGATGATAACGGCCCTGGGCACGCCCGCAAGCCGCGCCACCTGTATGCCGTACGAATGGTCGCAGCTCCCCTCGTCGATCTTGCGCAGGAAAATGATCTTGTCGTTCCATTCCTTCACCTTGATGTGCAGGTTTTTTATGCGCGGGAACAGAAGCGCGAGCTCGGTGAGCTCGTGGTAATGCGTGGCGAAAAACGTGCGGCATTTATGTCCCTCGGCCTCGTGCAGGTATTCGGCGACCGCCCAGGCGATTGAAATGCCGTCGAAGGTGGAGGTGCCGCGGCCGACTTCGTCGAGCAGCACAAGGCTTTTGTCGGTCGCGTTGTTGAGGATGTCGGCCACCTCGATCATCTCCACGAGAAACGTGCTTTGTCCCCGCGCGAGCCTGTCGGACGCGCCCACCCGCGTGTAGAATTTGTCAACGATGCCGATTTCGGCCGACGCGGCCGGCACAAACGAGCCCATCTGCGCCATGAGTGCGATGAGCGCGTTCTGCCGCAGGTAGGTGGATTTTCCCGCCATGTTGGGGCCGGTGATGAGCAAAATCTGCGAGTCCGCGCCCCTGCATTCGGTGTCGTTGGGCACGAACTGCTCGCCCGCCGGGATCATGCGCTCCACCACCGGGTGCCTTCCGTCCTTTATAAAAAGGTCGGCGCCCGCGGTGAACGCGGGCCTGCAATACCCGTATTCGGACGCAACCTTGGCAAGCGAGACAAACACGTCGAGCAGCGCAACGGCTGCGGCGGCCTTCTGGATCGCGGCGCATTGCGCGGCAATGCTTTTGCGCAACGCGACGAACAAATCGTATTCGAGGGCCGAGCATTTTTCCTCCGCGCCCAGTATTTTGGATTCCATCTCCTTGAGCTCGGGCGTGATGAAGCGCTCGCCGTTCACCAGCGTCTGCTTACGGATGTAGTTTTCGGGCACCGACGCAAGGTTCGCCTTCGACACCTCGATGTAATAGCCGAATACCCTGTTGTAGCCCACCCTCAGCGACGATATGCCGCTCCGTGAGCGCTCCGATTCCTGGAGCGTGGCGATCCATTTTTTTCCGTTGATGGACGCGCTCCTGATTTCGTCGAGCTCGGCCGACACGCCTGTTTTAATAAGCCCGCCTTCACGTATCGACATGGGCGGGTTCGATACGATGGTGTTGCCCACCGACTGCACCAGAGGCCCGAACCCATCAAGCGACTCGCGCAGTTCCTTGACAGGGGCGCACGGCGAGGCGGTCAGGAGCTTGATGATTTTCGGGAACACATCGAGCGACTGGGCGAGCGCGAGCGCGTCGCGGGCATTGGCCCGCTCGAAGGTGATGCGGCCCACGAGCCGCTCGATGTCGGCGATCTGCCGCAGAAACAGCTCGGCCTCGCCCCTCACGAACACGTCGGACTTGAGCCACGCCACGCAGTCGAGCCGCTTGTTGATTTCCGCGGCATCGCGCAGCGGGTGGGTGATCCATGTCTTGAGGAGCCTGGCGCCCATGGCCGTGCTTGTCTTGTCAAGCACGAAAAGCAGCGTCCCGCCCTCGTCGTCGGAGTGCATGGGACGCAACAGCTCGAGGTTGCGGATGGTGGACGGGTCGAGGCCGGCAAACGCCGACAGCGAGCGCGGCAGCAGCGCCACGATGTGCCTGAGTTCGTTTTTCTTCTGCTCCTTGAGGTACAGAAGCAGGCCCCCGGCGGCGCAGATTCCCGCGTTGAAACGCTCGAGCCCCATTCCCTGGAGCGTGGCAACGCCGAAATGCGCTGTGAGGGCGGCCGACGCGTTTTCGTACGCAAATTTCCACGGATCGTATTTCGACACCGGCACCTGCCGCATGTTCTGGCTTATAATCTCGGTCAGCGGGTTGCCCTCGCCGCCGGAAAGCAAAATCTCTGCGGGCCCGATGCGCACGAGCTCCTCAACGAGGGCCGATGGCGCAATCTCTTCCGTCTGGAAAAGACCTGTTGACAAATCGCATATCGCCACGCCGCAGCGGTCGTCCGCCGCGACCGCGGCCACGATGAAATTGTTGCTTTTTTCCTCGATGAAATTGTCCTCAGTGGCCGTGCCCGCCGTGATGACCTCCACGATGTCGCGCTTCACCACGCCCTTGGCGTTTTTCGGGTCTTCGGTCTGCTCGCAGATGGCAATTTTGTAGCCCGCCTTTACCAGGCGGTTTGCGTACCGGTCGAGTGCATGGTAGGGAAAACCGGCCAGAGGCACGTCTTCGGCGCTGCCGTGGTTACGCGAGGTGAGGGTGATGCCGAGGACTTTCGACGCGATTTTGGCGTCGTCATTGAACATCTCATAAAAATCGCCCATGCGGTATAAAAGCACTGTTTCGGGGTTCTGCGCCTTGATGGCGTTGTACTGCCGCATGAGGGGCGTGAGCGAGTCCTGCGGGGATTGAAAGTTAAGGGAGGCCATGAAAGGTTTTATGTCGGCTGATTCTGTTCCGGCGGCATGCTGTTCTGATCGATCGCCACCGTGTCCTCGAGTCCGGCAGGCCCGGCCGCTTGCTCTGGCGGGGTCTGGCCGGCCAGGGTCTCTATGGTTTTCAGCTCGCTTTCGGTAAGGTCGCCCAGTTTCTCCTTTGCCATTGCCTCGAACTCCTCGATCCGGGGAAGGTCCGCTATTTTATTGATGCCGAAATAGGCAAGAAATTCCTTTGTCGTTGCGTAAAGCAGGGGGCGGCCCGGTTTTTCGCTGCGTCCCGAAATGGTCACGAGCCGCTTTTCGAGGAGCGTTTTCATGGCGCCGTCGGAGAGCACGCCGCGGATTGATTCTATTTCAGCCTTGGTGATGGGCTGCTTGTACGAAATAATGGCCAGGCATTCGAGCGACTGGATTGAGAGCTTTTTCGCCGCTTTTTCCTTGTACAGCTGCACCACCCATGGGTAATAATACGACACGGTGCGGAACTGGTACCCGCCGCCGATCTCCACGATCTCGAACGGGTGGCGCTCCCTGCCGAGCTGCGTGTTTATTTTCTCCACCATCTGCCGTATCTTGCGGCCGTCCGGGATTCCGGGCACGATTGCCTTGATCCTGTCGGTGGTGAGGATTTCATCCGACGCGAACAGCAGCGCCTCAAGCACGCGCAGCGGGTTGTCGGGAGAATTTGAATCCGGAATGGGAACGTCTTGTTCGATTTCCGCCTCAAGCGCCGCGGTGTTTTCGGCCAACTGCGCATCGCTGATTTCGATACCGGCGGTTTCTTCACCTGAGGAAGTTTTGTCTGGTTCCTTTTCAACATTGTCCGGAAGTTGTGCCGGATTTTTGTTTTCTGCCATGCATTGTTCCTGTTTTTTAGGGTTTTTCCTATGAGGTAATATAAATCATTTCCTTGATTTCCTAAATAATAGTCTTTTTGTGATAAGATTAAAAATATTTTCTGGTGGGGGAAGGCTCCCCCTCGCTTCAGCCTCCTCGGCCTTTGGCCTGCGGAGTCTTACGCTACCCCCTCCTGGGTGCGGCCGGGTACCTATATTTGCAAGCTTCGTACTTCCGTTGGGCGCACCCGCGAACATAAAAAAAACGCTTCGCGGATATTATTAAAACAAACAGCGCTCAGGAAAAGTATCGCCCGCGGGTGCCCCCCAGCGGAGGGTTGATTTTCGCCACTATATTCACCCGGGGTGCACCCAGGAGTGGGGAGTGCCGAGGACTGCGAAGCAGGCCGAGGCCGGGGGAGATACCTCTCCCCCGGATGATTATTAATAAATGAAAAAATATTATACCGAAAAATCCCTCAGCGGAATAACATCGGGAAGCTTTTCCTGGGTGCGCCCGAACAGCTCGGTGGGGACCCAGCGGATGGTGAGGTGCTGCACCTTGACTGTTGCGAGCGCTTCGATGAGGTGCGAGTACCACGGCTGGGCCGTGGCGATGAGCAGGAGGTCGACGCGGTCGCGCGAGAGCACGTCTTTTATGTTCTCGATGTGGCCCAGCACCGGGTAGCCCTCAAACTCGCCGGGGTGCCGCTCCTTGACGGGCCAGAGGACCCCCCGGATGTTCGCGGAGGAGTCCTTTTCGAAATTCCTGATGAGCGCCACGGCCACGTCGTCGGAGCCCAGGATCACCACGTTCCCCGTGCTGAAAATGAGGCGCCGGAAACGTGAAAGAACCCTCGGCAGCGTCTCGCGCCACGCGACCAGCGTGAGGATGATCACGATGGTGGAAACGCCGAACGCGACGCGGGAGAACGCCATCGAGTTCATGAAAAACACCGCGGCCATGAAGATGACCGACGCCATGAGGCCGGACACAAGGGCGTTTACCGCCGAATAGCGTTCTTTCGAGTACACGCCCCGGTACAGGAAAATCCCTAGGAAGCTGAAGGAGAGCAGGGCGTGCATGAAGACCATGGTCGCCGCGCTGCCGCCCGCATAGGGGCTTTCCATTGACATAATAGAAAACCTGACGGCAATGCCGCCCCACAGGATCAGGTTGATGAGCAGGAGGTCTATGAAGCAGGCCGTGAAGGTTTGGAACAGGCTTGCCACAAAATTGATGCCCGCCTGCAGCATGATGCCGACAAAAATAAGCCAGCCCGGAAAATACGCCGCGTGCGTATGCTTGTAGGTGCGCGAGAAGATTATCATGGCCTCGTAAAACGCCTTGCGCGATTTCCACGTGAGCTTCGCGGCGCTCCTGCCCTTGAAATGGATGATCTGGGTGGCCGGGTTGTACCAGACCGTGTAGCCCTTTTCCTTGACGCGGCAGCACAGGTCGAGGTCCTCACCGTACATGAAGTACTTCTCGTCGAACCCGCCGAGCTCCCTGAAAAGCGCGGAGGTCATGAACATGAAGGAGCCCGACACCGCGTCCACTTCGGCGGTCGCGTCCGGGTCAAGATACGTAAGGTTGTATTTGCCGAAGCGGCTGCTTTTGGGAAACAGCCTGCTAAGGCCGGTGAACCGGTACAGCGCAACAAGCGGCGAGGGAAAACTGCGCCTGCATCCCGCCTGCAGCGAGCCGTCGGCATTGATGATCTTGGGGCCCATGATCCCGGCGCCTGCATGGGACTTGAAAAACTCCACGCACGCCGACAATGTGTTTTTGGACACGAGCGTGTCCGGATTTAAAAACAGCAGATACTCGCCGCGGCTGCTTTTCGCGCCCACATTGCTTGCCTTGCCGAACCCGATGTTGTTCTTGAGGCCCACCCATCTCACTTCGGGAAACTCGCTGATGATTTTTTTCTTGGAATCGTCTTGTGACGCGTTGTCCACGACGATGATTTCCGATTTGTCGTAGAGCTCCGCCTCGCGCAGGGAAAGCAGGGTCCGCTTCAGGTAGTCCGGGACCCTGAAATTGACGATGATGACGGAAATAAGCGCGTCGCGGGGGGCCACCTACACCGTCCTGTTGAAGGTCGACAGCAGGCGCAATTTCCAGATAAGAATGAGGGCCTCGCGGATGATCTTTGTTGACATCTTGGAAACACCGCGTTTCCTGTCGGTAAAAACGATGGGGATTTCCGCGATCCTGAATTTGTTCCTCCACACGAGGTAATTCACTTCCACCTGGAATGAATAGCCGGACGAGTCGATTTTGTCGAGCCGTATGGTTTCGAGCACCTTCCTGCGGAAGCATTTGAACCCGGCGGTGCAATCGAGCACCGGCACGCCCGTCACGATCCGCGCAAAAAGGTTCCCGAAATAACTGAGGAGCAGCCTGCTCATGGGCCAGTTCACCACGTTGACTCCCCCGATGTAGCGCGAGCCTATGACAAGATCATTGTCGCGGATGGCCGACAGGAAATCGGGAAGGTATTTCGGATCGTGGGAAAAATCGGCGTCCATTTCAAAGATAAACTCGTAGGACCGCGCAAGGGCCCACCCGAAGCCGCTCACGTACGCCCTGCCCAGGCCCTCCTTTTTCGGCCTGTCGAGAACGAAAATACCGGAGGTTTTTGCGGCAATTTCTTTCACAAAGGCGGAGGTGCCGTCCGGCGAATTGTCGTCTACCACGAGGATATGCGCTTCGGGCAGCAGGGCCTTTATCTCGGGGATAATGAGCCCTATGTTTTCCTTTTCGTTATAGGTGGGTATGATGATGAGAACATTGTCGTGCGGCATATTTTCCTTTGCGCCGGAAGTAGGGCTGTCCTGTCAAAATAACACACGTAATTTGACTGTGCAAGAAGGGCATTGTTGCAGAGGATGATTCCAATCACATAGTTTTGAATGCTGTAAGGTAAATTAATTCAAAATCTGGGCGTTCCCCTCGCCTTCGTTAAAACTCAGGCTCGGGTCGGCCCTCCTTACGGTCTTGGCCTAACGGCCTCGGGCCGCCTCGGCCCTATGCCGCTGCGCGGCGGGTCCGGGCGGCATCGCGCTCCAGCGCGACCTCCAGTCCTGCCTAACGCAAAAACCAAGAAAAAGAATTACGATCAGCTTTTAAGGATCGATCACACAAATGTCTTCTAAAATTCTTCTTATAAGTGTCAACCGGTGTGCGACGCCTTATGTTGTGTTTCCCCTGGGGCTCGCACATATTGCAGGCGCGCTGGAGAGAGCTGGCCATACGGTCGAGATGGCCGACTGCGCTGTAAATCCGGAAGGCTTCAAAGCCGCGATAAAATCATTTGGTCCGGATTACATCGGCCTTTCGCTTCGCAACATCGACGACATCCAGATACGCGATACGCGTTTTTTTGCGGGCGAGCTCTCCGTGCTTTCCAAAAAAATCCGCTCAATCACCAAGGTCCCAGTTATAATAGGCGGAAGCGGGTTCTCGCTTTTTCCGCAAAGGCTTCTTGCGGAATCAGGCGCGGATTTCGGGATCATGGGCGAAGGCGAAGAGTCATTTGTCGCGCTTATCGGTTCGCTTGAAAAAAAACAGCCTGTTGATACGGTCCCCGGACTTGTCTTTCGCAATCAGGGCAACATCGTTCAAAACGGCCGCAAACCGTGCGCGAATTCGAGCATCACCCTTCCGGCGCATCCCGCCGGTCTGGTGCGTTATTATATTGACAAAAGCTCCATGCTCAACATTCAAACGCAGCGCGGATGCGCCTATGCATGCTGCTATTGCACTTATCCCATCATTGAGGGCACGACAGTACGATTTAAAAACCTTGCCGCAATCGGCGACGAACTCGAACAGATAAAAAAATCGGGGGCTCATTACTTTTTTATAGTTGATTCGGTGTTTAATTCGTTGCCCGGCCATGTTGCCGGCGTATGTGAGGAAATGCTCAGGCGAAACCTGAACCTTTCATGGGGATGCTTTTTACGGCCGCAGGGACTCACCCGGGAGCTCATGGACCTCATGGCGCGCGCCGGCCTGTCGCACATTGAATTCGGATCAGACAGCTTTTCCGACAGTGTGCTCGCGGAATACGGAAAGAACTTCACGTTCGAAGACATCGTTAACGCAAGCGAATATGCGCGCGCGGCAAAAGTGCATTATGCGCATTTTCTCATTATCGGCGGACCGGGCGAATCCGAAGCCACCATGCGCGAGAGCTTTTCAAATTCCAAACGCCTCACAAAGACCGTGCATTTCCCGTTTGCCGGCATGCGCGTGTATCCGGAAACAGCGCTTCACAGGCGCGCGATTTCCGAAGGCTCCATAACCGCGGAAACAGACCTGCTGCCGCCGTTTTTCTATATCTCTCCCCATCTGACAAAAGAAAAAATATTCGGGCTCCTCGATTCGTTCTCACAGGAATCAAAAAACTGGGTGATAGGAGAACTTTCAAAAGAAAACGCAAAGGTCGCGGAGAAGCTGAGGGCGATGGGGGTCAACGGGCCGCTGTGGGAGTTTCTGGTGAGATAAAAAAAGGGTTGGCGGTTGACGGCTGACAGTTCTGTTGGTTATTGTATATTTCATTATCAATAAACCACCTGATCCTTTCCGTCCCGCAAGGAGACGCTTTCTATGAAATCTTTTCCCGCCTGCCTTTTATTTCTCATTGTGTCACTCTACTTTTCGCCCGCATTCTCCTCCGACTCCCTCTCCCCCGCGGGCCGGTGGAAAACCATTGATGATAAAACGGCCAAGCCCAAGTCCATCATGAGCATCACCATGAAAGGCGACACGCTTGTCGCCACCATAGATTCGCTGTACCGCGAGCCGGGCGAAGACCCCGACCCTGTCTGCGACAAGTGCACGGGCTGGCGCAAGGACAAAAAGGTGAAGGGCCTCACCATAACCGACCGCCTTGCAAAGCGCGGAAACGAATGGAGCGGCGGCTGGATCACCGACCCCGACAACGGCAAGGCCTACCGGTGTATCATCAAGGTGCAAGACAGCGGCGCAAAACTGGAAGTTCGGGGGTATATCGGCTTTTCGCTCATCGGGCGGTCGCAATACTGGCATAGAAGCAAATAGATGAAAATTATTTTATTCAACCCCCGCGGATTTACTCTCGATCCCAAAGCCCGGCATTTGCACCAAATCGCCTGCGTGATGCCGCCCATAGGCCTTGCCTCGATTGCGGCCGTGCTCCGCAATGCCGGACACGCCGTGACCATTTTCGACGCCGCGCTCGACAATAACATCACCAACGCGGAATGGGCGCAGCGAATCCTTCAGCACCAGCCCGACATGGTGGGATTTTCGGCTGTTACCCCGGCGTTTCTTGACGCATACGAAGTCGCAAAGCTTGTTAAACAGAAAAACGGCAAAACAGCCGTGGTGTTCGGCGGCGTGCATGTGTCATGGGGAAAAGAACGCATTCTTGAGCAGTTCCCCGAAATCGATTTTGTTGTCGCGGGCGAAGGCGAATATTCCATGCTCAAGCTGGCAAACGGCGTTTCTCATTCCCAGATTGACGGCCTTTATTTCCGGAATGGCGCGGCCGTTGAACACGGCCCCGGCCCGGCAATGTGCGACATGGACAGCCTTCCCTATCCGGCGTATGATCTTCTTGCCGGATTCCCTAAACGCTACCTAATGCCGCTGTTCTCTTACCCCCGCCATCCTGGCGCCAACATCATTTCGTCGCGCGGTTGCGTGTACCAGTGCTCCTACTGCGACCGCTCCGTGTTCGGCAAGGGGTTCCGCTTCAATTCGCCCGAATACACCTCCGGGCTCATTTCGTATCTTGCAAAGGACTTCGGGGTGCGGCATGTGAATTTCTACGATGATTTGTTCACGCTCAACCGCGACCGGGTCGCCCGGCTGTGCGGGCTTCTTGTCAAAAGTAAACCCCGCGTGAGCTTCAACTGCATCGTGCGGCTCGGCCACATCGACGACGAACTGATACGGCTTCTTAAAAACGCGGGCTGTTTCATGGTGAACGTCGGCATCGAATCGGGCGATCAGGCGATCCTCGACAGGCACAAAAGCGGGCTCACGCTCGACGTCATCCACCGCGCTATAGAAAACCTGGTAAGTGGCGGTCTGTATGTGAAGGGGCTTTTTATGATGGGCTTTCCCGGCGAGAATGAAGCGTCGATTGTCAAGACGCGCGACCTTGCGCTTTCGCTCCCCCTTAAAGACGCGAACATCACCGCGTTCACGCCGTTTCCCGGCGCGCCCATAACCGCCGGAATCCGCTCGCTCGGCGAATTCGACGACGACTGGCAGAAAATGGACTGCGAGCATTTTGTGTTTGTGCCAAAGGAAATCGCTTCGCGCGAGACGCTCGAACATCATTACCGAGAATTCATCAAGGGGTTTTACCAGCGCAGGTACATGCGGAAAATCTACCGCAGAATGCTTTTCGAATCACCGCACAGCTATCTGCGTCTTGCCAGGCACGGTGCGGCGTTTCTGGCTTACGCGCTTTCCATGAACAGGCGGCGCTCGTCATGATCTCCGGAACTCCTCCTGGTTTTTCCGGGAAACTTATATTTGAGGTTATATCTTTTGTGTCCGGTTAAATAGAGCCCCCCTAAAATTCCCCCCGAAGGGGGGATATACTTTCCGATACCGGCTTCTTCATTGCAGCAAAGGACATTCATGAAGACCTGGCGTTTGTTTTCCTTATGCGCGATTCTGTGCGGTGTTGTCCCGGCTTCCTCTCCCGCAGCAGATTTCTACGCGGGCATCAAGGGCGGTCTGGGCTTGAGCGGCTTCTGGGGCGCCCAGGCCGCCGACAGCGCGGGCATGACAGGCACGGTGCGGGCCGGGTTCTGCGGGGGGGCCATGGTCACGGCGCAGTTCAACGATTTTACGGCGGGCCAGATCGAATTTCTCTACGCAATGAAGGGAAAAATCAGCAACGGGGCTTATGGGGCCATGTCCATACAAAAACAATGGAACATGGATTACCTCGAAATACCCCTACTTGCGAAATTCACCTGGCCTGCCAAAAATGCGAGGCCGCTCGTGTATGCCGGGCCCTCCCTGGCTTTTCCTCTCTCGTCAACGTACAAGTTGACGACGCAGCGGAACGACCCGGGCACTCCCGGCGGGACCACATCGTCGGATTCAACCTACAATGTTAAAAGCGGCGCCAGTGCTTTTGACCTCGGCCTGGCAATCGGCTGCGGCATGGATTTCGTCATTGAAACGGGGATCATCGTTTTTGACCTGCGGTTCACTCCCGATTTTATTTCGTGGGACAGGCAGGCAGGGCAGGACAAAAAAAATTATTGCATCGCCTTTATGATAGGCTATGCGTATAAATTCTGACGCAGCGCCGGGACAGGCCGGGGTTTACATTTTGCCGGCGCACTGTTTCTTGCTTCAGAAATAAAAATTCACCCCGAGCCCCAATGCAATCGGCGGCATGGTAATGTCCCATACCCTGTCGTTTTTGGAAGTGATGTTCCCATAGTAAGGGTCTGTTTTTTCATAGTTAAGCGGAAACGTCTCGAATTCCGAAAAATAATACACAAAATCAACATTAAATCCCACGTGTTTTCCCGCCATTATTTCGAGCCCTGCGCGCGCGCCGAAGCCTCCGTTTAACGCGATCCAGTTCAGGGTCGTGTCGTGATAAAAAGGTTCGTCGGAATACGTCCTGGAATAATAATCGATCGTATAACTCAGGATGTTGAAATCAGCCATGATGCCGACATTCAATTTAAGCGGATACCAGCGCTTGACAAAATTGACGCCAAGGGAAGGGAACGCCCAGATATCGGCCGTGTGCGTCCGTTTTATGGTCGTCCACTCATAGTCGGTCTGGAGCCGTGAATATCCGGCGCCTATATCAATGGTCATGACCGGACCTGCTTTTAAAATGAACTTTACATAGTAGTTGATAAGAGGGGACCTCGTGACTTTCGCGTCAGAATTATATACATCAAAATCGTACGTCGTATCCGAGGTGATAAGATCAGTATAACCGTAACTGGTATCGTAGGTGGTAAGATGATAGATCCTTTTAGGTTTGACCCCAAAAATATGCATCCCCATCCTTACGCCGAAGCGGTTTTTGTTCCTCTCCATCCTCTCGTCGGAAACCTCGGGCGCGCTTTCCTCTTTTTTCTCTTCGATCTGGGGCTTTTCCTCTTTCACCTGTTCCGCCGGTTTTTCTTCCGTCTTTTTTTCGATCGGCCTTGCCTGCGCGGCCGGGGTGGCAGGCGCCACGAGCTGACTCGCGATACCCGGAAGCGCGCCCACGACCTCCTCGATGCTTCCCTTGATGTCGACCGACACCACCTTCATGATTTTGGCGGTCTTCACATCGATGATGCGCATGTTGACCAAAAACATCGAGCCCACCTTGCCGAGCGACCCGGTCACGAGCTGTTCCACGCCGAGCAACTGGCCTATCTCCACCATGCACGCCTCGTTGGTGCAGGCGCCCGACTGCTGGAACCCCTGCTCCTTGAGGATTTCCTGCATCTGTTCGCGCTCCATCACGTTAACTTTTCCCGTGTTGAACAGCTCGCCCCTGAGCCTGTCGGAAATCAGTTCGGCATCGCCCGCGGTCACGCCCGATGAATTTTTAATGTTTATCACGGCTGTGTTGGTTTTTCCCGGGGTTTTTGATATGGAATTGAGCGAAGTCTGGCCCCATAAAAGGCCGGAGCACACCATGATGCTGGCCGCGCACACTGCATGGCGAACAAAACGTCCTCGATTTTTCATAAGCGCTTTCCTTGTTTGTTGAGGTCTTTTTTGGTCTAACGTTTCACACAATATATAATATTATCACAAAAACGATACGGATTCAATGCAAAAGTAACACTGCAAACACCGTTGAAAAAACATGCATTTACGCATCATTACCGGCGACATTACAACGCTTGCGTGTGACGCAATTGTCAACGCCGCGAATTCGTCGCTTATGGGGGGCGGCGGCGTGGACGGCGCCATCCACCGCGCCGGCGGGCCGGAAATCCTAGAGGAATGCAAACGCATTATTGCAAAGCAGGGCCGCTGTGCTGCGGGACAAGCGGTGATCACGGGCGCGGGGAGCCTTCCCGCAAAGCATGTTGTCCACACGGTGGGGCCGGTATGGAAGGGCGGCAAGTATAACGAAGCTCAACTTCTCGCCAATTGCTATGCAAAGAGCCTGACCCTTGCCCGCTCACACGGCGTGAAAACAATCACGTTTCCCGCGATTTCAACCGGAGTATACGGTTATCCAAAGCGCCTGGCAGCGAAGGTAGCGTACGAGGCAGTAATGACTCACCCGAACAGGGACGATTTTGACGAAATACTATTTGTGTTTTTTTCTGAGGCGGACAGGAAAGAATTTGTAGACGCTGTTGAGGATCTGAAGTAAATATTCTGCGGCGGTTCAAATAAAGAAATACCTGCCGATTTTTTAATCTTCTTCAACTTATGTTTGCGGGTGCTCCCCAACTGAAGATTGTCTCTCGCAACTAATTTTCCCGGGGGCCACCCAGGAGGGGGTGTGGGTGCAAACAACCGGCGGATTAAAAAAAGGGTGCAGCACGCTGCGCCCCTACATCACGCCGGTTGGTTGTACCCCAGGGGGATACTTCCCCCACCAAAAATTCAAATCACGAATTCCTTTTTCCTTCAATAAAATCTTCCGTCATCTTATATGCCTCGTCGTCGGAGAACTGGGTGGGCGGGTGTTTGCAGAAATACGCGGACGGGGACTGGAGCGCGCCGCCCACGCCGCGTTTGAGCGCGAGCTTGCAGCAGCGGATGGAATCGATTGCCACGCCCGCCGAATTGGGTGAATCTTCAACGCTCAGCCGCATCTCAAGGTTCATGGGCACGCCGCCGAACAGCGTTCCCTCCATGCGGATGAAGCACACCTTCTGGTCGTTCTGCCACGGCACGTAGTCGCTCGGCCCGATGTGGATGTCTCTTTTATCAAGGCGCTTCGCGGCGACGGCCTGTACCGCCTCGGTCTTCGATTCCTTTTTCGAGGCGAGGCGCGTCCGGTTGAGCATGTTGAGGAAATCGGTGTTGCCGCCCGTGTTGAGCTGGTAGGTGCGATCGAGCTTCACCCCGCGCTTGCGGAACAGGTCGGTGAGCGCGCGGTGCGTGATGGTGGCACCCAGCTGCGATTTGATGTCGTCGCCGATAAGCGGGATGTTCTTTTCTTTAAATCGCCTGGCCCAGTCCGGGCTGCTCGCGATAAAAACGGGGATATTGTTGATAAAACCAGCGCCGGCCTCCAGCGCGCATTCGGCGTAGAACCTCGTGGCGTCCTCGGAACCTACGGGCAGGTAGTTGAGCAGCATCTCGGTGCGGGTCTCCCGCAGGATCGAAACGATGTCCTCTTTGCCCGACTCTTTTGCGCTGCCTTGAACAAACGTGTAGTCGTCTTCGTACTGCTTCATATGGTCGGACACGCCGTCGAGGACCCTGCCCATGGTCACCGTGACGCCGGCTTTGGGCATATCGGGGCAGAACACGGTGGTGCAATTGGGCCTTTCGAAAATCGCGGCGTTGACGTCCTTGCCGACTTTTCTCTTGTCAATATCAAACGCCGAAACCACCTCGATGTCCGAGGGCCGGTATCCATCTATATACCAGTGCATGAGCCCGGTGGCGTCGCCGGTGGCCTTGCCGGTGTAATACTGGATACCCTGGAGAAGAGAACTGGCACAGTTGCCTACCCCTATAATGCCTATCCTGATCTTCTCCATATTTCTGCTTTCTCCCGGACCAACTGAATATATGTATTTCTCCAGCCTATTGCCATTCGAACTCAATACGGATACGGATTGTCCAGTTTAAGCACGCCGCTTTCCATGCCGAACCAGAGGTTGCCTTTTTCGTCGAGGTGCATTTGCGATACCTGCGCCGCCTTGATGCCGATTTTCTGCTGGTCCGAAATCCATTCATCCCCGTTGAATTTCACAAGGCCTGTCGCGGTGGCGATCCAGACCCTGCTCTGGGTGTCGACCATGATGGCGACAATGCCTTCGCCCACATCCATGAACACCTTCCACGATTTCCCGTCATAAGCATTCATGTCCTTGTCTCCCACCGCAGCCCACACCGCGCCCGTCTTGCTGTCGAACCCGAGGGCCTTTGTGTCGTTCCAGCTCAGGCCGTTTTTCATGTTGTGCGTGGTCCACGTTGTTCCGTCAAGGCAGGAAATCCCCTTGTTGGTGCCGAACCAAACCGTTCCATTCGGTCCCATGGCAATGTCGCGGACCTTGTCGCCTGCAAGCCCGTCTTTTGATGTGTAAACGGTCCATGCGCCGTTTTGATACAGCGACACGCCGTTTTCCGTCGCCACCCACAGTCTGCCGGTTTTTCCCGGCAGGATTTTATTAATGGTATTGTCGGAAAGCCCTTTGTCCTTGGTGAAAACCTTAAAAGAGTCCTTTGTCTTCATGGCAAGCCCGGCTTTTGTGCCTATCCAGGCAACGCCTGAATAATCAACGGCAATGCAGGTGGCGTCCGCCGCGGGTATTCCGCCAAGGTCCTTATACGTCTGCATTTCATTTTTTTTCGAGGCGACCACGCTGATTGTCGTGATGCCCGCCTCGGTGAGCGACCATACGGTGTTGCTGTAGAGCGCAAATCCCTTCACGGCCCCGCCTGTTGAAAAAATTTTCCATTCTGCACCCGTTTCGTAGGACATGGAATCAACTTTTGTTTCGTGTTTCTGGCTGCCCGCAATAAGCGGAATGGCGATCACGGCCAGTACAATCCCGATCATGCATTTTTTCATACATGCTCCTCGTTGTAAAAGGACAATAAAATAAAAAAAATAATATTCAGGGCCTGAAAGCAAGAACTTGTATAATTTAATGAGAAACCAGCACACGGGTACAGGAAATCGCATTTTCGGCGGTCATGACGCAACGCCTCAGGGAAGCGGACGGTACGGGGCGAATTTCCGGTAGGCCCAGTAATTCGCCAGGACTTTCTTGACATAACCCCGGGTCTCGGTAAACCCGATGTCTTCAATGAACAGATCGAATGTCTTGCGTTTGTTTTTATCATACCATTCGGCGGCCTTTACGGGGCCGCCGTTATAGCTTGCAAGCGCAAGCACCAGGTTTCCCTTGAATTGCTCAAGGAGCTGTTTGAGATAATACGCTCCGTACCTGATGTTGATGGCCGGCCTGTACAGCGAGTCGGCGCTGAAGGGGTCGCCGACCGCCTGGGCAATTGTCCGCCCTGTAAAGGGCATTATCTGCATGAGGCCGATCGCGCCGGCGCGCGACTGCACGTCCGGGTCGAAAATGCTTTCCTGCCGGATGAGCGCGAGCACAAGGTAAGGATCCACGGCATACCTGCCCCCCTCCCGCGCAACCAGCTCGCCAAACGACACGGGATACAAAAGCTCATACAGCGGAAGGGGCAACGTTGCGCGCGCCTCGGGCGGGACCCGCCAAGAAAGCCTCCGCGCCACCCTGAACGACAGCGTGGGGTCGTTTGCGTAATTGTAAAGTCGCGCCATATCGAACTGCAGGCCGAGGCTCGACGGATAGCGCACCTCGACCCCTTCGAGGTATCCTCCCGCAAGGTCGGTAAGGCCGCACAGGGCAAGCATGGTGCCCCGGCTATACAGGGCGCTGTCGGCCCGCGTCAGGGCCTGCTTCTGGGGCGGGGACACGGAATCGATCCACGAACGGGTCGAGGCAAAATCGAACGTGGTGTCGAGTGCTGGAAAGCTCGCCGTGTCACCCGACAGGGTCAGCATCTCCTGTGCGCGAAAGGAATAATAGTCGGTGGGACAGGTGCGGACGACCGTAAAAAACGCCTCTGTCGCCTCCCGGGTTTTCCCCTGGGCAAGCAGGCATTTCCCTTTCCAGTAGAGCGAAGCGCTTGAAAAAGGAGAATCATGGAAAATCCTTGCAAAGGCCGCGAACGTCGAACACGCGCGCAGGTAATTGCCGTCCTTGTACCAGCACAGTCCCTGGCGGAAGCAGGCTTCGTCGGCCCTCGACGAGCTCCTTTGAGACGTAAATAATTTATGATAGAGGTCCACGGCCTTTTTATAATTTCCGTCCTCTTCTTCCTTCCATGCAAGATACCAATACACGTCCGCGGTGTTCTGGTGCCTGGGATACAGGTTGACAAACCGTTTATACCAGTACGAAGCCAGCGAATCGTTCCCGAGTGACCGGTTCGCGCGCCCCAGCGTGAGCACGACATCGGGCACGGGGCCGTATTTTTTCTGATATTCCACCAGTTTCTTCACGGCGGCGGCGTACCGGGAGACGCTGTAGCTGAGAAACCCTTTGAGGAAACAATAGTCTTTGTTTGGAACGGCCGCGGTAAAATTCGGCCGCGCTTCGGCGCGGCACAGGAGCGTTTCCGCCACGGCCCACTCTTTGCACGCGTATGCCGTGCGCGAAAGTCTGAACAGCAGGGGCGTTGAAAACACGGAATCCGGGAGCTTGTGCCCGGCCACGCGGCCCAAAAGCCTGCAGTTCTTTTTTGTCGCATTCGTATCGAGCTCGATGCCAAGGATACTGTCCGCCGTTTTCCATTGGGCCGCATTCATGAGCGAATCGAGGACCGGCCCGATGGTGTCGGCGGCCTGTTCGAGCAGAAACTTCTTCTCCGCGGCAAGCGCCGCAAGTTCCGGGAACGGCGCGGCAAGATCAGGATGGGCCTTTACAAGGCCATACAGCTTTCCGGCGATTTCCCGTGCATGCGCCGGGGGCAGCGAATCGCGCTGCGCGGACAGGTAGGCGGTCGCCGCGTCGGAAGGCCTGCTCCTCGCCGCCTCAATATCGCCGATCTGCTCCTGCGCGATCCCGCGCAGCCGGGACGAGTCGGCAACGCACAGCCTGAACTGCGAGATCGCGTTTTCGTAATCTTTGCAATTGCAGTACGCGACGCCCTGCTTGAAATGCCAGAACACCGAATCGGTGACGGCAGTGTCGCGCCTGAGGGCCGTAAGCGCGCCGCGGCAATCGCCGGACACAATGCCGCCGGAGCCGGTGGTGTCGATATACGAAGATGAAAAGGCGGGTCCTGCCGCAAGGAAAAGAAAAAAAGCAGCAACTGGTGCTTTTATGGAAATAATATGGGGAGTGTTTTTTGTATAATGCATATTTATTAACAATTATGGAGCGCTGAGCTGGTGCAGCCGGGTACCGGCAGTTGCAAGAAAGTAACTTCTGCTGGGCGCACCCACGATACACCCGGTTACATGGAATTAACTTAAAGACTTTAGCAATTTCGCCATAACGAATGATTGGATAAACATCGTTATCTTCAACTCTCCGCGGGTGCCCCTACACGGAAGTTTGATTCTTGCCACGATGCTATCGTGGGGTGCACCCTGGAGAGGAAAGCGCCCGCCCAACAGGAAGGGCGGAAAGCGCTGCCGAGGACCCCGCAACCCTCCAGGGGTGAGGAGGCCGAGGCCGGGGGAGATACTTCTCCCCCGTAAACAAACTTTTTTCCTGTCAACCGACAACCGTCAACTGGCAACTCTTTCTGCATTATCACATGTAAATTCCGCCATTAATCCCGATCACCTGTCCCGTTATGTAGCTCGCGTCGGGCGAGGCGAGAAACGAGACCGCGCCCGCCACTTCCTCGGGTTTTCCCATGCGGAACATGGGGATCCTCTGCCTGAGGTCCCTGGTCGCGAGCGCCTCGGTCATGTCGGTCTCGATGAACCCCGGCGTTACCGCATTGACAAGCACGTTGCGTTTCGCGCATTCAAGCGCGAGCGCCTTTACCGCGCCGATGAGCCCCGCCTTTGCCGCGGAATAGTTCACCTGGCCGGGCAGGCCGCTCTCGCCCGAGGTTGACGAAATAACGATGATGCGGCCCTGACGGTTGAGCACCATTTGTTTCACAACGGGCTTCACCACGCCGTGGAAGGATAAAAGGTCGGTGGCAAGCACGTTGTCCCAATGTTCTTCGGTCATGAAAATGAGCAGCTCGTCGTGGCGTATGCCCGCGCACAGCACAAGCGCAAACACGGCAGTATGGCGCTTGAGCAGGTCCTCCATGGCGGGTTTGACCGCGTTCCTGTCCGAAACGTCAAACCGGCACAATTCGCCTGACCCGCCCGCGTTCGTAATACGGAGAAGCGTTTCCTCCGCCTCCTTGGTGTTCGAGCGGAAATTGATGACCACATGGAACCCGTCGGCGGCAAGCCTCTGGGATATCGCCCTGCCGATCCCCCTGCTCCCGCCGGTAACAATCGCGGTTTTCTTCTGCGCAGGAGGGGTTGATTCTTCTTTGTCTGTCATGATTCCGGTTCCTTTTTAATAAATACTGGTATTTACGTAAAATAAATCTGGAGGCCGTCCCGTTGTTATATATTCCTCCCCCTTAAAAAGGGGGAGGTGCCGAAGGCGGAGGGGGATGAACTTATGTGGTTGCGTTGCGAAGGGGCGACGACGCGCGAGCGTCAAGCGAGCGACTTAGGCACGCCCTTTTGCTGGAGGGGGTGTGCCTCCGGATCGCCGTCGCAACGCGACGGAAGCCGGGGGCCAGGGGGGAGACGCGAAGCGGTTCCCCCACCAGAATTTATTTTTAGTACTTTAAATACAATCATTATCTCCGCTTCCCAAACACCACATTAAACAATTATTTTTATCATTTGAAAATTACCCTGTAAATACTATCTTGATTTAAGGTCTTATCACTGTAATGCACTTTAAAAAAAGGTCCGCGCAAAATGAAAAAACGCCCGTCAAAATCTTTGCCGGTGTCTGCCGGGAAGGCCACTTTCACTATTGATGGAAAACGCTATGGTTTGCCTGTCATACTGGGCTCCGAAGGCCAGAAGGGCATTGACATAAGCAGGCTCAGGGCCGAAACCGGCTGCCTTGCCTTTGACAACGGCTTTGCCAACACCTCGTCCACGCTATCGCACATCACCTTTGTGGACGGCGACAACGGCATACTCCGTTACCGCGGCTACGACATCGAAGACCTGGTTGAAAACTGCACATTTGTCGAGGTCGCCTATCTGCTGGTCCAGGGCAAGTTGCCCACGGCAAGCGAGCTGCGGAAATTTTCCGGGTACCTCAACCAGCACTCCATGATCCACGAGGACATGCACCATTTCTTTACCGGGTTTCCGCCCAATTCGCATCCCATGGCGATATTGTCCGGCATGGTGACGTCGCTGTCGAGTTTCTACCCGTACCTGGGATACGACGACCCGAGCTTCGACATCACCGAGGCGCGCCTGCTTTCCAAGGTAAGGACCATTGCCGCGTTTTCGTACAAGAAATCGCGGGGCGAGCCCGTGGTGTATCCGCGCCATGACCTCAGTTACTGCGCGAATTTTCTCAATATGATGTTTTCGTCGCCGGTAGATGAGTACGAGATTAATCCCGACATTGTCAAGGCCCTCAACCAACTGCTCATTCTCCACGCCGACCACGAGCAGAACTGCTCGACGTCCGCGGTCAAGCTTGTCGCGAGCACGGGCGTAAACCTGTACGCCGCGATCTCCGCGGGAATTTCCGCCTTGTGGGGCCCTTTGCACGGCGGCGCAAACCAGGCCGTGATCGAAATGCTCGAGGCGATCCGCCGCGACCGGAAGAACATCAAAAAGTACCTTGACAAGGCAAAGAACAAAAACAACAAATTCAAGCTCATGGGGTTCGGCCACGCCATTTACAAGAACTATGACCCGCGCGCCAAAATCGTGAAAAAAATATGCCATGACCTGCTCCCCAAGCTCAATATCGTGGACCCGCTTCTTGATCTTGCCATGGAACTCGAGGAGGCGGCGCTCAAGGACGAGTATTTCATAGAGCGCAGGCTGTATCCCAACGTGGATTTCTATTCCGGCATCATCTACCGGGCAATGGGCATCCCCACGAACATGCTCACCGTGATGTTCACCATCGGCCGGCTCCCGGGCTGGATCGCGCACTGGAAAGAGACCATGGAAAACGACAAGGGCAAGATATGGCGGCCGCGGCAGATTTACGTGGGCCCGCACAAGAGGGAATTTGTGGCGATTGACAGAAGAATGAAATAATTTTTAATAATTAAGTTGGGCGTTCCCCTCCCCCTCGTCAGGCTCGGGGTCAGGGCGGCCCTCCTTCCGGGCTCGGCCGTTCGGCCTCGTTGCCGCACTGCCCGAATGGCCCTTCGGGCCGGGTCAGGCGGCAATGCGCTCCAGCGCACCCTGCAGTCCTGCCTAACGCGAAAAACATCAAATCGATTTCCTGTAAGTTCCGCTTTCTCGTAAATTAATCTGGAAATCAATGAATACAAATGGATGAACCTACTCCGGCGGCGTTGAAACAACGCCCCTGCTATTATTTTAAGGATACGAAATGAAATACAATGAAAAAACTTTTTCCGGCAATATCGAAAGGCTCAGGCGGCCGGAGCGGATGGCGGTGCTGGAGGTTCCGCGTGTCGTGGATCTTTCCATCAAAGGCATCAACCCGGCAAATGTGCTGGACATCGGGTGCGGCAGCGGGATTTTTTTGGAGGCGTTCGGGAGCCGGGGACTTTTCTGCGCAGGCATTGATTTTAATCCGCACATGCTTCGCGCAACGCGCGGATTTGTCACCGGCGCGCGCGTCGCGGCGGCAACCGCGGAACATCTCCCCTTTGCAAACAAATCAATCGACCTTGTGTTCGTGGCACATGTACTTCATGAAGTTGACGATCCGGCAATCACCCTGAAAGAAGCTTTGCGCGTCTGCAAAAAAAGGATATCCGTTCTTGAATGGCAATACCGGGAAGAGGAAATAGGGCCGCCGCTTGGTCACCGGCTGAAGCCGGAGGATGTTGGGGCGACAGCATTAAAGGTTGGGTTAAAAAGCGTCAAGCCCATCATTCTAAAAAGCTTGGTGCTTTATTTGATTGAAGTCAATTCACGATAGAGAAATGACCTTGTTGACGGCAATGATACGATTTTCCCTTCACAAACCTGGAAATTTACTTATATTTCGATATGCGTTGCGAGGAAGTAACCGTTGTTTTTAAAAGGGGGGAACGGCGAACCCAGGCGCTCTGATAATTATAGGATTAAACAATTTTCTCACTGGTTTCTACCCCGCCTGAAATCAAAAATTTTTAAATCGTTAGTCATTCCATTTTCAACTAAGTGCTTGTTTTTATCGCTTTTTGAATATAATATTCTTGAAATTAATAACTATCCACAATTAACAAGAGACTTTTTCTGAAAGGAAAAACCATGAAGATGATCAAGGCCCGAATGAGTAAAGGCGCCGTAATTGCGGCGATGGCGAGTGTGTGTATGATGGCGTGGGGATTTGGTGCGAATGCGGCATTTACAAATCTGGCATTGCATAAAACAGTAGTCGTCTCGAGTAGCGAAGCTGGACTGCTACCAAGTAGCGTAACAGATGGTGATACCTTGACACGTTGGGGATCGCTATGGACAGATTCGCAATGGGTATATATTGACTTCGGCGTGGCAACAACCTTTGATTCTATAAAAATCTGGTGGGAACATTCAAATGCAGTAGATTACAAAATCCAAACTGCCAATACAGCAACAAGTAATGATCAGGGGTGGACAACTATTGTTACCGTAACAAATGATACTCAACACATAAACAATTTTAATAACCTATCAGTTCATAGACCCTTTAAACTTACCACTCCCTCAACCGCACGCTATCTTAAAATTCGCTGCAGTAAAAGAAATTATCAATGGGGCTATTCGATACATGAGTTGGAGGTATTCAATACGGTAACGACTCCCATTTCTTATCAAGTTCCCAGGGTTTGCGCAACATCCGGCCTCATTTATACCAAATCCAGTTCTGGACTATCGATCCATTTTAACGGAGCAACCAACCTTTCCACCGACATCTTTGCTCCCAACGGCCAACTCCTTCGTCATCTATCGGGTGTGGATGCCTCATTTTGGAATTACAAAGACTTCTTCGGCCGTGCCGTCACAAACGGCACATATCTATTACGTGTAACATCGGATGGAAAAACAGTCCAGGACAAGATTGCTGTTTACAGATAATACTGAAATATAAGAAAGGAAAAGCCATGAAAATTATCAAGCCCCGGATGAGTAAAGGCGTTGCGGTTGCAGCGCTGGCAGGTGTGTGCGTGGCGGCATTAGGATTTTGTGCGAATGCACAGACAACGAATCTAGCCTTGCACAAACCGGCAGTTGGCTCTAGCTACGAATCCGCCGGGCTTGCAGCTGGCAATGCTGTTGATGGAGATACCACTTGGGGTTCCAGATGGGGTAGCGCATACAATATTCCTAATCCTGATTCTGCATGGTGGTATGTAGACCTTGGGGCTACTTATGCTATAGATTCCGTGTCTATTCAGTGGGAGCATTCCGGTGCGCATCTTTTCTATTTGCAAACACTGGAGGCAGGGGTAACCGTTCCAGATTCTAACGATGGAGGCTGGACAACATTTCATACAGATAGTACCTCCTATAATCTTGCAAAAGATAGATGCTACGATTCTATCAGGGTACAACCAACTGTGAATACAAGATATTTGCGGCTAAGGTGCGTCAAGAGAATTTTCACCTATGGTTACGGTGTTATTGAATTCCGCGCGTTCGGCACGGCAGTTACAAACACCGTTCAGCCTGTCGCCGCTGTCAACAAGGTATCCGGTATTAGTCTTTTCAAGAACAACACTGGCGTTACCATCCACCTTTGCAGCGGAGGAGAATTTTCCGCCGAAATCTTCTTCCCAAATGGCAAACTCGTCTGCCATCTCTCTGGGGCGGCAGCATCGTTTTGGAACTACAAAGACTCATTCGGCCATGATGTCACAAACGGTACCTATTTGCTACGCGTGACATCAGCAGGAAAAACGATTCAAGACAAGATTGCAGTTTACAGATAGAAGACTTTCCCAGGAAGGATGACGAAGATGATCAAGCTTCGGATACACAAGCACGTCGCGTTTGCATCACTGGCCGGTGTGTGTGTGGCAGCGATGGGATTTGAAGTTTTTGGCGCGAGGCAGGACATCGCCGCGCATAAGACTATTACAGCCGACAGCAATGCCGGTGGAAATACAGCAAACAAGGCTGTTGACAGCATCTGGGGAGGGGGACAGACAGGCCAAAACTCAAGATGGGAAAACAATTGGAATGCAGAAACCCCTGACATAAGCACGGTAAGAGGCAACGCATGGCTTTGTGTTGACCTGGGGGCCACCTACACGGTAGATTCGGTTGCCATTTACTGGGAACATTCCGGTTCAGCGGATTACAAGGTGCAGGCATGGGCCGGAACCGGCGTACCGCCGGCATTGGCGCCGGCTGCAGCCGGGGTTGACAGCAACTGGACTACTCTCGTGCGGGATACTACCTTGACTTACAATGCAACCGCGGACATGTGCCTCAGTTTCCTAAAACTCCCCCCAACAGCAGCGCGATATGTGCGAATCCACTCTTATAAGGGAACCTCTAAAAATCCTGTAAAATGGTCGATTTCGGTTTGATGTTGACAGATGGTATTATGTTGCAATGTTCAGGAGCCTTTTTGCCTGATACATGCCCAAAACAGCTCTATTTTCTC